>Ga0160423_10002711_pt1 | contig 14754 bp, 6 predicted proteins | sample CRUFie14St8metaG_FD_108191 | JGI IMG/M metagenome (GOLD analysis project Ga0160423, IMG submission 108191) | Marine microbial communities from the Costa Rica Dome - CRUD Field 142mm St8 metaG | ecosystem: Environmental > Aquatic > Marine > Oceanic > Photic zone | place: Costa Rica: the Eastern...
GGTGTACTTTATGTTGCAGACAGAACTGCTTCAGGATTAGCCTTCCCAGGCGATGACGGTTCAGGCAACTGGCAAGCAGTTTCAACTGCGTCAGCAGCTTGGAGAGACATTGGATATTCTGAAGATGGTTGGACCCTTGAAATGGATAGAACATTCGAGGACATACTTGTAGCAGAAGAAGTAGACCCAATTAAAACAATCAAGACTGCTCAGGAAGCAAGATTAATGGGTGAACTTTCACAAGCTTCACTCGCAAACCTTTCCGTAGCAATGGGACAAATTGACAGTTATGTCAGCGCAGACGATTCAGACTTTGCATCTGGATATGACGTTGTCAAAGCACCTACTACTGACTCTTTCAGCGAAATGGCAGCATTGCTAATCGCAGAAGGACCAGCAGGTGCAGACAGACATATTCAAATGCCAAGAACTGTATCAGTTGGAGCATTCTCAATGTCACACGCAAAGGCACCACAAAAAGTGGTAATTGCAACTGAGTTTAAGTTGTTAGTTCCTGACTCAACATTTAACGTTGGAGCAACAGGTGGTAAAAATCACCTCTTCAAGATTGTTGATAACAAGAACGATACACAAACATTTGATGTCAACTAATAGTTGATATAAGTATTAGATTACGAGTAGGAGATAGGTCGGTATGGTCGACAAAAAATTTAAAGACTTTGATGCTGCAGTTGCTGAAGCAGCAGAGGAGAATATATCATTTAAACTAGCAGGTAAAAATTATGAATTACCTGGCCAGTTACCAGCAAGAGTCGTTTTAACACAGATGAGATATATGGATGCTGATGGTGAAATGGCTGCTAATACATTACCTGAATGGCTTGAATCTTTAGTTGGTAAATCCAATTTAGATGAAATGCTAGATTCAGGAGCTACTTGGCCTCAATTAGATGAACTATTACAATTCTTATTAGATGAGTATGGTTTAGCTGGAGACCAAGAAATAGAAGCTGAAGCAGAAGGTGATGCAGACCCAAAAGCATAAGCTTTTCTTTTGATGAAATACTTGAAAGGTGGAGTCATCTTGAAGGTGACATGCTTAGATGGTATAACGTTCAAAATCCTTTAGAAATATCATGGAGAAAATTTATGATATTACTATCAGGTTTGCCCCTAGATAAATCAAACTTTTTATCGCCTTATTATGAGGCAATGGTTAATGATGAAGAAGCCAATCCTGGCTCTTCTTCTAGTACACAATATCGAAATACAAAACAAGAATACGACAGGAAAGCCAACAGAAGAGGGCGTCCACGTAGTAGGATATCATTAGACGATTTTATTGCCCAGTCCGATGGGCTTGGGAATAAGACAACTCTAAACAATACCAAAAACGAGTAATACATGGCATCAGTAAACGCATTTAAAGTACGTGCAATAATAGAAGCTGGTTATGATAAATCATCACTTAACCGAGCTAATAAAGATATTGCACAAAGCTATTCTCAATTACAAGGTAAATTAACAGCTATAACAAGAGCTTCTAGCGTTACGCAACAATCTGCAGCTATGATTGGTGCTGGTTATGTAGCAGCATTCGGTGCTAGCATTGCCGCTGCTGCAGCTTTCGAAGAACAATTTGTAAATGTTAAAAAGACTTTAAATGTAGCTGGAGATGCAAAACAAGCTGAACAAGCTTTTGATAATATATCTAAACGTTTAAGAGATATGGTGAAGCTTGCACCAATAACTACTCAAGCAATAAATGAAATTGCAGCTATTGGTGGACAGTTAGGTGTAGCTGCTAGCGAAATAGTCACATTCACAGACACAATTCAAAAACTTACAATAGCTACTAACTTAGGAGCTGACCAAGCTGCTTTATCAATGGCTAGGCTTCAAGAAATTACTGGAACTACAGGAACAGAATTAGATAACTTAGCTTCTTCACTTGTTGCATTAGGTAACAACTTTGCAGCCACAGAATCTGAAATAGTCACTGCTGCTTTACAGATTGCTACTGCAACTGCACAGATTGGTGGAGAAATGAATCAAACTGCTGTAGATGCCTTAGCTTTTTCTACAACTCTTAAAGCAATAGGTCAGCCATCACAAGCAGGTGCTACTGCAATAGTAAGACTTATGACAGAGCTGTCAGAAGCAATTGCTTTAGGTGGAGCTAATTTAGAATTATTTGCAAAAACTGCAGGAATGTCAACAGCAAGCTTTAAAGACTTATTTGATATTGATTCTACAAAAGCTGTTGCTTTATTTATTGATGGATTAAACGATACTGAAAGATTAGGTATGACAAATATTGGCGTACTTCAAAAATTGGGATTAGGTCAAGTTCGAACACAAAAAGCTATCTTAGCTACGGCAAAAGCAAGTGATACTTTGTTTGAAGCTATAGATGTTGCTAACGATGCTTTTATAGAAAACAACGCTCTTAACGAAGAAGCAGAAAGAAGATATGCAACATTAGTTTCTGAAATAACTAAAGGTAGAAATGTTATTAAAGGTGAGATTTTAGATTTTGGTTTAGAAAACTTAGACACAGGAACTGATATTGTTAGACAATTTAATAATGCAATATTTGCCTTAGTAAAAGGATTTACAGCTGCATTAAATATGTCGTTTAGATTTTTTGGTACTGTCACTGTCTTAATTGCTGGTATAAGAGCTTACAGAACAACTCTATTTGCAGTAAGAGAAGAACTAGGAATGTACAATTTAAATGCTGCAGCTGCAATAGCAAACACTAAACGTTTTAATACTGCTTTACAAGAGGGAAGTTTAAGAGGACCTGCAGCTCGTGGTATGCCTAGAACTATTTTTGAAGATGATAAATTAGGTTCTCAAGAATTTCAACAAGAACTATCAGAAGGCGGTTTTTTTAATAGAGGTCTTAAAGGTGGTATAAGTTTCAATCCATTTAGAGCAGGAAGAACTGCTGAGTTACGTAAAGCTATTACTGACAACCCTGCTTTATTAGAAACAATTTATGGTGGACAAGTACCTCAGTCAATGAGGTTTATGTTAGGTGGAGCAGGAGTTACACAGACAAAATTTGGTAGTAGCGAAATGGCAGCTATTGGTAATTTACAAACAGGCTTTTTAAGAGATACACGTGCTACAAGAAAATTAAGAAGCAAATCTATATTTAATCAATTACAAAATCCAACTACTTTTATGGGAGCTATAAGAGCAAAAGCTTCTGTAAGAAGAAATCAAAGATTAGTAGATAGCTTACTATCTAAGAGAGGTGGGTTAGAAAATCTTACTGAAGGTTCTACGATATTTAGTGGATTAGGAACTAAAAAGGTTGACAAAGTTTTATTAGAAGATGTAGATAGACTTAAAAGATTAAGAACTATCAATAAAAGACGTATCGTAGAATTAAACGGTTTGATAAAAGATTTAAGACCTTTTGGAAGAGGAGGTAGAAATGCAGGTATTAATGTTCTTAGAGATTCTCTCGCAAAAACAGCTGATATTGGTATAGATTTCCAAAGAGCAATGAACGTTGAAGGACGTGGAGGAATTAGAGGTTTATTTGATAGAAAAAGATTAGAAAAAGCAATGCCTGTCATTGCTAGAAACAGTGCTGTGTTTCAAGAAAATCTTCAAAAGTCTGTACAAGCATTAGAAGCAGGAGATATTGAAGGTGGTAAATTAGCTTTAGCTATGCAGGATGTAGAAGCTAAGACTGGGAGAATATCTAATACTCTAAAAGGTATGGCTAAAGGATTTGGAAGAATTGCAGGAATGGCCCTTGCATTGACTGTAGCTTTTAAATTTGTAGAAAAAATAGGTGAAGCATCAAGAGGTGTGATGCAATTTACAAACTCAATGAGGGAAATGTCTGATGCAACTAGAGAGTTAGCAGATACTACTGATAAACTTGCAAATGCTAGAGAACTACTTGCAGCAAATAGTGGTGATGCACAAATAGCAGACCTTCTTACTAAAGAAATAGAGCAATTAGAAAAAGCTGTTGAAACTTCACGAGTTAATACTGCTACTGATGTTGGAGTTTCTTTCTTAGAAAATATTATGAATGCATCTTTTGGAAGTGCTAGAGGAACTAGGTCAAGAGGTTCTATGATGGAAGGATTTATAAAGCAATATGGTTCTTTCATACAAGATGAAAAAGGAATAACAGATGCATATGGACGAGCAATAGGAGATTTAATTGTTAGCTTAACCAATCCTGAAAATATAAAAGCTTCTGGCGGTGAACTGCCTACAGGTAATGAAGTATTAGAAGCTTTGCTATTTTCTGAAGGTGGTTTTGGTGAAGAAATACAGATACCAAGTGGATTCTTTCAAGGAGCTTCTCAAAGTGTAATATCACAATTAATTGCAGACAGTGGTGCTATGACTGGAGAAGAGTTTGTAAAGTTCTTAGGCATAGATACTGATAAGCTTGATTCTGGAAGAATAGGAGAAATATCTAGTGAATTAAAACAAGCTGTTTTTAGATTTATGAAGGGCGGTGTAAGTGCAAGTGACTTTATGTTCTCTGGTGATATGGCATTAGTTACATCTAGAGTAAAAGAGCTAACAAAAGAATTAGACTTAACAGAAAGAGAACTTGCAGATACTGTTGCTGGTGTTACTTCATTCCTTATAGCTGCTGGTGGTATAGCAGGTGTAACCGCAGACTCAATAGAGGGATTTAGACAACTAGATGAAAACTCACCATTAGCAGTTTCTATAAAGAGATTCCTAAAAGCAAGACTTGAAGACTTTGAATCTGCTGGAACTATAACTAATCAAGAATTACAAAGTGCAGGAGATAGTTATTCTAAATTGTTAAATTTATTTGTATCTGCAAATGAAGAATTTATTGCAGAAAACAAAAAAGCTGTTGATGATTTAATGGATGAATTTGGTGTTACTGAAATGGCTGCTCTTAGATTAGCAATAAGAATTGAAGACGCATTTAAGAAAGCACGAGAAGCAATGGTTGACTTTACTAAGCCACTACCAGAAAATCAATTTGACGATATGACTTTATTAGAAATGATAAGTAATACTCAAGCTAAAGCTCTTGCTCAAGCAGAATTTGAACAAGCAATACAAGAGTTCAGAAAAACAAATCCTTTACTTGCTGACCAACTTGCTCAAATGGGAGTGATGGGTGGTGGTTTAGAGTTAGTAAGAAGATTTAGTTCAGCTCCTGGATTAGCAACAGCACAAGAACAAGCATTAGCTTCAGCAGTTGGTCCTGATTACTTACAAGATATTTTTGGTACTACTGACCCAGGTCTAAGTGAAGTAGAACAATTAGGAGAAAACATTGTCGATGGTATAGCTAAAGGATTTGCTAATAAAGAAGGTGCATTAGCAAATGCTTTAGTTGAGACTATGGAACATGTAGTAGACAAAACTGTTGAGTATATTGAATCAAGTTCTCCATCTAAATTATCAGCTAGATTAATTGGTCAACCTTTGATTGATGGTATAGCAACACCATTTTTCTTTATGAAAGATAGAGTTGCTGATGCTTATGTTGACGTTGTAAAAAATGCAGTAGAAAAAGCTGCTGAAGAAGTTCCTGGAATGCAAGAAATGATTAATTTACTAATAGGTGCTGGAGGTAGTAAGAAAGATATAGACTTTACTTTAACTGCTTTAGGTGCAGGAGCAGACCCTAAAGGTGTAGTTAGAAGCTTTCAAGAAATGGTTGCTAAAGGTAGAACAGCAGCTGTAGGTAAACTGAAAGAAGCATTTAATCTTACAACTGCTATTACAAATGCCGAAAGACAACAGGTAATAAATGCTCAAAACTTAGCACAAGCTAAATTTGATTATGTTAACTTACTAAATTCTGAGGCTTCATTACAAAGACAGCTTGACGAAACAAGCAGAAAACGTATTAAAATGGAAAACGATGGTGTAGCAGGAAATATTACATTAGCTGAAAAAGCAAACCTACTACGTCAAGAAATATCTATTGAAGATAGAAAAAGAAGATTACGTGGTGACTTCACTGCATCCGAACAACTATCTATAAATGAACAAGTCAAAAAAGTTGGCGAACTTCAAAGAATGTTTGATTTAGGAGCAGTTAGTGCATTAGAACTAGAAGCTGAGCAAGACAGACTTAGAGATATGAGAGGTGGATTTAAAACTGAAGCAGAAAAAGAACTTTTCTTTATTGAATCAGCGTTAGCAGAAGAACAACTAAGAGAAGCAGAAAGAGTAGCTTTACTTGAAGATGAACAGTTACAACAATTAAAAGACGCTGAAGCATCTTTACTATTTCAATTAGAAACATTTGGTAATCAAAAAGAAATAGCTTTTGGAAAGATTGAACAAGCTTCTGAACAAGTTGCTGGTGGAATTATAGATTTAGAACAAGCTCAACAAAATTATAAAGAAAAAGCACCTGAGTTTTTAAAAGAATTAGAAACATTAGAAAATCACTTTGGCGGTGTAAATGATAGTGTAAGAAACGTATTAGACGCTACAAATAAATTTGGTGAAGTAGATGCAGATAAAATTGTTACTACTTTAACTCCAGTCGTAAATACTTTATCTGCATTAAATGCAGCTGCACAAATAGCAAAAGATTTTGCTTTTGGTACAAGAGATGAAGTCGGACCACAAAACCCTGATGACCCTATATCAAAAGGTGGTGTTGGTGGTCTTGGTATGAAGCTTGGATATAAATTTACGGAAGACTATTTAAGAGATATTGCTTTGTTAGCTCAATCTAGTATGTTCGGTCCTGTTCCTCAAGGAATGATGGGAATGAGAACTAAAGGTTACAAATATGGTGGAAGAGGAGATACTATGAGAAGAGCTCTTGTAGGTGAGTATGGACCTGAAGAAGTAAGGTTTGTTCCTGGTTCTGGTTTCTTAGTAAAACCACTAACTCAAGGTGGACGTGGTACAAATACTATAGTAGAAAATTTAAATGTAAATGTCACTGGTGTTCCTGCTGACCCTACATCAGCTAGAAAAGCTGCAGTACAAATCAGAACTGCTTTGAACAGATTAGATAGAGAAGGAACAGCTGGAGGAGGATTAACTAGAAGATGACAGGTTATATATCAAAGTATGTATTACAAATAGGTAGATTAAAATTTACATCTCCAAATCAAATAAATATAAGTGCAAGCCCAGGAGGTAAACAGCTTACTGTAAATGGTAGGCTTGGTGGTGCAGAAAATGATATTGACCATGTTAAATATATAAGAGATGAAATTAGTTCCATGGCTTATTGTGATGAAGTGTTTCCTCTTCAATACAATGGCGATACTTCCTTAAATGGTTATGTAAAAATTGAAAGTGCAACTGTGGATACTACAAAGTATGTACTTGGCGGTTTTGGATACAGTATTCAATTAGAGTATTTAGGAAGAGAAGGAGATATAAATTTTGAATCACGTTTAACAGGTTCAGTATTAGAAAACAATCACAGTATTTCTTCTACATCCGAACAGTTTCATGCTCCACCTGGAAATCATTATGGATACTTTCATAACAACATTGGTGCTTCAAATACTAGAACTTCTGCAAATTTAGAAACAACTAATGCAACAGATACTACCACTCTATATTTAAAAACTGGTGCTAGTTTGAGAAATACTAATGCTCAATATTCAGTAGATGTTGAAGATTACTATTTAGGAGCTTGCAGAATTAGTATGGGTGTACACACAGAGTATGACTATGCAACAAATACTACATCAAGTGTAAATAGTGTAAGACATGGTAAAGATGCTGGTGAATGGAGTGTTGGCGATTCTTTAATAATTGAAAACGGATTATTTAAAATGATTCTAGGTACATCAACAACGCAAGCTAAATTTAAAACATTTATTTGGGATACAGTAGCTTACGCTACAGAACAAGAATGGGCTTTTAGTTTAGGTGACCCATCAACAGGTAATCACTTAGGAACGGATTACGATGGTTGGCATAGAGTTCAAATATTAACAAATAGACCTGAATTAGTTGTAGTTAGATGTACAACTTTTAAAGATACTGATAAATCAGGTAGATTAGTTGTAGACTATGCTTTAAGAAGGGGAGCACATCATATGTCTATAATTGCTAATAATTTTACTGCAGGCACACCTTTAAACATTAGTCTTGCGGATTCGCCAAGCACTAATGCTTCTGCTACGAATATTTCAAATGGTTACTTAAAAGATGGCACTGCATCTCCAGAAGATGGTAACTTCTGGATACTTGGTAGTCCTCATGAATTAGAAACAACAACATCTATAACCAACAGGGGAATGATACAAAGAGCAACAAATGGTTCTACGTTTTCAGCAATGGTAGGTTATGAGCTTGTTGACCCTGATACATCTGCTCCTTTAGGTCATAATGATGCAGATTCAGTTTTTAAACAATATATTGATAATGTAAATGAATCACAAAGGATTATAAAAGCATAATGTCAGTTACAGAAAAATTGATGGCACCAGGAGTATTTAATGTAAGCTTAGACTTATCATTGGTTCCTAATTCAATACTTACAGCAGTGCAACCATACGACCAAATAATTATTACTAATAATCCTATGGAAACACAAGATTATATAGATAGTGTTATGCTTCCTACTGCTGAATATATAGGTGTTATTACATCTTTAGGTATAGAACCTGAAGTAGCACAAATAGAAGGTGCTGGTCTTAATTTATATTTAGGAGATGCAGAAAATCGAGGAATGCCAGTAACTGATGTAGGAACATCAACAGCTCCTAGAGACTACTCTGCAGTAACATTAGAATATTTTATTAATAATGACGATGGCGCTCCGTATGGAGTATTAAGAAGAAATGACAATGGTGAGTTAAGAGGTGTATGGCCTGGAACCATAACAGAAAAGTCTGATGAAGAAACTGACTTACTTTTAAATTTTGAAAATCCAACAAGCAACATTAAGACTACAGATGAAACAGAACATAAACATGAATTAACTTGTTATCTTGGAGCAGAAATAGATTCTGACCAAGCGAAATTCGGAACAAACTCTTTAGATTTATCAGCTCCAACCTCACATGCTAAAGTAGATTATCATCCAACATTTCATCCTTCTGGTGATGATTTTACTATTGAGTGGTGGGAATATAGAATAGACCCAACGACTTGATATGCCACAGTTTAACCTTTCTTCAGCAACTATCAGCGCAACATTTATTGATGATTTACTTTATCCAGTAGTAGGTTACGTTCCTTGGGTATATGATGATGCATATCCACACATAATAAACAACAAAGATGTAAGAACTGAATTAGGAATTGATACATTATTAGTTGACCCTAGTGGGAATGATATAAATACCTTTTATGCACACAATGAACCAATTAATACTTCATCTTATACAACTGGAAATATTTTTTATAAAAGACAACAAAATTATGCTCATAGTAATTTAGATACACATGGAAGGGTTCCTTACAATCCTGATTTACATAGTTTTATTGGTGGTAATTTAAGAATAGGTTTAGGTACAAGTGCTGAACTTTTAAATCCAGTCTTATCTTCATCATTACAAATACCAAATCCTTACAGACATGCGAATGGATTGTATCGTCAAGTTTATATAAATGGTATTTCTATAGGTGGTACTTCATATACATTCCCAATATCATTTGATGCAACTGTTGGTTCTGGTGGTCATTACTTACCTAAAAGCGGTACGGGCAATGGTTCTAAAGTAACGAATGCAGATACAAATTTTAAATACACAGGTGACGATAGTGTAACTACAAATCAAATATTTTCTTACACATTAGCTAAACAATTAGCTACAGATTCACTTACAGGGACTAATGGAATAGTTTCATTAGTAAGAACAATGATGACTGGATATGAAGATGCTTTTCCTTATGACAACGCTTTAGCTCAAGAACACTTTGACATTATGTGTTTATTAGCATATATAAAAGGACCACAAGTTTTAAGTAGAAGTCATTTTATTCATCAATATAAACAAGTAGATGGTACATCAGTAACTTCTGCAAGTGATTTATCTGCTTACAATGCAGCAGCTTATCAATTACCTTGGTTTGCTATAAGACCTCTGATGGGTACAAATGAATATAGATTTTCTAGTTCTTTAGTAACTCATATGCAGCAAATGATTAACTTGATGCTTAAAAGTGATAAAGCAACAACAACACATGATTTAAGCTCTATAGTAACTGCACAATCTGGCAGTTCTGATGCTCACACTGGTATAACTCTAAACCCAGACTGGTATGCAGGTGGACCTGCTATAACAACTGATTTTCACTTCGCACCAAAAGATTACAAATCAGGAGACTATCAAACAGCAAGTAAAAGACCTCCTGGTGATAGTCCATCTTTAGTAGCACTACATAATATTCCTGGTGGATTAAGTACAGTTCCTTTTGTTCCAAAATCAATAGATACTAATTCTGACGGTGTCATAAACACTGATGAGTTGTTAACTATTGGTGTTGGTGATTTGCCTACAACAGATTTTTGGACAAATGATAGATTTGACGTAAGTACATACTTAGATGAATATTTTGGAACAACTGTAGAAAATTTAACAACTGACGAATATGGAACAGAGTATTGGTCTTATCATCCTATTTATCAGTCTTACTATGCTGACTACTGGCAAGACGGTAGCTCATTCTTTCATGGAAAAACTGCATTTACTAATAAAAGAGCTGCAACTAAACATGGTGCTGTAATATCTTCTACTGGAGAATCTCAGTTACCTTCATTTATGATTGGACTTAATGAAAGTGGTAATGGTGTTTCTAAAGTATACATGCGTTCTTCCGTAAGCACTACAGCAACTGAAAGCGGTACAACATCTGCTTTTGATATCGCAGATGGTAAGACAATGGGAACTATTAACTATGGGCAATGGAATCACTTTGCTATTACAAGAAGTGGAACTACATTTAAAACTTTTAAAAATGGTGTACAGCAAGATACATGGCAGTCAGATAAACAAGTAAAAATACCTGTAGCTGACCCTTCAGCAGCTTATGAGAAAACTGCTTTAGATTTATCTATTGGTCGTTCACAAGGTGCAGATTACTTTTATGGATATATTGATGGTTTAAGAATATCAAAAGGAGTTGCTAAATATACATCAAACTTTACTGTCCCTAGTTCTGCTCCTGAAATAGTTACAACTAATGCTAACTATTATGGCAAACATCATATTGAAACTGTTGCTAGTGCATTAGATAAAGCTTCTGTTCAATTAGATATTGAATATAAATTAAGAATAGGAACTGATGCGGATGATACTCCTAGACCTATACCTGGAGGAACTAATGTAGGAAAACTATTATTAGATGCAGGACCTCGTGAAAGTTTATTTGCTGGTCATAGTTCTGACCCAACAACTTTAATAGTTAGAGAAGGTAGTGGAGATGACCCAGCTATAACTGGTATTAATCCTGCTTCTATTAAAACATCATTTGATGCTACTGAATATGTGTCAACTGTTGAATATATTTATCAAGACGGAAATTCATCATATGATGCTGTTGATGTTGTAGATACTGATAATCCATACAGAGGTATAAACGGTGAAAAATTAGAAAGAGCTACTTATGTAACAGAACCAGACCATCCATATATAAGTAGAGAAGAAAGAGCTTTAGCTTTCTTAAATGAACTTAAAAGAACTAAAAGAAGTATTAATTTAGATTTAGATTACTACGACATTCAAGGAGATTTTGAAGTTGGAGATAATATATTTGTTTATGATACTGATTTAGGTTTTGAAGATACAGACGACAAAGTAAACGAAGACCCAACAAGAACAACAAAGTTTGAAGTATCTTATCAAGGTCAATATGTTAATCCTGAAAAAATAAGGGTAACAGCTATTACATGGCCAATTAAAAATACTTACGGAGTTTATTTAAGAAGACTAACTTCACCATCTAGTAATACATATCAATACATAAACTTAACTCCATATGTGCAGTTTGAAGAAGGTGGTACAACATTAGAAGTTGGAGACTTGCCTCTTAAGTTAGGAGATGACTTAAGATTTAGTTCTGCTGTTTCTGGTGTTAGTGTTAGCGAAAAATTTACACAACCTAACCCTGTAAACAATCTTACTTTGACAACTGGTTTCTTAGAAGATGCATTAGGTGTGTCAAGAGCAATAATTAAAGCTACATGGAATACTCCTGTCAATGTTGATGGAACAATAATACAAAATGGTGAGCTTTACAGAATTAGATATAGAAAAGTTGCAAGTACTGACCCTTATTCAACCACTACTGTTGGTTGGGGTACTAATGAAGTAACAATTGAAGGCTTAGCTTTAGGAACTAATTATGAAGTACAGGTACAACCTGTCAATGCAAATGGTGATGAAAATGATTATGTATCTGATACTATAACAACAGCCATTGATGGTGTTGCTCCTTCTAAACCAGGACCTGCAGACACTATTACACCAGGTGCTTTAAGAACACAGATTGTTCATAGTTTAGGTAGAGCTGTTGATGACCAAGGTAATGCTATATCATCTATAGTCGACTTCACATTAGAAAATGATATTGACCATTTAAATGTATACGCTTCTACTACTTCTGGATTTTCTTTAGCTACAACTACATTAAAAAATCAATTTAAAGTTGGAGAACTAGCTGCGACTGCTGCTCACATAAGAGATGGTATTGCAACTGTAGGTGAAATTCAAATGCCTAATGGTTCTACTCATTTCTTTAGATTTACTGCTGTAGATATAGCTGGTAATGAATCTGACCCTTCTGATGAACAATCAGCTGTTGGTAATTTAGTAGATACTGCATTTATATCTGATGCAGCAATAACAGAAGCCAAGATAGAAAACTTAGCAGTTACTGATGCAAAGATAGCAACACTATCTGCAGGTAAAATAACTGCTGGTACTATTGCAGGTCAAGAAATAACTGTTGGTGTCAATTCATCAGATACAGCTGTAATTAAATCAAGTAACTACTCTTCAGGTTCTGCTGGTTGGATTATAAAAGCAACCGGAGATGTAGAGTTTGAGTCAGGAACATTCAGAGGTAATTTAGATGGTGCAGGTGGTACGTTCTCTGGAACAATTAGTGCTAATCAAGTAACTGGTGGTACATTAGACTTTAGTTCTGTGACTGCAGGAAGTTTAGATTTCTCATCTCTAAGCGTGCAAGCAGGAGATATAGTTGCAGAAATAGCTGCTGGTGAAATAACAAACTCTTTAATAGGAGATTTGAGTGTTAGCAAACTTACATCCGGAAGTATTGTAGGTAATAGTATAGTTCTAGGTAGTTCTGGAAATACATCCGGAAGTATTTCTTCTCATAACTTTTCAAGCGGTAGTGCAGGTTTTTCTATTGATTATGATGGAAATGCAGAGTTTAATACAGTTGAAATTAGAATACCTTCTTCTACTGGAAGTACTGATGAAGACATACCATCTGGTGGACAAAAAATTCAATTTGGTGATGTTCCTATATACGATTTCAATGGTAACTTAAATATCCATCCTGCTTCAGGGAAATCAGTAATTATTCATAATGGTAATCCATTTATTATAAAAGGAGAAACAGGCAGTGCTCAAATGAAATTTGAAGGTGCTGGAAATTTTGGCGACTTTATATTTGATTTAGACTTTATATCTTATAGCACTGCTCAATCAGACAATACAAGAAGATATTCAAACCCAACACCATTTACACAGATAAGAGAATTTTATTTTGAAAATGATAATACAACTATATTTAGAGCTAATGAGCAAAACGCAGATGTAGAATTTTTTGGTGATATAGGACTTCCATCTGGTGGAAAAATATATATCAATGGGGATGATGGAAATACTGGAGATGTATTAAAAAGAACTGCAACTGGTATGACTTGGGGTTCAGCAAGCGGTGGTTCACACGCAGATAGTGACCATAGCTTTGATAATTATGGCTCATGGACATTAAAGCGTGGTGGTAGCACAGTAGGTAACGTAAGTTCTGGATTTGGAGCTAGCTGGAATGCAGGTTCTGGATTAAGTGTTTCTTCAAATAGTAGTCCATTTACAATAACTTATTCAGTTGATTTTGGCGGTGGAAATAGTCAAGTTGCTAGAGGAGACCACGGTCATACAGGAACAGGTATATCTCAAATCAACTCTCCATCAGTAGGTCTTTTTAGTAATTATACTTTTAACACATCAGGTGGACAATTTTCAGTAGCTACTACTAGAAGTAACGATGCTAGCTATAGTTTTAGAAATGTGTTTCCTACATCTGGTACTGCATCTGATTTAGGTCATCAATTTGGTAATGGTAGATGGAGAAGATTATATACATTAAATTCACCATCTGTTTCATCTGACGAAAGATTAAAAGAAAATATTGTAGATATTCCTTATGGATTAGACTACATAAATTCTTTAGAACCTAAACAATACAATCTTAAAAGAGTAATAGTTAGAGGTTGTAATACTTGTGAAATGGAAATAGATGAAGGTGTTGATGAGTGTTGGAATTGTACAGAAAATGGTGACACAGCAGATATTGTTGATAATCTTGATGTGACAGGCGAAAAATCTGGTGTAGTAAACTTTGGTTTTACAGCTCAAGATTTAATTTCTACACCACCAGAACCAGATATTGATATAGCTTTAGTAGATTACGATGAAGATTCTGATGAGTATGGTGTTAGATACAATGAACTTATTGCACCATTAGTAAAAGCAGTACAAGAACTCTCAGCTAAGAATGATGAGCTAGAATCAAGATTGGCAGCATTGGAGGGATAATGGCTGACGAAGTAAAAAAAGAAAAACCTAAAAA
>Ga0160423_10002715_pt1 | contig 14735 bp, 15 predicted proteins | sample CRUFie14St8metaG_FD_108191 | JGI IMG/M metagenome (GOLD analysis project Ga0160423, IMG submission 108191) | Marine microbial communities from the Costa Rica Dome - CRUD Field 142mm St8 metaG | ecosystem: Environmental > Aquatic > Marine > Oceanic > Photic zone | place: Costa Rica: the Eastern...
AGATTTAGTGTGAACATATTACGTTTTCCAAGTTTCCAAAGTGCCTTAACATTGCCAGACCATTTAAGAACATTATATCATAATGAACTAAAAACATGGCTAAACGGTGTTAGGGAAAGAAACGAAATGGATTATCGCGGAGAACCTTTAGTCGCACCATGGGAAGAAGAACAAGTTACTAGACTAATAGAATACTTAGACGTTGTTAAGACTCCGCACAGAAATACAGCAGATAGAAAATTATTAGAACACGACTTTAGAGTTTTTTATGAACAATATGATAAAAGACGTGGCTTGGATTTTAGGAAAGCATTTCCAAGATTAGTAGAATGGTATGATAGTTTAGAATTTGAACCTCTAGAAAGACCAGAAACAGATATTCAACAACCAAAAGGTGTGCGTGAGGTAGAAGTGTATGCTCATAGAGAGGTTGACGAAGATGGTGTAGTAGAAGTTAAAGAAGTTAGAAACAGAACAAATTCAGCAGGGGAAGTTGTACATGGTACACCTTCAAAAGCACTTAAAGGTAGAAAGACAGGCGAAAGCCAAGATGACTACGATGATGAAAAATATGCTGACGAACCTGATTTTAAAGTAAGACCAGGTAGTAGTATAGGATGGGATCCAGATGCCGACGGACTTGGCGGACAATAGAACAATAGAATACCACCTAGATAAAAAATCTATAGGTGATGAATTATTAATCGAAGGTAGTATAATACCTAGCGATTTAAGAGAGATATATCAAGATATCGTACATAGACGATTTGAAGTATATCCAAACAGTGAAAATGTAAACGAATTAGATTACGATTATCCTAGTTATGACTGGGCAACATATCATGAATATAAATGTATTGATGTATATCCTGATCTAAAATTATTATTTCCGTATATTAAAAAATGTTTGGAAATGGCAGGGGACGACTACGAGGATTATTATTTTAAAAGTTGGATAAATGTTTGGCCTAAAGGGCAAAAAATTGTTCCACATAGACACTATGGCACATGGCATGGGTATTATGTAATTAATGACACAGGCACTACAACATATTATACATATGAAGAAGATGGAAAGAATATGGTAGTACCATTAAAAAACTTTTCTGGACATTTTACTTTTATGCCAGCACATATATTACATTGGGCAGACCCAAATCCGCAAGATGCTATGCGTATAAGCACAGGATATAATATAAGTACTTGGGAAGAAATAGAGCAGGAAAACGCAGAAAACAAAAATGAGAGAGGCGGAAGTTTATTGAATACAATTACGCCACTGAAAGATTTATTATGAGTAAAATAAAACCAATATGGGAACACGGTTCCGTAAGTCCAGACTCACCTAATAAAGTGTTTTGTACTGCCCCATGGACACATACTTATATTAGTCCACAGTCAGAAAGACGTATGTGTTGTGCCAGCAGGGAAGAACATCAATTTCAAAAACAATATATAGATGCTAGTAATGATGAGAAGTATGGTGAAGTAAAAGAGTCTGGTACTATTGATGATTACAAGCCTGTAAGTTTAAAAGATCATTGGAACTCTCCTTATATGATGGATATAAGAAAGAAATTAATGGCAGGGGAAAGAATACCACAATGCGATGTATGTAATGATAGTATTTTAAGTAACAGTACATATCGTCAATGGTTTACAGGACACTTATTTAATAACAAAATAGATCAATGTTTTGAGGAGACAGATGAGAATGGATATACTACAATGGAACCTATCTCTTTTGATTATAGGTATAGTAATTTATGCAATTTTAAATGCCGTATGTGCGGCGAACAACTCAGTAGCAGTTGGGAAACGGAAAAAAGGAAACACGACCTTTGGACACCTGAGAGCCAGCCGTTCATGGTTCCTGAGAACAAGAAGATTATCGAGAAGTTCCAAAAGGAAGTAGTTGAAGAAGAGTTTTGGCAATACATCAAATCTGGTACTGTTGAAGAGTTATATTGGGTAGGCGGCGAGCCACTTATGTATGATATACATTGGAAGTCAATGGATAGACTACAAGCAGATAATAATTTACACAAAGTTCATTTAAGATATAACAGTAACCTAAGTAGAGTAAGATATAAAGACTACTACTTATACGATTGGTTACCACAAGCAAAAGACTGGACAATGTGTGCTAGTATTGATGGCACAGGGCCAATAGGAGAATTTATTCGTACAGGACTTAAATGGAACGAGTGGGATCGGAACTTTAGAGAAGGTGTAGCATTACCAGGCGGTCATGATAAAATGATTATGGACTTAACTATTACTGGTCCTGGTATGTTTGATATCAAAAACTTTTTAGATTATGCTCTAGAACTTGATGTTAAGATAGAAACAAAACGCATGTTTGCATTTCATCCTGACATTGTATTGTCACCCATGGCATGGCCAAGACACATATTAGACGAAATTATTCATGATATATTAGATTATGCTAGACCATTAGTAACAGATAAACAACAAACTTTAATTAGAGAACTCGAAGGTATGCTTACAGCACCAACATTTCAAGAACAGTTTCCTGATACAGCAGAAGATCAATTTTTTAATGGTAGAAGATATCAACAGATACTTCATCACATAAGAAAAGATGGTGAAGACGGTAGACTTACTCTAGGCGATATCTACGGTCAGCACCCTGAACTTTGGATGTGGTTTAGTAGACCCGATCGTAAACACAATCAAAGATAATTATCCAAAAGTAGCAAATAATAAACAAACTATAATTAAGCCTGTCCAAAAATTAAAACCAAATATTGCTAGTAAAACTATTACCCAAATTAGAGCATTAAAGTTTACAATGAACGAAAAGATTGCTGAAAGAATTGCCCCCATTACATACTCCAGTAAGTTTCGGTAGCAGGATCAGTACAAGTACCAATACTGTTAATACCAATAGTGTAAGTTCTAGTTTCGCCAGTACCAGGAAAACTTTTAGTCCTAGTAATTTGTGGCTCAACATAGTCTACTAATGCTGTAACTTTAAAGTTGTCAGCATCAAAAACATCAGCATGTTTTTTAGCATACCTAGTCATTGCCGCCTTAGCCGCCGCTTGAGTTGAAAATTCAGACTTGATGTAAAAACTCTTAGCACCAAAGTATGAACCGTCTTTTTTATTTTCTAGTATAAACATATTGCCTCCTACTGCTTTTTTGTTTATGTATATATTATAGCAATATTTAGGGGCAAGGTCAACCACTTTTTCTGGAATATTTACATATTATGGAGAACTTTCATCTTCTCCGTATCTTCCTCTTTCCTCATTACCGTCATAATTAAGTTCAGTCATTGCTTTTTGCTTCATCTTTTGATCCCAATGAGTATCTAATAATTCGCGATACTTTTTCTTGTACTCGTTATTATCTACTTCGTCCCTGTACTTCCTTTTGTATAATTCTACTTCTTCCATAAGAGTGGCAATTTGCTTTTGTGCCACAGCAAGTTCCACTTTGAGTTGTTCCACATTACTGTGATTCATTGATTTTTCCTTATTGTTGTTTACTTGTATCCTATCTGCATATATCTAGTATAAGCAGGAGTGATAAGTTCTCCAATATATAGAGTATTGGACAATGGATATTTATTACTCATATCGTCTATGTTGTTACAAATATTGATATGTCCTTCGAATTCAGGACTATTATTTGTTTGCATTACAATTAGTTGGTCACTGTCTACACTATCATACCATAGTGTACTCATGTGTTCGCAACTGGTATTGATTATCCAGTTTGGTTTTACATCGATTAATTCACCACTTGTTTGAAACTGCATTTCTCCACAATCTAATAAATCAACATCGTGTACTACACCTTTATATTTCCAATTATTTTGTACATGTTTTCTATTAAGTCTTTCTGATTTTTCAATTGATTCAGCATCAGTATCTATACCGTACACTCTACCTATGTCAAATGTTCTTAGTAAAGGATCTACTAAGCCACCAATCCAACAACCAAGTACTACTACAACATCACTGTCAGGCTGATGCCTCCAATGTATCTTGTGTAATTTATCTAATAGCCAACTCTTACTTGCTAGTTGCCCACTACTAAATGCGTGTTTAGGATAGTAATTATTATGCTGTACAACATGTTCAAAATAACTTACAGGTATTTTTAAAAACCCTTCGTCATTAAATGCTTGTACTTCTTTCCAAGTATCAAGTCTTGTTGTATCTATCTCTGAGCCAGTCATAATCGTTAATATTATTTAATTCTGTTAGATTGTTTTTATTCTCTAAAGCGAATGCTTTACCTTCTTCTGCTCCGCGTTTGGCATCATCGCAGTACTCACTATCTGCTAATGGATTAAGCCAACTGTTTAATCTAGCATCACTATCCACATCATCGCTTAATGTAAGTTTTACACACTCTCTAAAAGCACTTCGCCATGTACTGTAAGCATCTGTGTTGAATCTTGTTGTACAACTTATCTGTGGCATTGCCTTAAATCTGTTACTTAATCCTGTAGTAAAGTCTAATCCCCAACTAGTAGCATCTAATATTTGCTGTCTGTTAAACAGTTTAACACCACCGTATCCATATTCTTCACCAGTTACAGGGTTTTTACTTGCCCATACATGAACTACTTCTTCGTCATACACATCAGGTATATAACTAAAGTCAAAGTCTTCTGATATGTCAGCATCAGCATCAACTACCCAAAACAAATCGCTTTTAACTCTATTTGCCGCCTCTTTGTGTGCGTTAAATATGCCTTTAATGTCTTTGACCCAGATAGCATCAAACCGTGCTGTAAGACGCTCATATGCGTTGCTAGACCCCTCCTCTTTGTAGGATAGAAAGACTATATCGTACGGTTTAGACGTGCTTAATGCTTCTTTAACGTATTGTAATTTGCCCCTTTGTGTTTTACTATACTTGACATCATCACTGCTGTAAGACGTTTTAAATACGTCTAAGAGGGGGTTTGGCCACAATCTTACGCCACCATATGCGTGAACATTATCTGTTCTTGGATTAAGTTTTTGCCACACATGTACTTTATCTGCGTTTTCAACCGCCGGCTTAAACTTGCCATTAAAATTAACAGTATCTACATTGCTATCTATAGTCCAAAAATAAGCATTGTTATCCATTGTGCTAAAGCCTTCTAATTGCTTTTTAAGTGGTACGTCTGGACCAAATATGTAATGATTCCATTCCGGTGTTTCACTTGCTTGTTTAGGCATTAGTTTTAAGTTTTCAAATGTATTACTAACGATGTCTTTTTCTGTAATATTATCTAAAAATAAGGTAGTGGGACATAGTCTAATGTCAGTGTGCTCGCCACTTTCGTTTTGCCACACATGAACGTTTTTTATATCCCACTGAGTTGGGTAGTAACTAAAGTTGAACGACTCACATACTTGAACACAATAGTCTACTACCCAAAACATATTTGTTTTTGTTTTTTCAGCACAGTTCTTATAAAATTTGTCAATGCCGTTTTTCACATCATCAGCAGACATATAAAACACAGGATACTCTTTTTGGGTGCTACAAACTTCTCTAATGTATTTGGGTCTACCTTTTGTCTGCGGTACTTTAGGACATAACATTACGCCACCATAGTCGTATTGTTTTCCAGTTATTGGATTTAGTTTCTGCCATATATGTGTTTTACCACTATCCCAGATTGTAGGAATATAATTAAAATCAAAATCACTGTTTACTTCAACATCAGGTTCTATAACCCAAAACCAGTCTTTTGTTGTTTGTTCCCTACCCTCGTCTTCGCTAGTGTATTTTTCAAATACAGGTTTTGTGAATGGCGAGTCAGCATGTATTTTAGTTTCAGCACTTTCCCAATCAAATGGCACCCATCTTATACCACCTATCTCCTCAGGGTACTTATGTTCCAGTTGCCCATCTACATGGAATGTGTGTATAAAATCTTTTTCAAAATTGCTAGGCACCCACTCAAAGTCTTGATCAATAATATAGTCGCTGTCTATGAGCCAGCATTGTCCTTTAGCCTGTGTGTAGTCATTTGGATCATCCACAAGTATAACTGGATATTTTTTAGGTTTTACAGGTAGGTCATCGTGTATAACATATTCATTGCTCCAATTTACAGGTACCCAACGTACACCGCCCATGGTATCTGGATACTTATGTTTTAGTTGTCCAGGCACATGAAATGTGTGAATATGATTACTTTCAAAAGAACTAGGAGTCCAGTCAATATCATCATCTATCTGATACTCTTTATCAATAACCCAACTATCCTCGGTTACTACTGACAAGTCTTCGACATCCTCTACATATAAAATTGGATACTCTTTACTCTTTACAGACAAGTTTCCTTTATATTTGATACTAGTATTGTCATTAACTTTTTTTGGAATGAGATATACACCGCCCTCTTGATCCGGATATTTATGTTTAAGTTGATCTGGGATTTTGAAATTTATTAAATATTTTTGCTCGTCTCTACTGGGAACGTAATTAAGAATTTGACTTATGCTATGCTCACTATCTATACACCAAAACATTTTTGTTCTGCTCTTCTTTACTATGCTACTAAAATTTTTTGGATTGTCTACAAAGAAAATATCATAACGTACAGGAACTATACCGTCTTGATATTTGTGCTTGGTAAAGTCAAAGTTTTTATTAACTAACCGCACACCACCGCATCTAATATCCCATGGGTCTTGGTTGTCAACAGGATATCTATATTCTAAATGTCCTGGTATTTTAAATACATGAATAAATTCTGTTTCGTGAGGTGCTGGCACAAATAATAACTTACCATTAAACTCGAAGTCTCTGTCTACAATCCAGAACCAATTAGTTTTACTTCGTTTAGCATATTCTGAATATGTATCAGCATCAAACTCATCGTCCTCTACAAAAAATACATCATATTCCTCGTCTTCAATAGGACAAGCAGGATGTATTTTTATTTCTGTTTCTGTATATATTCCGGCAGGTGATATTTCTCTACGCCAATTTTTAGGCACTAGCCTTATACCACCCATTGCCATTGGATACTTTTCTGTGAGTTGATACGGCATACGAAAACAATGTATCATGTTTTCTTCAAAAGGACTTGGCACCCAGTCAAATGTTTTTACATTTGTTTTGTGTTCGTAATCAACTAACCAAACATAATCATCATCTAGTATATCTCTTTCAGCATACTCGTCTACATTCTTTACATATAAAATAGGATATGTTACATTAGCATCTAAAAATGAATGATACTTTGTATCTGCCTCCTTCCATTCTTTTGGATATAATTTTATACCACCTTCTTCGTCAGGATACTTATGCTCTAATTGTCCACGTAGATGAAAACTATGAATAAATGTAGGTTCAAAATTATCAGGTGCCCAATCTATATTTTCTGTTAATTTATATTCAGGATCAACACACCATACATGTGTTGCGTATGGGTGCTCTTCAAAATAATTGCTTGGTTCTGAACTATTTAAAATATCAAACTTTTTCTTACATACAACTTGATTTATTTCTTTTACACCTTTGGAACCTTTTTTAGGTAATAATCTTACACCGCCATAATTATTATTATTCCATTTCCACACATGCTCGTATTGTCTGTCATAATTGCTAGGAGTAAATTCCAAAACTTCAAAGTCTATAATTTCAGTATTAGGTTCTATAAGCCAATAAAAAGATGTCTTAGGATTTATATTGCTATCATCCGAAATCTGTTTAGCAAAAGGATAATTATCCTTAATACCTTCATTATCTCCTATGTAAAAAATATCATACATCTTGTTCAAAACCTATTGTATTTTTATCTATTACATCATCTATAATAGTTCTAATATGTCTAACTTGATTATCTATATTATTATATTTACTTTCTATTTCTTCACCCCACACAGGGCAGATACCTATATGATCGGGTAAAGTGCCGCCACACTCTATACACTTACCTTGTAACTTTTTCTTAATCGTCTGTAGTGTAGACTGGGACGTTGTATTTTTCCTCAAAGTCATATGCGTCTTTCTCATCATTTACTATTGGCATGCCTTTAATATTTAAACTTGTATTTAATACCATAGGACAACCTGTCTCTTTATAAAACTGTGTCATTAATTTATATAAGTCCGGATGTTGATTCATATTAACTGTTTGCACTCTACTTGTTCCGTCTGCGTGTACAATGGCAGGAAACTCTTTAGGCTTTTTACATTTAGCAACATATTGCATATATGGAGCATCACTTACATGACCTGGCATATCAAAATAATCGTGAACATGTTCTTGTAAAATTATAGGAGCAAATGGTCTAAATTCTTGTCTGCGTTTAATTTTATTCACAGCATCTTTAATTTTATCTCCTCTTGGATCAGCACATAATGTTCTATTACCTAATGCCCTAGGACCAAATTCTGCTTTCCCATTTGCTATTCCAAAAATTTCTCCAGCAAGTAAACTTTTTAATGATTTTTTAATTGGATAAGTGCCCTCAATATTATTTCCAAGATACGCACCAGTCCAATTTATTTTTTTGCCTGTTCGATTGTAATAATGTAATGCCGCGGCACCTAAACTGCTACCAGCATCTCCTGGATTAGGCATAATGTGTATATTACTAAACAAAGCAAATAATTTACTGTTAGCAACACAATTTAAAGCAACACCACCCATAAAAACAAGATTATCGCTTTTTGTTTTTATTAATGCGTGTCTGGCATATTCAACTATTCTTTTCTCTACAACTGCTTGAGCACTTGCGGCAATATCATAATCTAAACTATGATGTCCCCACTGGTCTAATAAAGCACACCGATCTCTGCCTAAATATGATTTTGGTAATCCTTTTTGTAAATTCTTTTTCATTGCTACAGATCTTCCAGGCTCTTCACAGTTAGAGTCTACAAAAAACTCTTCTTCCATTGCTACTTGGTAAATAGGCTTACCATAAGCGGCCATGCCCATTAAAACATACTCATCTTCCATAGGCTTTAATCCTACATGAGCAGTCATGGCACTATAAAATAATCCTAAACTACTTGGAAATTTTACACTATGAACTTTTTTAAGTGTTCCTTCTTTCCAGTGCCAAATACTAGCAGTATCAAATTCTCCTATCGCGTCTATTACCATTACGGCACAATTATCAAATTTACTAGTAAGCACACCAGCGGCGGCATGAGTTTCGTGATGCCAATAACTTTTTATAGGAATGCCTGCCAACTCCGGGAAAAATTCTTTAATCCAACGTTCCATAGTATGCTCCGTAAGTGCTCTCCAATTACCAGCATAAATATTTCTTAATTTTTTTGCCCAGGATTTTTCATGTAAAGCAATTACATCAGGCTTTCCAAATTTTAAACAGTCAGCAATCATCTCATGATTTAGGAAAGGATCATTTTTTTCTTTGCTGTATCTTTCGGAATGCGATGCATAGAGAATTTCGCCGTCTTCTATTACTGTAGCGGCCGCATCATGAAATTGAAAACTTAAACCTAATATTCTCATAAATTATCTGTAAATGAAAGGATCACGTTTTCTTAATTCTTCCAAACGTTTTTTTATAATCTTTTCTTTTTCAGATAATTTTGTTTCTTCGGACTCGTCTTCACCGTATCTACTACGATTCTCGTTTCCGTCATGATTAAGTTCTGTGAGTTCTTTCTGTGTTTTCTTGTAGTCGTTCATAATACTATTTATCGCGTTTTAGAAGGTCATCAAACAGATTATTGAATATACTTATTGCGTTATCTATACTAAAAAAGTGCTGTCTGTTATACTCTAATTTATCTTTAATAATATTAATATCTAATTCTTGAGTACATGCTTTGTGTATTGTTTTTTGTGTTATGTACTTAATACGTTCTGCTGAGTCGCCTATATCGTCGTATTGTTCATCAAACCACTCAGGATAAGTTTCAAACCCTAACCTACGCAATCTTTCTAAAGCACCTGGGTGTGTTACTAACACAAATGGGTGTCCATACATTAATGGCTTAAATGTTTTTTCTGTGAGAAATCCAACGTCATTAGGTTTGTCTGTGTCGTAATAAATTGTATCAGCATGATGAGGTATATACTGCCTAAATATTCCTTCTTGAGATATTAGATCTGGATCAAAAGAACTTTCGTTTGCTATAGTAAATTCAGTGTTAGCATACCATTCCCATCTAACCCATCTGTCGCGAAATTCGTATTGATTAGAATCTTCGTTATTAAACATGTCAGGATTTACAGCATGCCTATTATCTATTAGATCATTATCTACAATTAACGGCAACGTTTCTTTTAATCTGTCGTAGTCTTCCGGATGAAACTTACTCATAAACTTTTGACCTATGATGGCATGCATATCGTCATACTTGCTAAAATCATTTATTCCATGATTAAAGAATGGTTTATTTTCATCTAAGGCAAATCTAGCACTTACAATACCTTTGTCTAGTAAGCCATGTTTGTCTAAGTAATTTACAATATAGATTCTATGATCTTTCATATAATTGTTAAGACACAAAAACTTTTTAGGCTTATCATTTTTATAAAAAAGTTCTGAATCAAAATTATCGTAAATTAATTTGTCTCGTTCGTTATTATCAGCACTTGTCTTATTTCCCTGTAATTCGTGTAACATAAAAAATTCGACATTTACAAAATCAATACCAAATTGATCTTTAAATAAGTTTTTTCTAGAGTACTTGCCTGGTTGCATAAAAGCAATGTCGTGTGCGGCATAAATGTACTTTACAAAATTTAAACTGCCAAACAACGAATGTAGCCAAAAGAAGAGTCTGTGTAAACTATAAGATTCGGCCTCGAAAGCATTATCTACACATATATTAATATTATTATCTTTAACTGCTTTCCACATGTGATAAGGCACAATGTAACTGTGAAGTCTATGTACAAAAATTAAAACATTATTATATTCCTGTTTTGCCTTAATAATAATATTTCCAATATTTTTTACATCGTCTTGATTATGTAAATATTCTATGGTTACATCCTTATTAAGTAATGTGCCAAAATGATTAATATTATCGTTATCACGTTGTAATTGATGTACATGGTCTTGATTTTCTAATTGGTTTACCATATATGGCATATCCCAATGTTCTTTATAAAGTGCTTCATCAGAAGACCAGTTTTTATATTCTTTAAAATGAGCGTCTGGTGGCGGGTCTATATTAGGAAAAATATGTGTTGGTGCGTATAAGTCATCCTTATTATTTTGGTAGTAATTGACTAAAGCACTTTTACCTATTGAAATAATTTTTAATTTATCTTTCATTCTTTTCCTAAAAATTCTGTGTAAAAATCATCAAGCGATTTGTAAATATCTTTTTTACTATAAAACAATCTATAGTTATTTAAAATCTTGTCCAATGTTTTTTCTGTAATTCTTGTCTTGTCAAAATTTTGTATTATGCTTATAAATGTGCTATATCTAACAGAATCATCTTCATGCAAATCGTATGTGTAATCACAATTGAACTCTTCATGAAAGTTTTCATAACCTAATTTTTCTAATGCTTTCATTGTACCCTTCATGCCAAATGGAATAAACATATGGCCAAACTGTATAGGTTTGTATACTTTTTCTGTTAAAAACGTTCTTGCCGGAGTGTAATCAAAATCAAACAATACTTTTGGATACCCATCTATAAAGGAACTTTCAAAATATGTTTCTACCGCTATAGTATAGTATGAATTTTTATACACAGTATTTGAATAACTTCTATCGTCTAGCACATCAGGGGCGTTGTCTTTATCAGGATTTACTTTTACATTTTCTTCCAAGTCTTTAATCAAGATTTGATTTGGATATTGTTTAAGTTTTTTTAATAAACTTTCTGGTGTTTCATTAAAAATTTTTAGTTCGTCTAACATTCTATCAGAGTGTTGATCTTCAAAATAAAGTTCACTTATAAGCGGTTGTACGATATGCTTCTTAGCAGGCCATTGCCATCTTCTAGAAACATAATTTTTATCTAGCATACCTAGTTCTTTTATTTTCTCTATAAGGGCCATTCTATGGAATCTAGGTCTATTATTTAAACATAAAAAGTCTTTTGTTTTTTCACTGTAAAAGTTTTCTTTTATCAAATCCTCTGTAACAAAATTTGTAATTAAAGGATTGTCCATATGATGCTCAGTTAATCCTGAACTTCCAACGATTGCTTCGTTTACTCTAAAGTAATCATAGTGTATTAGATTTACACCTGTATATTTTTTAAAAGCATTTTCTAACTCATTGTTATTATTAATCTTGGTAGTTCCTACTACAAAATACAATTCTTGCTGTGGTTGATACTTATCTACAAATATCTTCAGTATAGGATAATAATAAGGAAATACAAAAGCCTCAAAGGCTCCATCTATTAATATTTTAGCATTTGAACTTAGAATTTTTTCTACTTCTTCGTCTGATAGAAAGATTAAAATATCTATATGAAGAATTAGCACATCTGCATTTATAGGATCATTAAAATTGTTTATTTCTTTAACTATGTAATTATATTTTGACCAAGCAGATGTTTTTCTAACATCTAAACTTGAAAAGAAATGTGCCATATGAGGAACGCCAATATTAGTAGATACACTATAATTCATTCCTGAGTGTAGGTCACCATTAAAAATTTTTTCTTCTATGATGGCTGGGTTGCTACACCAATTATTAAGATCGGCATAAAAGTTGTATACATCATTTACAACTCTTTCATCTGTTTTGTTAAAATAGGTAACTCTTAAATCACTCATTACACAACTCGACTAATTTAGGAAACACTTCTCTCCAGTCCTGATTTCTAATTAGATCGAGTCTGTCATTGTAGACTTTAAACTTCTTCCAACTGTCTTCGTCCCACTCGTCATTGTCAAACATAGACAATAAATTTCCGAGGGCATGATGGTTACCAAAGTCTTTTCTAAACTGTGAGTGTATTTGTGTTCTTGCTTCTGGATGAATTATTTTAGGACTTAGAAATTTAGGATCATACACATAATTTAAATGTACATGTAAGCCTAACTCTTTAGTTGCCCACTTGTGAAATTCTCCGAGGTAAGCATAATTGTACGCACTTACAGTTTGACATATACTGGTTTCAATCCAATCCTCTGCCATAATTTGTTGTAAGTGGTTTGTGACATCCTCCCATTTACTTGGATGTCTAATATAATGGTTACGTTCATCTAAGTCATCTATACTAGCACTAACCATTATTTTGCCAAACTGTTTCCAAATATCAAATGTTTTTTCTGGTAAGTTTGTCATGTTTATATTGTACCATAGAGTCATATTCTTTGCTCTATCGGCCGCAATTAATTTTTCTAAATATTCCCAATGCTTTTTAATTAGTGTTGGCTCGCCGCCATTGATATATACTAATTCTAAATTAGGTGCGGAATCAAATAAGTCTTCCCAAAAGTTATCTTGTTCTGGCCACTTATATTCATCTTTGTCTATGTTACCATATTTCGTAACGAAATCCAGGCTTGCTTCAATTTTCTTATAATCATTTCTCCACTGAGAACTACTTGCTGGATTACAAGTACGACACCTGACATTACACAAATTACCAAGCCGCAACTCAACAAAACGAATATCCAAATCAATGTGCCCATCTTCTCCAGTAAGTTCTCTTGCTCGTATCGAGTCGAAGTGTTTAAAAACTTCGGCCTCGGACTGCCGTTTACTGGTAATACCTTTTCTTTCTTCATCATAACACCTCGTACATGCGGCAGGTTCCTCGTTGTTCAACATTTGTAGTCTAACTTCTTTGAAGTAGTCAGAATTATAAATGTCATCTACACTATGATTATTCAAATCTAACCACTCGGTGCCGCCATTCTCCTTATAATTTTTACTCCTACTTGCTCCATTTTTATGATCACTTATACAGCAAAGTGTACACCCACCATGGGGGTGTGTTGCTAAATGCGTAAACGGTAATGGGCAGTAGGTACTACTCATATTATCTCCATGGTAACATTGTCATACCAAGTTGATTTAAACCCAACTCTAATAATATGAATACTAATAGACATGGGCCTAATTGCCATGCCCACCAATGCCAACCTTCTAAACTGTCTACCCATTGTCTTAATTTGCTATTTCTTGCTTTATCATAAGCACCAGACTTTTCGCCAATTTGATCTGCCCAGTAATTAGGGTCTACCCAGTTTTTTAACTTTTTTAAAAATTTAATTATCATTTAATTTATTCCAATCTTCCCTAAATAAACAAAAACGATCATGACCGTTGTCTGTTTTATAGATAAATTGTTGAGCAAGTATCTCCACTACAACGCCTTCAAATCTTCCGTTGAGTCTACAAGTATGCTCTATTTTGTCACCTAACTTAGGTGGTTTCTTTTTATTAATTGCCATATATACTTACCATATCTCCTTTGAGTATATCATGTAACTCGCTGAATGTTTCAGCAAAACTTTCTTTGCGATATACATCGCCAGCATTGACTTGCTCTATAAATTTTTGCCAATGCTCTTCTTTACTTTCAGTCGCGGTATGCTCTACAAGTGGTTTGATATCTTTGTCGTATTTTTCTTTACTCCAAGCAGGTAATCCATATTTCTCTGGATTACATACTTTGTCGATAATCAAATTTTTACTTGTATTGGGCACAACATTTGCCTCACACCATTCTGGAAAGTGTACTGTATTATTCCAAATATTAAATTTTGGATAATGTGTTTCAAAGTAATGATGAAACTCACGCAAGTAGAAAAAGTTCCACACACTAAC
>Ga0160423_10002716_pt1 | contig 14734 bp, 15 predicted proteins | sample CRUFie14St8metaG_FD_108191 | JGI IMG/M metagenome (GOLD analysis project Ga0160423, IMG submission 108191) | Marine microbial communities from the Costa Rica Dome - CRUD Field 142mm St8 metaG | ecosystem: Environmental > Aquatic > Marine > Oceanic > Photic zone | place: Costa Rica: the Eastern...
GCTAATTCATCTTGTTTTGTTGTACCTCGCGATGCATCTTCAAAAGGCAACAAGTCAACATTGAATACACATAGAATACAGTTCTCACGATATATACCCACATTCAAATCATCTTCATCCCATGAACGCCCACGGTTGTAGGAATATGCCATCCAGCTCGGAAAGTAATCCCACAGTTCTTTCCATCGCCAACTATGATAATTGTCTGTACCGTCAGTATATGTAAACCATATTTTTTCTTGATGTTTCAATACGTCTTTCCAGATAGGTTCACATTGGTCATCGCTCCATACTTGACAACTTCCATTTGTAAATGCACCATGCGAAACTTTAAAGCGGCGAGTATTCATAGGGCGTGGATCCTGCCACCAAGAACGCATCTTAGTAGGTTGTTCCATGTTATATGTTATAATAGGAGTTAAGTCGTTCTGAATGATAACATCTAAATCTAAAAAGACGAACCGACCAGTAGGTTTGTCATCGGCGAAATTATGGGTGTTAAAAACAAAAGTTTTTGGGCGATCCCAACAGCGAGCCATTCCGTATTTAAAATTATCATTCCCAAACCAATACTTAGGATGGATGTTCGGAATATCTGGAAAGGGGATAACCTTAATATCAGATTGAAGACCAGCACTATTATCAGTGTAGCAATAGAAGTGGAAATCAAAATGGTCAGGGCAGTTTCGCCGAGCCATATTATATAACCGATTGACAAAATGTGGTCCATACTTGGTGCCCCATTTAGCACATACGAAATTTACACGCATCTTCCACACTTCTCTTTACAAATTTTCAAATGGTCCCTTTTGAGACTTTCATTATAATGCTCGAAGTCGTCATTATAAACAATGTCTTTCACAGCGAAAGACTTGGCGTTATTATATTTATTGTTATAAGGATAGTCAATTGGATGTAAAGGATACAATCTATTTTCTAATACGTCCCTAGCAATATATGAACAAGGAAAAACTTGGCCTTTTGCATTTACATATATGCTATTATCATTTCTTGCCTCACAATCAATAATCCATTTTTCTTCCTTGTCAATATTACGATATTCATATGTTTGTTTGAAGTCGTAAATATTTTCTCTACTTACAATATCTCGTATAGATTCGGAAACTTCAGAAACTTCAGATTCATTATTTTCTGTTTCTAAAATAGGCATAATAACTTCTGCACCTTGATTTGCAAACCAATCTATAATACTAAAATAATCTTTACACTTCCAAGGCGCTGATAGTGTTCTAAGTAGAGTAACATATTCTAGTTTATAATTTTTAAATATACGCTTTACGTCTGCAAGTGTTAGTTCGTCATCTTCTATAAAGATATCATTAAATTTATTATCAGTATCATTGAACTTGTTTGTAAGTTCTAGAACCACTCTCGTCGGTAGTTCTTTATACATGTCATATTTACCATACCAGTGATTAAGTATGGAGGCATCTTCACATTTGTCTAAACTTACAGTTTCTTTACCTTCAATCATATTCTGATTGAATAAAGCTAATTTGGCTTTGTAGTTTGCATCCTCATAATTATAACTATAATACCAATCGCGCGGCAAAAAGTTCCAAAAGTCTTTACCTGCAGGACGCCGCCACTGGTGGTAATTATCTGAGCCTTTGTAAAATACTTTAAAAATATCAGGATTATTTACAACATCCTCATATATTTTTTGAGGTTGATCTGACCACCACAACATACAACTAGAATTGTAATATGTTCCTCTGACATCTCGAAAACGTCTTTCTTTTAATTGTCCTTCAGGTTGCCAATGCGAATATAAAATATGTGGCTGAAAAGCAAGTTCGTAAAATTCATCTATACTATCCTGTATCACAATGTCAAGATCAAAATAACAAAAAGGCCCTTCAGTAGATAATAGTTTATGTGCGTTGAACAGAAGAAACTTACTACGATCCCAACAGTAGTTTTCCTTACCAAACCAATATTTAGGATGTAAAGGTTCTACATCTGGAATAGGATGTATTTCTACTTCTTCTCGGATATTGTCAGGTTCGTCAGTAAAGCAAACCATACGAAACTGATTGACATAATTAGCATCAATCATTCCATACAGATTGTTTACATAATCAGCGGAGTATTTGTCACCCCACTTTATTGTTAGAAAAGTGAGTATAGTAATCAGTCCTCAAATCAAAGTTAAAGCGATCCTGACCATTCAATAAACAAATATCGGGTTCAGGTCTATATTTTCTGCCACGAGGACTTACATCTGTTTCGTGGTCTATGCCAAACATATAGGAATAAATTTTACCTTTCTCATATGTGTTGAACTTATCTTTGTGTTCGTGAAAAAGATATTTATCGTCACACCCGTCATATTCTTTAATCCACTTGTAAGGATTTTTATTGAAGTGTTTTTTGATAGACAGTCCACTAATACCTTTCCATGACATGACACTAGAGTTGAAGTCACCGCCTTTATGTTCAGCTTCAAAGCCTTCAGGCTTCCAATAAGTTTTACATATAGAATTACCGTAAACTGTTATAAAATCTGACAAATCTTGTTTTTGTATTACAACATCTAAATCAAGATATAATGAATGACCCCAATCTTGACCAAGAATGTTTACTTTTTCAAATGTGCCTAATTCAATATCAGCCCATCTTAGAATAATATCCTCATAAAGACCATCCTTACGAAGTTTCTCACCTTGATCTGTGTGACAAACAAAGCGGCAGTGCATGTTAGGAACTGATGCGGCGATACGATTTACATCATCATATGTGTATTTGTCGCCATAAAGTAATGTGTGTATTGTAATCATGTCTATTATTTAGTTGTATAAATAGTAAAACAAACAAGGAAGATGACCAATGGCAACAACTACTAATATTGTAATTGAGCAGGGCGCCACATTTTCTCAAGAGTTTACAGTATTGGACTCTGCAGGAAGTGCCAAAAACTTAACAGGTTATACGGCGACCGCACAAATGCGTAGATCTCACTATTCATCCACATCAACTGCCTTCACTACTGCCGTTGTTAACGCAACAGGTAAGGTAACACTTTCACTAACCGCGGCTGAAACTGCGGCAATTTCAGTTGGTTCTACAGGAAATAATAGATTTGTTTATGATATTGAAGTTGCATCTTCTTCAGAAACACTTAGACCTTTTGAGGGTATCGTAACTGTAAGACCAAACGTAACGAGGGCATAATGGCTATAACAACTAGACAAGGACTTATTGATTATTCACTACGCCGCTTAGGGTTCCCTGTAATTGAAATTAATGTTGATGAAGATCAAATTAATGACCGGGTAGATGACGCTTTGCAAATGTGGCAAGAATATCATTTTGATGGTGTAGAACGTGCTTATCTGAAAAAGAAACTTTCAGGGTCAACACTTACAATACCTGCAACTACATTTATCGCGGGTGAAACAATTGAGGGCGGCACATCTGGTGCAAAGGCTAAGGTTCATAAGGATTCAACAACTACGGCACTTGTGTATGAAAATACTACAACAGCAGAAAAATTTGAGGCTAATGAAACAATTACAGGTGCAGACTCAGGTGCTTCTACTACAATTACATCCATTGCAAAGGGTGATATCGAAAACGGTTACATCGCGGTCGATGACAGTTTCTTAGGAATCACAAGATTGTTTAAGTTTGGATTGATTGCAGGTGCAAGATCTGATGGATTGTTCGATGTAGATTATCAATTTGCATTGAATGACCTTTACAATTTGTTAAGTGCTGACGTAACATATTACTCCATGGTTAAAACACATCTTAACTTGTTAGAAAATTTATTTGTAAATGAAAGAGCGATACGTTTTAATCGAAAAACAAATAAATTGCATATTGATACAGATATGGATAGCACATTTAATATTGGAGATTATGTTGTTGCAGAAGGCAACAAACTAATTGACCCTACAGAATATTCAGAAGTTTATGATGACATGTGGTTGAAAAGATATACAACTGCGTTGATTAAAAGACAATGGGGTGAGAATATGAAAAAGTTTGGCGGTATTGCACTGCCAGGCGGAGTTACACTTAATGGTGACCAAATTTACGGCGAGGCGATTCAGGAAATTTCCACAATCGAACAAGAAATGCAACTTAATTATGAACTTCCACCTTCATTTATGGTAGGATAATTTTATGCCAACTAATCACTATTTCCAACGCGGAAGGTCAATCGGCGAAGTAAATGAGCAAACACTTGTGGAGAATCTTCACATTGAAGCTCTTAAAATTTACGGTCACGATATCCTTTACATGCCTAGGACTCTTGTAAACAGAGATGTTTTGTTTGACGAGAGTGAATTATCTAAGTTTACACAAGCATATCATTTAGAAATGTATATGGAACCTGTTGATGGTTTCGAGGGTGAGGGTGATTTATTTCAACGTTTCGGTATCGAAATCAGGGATAGTGCAACATTTGTTGTATCCAAAAGACGCTGGGAAGAAAGTGTTGAAAGTGCCAAACAATATGGCGGCAGTTTTCAATTAGATCAAAGACCTGCTGAAGGCGACTTGTTATATTTTCCTATGACAAAATCTTTGTTCGAGATTAAATTTGTTGAACACCAAGATCCATTTTATCAAGTAGGTAAATTACATACATTTAGATTGCGTTGTGAATTGTTTGAATATAGTTCTGAAGCTCTTGATACGGGCAATACTGAAATTGACGCTATTGAAGATAATCTTTCTGTAGATGCGTTACTGCATGAATTTAAATTGGAAACAGGTGATTCACTTGTACTTGAAGATGGTGGTAGTTTGATTCTACAAACATATGCAATCAAACCAGCCGTTGCAGGTGATAATACAGACTTTGTAAATATCCAACAAGTAGATAATATTCTAGACTTCACAGAATCTAATCCTTTTGGTGAACTATAATGTTTAAAGGAAAAACTTTTTATCACTCTCATGTCCGCAAAGCTGTTGCGGCATTTGGTTCTATATTTAATAACATTGTTATACAACGTAAAGATTCTAGTGGTAACGTTGCACAATCACTTAGGGTGCCTCTTGCGTATGCTACAAAACAAAAGTTTTTATCTCGTATTGAAGGACAACCTAATTTAACTGACCAAGAAGTTGCATTAGTTTTGCCTCGTATGGGATTTGAAATTAGTTCTCTTACATATGATCCTACTAGAAAAGTTGCACCTATTCAGCAACATCGTAAAACAAATACATCTGATGCTCTTAAAATGACACAATCATTTGTGTCTACACCTTATGATTTGAATCTTACCTTATATTGTTTTGCTAAGAATCAAGAAGATGGTTTGCAAATCATAGAACAGATTTTACCTTTTTTCAATCCTGACTTCAACATTACAGTAAATGATTTGCCTGAATTAGGTATTAAAAGAGATATAAAAATTACGTTGGAATCAATTGCATATGAGGATAATACATATGGTCAGTTTGCAGACAGACAAAGTATTATTTGGTCTCTCAACTTTACTATGAAATTAAACTTTTATGGTCATGTTGCAGATCAAGGCATCATAAGAAAAGTAATTGCAGACGTTTATCAAAATCCTAATCTCACAGGTGAAAGAACAAGACAGCAATATTCAGTAGCATCTGCTACGGCAACAGGCACTGCAACACTTTCAGGTGATGCGGTAAGTGCTATAGCTGTTACATATAGTGGCGGTAATTATACATCAGCAGGTCCTAATATTACCATAACAGGTGATGGCACAGGTGCAAGGGCTTCTGTAACTATGGAAGCAGATCCACTAAATAGTAGTAAGTTTAGAGTCAAGAGTGTTACGATAGATGCCGGTGGTAGTGGTTATTCATCTGCTACTGTGACATTTGATGCACCGGACTCAGGAATACAATCAATTGATGATGCGTATAGATTCCTTGAGGAGTTTGATACAGTTTATGAATAAAAAAAATAAAGTATTTGATGCGTTGGATAAAACGTTTGGAACCTTAACACAAGTTGAGGAAACAAAAACTCCTATGATTCCTGTTGATCAACAGGATGAACAACTTGAAAATGATTTCCAGGAAGCTAGAAATGCTTTGAAAAGAGCAATGGTATATGGTGAGGAAGCAATTCAAGGTATTTTGCAAATAGCACAAAATTCAGATAATCCTCGTGCGTTTGAGGTCGCCGGACAATTAATAAAAACTATGAGCGATCAAGCAAAGGATGTTATGGACGTGCAGGAGCGCAAACAAAAAATTGATAAAATTGATGGTAAAGTTGCCAGTAAGATTGAAAAACAAACAAACATTGTATTTAATGGAAGCACTTCTGATTTATTAAAAGCAATAAATGACGAACAGAAGACAATTGAAAATGTCCCTACAAATAGAAAAGATTGAAGATACCTCCTATCATGGTAATCCTAACCTAAAGCGGGTAGGATATAAACACGATTGGAGTAAGGAACAAATTTCAGAATATATGAAGTGCAAAGAAGATCCTATATACTTTATTGAAAATTATTGTATGATTGTGACTCTTGACCAGGGACTACAACCTTTTAAATTATATGATTGTCAAAAGAGAAAAGTAGACTTCATAATGGATAATAGGCGTTGTATTCTTATGGAGGGACGCCAGCAAGGCAAAACAGTTACCGCCGCCGCATGTATTTTGCATTACACTATATTTCAAGATTCCAAAACTGTTGCAATTATGGCTAACAAAAGTAATGCGGCTAGAGAGGTGTTGGCTAGATATCAAATCATGTATGAAAATCTTCCTATATGGATGCAACAAGGTGTTAAAACTTGGAACAAGGGCGATGTAGATCTTGAAAATGGCTCTCGTGTATTTACAGCCGCTACAACGGCAAGTGGTATTCGAGGTAAATCAGTGAACTGGCTTTACATTGATGAGGCGGCAATCATTCCTAATAATGTTGCAGATGAGTTTTTTACATCAGTATATCCAACTATTTCTGCCGGTGAAACTACAAAAATTCTTCTTACATCAACACCCTTAGGTTATAATCATTTTTGGAAGTTCTGGAATGAATCTGAAAAAGGAACCAATGGTTTTGAAAATATGTTTATTCCTTACAGTGAGATACCTGGCAGAGATGAAGCATGGGCAGAGCAACAACTACAACTTCTCGGTGAATTAAAGTTTAATCAGGAAGTTTTATGTGAGTTTCTTGGTTCTTCTAACACATTAATTAATGGTAAAACTATTGCAGTGTTAAGTTCTATAGACCCTAGTTATACAAATGATGGTCTGGACATTTATGAAGAACCTCAAAAGGATAAATATTATGTATTAGTTGCAGACGTTGCAAGAGGTATAGGTGGTGATTATTCTGCCTTTACTGTAATGGACGTAACATCAATGCCTTATAAGGTTGTTGCAAAATACAGAAGTAATAAAATTTCACCTTTATTGTATCCGAACATTATTGATAAAGTAGGTCGAGACTACAATAATGCCTTTGTAATGATTGAATCCAATGACATAGGACAACAAGTATTAGATATTCTACATCAGGAAAATGAATATGAAAATATTTTTACAACTGTTACAGAAAATGGAAAACAATATATCACTCCTGGATTTGGCAAAACAGCACGTTTAGGAGTTACAACATCTAAAGCAGTAAAAAGACAAGGCTGTTTTGCATTTAAAAGTTTAATGGAAGAAAAGAAACTTTTGCTTTTCGATGCAGATATTATCCAAGAACTTTCTACGTTTATTGAAAGAAGTGGCACATTTCAGGCAGATGAAGGTTATCACGATGACTTGGTTATGAGTTTAGTATTGTTTGGTTGGGTCACAACCAATTCATTCTTTAGTGACTTAACAAATGTTAATGTTCGTGAAGGCATATATAATTCTGAAATGCGTATGATTGAGAATGACCTCACACCATTCGGTGAGATTCTAGACGGATCGGAACCTGAAATGGAAGTGATAGGTGGTGACGTTTGGATGTTTGCGGACACAAAATAAAAGAATTATAAATATTCTGTAGCAGATTAACAAAGAAAAACGCTTAACAATTCGAGGAGAATAAAATGGCTTTTCAGCTTTCCCCAGGCGTTCTCGTTCAGGAACAAGATGCTACCAATGTAGTCCCAGCGGTTGGCACAACCATTGGTGGTTTCGTTGGTGATTTTAGTTGGGGTCCTGCCCGAGAAATTATTACCATTGATAGCGAGAACAACTTAGTTGACCGCTTTGGTAAGCCTACAGATACAACTTCTACAGATTTTCTGACGGCAGCTAGCTTTCTTGCTTATGGTTCAGCCCTTAAGGTTGTTCGTGAAGTAGGCTCATCCGCTAGAAATGCAGTGCAAACAGGAACGGCTGTTTTAATTAAAAACAGAGATTCATATGAAGCATCTTACGAAGCCGGTCAGGCTACTGTTGGACCATGGGCCGCAAAATACCCAGGCACTTTAGGTAATTCACTTGCAGTAGGTGTTGCCGATATTACATCTTTTGGTAATACATCGGTTGCTTCTATCACGGTTACAGCTGGTGGTTCAGGATACACATCCGCACCAACAGTTACGGTTGCCGCGCCAGACGTAGGCACAGAAACTGCAACTGCAACTGCAACATTATCAGGTGCGGCAGTTAGTGCAATTACTATTTCTTATCATGGTATTGGTTACGCTACGGCTCCTACAGTAACACTTTCTGGAGGTGGCGGTACAGGCGCAACTGCAACTGCTTCACTTACAACAAACTGGACATACAAAAGTAATTTTGACTATACTCCTACTACAACAACATATGGCGCAAACCAAGGTGCATCGCGTGATGAATTGCATGTTATTGTTGTTGACGAAGATGGTAAAATTACAGGCACAGCAGGCACAGTTCTGGAAAAATTTGCAGGCTTGTCCAAAGCGTCTGATGCTAAAAATGACCAAAATGAAAGTAACTTCTACAAAAACGTAATTAACAACCAGTCCAAATGGATTTATTGGATGGACCATCCAGGTGATGGTGCAAACTGGGGTAGTGAGGCTTCCGGTGTAACCTTTGATGACCTCAATCCAGGTTCTAATGATATTAATGTTTCATTAATAAATGGTGTAGATGGTTCACCTGCAGATAGTGACAAACAATCAGGTTATGATTTGTTTGCAAATGATGAAGAAGTAGATGTAAACTTGCTTCTTGCTGGTGCTCATAGCACAACGGTAGGTGACTATATTATTGACAATATTACAGATATTCGTAAGGATTGCATGGTATTCCTTTCACCAACAAAAGCAAATGTTGTAAACAATGCAGGTTCTGAGGTCGCATCAATTCAAACTACACAATTGGCATATACACGTTCTTCATATGCAGTATTTGATACTGGTTGGAAATATATGTATGACAAATACAATGATAAGTATCGTTGGATTCCATGTAATGGCGACACAGCAGGAACATGTGTAACTGCTGATTTGGAAGCTGACCCATGGTTCTCTCCTGCTGGCTTTAACAGAGGACAAATTAAAAATGCAGTAAAACTTGCATTTAATCCTAAAAAATCAGATCGCGATACACTTTACAGAGGCGGTGCAAACCCAATTGTTGGTTTCCAAGGTAGCGGCTTTGTATTGTTTGGTGATAAAACACACCTCGATAAAGAAAGTGCATTTAACCGCATTAACGTTCGTAGATTGTTTATCACTCTTGAAAAAGCAATTGCAACGGCAGCTAAATTCCAACTGTTTGAATTTAACGATGCGTTTACAAGAGCACAATTCCGTAGTTTGGTTGAGCCATTCCTGCGTGATGTTCAAGGTCGTAGAGGCATTTATGACTTCCGTGTCGTATGTGACGAAACAAATAACACAGCTCAGGTAGTAGATTCTAATGAGTTTAGAGCAGACATTTTTATTAAGCCTGCCCGCTCTATTAACTTTATTACACTGACATTTGTTGCAACCCGCACAGGCATTTCATTTGAAGAGCTTGGCGCCTAATCAGATAAATAATTCAATCAGGAGAAGATAAAAATGAATATTGAAGAGTTTAAGGCTAGGCTAGGCGCAGGTGGAGCAAGACCTAACCAGTTTAGAGTGACATTGGCTTTCCCAGGTTATGTAGGTAACGTGGACAATAGTTATAGTTTGCTTGTAACTGGTGCGGCACTCCCAGCTTCTAACGTTAACCCAGCAATTATCCAGTATAGAGGTCGTGAGATTAAACTTGCTGGTGAAAGAATTTTCGATCCGTTCACAATTACAATTGTAAACGATTCGGACTTTTCATTGCGTACTCCTTTTGAGGAGTGGATGAATGGACTTAATGACCGTGAAGATAACACTGGTGTCCTTACACCTAGTGAATATCAAGCGGATATTATTGTCGAACATCTGGACCGTAACGATGAAGTATTAGCTGGTGGTAAATACACACTGCGTAATGCCTTCCCAATCAACATGTCAGAGATCGCTCTGCAATACGCACAGAACGATATCTTTGAAGAATTTACAGTGACATTCCAATATACACATTATGATGTAGCATAATCACATCTAACGTGTAGGAGATATTTAATATGGAAATTTTTGGTTTTGAAATCAATCGGAAGAAGCCCGCCGCGACTGAAAAGTCCTTTGTGGCTCCTTCCGATGAAGGTGCAATTGAATCCATCCGAGGTGGTGGATATTATGGCACCTATTTTGATGTAGATGGTGTTGCGAACACTGAAGAACAACTGATAAAAAGATATAGAGATATATCTATGATGTCAGACGTAGATATGGCAATTGAAGATATTATCAACGATTCCATTTCTAACCTTGATGATGAAAAACCTGTTATTGTTAATACTGATAATATTAATCAGTCTGCAACAGTAAAGAAGGCTATTCAAGAAGAGTTTGATACAGTTCTTAGATTATTTGACTTTGACAACAGGGCGCAAGATTATTTCAGACGCTGGTATATTGATGGTCGTATCTATTTTCATAAAGTGATTGATACAGCGAAACCGAGACAAGGCATTACGGATATTCGTTATATTGATCCTCGAAAAATCCGTAAAGTTAGAGAAGTTAAAAAAGAAAAGGATCCTCAAACAGGGGTTCAGTTCATTAAGAATATTAACGAGTATTTTATATATGATGATAAGGGTATTTCAAGTAAGCCTGGTCAGTATAAGTCTACAACTACTTTAGATGACAAGGCACTAAAAATTAGCAAAGATGCTATTTCATATTGCCCTTCAGGTTTGGTTGACCAGGACAGAAACATTCCTTTGTCGTATCTACACAAAGCGATTCGTCCAGCAAACCAACTTAGAATGATGGAAAATGCTGTTGTAATTTATCGTATTACAAGAGCACCTGAAAGAAGAATTTTTTATGTAGATACTGGCAACTTGCCTAAGATTAAAGCAGAGCAGTATCTCAAAGATATTATGGATCGCTATCGTAACAAACTTGTTTATGATGGTAACACTGGTGAAATTCGTGATGATAAAAAGTTTATGTCAATGCTTGAAGACTATTGGATGCCACGCCGTGAAGGTGGTAGAGGAACCGAGATTCAAACATTGCCAGGCGGACAGAACTTAGGTGAAACAGGTGACGTGGATTATTTCCAACGTAAACTGTATCAAGCACTTAATGTTCCTGTATCGCGTTTGGAACAACAGGCTGGATTAAACTTTGGTCGTTCTGCGGAAATTAACCGTGATGAACTTAAATTTACCAAGTTTATCGCAAAACTGCGCCGCCGATTTAGTTCTTTGTTTGATGATTTGCTAAAAACACAGTTGATCCTCAAGGGTATTATTACTGAGGATGACTGGGGCGACATTAGACAGGATCTTAAATACCACTTTGCCTCTGACGCTTACTATACAGAGTCAAAGGAACAGGAAATTCTGCGTAGTAGAATTGAAGTTCTTAATGGTGTTGCAGGATATGTAGGACAATTCTTCAGTAAAGAATATGTCCAGAAAGAAATTTTGCGTATGTCTGACGAGGATGTTGCAAGAATTGATGGTGAAATAAATAGTGAAGCCGAGGCTGTAGAGCCTCAACCAGAAGGTGAGACAGAACAATGAATGAAAATGAAGTAAAACATATGGATGACGAAACCTGGAAACGTAATGAAGAAGGTATTCGTAAAATGATGGACCAATGGGCTGATGGTAAATTGACTGATGCTCAAGCTACATTTAATGATGTTGTTGGACACAAGGCTGATACACTTGTTTCCAATAGAAAAGCAGAAGTGGCGGCGTCCATTTTTAATCAGCCGGTTGAACCAGAAGGTGAAGTGGCTGATGCATCTGATATTATGCCAGATCAAACAGGTGAGGTTGAAGAACCAGTAGAGACAGAAGCGGAAGCAGAAGTAGAAACTGAAGAGCCTGAAACAGAAACAGAGGAAGAAAATGAAGACGTTTAAACTTTTTCGGGAAGAAGCAACCCCGGTAGAAAAGCCTAAGATGGACGAACCTACAGCGTATCATCCAACAGAAGTAGGCACAAAAGGTGACGAGACTCCTCCTAAACAAGGTGGCTCTGAAGATCCTAATCTCACGCATGTATGTGCTACAAAAGTTATTCACCCTAAGTATGGTGAAGGTAAACCAATTTTTGGTGAACATGCAGAACCAGACGCACAGGGAAAAGTTTGGTGGTATAAAGTAATGTTTGAGCATGGTATTGAAACATGTGAAACTTATGCTCTCGAAGTTCTTGAAGAGGGCAGTCATGGCAATCACAAAAAGAAAAAGAAATATTAAGGAAACGTAAATGGCAGTCACAGTAGACACACTTAAATTGACGCAAACTCAAGGCGTAGTTGCCGTCCGAGGGACTGCCGCTACAGGCACAATTGCGTTAGCAACAACATTAAAAAAATCAACCGAAACACAATCATCACCTAAAGCAAATATCAAAGCTATTCATTGGGCTTTGTCAGATAGTGCGAGAGCGATTGTTCAAAGAAACAGTAAAATTTTGTTTGAGCTTTCACTTAATGGTAAGTTAGAATTTTATGGTTTCTCTGATAATGACGAACAAGGTAGTGATATCGAAGTAGTTATCTCAGGTGGTAATGGCGGTACCGTTATTATAGAGGCTGCCAAAGTTTCTGGTTACGGTTCACAACAACATCAGAACCAAGGAGATCTAGGCTAATGAGACTTATTAAAGAACTTACAGAAGAAATTCAATATATCCAAGAAGAAAAAGATGGCAAGAAGACCCTATATATTGAGGGTGTGTTCTTACAGTCTAATCTTAAAAACCGTAACGGGCGTGTATATCCTAAGGAAGTTATGGCAAAGGAAGTTGCACGTTACACTGCAGAGCAAATTGATAAGAAAAGAGCTCTCGGTGAACTAGGTCACCCGGAAGGTCCTACACTTAATTTGGATCGTGTGTCCCACATGATTACATCACTTAAGGAAAGTGGTGATGATTATATTGGTAAAGCCAAAGTTTTGGATACACCAATGGGTAAAATTGCGGCTAATCTAATCGAAGCTGGCGCACAATTAGGAGTTAGTTCAAGAGGACTTGGCTCAATTAAAGAAAAAGACGGAATCAACGAGGTTCAGGATGACTTTGTTCTTGCTACTGCGGCGGATATTGTTGCTGACCCATCAGCACCAGATGCTTATGTAGAAGGTATTATGGAATCTCGTGAATGGGTAATGGTTGATGGTGTATGGCAAGCTCGTGAAGTAGAGCAGGCACAAGCATATATCAAAGCTACGCCTCAGCATGAACTAGAAGAAGCTAAACTAAATGTGTTTAACTCCTTCTTAAATAAGTTGTCCAAAATCTAAAAAAGTATAAATAATTTAGACATTAATAAAACTCTATTAGGAGAAAAACAAATGGCTGTAGAAAGCAAAATCAGAGAGCTTCTTGCTAAGAGCCGCGAAGTAGAAGCGGAACTCACTGAAGAAGCTAATGAACTAGACGAGGCAGCTGCTTCTCGCCCGCTCGATAAGAGTCAGGGAGACGCATCAATGCCTGCTCAAGGTTCATCTAACGCTAGTCCTGAAATGGTTGACCTTTCAGGCACTGGTGACAAGAATGGTGGTCTTACTGCTGAAATCGGTAAAGCCGCTATTGGAAAACAAGGACAAGCTACTGCTCCTGCTACTACTGGCGCTGGTCAAGCCCCTAATTTTGAAGGCGGCACAGACACAGCATCTGTTGTAAATCAACCTACATCTCAGGGTGTGCGTGAGGACGAAGAAGTCTCTGACGAAGAAACACTTGAAGAAGTAACAGATGATGAAGAAGAAGTAGAAGAAATCGAAGACGACGAAGAAGAAGTCGTTGAAGAGGACGAGGAAGAAGACGAAGAAGTCGTTGAAGAAGAAACACTTTTCGATGGTGACATTGAAGGTTTGTTCGGTGACGAAGATGGTCTTTCCGAAGAATTTAAAGTAAAAGCTGCCTCATTGTTTGAAGCTGTTGTCACTGCTCGCGTATCTGCTGAAGTAGAAGAAATTGAAAAAGAACTGGCTGAAGAAGCCCGTATCGCTCAGGAAACATTGAAAGAGGAAATGGTCGAAAAAATTGACGGCTATCTCTCATACGTTGCTGAGAATTGGATGAAAGAGAATGAACTTGCTGTTGAGCATGGTCTTCGTACAGAAATTACCGAAGACTTTATCAAGGGTATGCAAACTCTCTTTGCCGAGCATTACATCGAAGTGCCTACTGAAAAGTATGATGTGCTTGGTGAAATGCAAGCCGAAATTGATTCACTCAAGTCTAAACTTGACGA
>Ga0160423_10002717_pt1 | contig 14732 bp, 7 predicted proteins | sample CRUFie14St8metaG_FD_108191 | JGI IMG/M metagenome (GOLD analysis project Ga0160423, IMG submission 108191) | Marine microbial communities from the Costa Rica Dome - CRUD Field 142mm St8 metaG | ecosystem: Environmental > Aquatic > Marine > Oceanic > Photic zone | place: Costa Rica: the Eastern...
AGGCGAAGGCTACGCCGAAGTCGGAGGCGACTGCAATGACAACAGTGCCATTGCCTTTCCCGGCAACCCCATTGATTTGGTCGGGGACGGAATCGACGGGGATTGCGATGGCGCCGAGACGTGCTACCGGGACACTGACAACGATGGCTTCCGGAGCGCGGACACCACCGACTACATCGGCTCACCGTTCAACATCGACTGTTCGGAATTCGGAGAGGCCTACGGGTTCCAGGAGATTGACTGCGACGATGTCAACCCGGACCTCACCGTGGCCGATGCGGAGGGGAACTGCATCGACCTCAGTGCAGCGGAGGATGGGTGCAGCGATGCGTCAGCCTGCAACTATGATCCCGATGCACCGTCGGACGAGCTGAACTGCGAATACGTGACCTGCCAAGGGTGCGGGGACGCCGGGGCTTGTAACTATAACCCGGAAGCCTCCATCGTCAACAATGACCTCTGTGAGTTCGTGTCCTGTCTCGGCTGTCAGGACTCTCTGGCCACCAACTACGATCCCACATCGACCATCAGTGACGGAACCCTGTGTGCATACACTGGTGTGCTCGCCATTGCCCCGGTGGAAATTCAGTTCAATGACGATGAGGGCGCGGTGGGGCTCTACACCAACGACGTGTTTGCCTTGTTGCCTCCTGACGCCATTCAATTGAATGCCGTTGTCGGTGTGAAAGGAAGTTCCTTGCGATTGAGGGTGTCTCCTTGGGATCAGGTCTATCAGTCCGCCAGTTGTGGCGGATGGACCCCGTCCGATCTCGGCACGGTGTCCGTGGAAGTGGACGGGGTGACCTACACCAACAACGATTGCCTCAACGACAGTTGGTTCACCATTGGGGGAGGATCCCTAGATGGTCCGGATCTCATTCCCACCGGATTCAACCCCGCGACCTTGGATGCAGCGGTCTCGTTTGACAGTGAGGATCTCGCTGTCGAAGGAGACACCCTTGCATGGTCGCTGGCCACCGATGAAGGAGGCATTCCGGGAAATCACTGCGCCGAGCTCGGAGATCGTCCGGGTTGTCAGAATGCCGTTCGCATTGCGCGCTTCACGATGCCCATCGGTCAACCGTTCTCCATGCAGGCAGGATTGACCTACACGATCATTGGGGGCGAAGAGCGGACCGTTTCCGGCAATGAAGTGACGACGGACTCTGAGGAGGTGGCATCCGAGGGCGGCGGCGGCGGAGAGGCCGAAGACCCGGAGGAGTATGGCGAAGAGGGCGAGAGCGGTCAGATTTGGGGGTGCACCGATGCCGGGGCCTGCAACTTCGATGCAGCGGCGACGGAAGATGCCGGCGATTGTGACTACACCTCGTGTGTGGGGTGCATTTATCCGACGGCCAGCAACTACGATGACGTGCTCACGGTCGGAGATTCGTCTTGCCTCTTCGAAGGGTGCACCGATTCGGATTACCTCGAATTCTCCGAACTCGCCAATGTCGACAACGGTTCCTGCGCGACGCTGTTGGTGTCCGGTTGCACGGATGATGGTTATCTGGAATTCGACGATGCGGCCAATGTGGCAGACCCATCGGCCTGCATCACGCTCATCGTGGAGGGCTGTGTCTATTTCGATGCGGTCAATTATGACCCCTCTGCCAACCGCGATGATGGGTCGTGTCAATATGCCGGGTGCACCGATGCGGCCTACTTCGAGTACTCCGAATTGGCGAGTGTGGACGATGGGTCCTGTCTCACCCTTTTGGTGTCCGGATGCACCAACGAGAACTATCTCGAGTTCGATCCTGCGGCCAATGTGCCCGACCTGACGGCCTGCGTGACGCCCATTGTTCCCGGTTGCACCTATGTGGACGCCACGAACTACGCGCCCGCGGCCAATGCCGATAACGGAACCTGCACGTTTGCAGGAGGCCCTCCGTCCAACTGTCCCTTCGACGTGGACGGTGCTGTTGGTGGCGGCCCGGATGGGGTGGTGGGTTCTCCAGACCTGCTGGCCTTCCTGACCGCGTTTGGCCAAGCCTGTGATTGATACTGAGCGCCACACGCCATTACATTTGATGCCCCCGGCCCTTGGTCGGGGGCATTTCATTTCGTGACGCCATGAACACCAAGCGGCTTTCCTTCTGGGAAATCTGGAACATGAGTTTCGGTTTCCTCGGCATTCAATTCGGCTTTGCCCTGCAGGGGGGCAACATGTCCCGCATCTTCCAGACGCTCGGCGCGTCGAAGGACGACATTCCCCTGTTGTGGATCGCCGCTCCGCTCACCGGCCTTATCGTGCAGCCCATCATCGGCCACCTCAGTGACCGGACATGGCACCCGCGTTGGGGCCGCCGCCGTCCGTATTTCCTGATTGGGGCCGTTCTGAGTTCGCTGGCCCTCTTCTTCGTGCCATACAGCAGTGCGCTGTGGATGGCGGCCGGATTCCTGTGGGTGCTGGACGCCAGCATCAACATCAGCATGGAGCCGTTCCGTGCCTTGGTGGCCGACAAGCTGCCCGAGGAACAGCGCAGCTATGGCTTCGTGCTCCAAACCCTCATCATCGGCATCGGCACATGGGTGGCGTCCAACCTGCCGTGGTTCGTGACCCAGCTCGGCGTGGCCAACGAGGCCGGAGTGGGGGAGATTCCCGCCAGTGTCTATGTGTCCTTTGCCATCGGCGCCTTTGTGTTTCTGACGAGCATCCTCGTCACCGTGTTCACGACACAGGAAGATCCTCCAGCGGACATGGAGGCGTTCCTGAAGGAGAAGGAGGAGAGCCGGGGCATTGGGGCGGGGGCCGGGGAGATTCTCGGGTTCATCCGCGAGATGCCGCCGGTGATGGCCAAGCTTGGCGCCGTTCAGTTCTTCAGCTGGTTCGCCTTCTTCACCATGTGGTCCTTTGCGACACCTGCCTTGACCGAGTTCGTGTTTGGCGCCCCGCTGCCCATGGAAGGGGTGGAGGGCTACGCTGCAAAAAGTGCGGCGTACAACGAGGCGGCCAACGCCGTCTCGAGCGCAATGGGAGTGTACGGCCTGAGCAGCATGGTCTTTGCGCTGGTGCTGTCCGTCTGGACGTCCCGCCGGGGCATCAACCGGCGAATGACCCACCTCGTCAGCCTGGTCCTCGGCGGAATCGGTTTCCTGTCCATGTCCTGGTGGACGCCGGAGACGGCGGGCAACCTGACGTGGAGCTTTGCCCTGATCGGCCTGGCCTGGGGCAGCATCCTCAGCATGCCCTACGCCATGCTGTCCGGAGCGATTACACCGGAGAAAATGGGCGTCGGCATGGGGGTGTTCAACATGTTCATCGTCATCCCGCAGATTGTGGCCGCGCTCGGCGGCATCAACTGGGCGTACAAAACCATGCTGGGGGACGATGCCATCGGAACCATGGTGCTGGCGGGCATCAGCCTGTGTGTGGCAGGTACACTCAATCTTATCATCCGCGAGAACGACATGCGTCGAGGCGCATAATCAAATTTGTAAACGGCGAGGCAGGGGAGGTGCGGGCGAAAGGGCCTGAGCAGACTTGGCGTGGAGGGCCCCGAGTGGGTATGGAATGTCGTTCTGTGAACATCGGGCGACAACCTTGGTGTACGATGTACACCTTGGTCGGGGTATATTGCCCGTTCTTGGAAGAACCTTACTGTAACCCAAACACCATGCGAACCCTTTTGTTGCTCTGCATCGCCGTCTTCTCCTTCGGCTTTGCCCAAGCTCAAGACTGCACAGGCGCCGACCACACGGTCCTTGCCGGCAACTATTACTACATCCCGCCCACCCTGACCGTCATGGCAGGAGAGACGATTGCTTTCCAGAACGAAGGCGGATTCCACAACGTGAACGGTGTGTCCAGCACACTTGGTGACACGTGGAGCAACCCGGAGACCTTCTCCCTCGGGGCCAACAGCGGCTCGGCCGGAGGCGTCTGCATGGGCACCATCACCCTCAATACGCCCGGTACGTACCAGTACGACTGCAGCATCGGTTCCCACGCCGCCAACGGCATGGTGGGCACGATCATCGTGGAGGAGGCGCCCAACACGGTGCAGGTGACCTTCAACGTCAACATGGCCAACGAGACCACGTCTCCTGACGGTGTCTTCCTCGCTGGTGGAGCTGACTTCGGTGTCGCGGGGGACAACCCGATGAGCGATGATGATGGCGACGACATCTGGACCATCACCAAAACCTTGCCCATCGGATACACCGGCAACTACACGTTCCTGAACGGCAACTGCCCCGACTGGACCTGCAAGGAGAACATCAACGGCCAAGACTGTGCCGACGGCCCCTATGCCGACCGTCTCCTGAGCAACATCACGGAAAACACCACGGTGAGCACGTGCTTCAGCCAGTGCACCTCGGATGGCACGTGTGAAGCGCCTTCCTACCAGCCTGTTGTCACTTTCCAGGTGGACATGAGCAACGCAGAGCTCACCGGAACGGAGACGATTTACGTCACTGGTTCCATGGACGGTTGGTGCGGCCCGTGCACGGTGATGACTGACGACAACGGCGACAACATTTACACTGTGGACCTCGCCTTGGCACCGAGCCAGGGCTACGAGTTCAAGTACATGATCAACGGCTGGGGTGGTGATGAGAATGCCATCCTCGGCACGGATTGCGACTTCGTTCCCGGTGACGGCTACGGCAACCGCGGTTTCGACCTCGGCACCACGGACACCACGCTCGCCGTTCAGTGCTACAACTACTGCGGCACCTGCGAGGAGCAGAATGCGTCGGTCACCTATGACGTGACGTTCAACGTCAACACGGAGAACATCACCGTGGGGCCGAACGGCATGTACGTCGGTGGGGGTGTCTTGGGAGACGCCCAGGCCCACGCCATGTCCGATGACGATGGCGACGGCACCTACACGGTCACCGTGGCCATTCCCGAAGGAACGAGCGGCAACTACATCTTCCTCAACAGCCCCAACAACGGTGGCGACTGGGGAGCCAAGGAGAACCTGTCCGGTCAGTCTTGCGCGGATCCCGGCAACTACGACGACCGAATCCTTCCGGCTGTCACGGGGCCTGTCACGTACAGCACGTGCTTCGGTGAGTGCAGCACGGACGGAACCTGCGGCACGGCTCCCGAGTCCTACGCAGTGACTTTCCAGGTCGACATGTCCGACTACTCGGGCAGCTACGGCACGGTCAACCTGAACGGCAGCTTTGCCGGTTGGTGCGGAGGCTGCATTGCGATGGACGATTCCGATGGAGACATGGTCTACTCGGTGACGGTGGACATCGCCGCAGACACCATTGAGTACAAGTTCACGCTCGACGGCTGGACGGCCCAGGAGGAGTTCGCCGGTGGCGAGTCCTGCACCAGCACCATTGAGGGTTTCACGAACCGTTCCTACATCGTGGCTGCCGACGCCACCCTTCCGGTGGTGTGCTACAACAGCTGCGATGCCTGTGATGGTGACGGTGGTGGAGGCACCAATGACACCTTCGACGTGACGTTCAATGTCAACACGGAGAACATCACCGTGGGCCCCAACGGCATGTACCTCGGTGGTGGCGTTTTCGGTGACGCCCAAGCACATGCCATGTCCGACACGGACGGCGACGGAACCTACACGGTGACGGTCAACGTGGCCGCTGGCCTGTCCGGCAACTACATCTTCCTCAACAGCCCCAACGACGGTGGTGATTGGGGAGCCAAGGAGAACCTCAGTGGTCTGCCCTGCTCCGACCCGGGCAACTGGGACGACCGGATCCTCGACCCGGTCACGGAGAACACGACGATCAGCACCTGCTTCGGCCAGTGCAGCACGGACGGAACCTGTGAGGCTGGGCCTGCCACATCCGCCATCACCTTCCAGGTGGACATGTCCCAGTACTCTGGCGGTTACGGCACGGTCAACCTCAACGGCAGCTTCGCCGGTTGGTGCGGTGGCTGCATCGCCATGGACGATTCCGATGGAGACATGGTCTACTCGGTCACCGTGGACATTGTTCCCGACACCATTGAGTACAAGTTCACGCTCGACGGTTGGACGGCCCAGGAGGAGTTCGCCGGTGGCGAGTCCTGCACGAGCACCATCGACGGCTTCACGAACCGCTCCTACATCGTGGACGGTGATGCCACCTTGCCGGTGGTCTGCTACAACAGCTGTGACGCCTGTGAGACGGTGGAATGCCTGCTCGACAGCGCGATGGTCACCCTGACGGTGGACATGAGCGAAGAGACGGTCAACCCGATTGGCGTCTTTGTCGCAGGAAACTTCCAGGGTTGGACCCCGGGCGCCACGCTCGCCACCGACAACGGTGACGGCACGTGGTCGCACAGTTTCATGGCTGCAGTGGGGGACACCATCCAGTACAAGTGGCTCAACGGCACGGCATGGGGCTTCGAGGAGACGGTTCCGTCCGACTGCCAGTACCCGGGTGATTCCAACCGCGGCTTTGAAGTCCCCTGTGAGGACTACAGCCACCCGGTGCATTGCTACGGCAGCTGCAACCCTTGTGGTGCCGCCACGTACGCCGCCACGTTCACGGTCCTGACCGACAACATCACGGTGGCTGCGGACGGCATGCACATCGCAGGCGCCTTTGAAGGCTGGTCCGGTACCGCGATGAGCGACAACGGAGATGGCAGCTGGTCCATCACCCTCGACCTCGAGGTGGGCAGCTACGAGTTCAAGTTCCAGAACGGCCTTGGTGGCTGGGAGGAGCTGGATTGCGGTGGAAACCGCATGTTGTCCATCGACGGCTCCGGTGCAGTGAGCTACACTGGATGCTTCGCCCAGTGCGGCGAGAGTGCAGCGTGTGTCACCGATCCGGACCCGGCCAACATCACCTTCCGCGTGGACATGAGCGAAGTGACGGACCTGATCGCCGACAGCGTGTACATGATTGGAGGGTTCACGGATCCCGTTTGGCAGGCTGGTGCGATCCTCATGGACGACGCGGATGGAGACCTCGTTTACGAGGCAACGGTTCTCGTGTCCGGTCCGGAGAGCATTGCCTACAAGTTCTTCAACGGCAACCCGTACCCCAACGGAGTGAGCACGGAGACCGGCGGTGAGACCGCTGACTTCGCAGCCGGTGGTTGCGGTGTGGACAACGGTGTGGGTGGATTCAACCGCACCCACTTGCGCTCCGGTTCCGATGAGACGCTCGACGTGGTGTGCTTCAACAGCTGCGCGGCCTGTGGTGTGGCCGACGGAACGCCGGTCACCTTCAGCGTGGACATGAACAGCTACGGTGCCGCCTTCGGTTTCGTGAACGTCTCCGGAACGTGGAACGAGTTCTGCGGCGACTGCAACCCGATGTCCGATGACGACATGGACGGCATCTGGACGGCGACGATCAACCTGCCGGAAGGAGAGAACTACCGCTACAAGTTCCAGGTGGACGCTTGGGCCGACCAGGAGGATCTGGCTCCTGCCAATGACCCGGTCGGACCGTGCGTCGTGACGGAAGGTGGCTTCACCAACCGTGACCTCGACGTGGCCGGAACGGATGCCATCACCCTCGACACCGTCTGCTGGGCTTCCTGTTACGCTTGCGTGGGTCAGGGTGATACGCCGGGCTGCAACGATGACACGGCCAGCAACTACGACGCTGCGGCCACGGCCAACGACGGCAGCTGCATCTACGACGTGACCTTCAGTGTCAACATGAACGAGTACGCCCTCGCTGATGGCGACACGGTCTACGTGAACGCCAACTTCAACGGCTGGTGCGGTGCGTGCAACCCGATGGCCGACGATGACGGCGACGGTGTGTGGACGGTGACCATCCAGTTGGCCAGCGACTACTACGAGTACAAGTACACGGTGAACGCATGGTCCGCTGAGGAAAACCTCGCCGGCCTGACGGGCTGCGTGACGGAGAACTTCGGCTACACGAACCGCACGCTGCAGGTCTTCGGCAACCAGAGCGAGCCTGTGGTGTGCTGGAACAGCTGTTCCAACTGCGAAGGTGGTGGCGACATCCTGGGTTGTACCGATTCCAACGCCCTCAACTACGCCGCCACCGCGACGGAAGATGACGGGTCCTGCCAGTACAACGTCACCTTCCAGGTGGACATGGCCAACGAATCCCTCGCCAGTGAGGACGTGGTGTACGTCAACGGCAGCTTCAACGGCTGGTGTGGCGGTTGCAACCCGATGTCTGACGACGACATGGACGGGGTGTGGACGCTCACCATTCCGCTGACCGCCGGTGACCACGAGCACAAGTTCACCATTAATGAGTGGGCCATCGCCGAGGAATTCCCGGTGGGCGCCGCCTGTGATTTCAACCCTGCTGATGGTTTCGCCAACCGTGGATTCACGGTGACGGGAGACCTCGTCCTCGATGTGGTTTGCTTCAACAGCTGTTACAGCTGTGACGTCAGCACGGGCTGTACCGACACTGCGGCGCAGAACTACGACAGCGACGCCGATGTGGATGACGGTTCCTGTGCTTACCTCGTGACCCTGCAGGTCGACATGACCAACCAGGAAGTGGTGGCCGGTACGTACGTGGCCGGTTCCTTCCAGGGATGGAACGCCGGCGGTACGCCGATGGACAACCCGGGCATGAGCCTGTACACCATCACCCTCCAGTTGGGCAACGGTTCACACGACTACAAGTTCATCAACGGTGGCGACTGGGCCGGTGAGGAAGGCGTCCCCGCAGAGTGCGGTGCTGACAATGGCCTCGGCGGATTCAACCGCCAGGTGGTCGTCAGCGGTGCCGACATCACGGTGGATGTGGTCTGCTTCGGAGAGTGCGCCGCTTGCGCGGGTTGTACCGATCCGTTCAGCGCTGAGTTCAGCCCGTTCGCAGGTTCCGATGACGGTTCCTGTGCCACGCCGCTCGTGTTCGGTTGCACCTACACGAATGCCGACAACTTCAACCCCGCGGCCAACAACGAGGATGGCAGCTGCATCTTCACGGGGGGTCCTTCCTGTCCGACGGACCTCGACGGAACCGGTGCCACGGATGTGGGTGACCTGTTGCTGATTCTCGGTGCCTTCGGCCAGACCTGCGAGTGATCGCTTGACCATTGAATTGAGGAAAGGCGCTCCGCAAGGGGCGCCTTTCTTTTTGCGCAGCCCGGAACATCCAGAGAGGGGGTTGCGTTATTTTTGCGCCATGGAACTCCTGGTCGAAAGCCGATTGCCCAGCGAATTCGGGGAATACACGATTCGAGCATATGGCGAGAAGGGGGACCGCTTCCCCCATGTCGTGCTCTACCGTGGGCTCGAAGAATTGAGGGGCCATTTCGTTCCGGTCCGCATCCACAGTGAGTGCATGACGGGCGATGTCTTCGCGAGCCGCAGATGCGATTGTGGCCCTCAATTGGTGACCGCCCTGGATCACTTCAAGGAGAAGGGGGGCATTCTCATCTATCTCAGGCAGGAGGGCAGGGGCATCGGCCTCGTGGAGAAGCTGATGGCGTACAATCTTCAGGACGAGGGCATGAACACCTTCGAAGCCAACGTGGCCCGAGGTCATCAAGAGGATGAACGCTCCTACGAGGTGGCGATTGACATCCTCAAGGCCATGGGAGTCGAACAAGTGCGCTTGTTGACCAACAATCCCGAAAAGGTCAAGTCACTGGAAAGTGCGGGATTCAGGGTGGAGCGGGCCACCATCGCCACAGAGATGACGCCGGATAACGCGGCCTATCTCAAAGCCAAGGCGGACATCACGGGGCATTGGCTCTGAACCCGTTCATTGGCCTCTTCAGCTCCAGAGTTCTCGCGCAGTGCGAAACGTCTGCATGTGGGCCTCCACAATGAGGCTGACATCCGGGGAGTAGCCACCGCCCATGGCACAGGCCACGCCAATGTCCCGCGAGCGGCAGGATTCGAGTACGAAGCGGTCCCGTTCGGCACATCCCTGCATGGTCAAGGAGAGCTTGCCCAGCTTGTCCGTCTCGAGCACGTCCACACCGCATTGGTAGAAGACGACATCCGGCTGGCACCGGTCCAACAGGACCGGGAGGTGGTGGCCAAGCAGGTCGAGGTAGGCACGGTCTTCGGTGCCGTCAGGCAAGGCCACGTCCAGTGAGCTTTCCTCCTTGCGGAAGGGGTAGTTGCTGGCGCCGTGCATGCTGAAGGTGACGATGTTGGCATCGTCGGATGTGATGGATGCTGTGCCGTTGCCTTGGTGCACATCCAGGTCGACGATGAGAATCCGGGATGCGCCGTGGTGGTCGATGAGATGTCGCGCTGCGATGGCAAAGTCATTGAGCAGACAGAACCCTTCCGCCCGGTCTGCGAACGCATGGTGCGTGCCCCCAGCAATGTTGAGCCCAACACCACCTTGGAGGGCCTCGAGGGCGCCGAGGAGGGAGCCGGACATGATGATGGATTCCCGCTCCACCAAGGCGGGCGACCAGGTGAATCCCGACCGCCGTTCCGCTGTGCGACTCCACGATCCTTGGCGAAGCGTCTCCCAATACTCAGCCGTGTGACAAGATTGGATCGTGGAGGTGGACATGGCCGCGAGCATCGGCCAATCAGCATCTTCATCAAACCCTTCAAGCTGAAGTTGGCCATGGATCAAGTCGTACTTGGCCATCGGAAATCGGTGGTTTGCGGGGAGGGGGTGGGCGTAGCAAGGGTGGTGCGCGATGACCATGAGGGCGGAGATGCGTTATTTGTTAAGTGTTTGAAGGGGAGTGAGATAAACTTCAATATTCTGTTGCGAATTCCATTGCAACGCAAAACTCATTTTTGTGTTTCACGGAAAACTCCGGTGCGGTCATCTTTGTGTCGTGCGCATCCTCTCGCTTGTCCTCTTTTCGTTGCTCCTCGCTGTTTTCACAGGGTGGAGCCAAGATCCGTTGAAACGCATGAGCCCTGACGATTGGCTGTTGTTGGAGGAAGTCCGGTCCATGGTGGAATGGTCACGTGGCCATGACGGAGCGTTCGCAATGCAGCTGTGGTCTGCATCGGGAGAGCTGCGCAAACCATACAGCACGGACGCCAAATGGCTCATCCGCGATGGGGATTTGCGGGTGGTTTTGGACAGCGAGGATGTCAATCTGAGTTTGAGTCACAATCTGGGATTCAACCTGGGCAGCATTTCGATGGTTCACAAAGGGAGGCTCTTGTCGCTGGGCGGCAGGGGTTTTTGGAATGGGCACGCAAAATTGATCGAGTTCGTTGAACATAGCGGAGAATGGGAGTGGGTCATGGCAGAGGGGGGAGGCCCGGAGTGCGCCATTCAGAAGTCGTCCTGGTTCAATCCTCTGACCGGACAGGTGTTCTCCATTGACGAGGGGAATTGGGGCAAGGCTAATGAAGCAGGGCCCAATGAAGTCTGGCGATTGGATTTGGACTCGAAGACGTGGGAGCATCTGGGGCGAGTCAACCCCATCATGGACTTGTTCGTCCTCGGCATAGGCAAGTTGATCGACCTCGAAGATTATTTCGTGTGGCCAGGAGTCCACAAGTCAGCGATTGTGCGGAAGTCTGACCACCAGACGGTGTTCACGACGTCGTGGAATTGGTCCGACCGTCAAGCGGCCATCGCCCAGGCGAGAGAGGAGGCCATGCTCATGATGGTGGTAGCAGGAAATCGACACCGGGTGCTGTCCCGGGATGAGCAGGGAAAAGAGACATTGTGGTTGGATTGGGATGTGGCGTCTGCGTTTGAAGCGGCAGCCCAGTTGGGGGATGCTGCACCTTGGATCGTTCCATCTGAGCAGGACGCTGGGATAGACGAGGCCACAGTGTCCAAGGATTCACAGCCCAGCATTCTCGTTGTGATTTGGGCATTTGTTTTGCTGATTGTGGCTGGGGTCTCATTTGGGTTGGGGCGAGGAGTTGCTCGGGCGTCTCGCGTTGCCAATCCGGCAATGGAAGGCAGCCAAGGAGGGCGCGTGACCAGCACCAAGAACGTGGAGCCGGCCAATGGCGAAAGCACCTCGGATCAGGCCATTTTTGCCCTCATTTCGGGCTTGGAGGAAGCGGGAGGGCGCATCATGTTCACGGAAGAGTTGAATGATTTCCTCGGATTGGGTCACGATGTGTCATCGGAGTCGAAGCGGGCCAAACGCGCCCAGTTCATCCGCGACGTAAACCGCGTTTACCAGATGCGGCACGGCAAGGATATGATTGTGCGGGAAAAGGACCTCAATGACCGCCGGCGGACGGTTTACGTCATCCACCCATGCTCAGGTACCGCATGAATTCCATGCACACCACGGCGGCCACGGTGCCCACTGCATAGCCGAGCACCGCGAGCAGAACGCCCACAGGGGCCAATGCCGGGCTGAACGCGCTGGCGACGATGGGGGCACTGGCCGCTCCGCCAACATTGGCTTGGCTGCCCACGGCCACGAAGAAGAAGGGAGCCCGGATGATCTTGGCCACGATGAGCAGGATGATCACGTGAACGAGCATCCAGAGGAGGCCGATCACGATGACGGGCCAATAGGTCTCCCATGAATGATAGAGCTCGGCCATGTCCATTTTGGCCCCGATGGTGGCCACCAGGATGTAAAGGAATACGCTGGCGAACTTGCTTGCTCCGGCGCCTTCATAAGTCTTCATGGGCGTAAAGCTCAAGGCAACGCCAAACGCGGTGGAGAGGAAGACCAGCCAGAAAAAGTGGCTCGTGAGGGAGCTCAGGAACCGGACCGAGGAGTACGGGTTGCGTTCGAGTGCGGCATCAAAGGACGACGCGATGCCTTCGCTGATGCCATCACCGGCAAAATGGGCGATGCCCACCATGAGGAAGATGACGCCGGACAGCACCATGAGGTCATGAAAGGAGGGGATTCGGGCAATGCTCTGTTGGTAGTCTTCGACCTTCTTCTTGAGGGCGTCTACGGCCGAGGCGTCCGCCTTCAGTCGTTTGTCGATGGCGGCACTCATGCCCGCGCCGATGAGCAGGAAGGGCATCCAGAGGTTGGCGACGAAGACGTCGACGATGATCATCACACTGAACTGATCGTCCTGGGCTTGCGCGATTTCCTTCAAGGCGGTCTGGTTGGCACCACCGCCAATCCAACTGCCCGCAATGGTGGACAGTCCGCGCCACAGGGCATCGGGCGCATCGCCTCCGAGGACGTCGGGGCGGATGTGGCTGACCATCCACAGCGCAGCCGGGCCGCCGACCACAATGCCGATGGTGGCGGTGAAGAACATGATGAGGGCCTTCGGTCCGAGGTTGACGATGCCCTTGATGTCAATCGAGAGGCAGAACATCAGCAGGCTGGCGGGCAGGAGGTACCGGCTGGCGACGTAGTAGAGGTTGCTGCCTTCACCGGCTTCGATGATGCCCGTGGAGTTGAGGATGGCCGGAAGGAAGTAGGCCATGAGCAAGGCGGGAACAATCCGATAGAACCGGGCGAATTGGGGGAGCCGCGCCGTGTGGAACACGAGGGCAAGGCTGGCCATGAGCAGGCCGAAGATGGGGGCGTCTTGGGTGATCACGGCCCCAAGATACAGGGTGGGCTTGGGCAACGGAGCAGTGCGTTGACCGACCTGTGGACATTGTATTTTCGGGCGTGCGCTTTTCCGTCGTCGTTCCCCTGTACAACCGGCCCGAGGAAATCGAGGAACTGCTGGCGAGTCTCGTTGAGCAGACGTTCCAGGATTTCGAGGTCATCGTGGTCGAGGACGGCAGTGAGCGGGACGCCCGGGACATTGTGGCCGCCTTTGCCGACCGTCTGGATGTCCACTATTTCTGGAAGGAAAACACCCGGCAGGGATTCACCCGGAACTACGGATTCGAGCGGGCAAAAGGGGAGTGGCTGGTCGTCTTTGATTCGGATTGTCTGATTCCTCCGCGGTATTTCGAGACGGTCGAGGCCCACTTGCGCACACACCCGGAAGTGGAGGTCTACGGTGGACCCGACGCCGCGCACCCTTCCTTCACGGCCTTGCAAAAGGCCATCAGTCACGCCATGACTTCGCCCTTGACGACGGGCGGCATCCGGGGAGGAACCAAGACCGTAGGCACATATCAGCCCCGGTCCTTCAACATGGGCATTTCCCGCAAGGCGTGGGAAAAGACGGGGGGGTACCGCATCAGTGTCAAAGGGGAGGACATCGAGTTCTCCATCCGGCTTCAGGAGCACGGATTGCACAGCGTGCTGATTCCGGGCGCCCATGTGTACCACAAGCGGAGGACCGATTTCGCCCAATTCAGGAAACAGGTCCGCTTCTTCGGCACGGCCAGGGTCAATATCCGGAAGTTCTATCCGGACGCCATCCGTCCCGTGCATTGGATGCCCACCCTGTTCCTCCTGTACGTCATCGGCATGATCCCCGCTTGCCTTGCGCTGGCATGGGGGCTTGATGTCGGATGGAAGACCGCGCTTCTCCCGGCCTTGCCCTACATCATCTGGCATGGTGCCCTGTTTTTCGAAGCATGGGCGGCAACCGGCTCGCTTCAGGTGGCGGCACTGGTCCCGAAGGCGGCGCGCATCCAACTGACGGCGTACGGTTGGGGCCTGCTGAGCGAATACCTCGCGGTGGTGGTGTTGAAGAGGCGGGACCCCACCATCGGGGACATCCGCCGAGTGCCCCATCCCAATCCCCAATCCAAAGCCTGAACGATGGATCACCTGCGGTTGCTTCTGCTGCTCATCGGCACCGTGCTCGGGGGGTACCTCCTGCTCTGTCTGATGGCGCCCACCGAGTTGAACTTCGACTGGCCGTGCGATTGTGAGGTCCGTGTGGAGCCGCCACCCCAAGCCGTGGACTTTCCATTGTGGAGCATGGAGGTCACCGAAGAGAATGCCGGGCCCGGCCGGCCGTGGGGCCGCCGGGGCGGCGGGGGGGACACCGGCAGGGCCCGGG
>Ga0160423_10002718_pt1 | contig 14728 bp, 12 predicted proteins | sample CRUFie14St8metaG_FD_108191 | JGI IMG/M metagenome (GOLD analysis project Ga0160423, IMG submission 108191) | Marine microbial communities from the Costa Rica Dome - CRUD Field 142mm St8 metaG | ecosystem: Environmental > Aquatic > Marine > Oceanic > Photic zone | place: Costa Rica: the Eastern...
TACAAAGGCCGCGAAAATCCAGGACGCCAGATCAGCTTCTTCTAGCCCGCCACGCATTCCTGCGCTGAGGATGATGGCAACTGGTGCCGAGGCGGCGAACAAAAAGGCGACAAGCGCATTCACACTTTCGATGACTGGCAGGCGGCCAACCATACCGGTGGACCCATCAGACATGGGGCGGCCCCCAATCGAATTTAATTAATAGTATTGTGTTGCCATCTGCCAACGCTATCTCCACTTCTCTTATCCCAAGCTTGTATTGCAAGACTGGATATAAATTGGGCCAAGTCACAACGAGGCCCGCAACTGAAAATTAGTCCCACCCCTTTCGGCAAGTTCAGGCATGTGTGAACTAGCATAGCGCCACTTGTCGTTTTCAAAGACACTCTCCGTTAGCGGCGCATGGCAGAATCCAACTGAAACGGCCTAAGACTGTTTGCAAAATGCTCCATGAATTCCAGCGTTACCATTGATGGCTGCTGCGTGATCGGACGAACAAGCGACAATGTATGCGGCACCAGCGGACGGAATGGCCGGTAATCCAGCCCCTGTGACACATACTTAACCGCATCAAGCTCACTGACCACAGCGATGCCGGCACCTTTGCAGACCAGTTCGCATGCGGCGGTGAACTGCCTGATTTCGACCAGTGAATTGAATTCCACATTGGCTGCCTGGAAGGCATCGTGGAGTTTTTCAAAAAATTCACTGTCACGACGACTATGGATGATTTCCTCTGCACCAATATCAGCAGGGGTGATGGTCTTTCGCGCTGCAAGCCGGTGCCCTTTCGGAAACACGCAGACTGTCCTGATTTGTAAATTGCTGCTGTCGATGGCAGGGTGGCCGGCAAAACCGTCCGTCACGCCGAAATCATATTGCTCACCGATCATCCACTCCAGAATTCGCTCGGGTCTGTCCGGTTCTATTGTCATGCTGACACCCGGGCGCCTCTCCAGAAAGGAGGCAACGACATCCGGCAGATGGCTGGTCGCAAATCCTGGAAGACAGGCAATGCGGATATGGCCGGCGCGGCGTTTATTGATATCCTCGCTGACATCCGAAATCTGGCGCATCAATTCCAGCACCCGCCGGATATCAGGCTGCAGAAACCGCACTTCCTGCGAGGGAAGAAGCTGCCCCTTGCGACGATCAAAAAGTGAAAATCCGAGCCTGTCTGTTAGGTCAGACAATAGACGGCTCACCGCTGGCTGGCTGATTCCCATCTCGGCAGCCGCATTGGTAATCGATCCATGATCCGCGACAGCGATCAGCGCTTCAAGTTGGCGTAGACGTAACCTCTGACTTCGCAACGAACCCACTCTCCAAATTAGTTATAATGTTGTGTTATAACTTTTTTAAAAATTAATGTTCAAATTATAATTTTTGTCCGTAACGTTTTTGTAATGGGCAATTGGCCTGATGCGAATTGCCACCAGATAAACTGATAACGCACCAAACTAGGTGCTTTGGAGGAATCATGAACAGAAGAATGCTTGGTGCTCTTGCTGCCGCCAGCGTCTTTATGGCGCCAATGGCCGCAATGGCACAAACGGAAGTCCATTTTTGGCATGCGTTCACAGGCCGCCTTGGCGAGTTGGTCAAGGGTCAGGTCGCGGATTTCAACGCCAGTCAGAGCGACTATGTGGTTGTTGAGAGCCACAAGGGTAATTATTCGGAAACGCTGAATTCTGGCATCGCCGCATTCCGCGCCGGTGAACAGCCCCATATTCTGATGGTGTATGAAGTTGGCACGGCGACGATGATGGCTGCCAAGGGCGCGATCCGGCCTGTATATGAGGTCATGGGAGAGAGTGGTGCAGCCTTCGATCCTGATGCCTATATTGGAGCCGTCAAAGGTTATTACACCACAACCAATGGTGATATGCTGTCACTGCCCTTCAACTCGTCGACACCTGTTCTTTGGGTAAACAGGGATGCGATGAGTGCTGCCGGCGTAGATCCTGATACCGACATGTCGACTTGGGAGCAGGTAGAGGATGTTCTTGGCAAGCTGAAGGCCGGCGGCGAGGATTGTCCACTTGTGACGGCCTGGCAGAGCTGGATTCACCTCGAGAACTTCTCGGCCTATCACAATGTGCCGTTTGCATCCAAAGATAACGGCTTTGCCGGTCTTGACACCGAGCTGATGCTGAATGGCAAGGCGCAGGTAGCACATCTGTCGAAGATGGCTGAATGGGCGAAAGACGGTAAATTCATTTACACTGGTCGCCGCAATGAAGGCGGTGCCAATTTCCGGGCGGGTGAATGCGCGCTTTTCACCGAAAGCTCAGCTGGTTACGCTGGCATCAGTTCAGAAGCCAAATTCGATTTCGAGGTCCGTCCGTTGCCTTACTGGAAGGCTATTACAAATGCCCCGCAAAACACCATCATCGGTGGTGCCTCGCTGTGGGTGATGTCCGGACATGACAGCGCTGAATATAAGGGTGTTGGAGCGTTCATGGCCTTCCTGTCAACATCGGATGTGCAGGCCGCATGGCACCAGAACACCGGCTATCTGCCGATCACCGCAGAAGCCGGTGATGCAACACGCGCATCAGGTTTCTATGACAAGAACCCGGGCACAGATATTGCTGTGATCCAGATGACTGCCAACCAGCCGACAGCCAACTCCAAGGGTCTGCGTCTTGGTTCTTTTGACCAGATTCGCGGTATCATCGACGAGGAACTGGAAGCGATCTGGTCGGGTGATAAATCCGCCCAGCAGGCGATGGATAGCGCAAAGCAGCGCGGTGACGCCTTGCTACGGCGCTTCGAATCTGCCAATCGCTAGGTAACAAAATTGTGAGCGGGCCTGTCTGGCCCGCTCCTTTCGCTGCCGGAGTGCTATCTTGGAAAAGCGGGTGACATTCAAGGGGTGGCTGCTTCCAGCGCTGCTGGTGGCCCCACAGATCGCAATCTCGGCAGTTTTTTTCTTTTACCCGGCCGTGCAGGCTATCTGGCAATCCCTGTTCATTCCCGACCCGTTCGGCCTTTCAGCCCGTTTTGTCGGTCTTGGCAACTTTGAATTTCTACTGTCCGACCCCTATTACCGGGCCTCTTTTGTCACAACAGCGATATTTTCCGGACTAGTGACGGTCTGCGCCATGGTGCCAGCCCTTTTCCTGGCGGTGATTGCTGACCGGCTGATCAAGGGATCTGCAACCTACCGTACCTTGCTTATATGGCCTTATGCGGTGGCGCCAGCCATTGCCGGTGTATTGTGGCTGTTCATGTTTAATACCCGTGTCGGGCTCATATCCTGGTATCTTGGCCAGCTTGGTTATGATTGGAACCATGTGCTGAACGGAGGCGAGGCCATGGGGCTAGTTGTTGTCGCATCGGCCTGGGGACGGATCAGCTACAATTTCCTATTTTTCTTTGCCGCCCTTCAGGCAGTGCCACGATCAGTGATTGAGGCTGCCGCGATTGACGGGGCGCATTTCTGGCGGCGCTTTTTCACCATAGTATTGCCGCTGCTGTCGCCTACCACCTTCTTCCTTCTGGTGGTCAATATCGTCTATTCCTTCTTTGAGACCTTTGGCGTCATCCACACCATCACAACCGGTGGCCCGCAGCAATCGACTACGATCCTCGTTTACAAGGTCTTTGCCGACGGCTTTGTTGGACAGGATCTTGGATCTTCATCTGCCCAATCGGTGATTCTGTTGCTGATTGTCGGCCTTTTAACCGTCATCCAGTTCAAATATATTGAAAAGCGGGTGCATTACTGATGGCGGCGCAGATCGAGGGCATGGTTGAAAGACGCGGCTCGGGGCTTTGGCTTACGCATCTGTTCATGATCACCGGCGTGCTGATCATCTTTTTCCCGATATGGTTGGCCTTTGTCGCCTCAACGGTGACTCAGCCTGAAATCGTGTCACCACCCATGCCCATCTGGCCGGGGGGCGAGTTCTGGAATAATTACAGCAAGGCCCTTGTATCAGGTGTGAATGTGCCAGTTGCCACGATGCTGCTTAACAGCCTGATCATGGCGGTCGGCATAGCTGTTGGTAAGATCATCATCTCGCTGTTGTCCGCCTTTGCCATTGTTTATTTCCGGTTTCCGGGCCGGGATCTGTTTTTCTGGATGATTTTCCTGACATTGATGCTGCCTGTCGAGGTTCGGATCGTGCCAACCTTTGAGGTTGTCGCCGGCTTTGGCATGTTGAACAGCTATACAGGGCTGATCTTTCCCCTCATTGCATCGGCGACAGCCACATTCCTGTTCCGCCAGTTCTTTATGACCATTCCCGACGAGCTGGCAGAAGCCGCCCGGGTTGACGGCAGCCGGCCAATGCGCTTTTTCATCGATATTGTGGTTCCGATGAGCCGGACCAATATTGCGGCCCTGTTTGTCATTCTCTTCATCTATGGCTGGAATCAGTATCTGTGGCCACTTCTGATTACGACCGACCCCGAAATGAACACCATTGTCATGGGAATCAAACAGATGTTCCCGTCAGGAGATGACATCGCCGACTGGCCTGTGATTATGGCGACATCGATTCTGGCCATGATCCCGCCAATCATCGTGGTGATCTCGATGCAGAAGCTGTTCATCAGCGGCCTTGTTGATAGCGAGAAGTAAAAATGGCAAATGTAGCGCTGCGAAATATCAAAAAGAGCTTTGGGTCGACCGCGGTCATTCACGGTATTGATGTCGATGTGGCCGATGGTGAATTTATCGTTATTGTCGGGCCTTCGGGTTGTGGCAAATCCACCCTGCTGCGCATGATCGCAGGTCTGGAAACCGTTACATCAGGCGATGTCCTGATCGATGGTGACAATGTCAACCATAGGGAACCGATGGACCGTGACATCGCCATGGTCTTTCAGAATTATGCGCTCTATCCCCATATGTCGGTGCGCCAGAATATGGGTTACGGGCTAAAGATTGCGGGCCTGCCCAGGGACGCCATCGCCGCCAAGGTGGAAGAAGCGGCACAGCTGCTGGAACTGCAACCTCTGCTGGACCGGAAACCAAGACAGCTTTCCGGCGGTCAACGCCAGCGCGTTGCGATGGGCCGCGCCATCGTGCGTGAACCGGCGGTATTCCTGTTTGATGAACCATTGTCCAACCTTGATGCCAAGCTGCGCGTGCAGATGCGACTGGAAATCAGAGAGTTACAGAAAAAGCTGGGGGTCACGTCATTCTATGTCACACATGACCAGGTCGAGGCTATGACGATGGCAGACAGGATGATCGTGATGAATGAAGGCGTTGCCGAGCAGATTGGCACCCCACTTGAAGTCTATGAAACACCACACACCCTGTTTGCAGCGCAGTTTATCGGCAGCCCGGCGATGAATATATTTGATGCACGGATTGAAGACGGGGCAATTCGGCTTGGCGATGCAAAGCTGGCAAAGACAAAATCGGCGCCTGCCGCTATCAAGCTTGGCATTCGCCCCGAACATCTGGTGCCAGACACAAAGGGCCCGCTACAGGCGGTGATGCAGATTGCGGAACCGCTGGGAGCAAATACCCTGCTGCATGGCCAGGTTTCTGACAGCAATGCACCGCTGACCGTCAGCCTGCCCGGCGTGCATCAGATCGAAGCTGGCACAGGCGCCATGCGGTTTTCGGTTCATCCGGACCATCTGCACCAGTTTGACGCTGCAACAGGCCAGAGGGTGCAAAGCTGATGACACTGCCGCAGGTTGCCGCCTTTTCAGGAAACAAGGACACCATCCGGGTGGTGGGACACCGTGGGGCGCGCGGCATCATGCCGGAGAACAGCCTTGTCGGGTTTGATTTTGCCCTTTCAATCGGGGTTAATCTGCTGGAATTCGATGTGGTGATGACAAGGGATCATGTCCCGGTTATCACCCACAATCATGAATTGCATGGCCCCAGCTTTCGCGGGCCAGATGGCAAGTTTCTGAATGGAGCATGCCCGCGATTATCGACTCTGCAGATGGCGGATCTGGCGCAATTCGACATTGGCCGGCTGGACGGGCAAACAGAATATGGCAAGCGGTTTCCCGATCAGGCGCAACTTGATGGCGTTCGCGTGCCCCGGTTGGGCGAATTGCTGGAGCTCGTATCGCAACCGAAGTACAATCAGTCACATCTGATGCTGGAACTGAAGTCGGACCCGCATCAGGGCGCAGACAGCCGTCACCGAGACGCATTCGTGTCTGCCGTAATCAGCGAGGTACGCAATGCCGGGCTTGCCGACCGGACGTTGCTTCACAGTTTTGACTGGTCGCTTCTTGCCGAGTGCCGACGCCAACAACCCGACATGCCGGTATCCTTTCTGACACAAATTTATGAGAACGCAAACGAGGCCGGCGAGGACTCCTCAAATACCGTCACGCCTGATTTCGACGCACCTGGCACCTCCATTCCGGATGAAGTGATCAGGGCGGGCGGGTCGCTCTGGTGTCCATACTATAAGGACATCACCGATACCGATCTGGCACGCGCCCGGGCGCTGGGGTTATGTGTCGCTGTCTGGACGGTCAACGCGCTTGAAGATATTGACCGGATGATTGACCTGCATGTCGATGCCATCATTACCGACTATCCGGGCAGAGTGCAGCGGCGGCTGTCTGATCGCGGCTATAGATGGCAGGACTGACACAGCAGCCGGCTGACCTGTCGCCAGTCATTTCGGCAATTTCGGATATGCGCTGGAAGGACTTTTTCTAGCATCAGGCCTATTTTGACATCAGGGCAGATGACCGTTTCTGGTTGGCAACAACCTTTTCACGCTCGGCCTGAATACGCGCACGGCGTGCAGCGATATCATCACCGTTATCGATGATCGACTTCGTCTCGGATTCGATCTGCTTTACCGTCAATCCCGCACTCTTGGCAGCCACATCCGCCTTCCCAGTCAGGCTTTCCAGACGGTCCGCATTGCTTTTGACCAGATCAGCATTGCTGTCTGAAGATGCCGCCTTGAACATTTTGTCGATTTCACCGTCAATCCAGCTTGCGTTCTCTGACACCATCTCCCCGCCCTGGTCGGCAAGATTTTCATTGGAATCGGCAATCATCTCGTTCAGTGATGTCAGCATTTCATTGATCGCCGCCATCTGCTCGGCGACCGCCTGCAGCTGTTCATTGAGATAAAACTTGTTTTCCAGAAGGTCGATCCGCAGGCTATTGCCCATCGCGGACTTGAAGTTTTGCTGGACATCGGTCTTTGCTGTCAGTGCGTCAACCATTAGCATCCGGCAGCGGTACAGATCTTCGATGTTGTCCACCGCGATGGCGCGATTACCACTGAAGGCAGCGCTGAAGTTGCGGCTCAAAAGTGCGCGGTTTTCCTCGATATCGGCAATCAACAGCAAGGATTCCGCATAGGATGTCGATGCCTGACACTCAAGCTCGAAAATATGGCGCTTGTTTTTGCGGATATTCTCTTCGTTCAGAGCAACCTGATTCTTTGATTTTGTCATATCGTCACCTGCGCTTAATAAGATTAGTCCTCAATCGGGTCCATATCGTCAGCACCATTTTCAGGCAATTTGTGAACCGTTGAATGGCTGAGTTTATTCAGTCTGATCATGCCTTGATTTGGTGTGTCCAGCTCACAGAAGTGAAAGATGAAATCAAAAATATTTTCTGCCTGGTCAGCGGCAACAACCACAAAGAACTCTTCGACATCAAAGGATTCGGCAACGCCGGCAACCGTCTTCTTGCCAATGGGCGTGCCGGCAACATTGTGGAAATAGACTTCGTTGATACCCCGCGACTGCAATTGCGGGACGAGCTTGTCTGTACCGCCATGGTACAGAACGCCAGAAATTAGCCAGGTGTAGTCGACAATTTCGACGCGCGGATCACGATTCAGGACGGGTGCCGTTGCCATGTCAGCTATCCGTATATTTCGCAATGATGGCCGGCGGCACATAGGTTGCTGCCTGCATCAATGGCGTTGCATACATAAAGCCCATGCCCGGCGTGTCCAGCTTGCCCGCGAGGAAGATTCGTTCAAAAACGCGGTCAACCTCGTCGCTCGACACCATCACATTGACGACGTCACGTTCCGCGTCGACCGCAACCCCAACCGCACCAAGCCGTTCGCGAATGCCCACACCCATCGCCTTGTGCAAGGTCGAGCCCTGTATGCCGACCTCAAGCAAGGCATCCGTGATCACTTCGCCAAAACCATGCTGGACCACCGCGGTGATCAAGGTTGCATCGGTTAGTGTTGTGAAAGTACGTTTCATGGGCTTAACCCCCTTTTGGAATATCGGTTTGGGCAAGTTCCCGCGCCGCCTTGCGCTCTTCCCGCTTTACCTTGAACTGGACATAAATCCCGAGGGTCAGAACGGCGACAATCGGACAGATGGACGCTGCCGCCAGAATGCCAAACCCTTCGGTGGATCCGAGCGCATTGCCAAAACCGAGGCCCATCGCCAATACAAGCGGCACGGTGACCGGCCCAGTTGTTACACCAGCAGAATCCCAGCCCACATTCACGAATTCCTCGGTCGATAACAGCGTGAGGATAAGCCCGATCGTATATCCGGGTATGAGGATATACATGATATGGAAATCAAAGATCAGCTTCAGAACACCAAGCATGATGCCCGTGGCAACACCGAAGGACACAGCCCCCATGAGCATTGATTTCTTGAAGGCCCCGTTGGTCAGATTCTGGACTGTCATGCCAAGCGCATTCAGCGCCGGTTCAGCCAATGTGGCGCCAAGGCCCAGAACCCAGGCAAAAAGTGCGGCAATGCCAACACCCACACTAACGCTGTAGAGCGGGCTGGCATCAACTGCATTGATCGCGGTAAAGGCTGCTGCAATCAGACCGCCTGACTGGTCACCAAGCTTGGCCAGCCCATAGGTCAGACCAACGTTGAAAATGCACATCCCGGTTACGGCGAGGAAAATGCCATAATAGGTAATGCTGGCATTTTTCATTTTCTCGCGCAGGATTACTAGCAGCACGACCGCAAGGAAGATGACCAGCGGGACAATGGCCCGCACACCCAGTATCACCTCGGTCCAGGGCGTCACCTCATGCCATTCTGGCTGTGCCGCTGCAACGGCGGCAGCGGCCTTGATCTCTGCGGCCTTGGCGATAATCACATCGGTCGGCACCGTGTAGGCAGTGTAGAAACTCAACAGCAATACGCCAAGGATTGGAAATACTGAGGCAAGGGTGACGATGCCGAATCCGGACAGTGACGAATCCGCGCCTTTGCCAGCCGCCGCTGCAACACCAATCCCCAGGGCTAACACCAATGGCACGGTTACCGGGCCGGTTGTGACGGCACCACAATCCCAAGCAAGGCCTACAATTTTTGACAGCTCGGGATCCATGAACGCGATTACACTCAGCGCCAGGGTCGGTGTCAGGCTGAGGAAAATCAGCGGCTTCAAGCTCCACCCCCGCAAGAAGCGGACGGTACCAAGAACCGCCGCAAGGCCGACCCCGAGTCCAACAAGCAATACTGTGGCCCCTGACCGGTCATTCAGCAGGGTAAAGAGATAGGGGGCTTTCTCAGGGTCAACAATCGAGCCAGCCACCTGCAGCGCACCAATCGCAGGCTCGGCGAATGTCACACCGACACCAAGCAGAAAGGCAATGAACAACACACCGCCCAAAGGCAATTTACGCGGCAACGTGTTGCCAATTATCTCGCCAAAGGGCATCAGACCAAGCTTTAGCCCCTCCATGAACATCATCAAACCAACCATGACCGCTAGCAGACCGCCCGCAATGATGGTGGCGTCCATCACTGGCGTTTGCAGAACGAGATACTGAAACAGGCCAAGATAAAGTGCCAGCGGCACCACAGCCCGTGCCTGATCCATGAACCGGGTTGACAGGTAAGGCTGCAGAATTTTCAGGATGTCGCCACTGCCAAGTTTCATCTTGGGCACAGGTTGCGGGTGTTCATTCCCGTGACGATCGAAAAGGGGTTCAGGCATTAATTCCCCGAAAGGAACGCGCTGGCTGTCAACAGACATCGCCTGAATAAAATCACCAAATCGCAATGTATTTCTGCGTGACATAATTACACCACTAATAAAACACCGCAAAAATCAAAGACTAAGCGTATGTCGGATTAAATAAAGAATCAATTGGCACAAGGCTCAAAACCGGCCTGATGCAATTTGCCGACTGATCTGGCAAGGGTGCCTTGCACCTGGACGATGGCTGCCGGCAGCGTTACCCGAACGACAAAACAGCCATCTTTGACTGAGACATATCCTCAAGCGTATGTGCGATGCCACCGACGCCAAGACCGGACCTGTTTCGGCCCGCAAATGGCATCCAATCGACCCTAAAAGCCGAATGTTCATTCACCATGATAGCTGAACCATCAAGACCGTTAATCGCATTCATGATTTCGGTATAGTCATTTGAGAAAACAGACGCTTGGAAGGCATATGGAAGGCTGTTGGCCTGCGCTATCGCATCATTCAGATCCTGTTTCTCATAAACAGATATGACAGGCCCAAAGATCTCCTCGCGTGAGACGCGGCAATCTTCTGGCGGATTGTACAGGACTGTAGGGGCGTAGCAGGAGTCTGACATCCTCCTGCCACCACAAATGACCTCTGCACCGGCACTAACAGCATCTGCAACCCACGCTTCGACCCGATCAACTTCTCTGTTTCTTATAAGTGGGCCGCACTGCGTTTCAGCATCCGTCGCATTACCAACAATCAGGTTTGACGCGTGATCAGCGATAGATTCAGCCAGCGCCTTGGCAGAGGCACCATAGGAAAACACCCTCTGCACTGAAACGCAGACTTGGCCAGAATGATAAAAGCCGCCTTTAACCAGGCTTGGAACAAGCTGATCTTTGTTTGCCGACGGCCCGACAATAACCGGTGCCACCCCACCATGTTCAAGTGCGACCCGGGTGCCAGGTGACAGTAATGATCTTAATTTCCAGCCGACTGCCGCCGAGCCGATAAAGCTGAAGAAAGCAACACGTTCATCGGTGACAAGCTTCTGCGCAAGGCCGACCTCGCAGCAAATGCACTGCGCCCACGCGGGGGGCAGTCCCGCCTGGTGCAGGATATCGACAAACAGCTTGCAGCTGAGTGGGGTGTCGTCAGCAGGCTTGACGATCACCGGGTTTCCGGCAGCAACAGCAGGTGCAACCTGATGCACAATGAGGTTTAGCGGGTGATTGAACGCCGAAATGGCAACAACAGGGCCGATCGGTTCCTTTGTAGTGAAGGCCAGCTTGTTGTTGCCGGCCGGCGTCAGATCCATAGGTATTTCAACACCAGCATTGTGGGCAATTTCCGCCGCACAGGTTTCAACGCCATCAATAGCTCTTGCAACCTCGACCCTTGCGTCAATCAGCGGCTTCCCCCCTTCTGCAGCAATGAGCATTGCAAGTTCATCACTTCGGCCCGCCATAATTTCAACAGCTTTCTTAAGAATCGCAATGCGTTCGTGTTTTGGTAGACCCTTCCGGTTTGCTTCATGGGTTTTCGCAGCTATCGCAAGTGCCGCTTCAACTTCACGCTCCGAAGAGAGCATTATCTCTCCAACAGAAGAGCCATTAAAGGGATTGGTCACATTCAGTCGATCCATGATTTCTCTCCCCCTCACACAATCGGGTCGTGATCTGTCAGGTCAGTAATCAATTCCTTTACATTCTGGGAATAGTCGACCGGTAGATCAATCAAATGGACACCACCCTCCCGAAAGGCCCTATCCATCGTCTCGACGAAACCGGTTACGCTCGAAATACTGTGTCCGTGTGCGCCGTAAGATTCGGCATATTTGACAAAATCTGGATTGTTATACTCCAGCCCCCAGTCCTCAAAGCCAGAGCCAGCCTGCTTCCAGCGGATCATGCCGTAGGAACTATCATTCAAGATCAGCACAACCATATTAAGGTTCAGTCTAACAGCAGTTTCAATTTCCTGACTGTTCATCATGAAGCCGCCATCACCACAGATCGACATGACCTTGCGATTTGGATAAATCATGGCAGCAAGCATTGCCGATGGTAGACCGGCGCCCATAGTCGCGAGCGCATTATCGAGGAGAATGGTGTTCGGTTGATACGCTAGATAGTTTCTGGCGAACCAAATTTTATAGACGCCATTATCGAGGGCAATAATATCGTGATAGCCCATGAGGTTCCTGATTTCAGCCACGATATTCTGCGGCTTCATCGGGAATGTCTCGTCGTCAGCCGGCTGGAAAATCTTGTCCTTAACATTGTCCCTGACCGTCTCAAATTCACTGAGGTCCAAATCAAGTTTTGAGCCAAGCGCATCGGCCAATGCGTCAACGGACAGGGCAATATCTCCAACAACTTCAATCTGGGGAAAATAGACCTGGTCCACTTGGGCTGATTTATAATTAATGTGGATCACCTTTGTGTCGCCATGTTCCATGAAGAATGGCGGCTTTTCCACGACATCATGGCCGATATTCACGATTAAATCGGCCCGTTTGATGTAGTCATGCAGGTAATCCTTGTCAGAGAGTGCGGCTGTACCAAGGAAGTAGCTGGAACTTTCGTCAACAACACCCTTGCCCATTTGGGTGTTGCAGAACGGCAATCCGATCCTGGCTATACATTCGGATATCGCACGGCGGGCTTCCTTGCGATTTGCGCCAGCACCAATCAACAACAGTGGCCGATTTGCATTCTGTATTGCATTGGCGGCTTTTTCGATAACTTCGGAACCAGCAATCGCATAATGCCTCTCCCCTGGTGGAATCAGATCAACCATCTCCGCTGCTTCTTCCGCTATATCCTCTGGAAGCTCAAGCAGCACGGGGCCAGGCTTTTCTTCCTCGGCAATACGAAAAGCCTCTCTTACCAGCGACGGTATCGTATTTGCGTTAACAATCTGTTTGGTCATTTTGCAGATCGGCGAAAACAACTGGACAACATCCACAATCTGGAATTGGCCCTGCTTGGATTTCTTAATAGGTTTCTGACCAGTAATCATGATGAGCGGAAATCCACCAAGAAATCCGTAAGCAGCTGGTGTTGTGAAGTTCGTGGCCCCAGGGCCGAGAGTCGCGAGACAGACCCCTGCCTTGCCAGTAAGCCTGCCATATGTGGCCGCCATAAAAGCGGCACCTTGTTCATGGCGTGTCAGAACCAGCTTGATCTTTTCAGATGTCCGCAGGGATTCCAGAAGGTCGAGATTCTCTTCACCTGGAATGCCAAAAATATACTCGACGCCTTCATTCTCTAAAGCCCGGATAAACAAATCTGACGCTTTCATAAATACTCCTATTGGATCAACTGATTCAAAAGACCGAGTCCAAAGCTTACGCATCACCGTGTGGTGTTCCAAAACCAATTCAACAGATTTTGGTCTTGATATACTCAAAACGTGGCTGTCTAGCATTCCGTTGCCATGGGTTGAACGGTGTTGAAAGTAGAATTGGTTTGGTCATGCCATATGCCGATTTCAGCCTAATGGAGCCCAATAAAATGCTTGAAACGAGCAGACCATCTGTTAACTCCGGTTGACCAGAACAAATGCCGTCTTCAAGCTATTGTAGGAACGCACTGCTGCTGCCAGTGCGGCGCGCAACATTGGCACAGTGTATAGCGATTTATTCATGATCCTGAAATCAACGGCTTATTTACACAAGCCCAAGCGCTCCTCATCCTCCGTCGTCCAGACATTTTGATAGCTATTAGTAAAGAGGCGTAACCCTATGATCGTGACACTTGTTTCGTTCGCTTTCTTTTTCGGGATTTTGATAAGCCGCGTTGGACTACCTCCGATGGTCGGCTTTCTGGCAGCCGGGTTCGCCTACAACTTTGCGGGACTGGAGACGCCAGAAGGGCTGCAAACTGTTGCGGACCTTGGCGTAACTTTGTTGCTGTTCTCGATTGGCCTGAAGCTGAAACTAAAGGACCTTGCGACGGCAGAAGTCTGGGGCACCTCTGTCGCGCATGTGGTTGCGTCCACGATCTTTTTCTCGCTTATAATTTTCATCGGGCAGCTGATTTTTGATATCCCGCTGTTCCAACTATCCTTTGCGTCCATCCTCACACTTGCCTTTGGACTGTCCTTCTCGAGCACAGTCTATGCGGTGAAAGTACTAGAGGACAAAGGCGATATCAGCGCGCTCTACGGGAAGGTGGCCATCGGCATACTGGTCATGCAGGATATTTTTGCCGTCATTTACCTGACTGTCAGCGAAGGAAAATACCCGAGTATCTGGGCATTTCTTGTATTAGCCCTGCTGATTCCGCATGTGCGCAAGGCCCTTTACAAGCTGATCGATTATGCCGGTCATGGTGAATTGCTGGTTGTCAGCGGTCTGTTCTTTGCTCTCGGTGCCGGCTACGAGTTTTTCTATTCCGTCGATCTCAAGGGCGATCTTGGCGCCTTGATCCTTGGTGTTGTGATTTCCAATCATCCGAAGGCCAAGGCACTTGCCAAGTCTCTCTTCAGCTTCAAGGAACTGATGCTGGTCGGCTTCTTCCTGTCGGTAGGCATGCAGGGTCTGCCTAATCTGGCTGTGATCTTAACGGCACTTGGGCTGGTGGTGTTGCTGCCGATCAAGACATGGCTCTATATGGTGATCACCACGCGTTTCGGCTTGCGCGCCAGAACAGCCCTTTTCAGTTCAATTACGCTCGGCAATTATTCCGAATTTGGATTGATTGTTGCGGCTTTGGGCGTGTCACAGGGATTCTTGTCGGTGGACTGGCTCTTGGTCATGGCGATCGCTGTCAGCATAAGCTTTGCCGTAGCGGCCCCGTTTAGTGCCAAGGCCGAGGAAACATACCATGGCAACAA
>Ga0160423_10002721_pt1 | contig 14726 bp, 8 predicted proteins | sample CRUFie14St8metaG_FD_108191 | JGI IMG/M metagenome (GOLD analysis project Ga0160423, IMG submission 108191) | Marine microbial communities from the Costa Rica Dome - CRUD Field 142mm St8 metaG | ecosystem: Environmental > Aquatic > Marine > Oceanic > Photic zone | place: Costa Rica: the Eastern...
ATCGAATCTCGTGTCCTCCGCACCATGGTGAAGCGCGAATCCAATTTCCACACCCGCAAGAAAAACCGACACTTGGAACGCGCTCGTCTCTGGTCAAACCGGCCCTTGCCGAAGGTCTGAGACGAAGGTGAAACAAAACCCACAGCCGTTTTGCTGGTGGGTCAAGCGCGCACCTTATGGCAGGCCCCCACTTCGGCAATGTCGGGGGCGTTTGAGTGGAAGCGTGGGATGTCATCGTCATTGGCGACGGTCCAGCAGCGTTGCAAGCCGCGGCCGAGGCTGCGAAGACCGGTGCCAGCACGTTGATGATGTCCGCTTCTGGGTTGGGAGATCCCGGCATGGCACCTCTCGATGGGCTTTCCGCCGCCTTGCAAGAGGCCAGCAACCGCAGCCACCGTGAGGACACCATTCGGTGTGGAGCCTTCCTTTGCGATCAAGACATTGTCGCTGCAACCACCGCTGAAGCCATCAAACAGGTTGACCTTCTCGAGCGGCGCGGTTTCAACTTCAGAAGGGACCAGCAGGGACTTCCGATGGTGCGAAAGGGGCCAGGCCACCAGCAACCGCGAACGGTTGATGCAGGAAGCGCAACGGCGCGCGGGCTTCAGCAAATTGGCGAAGAGCAATGCATGCGTCACGGCGTCATCCGCAGGAGCGATCAAGTCCCCCTCACCTTGGTCCAGACCAACCAGTCCGTTGAGGGGCTTGTTGTGGTTGACATGGTCAACGGGCGCATCATTGGCCTTCAATGCAAAGCCTTGGTCATCGCGGATGAAGGGTTTGAGGGCGCTTTTTCTTCCGGCATCGTCGGTTTGGGCATGGACATGGCGTTTCGAGCTGGCGTACCGCTTCGCGATATGGAATTCATGATGCACCACCCGCTGACCATCAAGGGCACAGACGTGCTGCTACCAACCGGTCTTCTGCTCGACGGCGCTAAGCTTCACGAGGCTTCTGGCGCACCGATTGAGACGACTGGGCAATCTTCCTTGGACATCAACGACGCGCTTCTTGCTGCCGTTCAACCCGTTTTGGACGCACGCGAACTTGGTCAGACAGCGGCCTGGTGGGGTTCCCTTTTCCGTCTTGTCGAGCAACGGACAGGGATTGACATGAACCATCAAACCCTTCCACTCGAGCCAAACATATGCCACACAATCGGCGGCCTTCCTGTTGACGGCAGTGGACGATGCGTTGTCGGTACGTGGTCTCGATGGTTTACCGGCCTCTACGCAGCAGGTGACGCTTCATGCACTGGCTTCCACGGTGCGGCGGCTCTCAGCGGCAATCGACTTCTCGATGCTCTGCGCTCTGGAAAGGTTGCAGGGAAGCATGCAGGCGAGTGGGCAGCGTCTCGGAAATTCAGCACCGCTGCCGGCCTCGAGACGGCCATCGTTGAAGCTGAGGCTGACATCACGGCCATGATGGATAGCGGGGACGCCACGCATGTCGTGAGGTGCGGCACGGTCATGAGCAACCTCAAAGCCAGTTACAACCCCGCCGCCAGCCGTTCAGCCGGCACGATGGAAAATCTCCTTGCCAAACTTGAACAGATCTCACTTAGCGCCGAGTCGCTGTTCCTTGACCAATCCTCACTCATCGCCAACACAAACCTGCTTGAAGTCCTTCGGACTCAAGCAGCCGTGCGAATGATCACTGCGTCGGTGCAGAGCGGTCTTGCTAGAAAAGAGTCTCGAGGAACGTTTCGGCGAGAGGACTACCCTGAAGCGAACGATGAATTCATGCATCACATCACCGTCGACCAGAACGGTAAACTCGGCAACCTCGCCATTAAGAAAGGCGCTGGTGGCCACTGGGTGCTTCCTCCACAATGAAAAAAGACATCAGCCGTTTAGGGTTGAGCATGACCACGCTTTTTGAGAGGATTCTCAGCGGCGACATCCCATCGCACATGGTTGCAAAGGGCGACGGTTGGTATGCGTTTTTGGACATTTTTCCGCGACGGCCGGGTCACACCTTGGTGATCCCAAACCGTCCTGCTCAGCGCTTGTCGGAACTTGATGCCAACGAGTTGGGGCAATTGATGTTGGGCGTTAAGGAGGTGCAACATCGCCTGAGCCAGCATTTCGACACGGTCGATTTCACCGTTTGCGTCCACGACGGTCCCTTAGCGGGGCAAGAAGTACCTCACGTTCATGTTCACGTGTTGCCCCGAACCACGGACGACGGGGGACGAACGTTGATGGCGATGTGGCCACACACCCCCGCCTCTGAACCGAACCATGAAGCCCTTGCTGCTTTGGCAAACCGCCTTCAGGACGTGTAGACATGGCGACCATCACCACCGAAGAGGACGAGATGGTCCACAACGGCGAAGCACTCCCAATCCTTTCCGCATCGGCAAAGAAGATGAAAATCGACAAATTGCTAGCCGCTCCCTTGCCTACGTACAGCGCCTCAGTCCCCGGTTCTTATCTTTGGACAAAAATAGCGTTCTGGATGTGCCGACGGGTATCAAGCGTTCAATTTCGAACCAGGGCCACGTCATCCTCAGCCCCGTTGTCCGCCGCCGGTCCGGGCGCCATGTGTTGCGGCTGGCACACCAACGGGTTGATGGATCCGTTGGCCATTTTCCTCAATCATCCAAAAGAATTCGTCGTTGGTGCACGGCACGATCTGGTCACGCGCCCACTTTTGGGTTGGTGGACGCGTCGCTTGGCGGTCCAACCCGTGGTGCGGAAGGCCGAATTGTTGCGAGGAGGATGCACCGAAGAGGAAGCATTGCACCTCAACGGGCGGTCGCTCCTCGCTCTTTCGAGCGGCGTTGCACACGGCTTTGGATGCGTGCTTTTCCCCGAGGGCACCAGTCACAGCAATGCCCACATGATTCGGTTCAAAACCGGACCGGTGCGGACCGTTTTGGCGGCTGCCGCCATTGCAAAATCGAAGGAGATGCCGCTTCCTAAGGTGGTTCCAGTAGGGCTTCATTTCCGAAGACGGGAACATTTCCGCACGGACCAATTTATCGAGTTTGGCGAACCGATTGAAATCGTCGACGATATGGTGCCCTCGGCGATGGTGGAGGCTGTTCAACAAGGCGGGTGGATTGAACCTCCAGAATCGACCGTGCATCGTCTTCGTGATGCATTGCAAGAGCAACTTCCCTACCTCACACCAAACGCTTCCACTTGGGAAGAACATCGAGCCGTACACCTCCTTGCTCACGCCGAAGCCAGAGAACAGGGAAAGAAACTTCACACGTGGGAAGAAGAAGTGCTGGCTGCACGAAACATTCGAGACACTTGGCCCGGCTCCCCCGCCACTTTCCCACCACAACCGCTGGAAGGGGAGCGGATGGCGCACGCTTCGGAGGCTGCAGAACTGCTCGAGCAAGCAGGTCTTGACGGACGCGATCTCGGAGCGAAGGGGCAGGTTTTCAGAAAAGCAAGTTGGGGGCGTGTTCCTTCTGCCGTTCTTTCGGTCGTTCTGTTTGCAGCCTTGCTGCCGTTCTCCATCACGTCGCTTGGGCTTCAAATTACCCTCGGTAGGTTGCTAGGCGATTCGACCGACGAGGGCTTGGATGCCAGAACGAGTTTCCAGTTTCTCGCCGCCTTCTTCGGGTCCCTTTTGATTTGGCCCGTCGTGGCAGGGCTCTGGACCGTTCTTGTTTACCTCAACCACGAAGCTCTGGCGGCTGTATTGGGGTTTCCCTCATCATGGCTTGAGGTCGGGGGGGCTTCACCGCTGTTGGGACTTTTCTTGGTCTTCATCGCCTGCTTCCCTCTGTTTTGGGCCAGTGGTAAGTCGTTCGCTTCGGCGTGGGATGTTTGGGTTGACACGAGAAAGGCTTGGACCAGATTCCGCTTTCCGGCCGAAGAAAAAACGCGACTTGGTCGCCTGTTGGACAAAATCAGCTCCTGAACGGGTGCATTCAAACAGGAGGAGACACTGGGGGTTACTATGACGCCAGATGAGACGGTGGATTTGCTCAAAAAGTGGCTTTCCGAAGAGCGTCTTTCAGCCAAGGCGCAACAAGACCCTCGCGCCCATGCGCACTTTCTCGTGCGCTACCCAAGCGGAAAACAGGGGCACATGTTCGCTATCGTTGTACCAAAAGGACGCGACCTTGTCGCCGTTTCGAGCATGACCCGTGTTGATGAGGGCCAACAAAAAGAAATGAAGAGCCACATGAGCGATGAGGCTGGCGATTGGGCTGAATGGATTCATGAGAGCCGTCTGCACCTCATCAGAACCGGTGTTGACTGGGTCATTCACATGGGTCACGAAGGCAAGAAGAAACCCGGACCTTTGCAAGCGTTTAACGTCAGTCTGCCGATTTGGTTTGATGGATTGAACAAGCACGAATTCATGAACAGCCTCCGCCGTTTGTGGCTGGCCAAACTCGCCCTGATTCACGAGATCAAATACTCTTACGGACCGGGCGTTGGTAAACCTGGCCCGGTTGACGATTGGGCGAAATCAAAGCCAACCGGGGACGGCCCTTCCATCACGGGCGATCTTCGACCTGCCGCCGAAATTGAATTTGATGAGAAAATGTCCTTTGGCTCTGGATTTGACCCGAGTGAATGGGCTTGAAAATTCAGGCTCGCTCAGAAAAAGAGCCAGCAAAAAGGCTGCATTTTCCACCTTTTTCCTTTCGACCAGAAATGACCGAAAGGGGGCGCGGTTAAGTATGATTAGATTCACGAGAAACTAGAGAAGTCCGGGGTATACCTATGCGTCAAAAAATGAAATCTATCAGTCTAGCCTCTCTCATGGTTTTGTCCGTGATGTCGTCGTTGTTGATCGCGTCCGTCACGGTCAGCGCAAGCACCGTTGTCATCACCGAAGCCATTCAAATCGTGGACGGCGGTACTTCCTCCGATTCGCAAGCCGCCGTTGGCTCCGACAGCTCGGGCAACGTTCATGTCGTCTGGACCAGAAACAACCTACACCTCTACTACGCCATGATTTCACCTCGTGGCGAAACCCTGATCGATGCCACCCAAATCACCAACTCTGGACTTCACAAGATTTGGCACCCCGACCTCGCCGTCGACGAATTTGACCGAATCCACGTTGTGTGGGCCGACAAAGCGGGTCAGCACTCCATCATGTACACGGCCCTCTCGCCTTGGTCGGCTCCAATGGACGGGATGGCCTCCGATGACGGCACCATCTCCGCCATCGACGACACCATCATTTCACGCCGCTCGCAGAACAGGGATTGGCCCGCTCTCGACATTGACAGCCAAAACAACGTGCACATCGTCTGGCAGGACAACTACGATGAACTCGGTCGTTTCTTCAACCAACCCCAAATCTACTACTCCATGATTCAGCCAGACATTGGCTCCGGGGCCATCGTGACCTTGTTCGACGACACGCTTCTTACACCCATCATCGGCCACAAGGGTCACCCCGATGTGGTGGTTGACGCCAACGACTACGTGCAAATCGCTTGGGATGACACGCGAGGCGGCAAGGTCGAACTTGCGTTCATCGTTGACACCTCGGGTTCCATGTACTCTGAATGGGCCGACATTTGCACGGTCATCTACGGCGGAAATTTCGCCAGCGGTGGAAGCTACTTCCAGGGCATCAAACCCCTTCTCGAAGAAGGTAACATGACGGTTTACGAGACCATTTACGGCCTCGGCAACACGCTGCCGGGCGCGGCCAGTTCAGGCAACTGCCAGGGCTACAACAAGAACACAGGCCCCCGCACAACGCCGCTCGGGCAAACCCCAGGTGACGATTCTGGAGGCATCCGAAAACTGCCTGGAACCATCTACAACGGCAACACCTATTCTGGGTATTCCGGCGAAGACTGGGGCCCTGGAACAAACTGGGCTTGCCTTTCCTGGAAAGACGCCGCCGGCAACGTCCCCGGCAACCCACCAACCCAGTCGGACCACCGATGGAATCCAAACGCCACGAAGATCGTCATACCCGTTTCCGATGAAGGGCCAAAGGACGGCGATCCTTCGCAGCAAGCCGACGACAAAGCGGCCATTCAGGAAGCGCACGACAACTGCATTCTCGCTGGCGTGGTGCCCGTTGGTCTTTACGGACAGGGCTACGGCGGTGCTGGCAACATCCAATCTCACTTCATGGACTTGGTCCAGTGCCCGAACGGCGTGGTTTCAACACAAACGCGAAACTGCCCCGGAAACACCCTCGCCAACACCGATGCTGGTGGCCAGGCCTACGAGTTCCCCTCGGGCTCAGGCAACAACCAAATGGCCCTCCTCGTTGAAGCCATGGTGTACATTTCAACCAACAACTCTCGAGAGATCTACATGTCGGTTCTTGACCCCTATGCCAAGATGAACAACGACCCAAGCTTCACCCCCGGCTCGCCAGGGCACTCAGCGCAAGGCGGCGTTTACGCCGAAGACACCGGAGCGGGTTCAGACGGCCACCTTGTGGTTGTGAACGACACTCGCGTCACCATCGATGACGCCTATTCCTTCCACCCATCCATTGGCGTTGACCGCCAAGGCAACACCCACATCGCTTGGATGGACGGTCGCGACTACGGCTTTGAGAAGGACGTCAACTACGAAGTTTACTACACCAAACTTCGCCTGCAAGGCGCCGGTGAGTGGGACGGGGCCGAAGAAGGGCTGTCCACGTACGCCATCAAGAAAATCAACGACACACCCGTTTCCAACGTCGAAGGAAAGAACGGCCTGCCACCGGCCTCACCTTACGCTGGAAACTCGGTCTTCCCGTCTTTGCTGACCGACGACCAAAACAACGTCCACATCGCCTGGGTTGACTCCGGAAACCTCTCCGCTAACGAGGAAGTTCTCTACGTTCGCCTCAACCAAACCGATCTGACAGGCGACGGTGAAACGGCGCTTGATCCGTGGGAGGCCGTTGCTGTCACTTCATGGAACTCGAACAAACTTGGTCCAAACAGCGGTCGACAGCCAGCGATAGGCATGCCTCCAGCGTTCTCAAACGACCTTGGAAGCGGCGCTCACATCGCTTGGTCGGACACCAACAAGTGCAGTGACGAAGGTAATAACAACCGGTTCACGATCTGTTATTCGCACGTTCTGACCGGTCAAGTTGATGTCGAGTTTGACGAGGGGGAGACGTTCTATCACGTCATCGAACCCGGCCAGCAAACCATCTACAACATGACCATGAACAACTCCACACCGGGACCAAAAGATCTCGTCGCCGACACGTATGGATTGAACATATCGGGCGTGCCAATGAACTGGACAGCCAACCTCTACTTTGCCTCGAACCACTCAAGCATTTTCCCCGACACACCAATCTTCCTTGAAGGCGGCGAGAACGTGCGGTTCTACATGCGAGTGCAAGCCCCATCAATCTACCAAGCCAACGGGGACGAACTGGCAGAAATTCGTGTCACTGCGCAATCCTACAAGGATCCTGCCATCCAAAACGACCTCATCACGCTCACGCTGATGGACGTCGTCCACGGCATCAACCTCGACACTTCACACAGCATGGCCGATATCGAACAGGGCGACACGGCCATCTTTTCCATCACCATCACCAACACCGGTAACGTTCACGACGCGTTTGTCTTCTGGGACCCGAACAGCCTCGAAGGGCAGCAGGAATGGTTGCTACCGTTTGGTTGGCAGGTGAACTTCCCCATCCGTGTTGAATTGGACCCGGGGCAGTCGGTCACGAAGAACCTCGAAGTCTTCGTTCCAACCTCAGAAGACCCCGGAGCCTTTGTTATCTACGTGAAAGGATGGTCGGAGGGCGAACCCATCAAGTCCGTTGAGAAGGGCACCTACGATATTCTGGAGCTAGGCGTTTTCGTTTCGATCCGCTCGACCGGCAACATCGTGTTTGCAGTCGATGACCGTTCCTCTCAGATAAAACCGGGCGAATGCGCCTCTTACGACGTCGACGTCACCAAGAACTTCGACAGCGGCGAGTTGGTGTTCGCTACCCCCGGCGCGCCAGAGGCCAAACCCGACGGTATCGCCATGGATGCATGGCGACAAGAAAACTGGGTGGTCATCGTTGACTTTGCAAACGCTACCGGTTCCGCAGACGCCGGCGACGGTCTTGGAGACCCAATCGCTTGGACGATACCCGGTACTGCAGAAAAGGTGACCAAGCGAGTGACGGTCCATGTCTGTGCACCGCAGAACGCCACGGCCGGACTCGGCCCGGCCATCACGCTGAAAGGCTACCTTGACGGCTATCCAAGGATCTCCGATTCGGCCATTCTATCAACGAACGTGGAGCACGTTTTCGATCTTGATGCGGGCATTGACCCAGCGGTTGGAACCTCGATGAGCGTCAACCCCGGCGAACAAATCTCCTTGCCCATGACCGTCGTGAATGACGGAAACGGTCCAGATCGGTTCGATTTCCGCCTGGCGAGGGTCACCGACGCTTCGGGCGTTGACGTGATTTGGGACATCGACATCCCGCGCGAAACATTGCAGGAGCTCTCCCCCGATACGCACCAAGACTTTGAGGTCATCATGAACGTCCCAGACAGGGTCACGGCAGGGGAGTACACCGTTGTCATGCAAGCCTACTCCGAGGAGGTCTACCCTGACGCCTCGGGCAGGGAAACCAGAATTCGAGACAGCGTGGTGTTGACGGTCACGGTAAACGAGTTCCATGACATGCAAATCACGATGGATCCAACCGTCGACAACGCCGTGAAAACTTCCGCACCCGGACGCATCGTCCGCTTTACAGTGAACATTTCGAACAACGGAAACGTACCGGACGTTCCAACCTTGAACAACCACTCGGCGCCTCGCGACGCAGACGGCGTGCCGACCCAACTCCCCGGCATGGAAGCCTTGGTCGGATGGGACGTGAGCTGGTACATCATGCGTCAACTTAGCGCCGACCTTGTGGTCGAAGAATCGTGTGAAGCGATGCTTTCCACCGCCTCTTCCTATCCTGAAGAGAAGTGTGTTTACCTTACGGATCTTGACGAGTGGCGACTTCCTGAGATGGCGCCATACGAAACGCTCACCGTCGTTGCAGCGATTCAGGTCGGTACACAAGCGGCCCTTGACACGCGCAACATCGGTTTGAAAGTCGTCTCCAAGTTTGGCGACATGGAAAACGATGGTGACCATGACGACTCACCGGATTGGGCTGGCGACATGTTGGACACCAACGAGATGGTTGTCACCCTCCGATTGCGAGCACCAAACCTCAAGGTTGCCGACATCATCATGCCACCGTCCACTTCCGCCGATGTCGACTCGACCATACCCATTGGCATTGTTCTGGAGAACGACGGAAACGTGCACGCTACAGACATTGAAATCGTCCTGTGCGAGTACGACAAGTCCTCCTCTGAACTGACAAAGGAAATCCGTGAAAGCGGTTGTGATGAGGAACATGTCGTCATGCGCCAAGTGGTGGGTGCCCTTCTCGCACCCGATGACAGTGAAGACTCTCGAGCAGTGGAAATCTACCTTCTCTATCCGGTCTCAGCCGGTAGCAAAGGTGTCTACGTTGTCGTCGACCCGAACAACGAAATCGTTGAAGCGTCGGAAGACGACAACGTTTACCTGATTCCTGACGACTTGGAATCCAGCAGCCCGGTCTTCGACGTCGCCAAGGAAATTGTTGGCAAGACGGCCCTGCCCTTCGCCGTTATCGTCCTCACCATTGCTCTTCTGGGCGTTGTTTACCTGGTAGGCAAAGGTCGAAGAGACGAAGTGAACAAGCGGTTGGCTGAGCAGTCTTCACTCGTTTCGGTCCTCTCTGACGAAGCGGGCAACTGATGCTGAAATCACTTGGTTCTCGGACCGAGGTACCAGCGTAGCTCCGTGTCCAGCGGTGCAGCAATCACTTGCCCTGACCGCCTAGCGATCTGCTTTTCCAGTCGGGAGCGAAGGGTGTTGATGACGTCGCCGACGTTGGGATGCCCCATCAATTCCTGCTGAACAAGCGAGGTGAGGTCAATTCTGTCGCCAGTGGCCTCCACCATGGTCTGTATGATGCTGCGCTCTTCGTAGGAGTCGAAATCCGCCTCAACTGCGGCGGAGACGCGTTGGCGGACATGCTGGTGAAGAGAAATAAGAGCGTCTCTCTGGGCGTCAAGGTCCTCCAAAACGGTGGCCAAGGTGCGCATGTGCGCCAGACCCTCCGCCACGGCGATTTTCTTCCGTCCACTCAACGATTCCGCGACCGGAATCGACGCAGCTGGCAGAGCGCTGGAGAGACGCATTGGCCCTCCTGCAGGCAGTTTCCGTTCTTCACACCGAAACAAGTCGGGACCGATGTCAACCTGTATGGACATGGCTCGTTCAACGGCGTAGATGGTCTTTGGTGGTCCACCTTTCTCCGACGGCACCTTGTTTTTGGAAACCATGCCGCCCTTTTCGAGTTCTTTGAGGTGCTTGACCACAGCGGGCTGGCTCACGCCGATGAGTTCGGCCAACTGCATGGGGTAGTGGGGTTCTCTGGCGAGGCGCTCGAGAATTTGCCGTCGCACTTTGTTCTGAAGCAAATAGAGGGCGTTGTCGATACCGGTCATACTCCTCAACTTGAGGTTGGGTAGTAACCACTCCCCTATGAACGCACCGTTTTCTCAAAGTTCGTCCCAATCTTTCCATGCGTCGTTGTTTTTCGCTGGCTGTTGTTGAGTCGGTGGTTGTTTCGCTTTCGTTGATGTTCGTTGAACGGGTTGAGGCTCAGCGAGAGGCACGCCTTCGTCCCAAGAGGCGATGGCCGCAGCGTTTGCTGCATCTTGAATCGTTTCTTCAGCGGTGGTGGACCGGAATCGGCCGTCTCTTGCGTGGCTTTGGGCGCCTTCAACGTCCCCTCGCATGAGAGCATAGATTTGTTCCGTGGTCAACAGGGCTCCGGCGGAGACGTCTCGCGAACCATCAACATAGGTTTCTGAAGATTGGCGTTCCGCAGTATCGGCAAAAGGCGGCGCCACTTTCTGCTGCTGGACGGCGTCTTCATCCGGCTGGGTAAACATGGTTGGGTGGTCAGGGTTCACGTCGGTGATCGGCACCAAATTACCGTCCGCGCCGACCATCATCACGCGAGGCGATTTGCTGGGTTTCGACGCAAAGTAGATGATCAGAGCAACGGGTGTGGTGAACACACCAAGACAGCACATCACACCGCCAACCACCAGGCCCGTTGAGGACAGCAAACCGTCCTGAATGGCGTTCACCGAAACCAACCAACCTTTCGTTTCCGAACAGTCTACCTCGCAAGCGATTTTCAGGGCGTACTCGCCAGATTCGTTCAGCACCCAAGACGAGCGGATTTCAAATTCGGTACCGTCGGTCGACATGGCTTGCCAGTCGAGCATGCAGTTACTCTCTTCAAGCGCTTCACCTGCAAGCGAGTACCCGTCCACACGGTAGAGTTCCACCGACATCTCGGGCTCACCAACAATTTGGTAGAACCTGTAGCATGTGTCGTTAAGGGGTTGTTCCGACCAAAACGTGCCGGTACCGATGTAGGGTTCATCGTGGTGCTGCTCTCTGGGATCCATCACCGAACCGATGGTTTCGGACTGGGTTGACATCAAGATCGCGCCCAGCAAGAGCATCGCACCACCGACCACCGCAATCCGGAGGCCCCAAGGCGAACGCTTCGCAGGTTCAGGTGCTTGCATCATCGCTTTCCAAACCCTCTTCCTCCATAAGGCTCGCTGATGCTCTCAAGCAAGCCCCAAGTCGTTCAACTTCTCGGGAAGGTAGGTGTCGGTAACGAAGTCCAGACCGTACTTGGCGAGGGATTGCTGCTCGGCCTTTTTGCCCAATTCCAACATCATGTTGATCTGCTCTTGCCACCAAGCATCGGCAAATCTCGGGTCGGACAGTTCCGCTTTCAAAGCGTCAACGTCCCTTGCGGAAAGATCGTCACTCGGCAAATCGTACGCTTCGATATCGTCGGAAGTGATGCCAAGGTAGGTCGCTGTTGGTGTAGCCAAGTACTCAGAAATGTGTGCCGTCTTGATCGCGCCGTAAGCGATGGAAGCAAAAATCCTGAACGACCAAGGGTCGCCGTCCAAGAACACAATGACTGGTAAATCCCATTCTTCGCTCATGCGCTTTAGAATTCGCCGGGTCGACCGCGCTGGCTGGCCTTTTAGATGAACGAGCGCACAATTGTAATCTTCATCAAAACCGTTCTCAATCAATCGGTCAAACATACCACCGGTCTCGATGGCCATGATGAAATTGACATCGTGTTCAAGCAGTTCTATTTTTTCTTCTTCAACGTTGTAGGGGACACCATAGCCCGAATCACCGACGTCATCCCTAGCGTTGATTCGCATCCACTCGCCTCGACGGTTTCGCTCGCGCAGCGTGATGTTTCCAATCATACGAGCGCCGTCTTCCTCCGGCCGCAGTTTGAAATCTTCGCGAAGGCATTGGGTGACGACCTCCAGGTCTTCAGCGAGGTTGTTTGATTCGTTCTGAGAAGAGAATTTGCCCATGCCCCAACTCTCTGAAATGTAGTACATTTCCCTCAGGGTTGATGATTTCCCAGCGTCGATCATTTCCTCAATAAATTCCACAACATGCAGCGCACGCAACAGTTGCTTCGCAGAGCCCAGGCTGGTGGCGTCGCGAACAGAACGCTTTTTTCCGTACTTGTAAACCCCAAGCGTTTTGTCAAACCCGATGTTGTTTTTGGTGCGGACCGGTAGCGTCATCGTGGGCGGTTCGCCCTTGACGATCTTGTCGTACATTTCGGTGACAACCTCGTGCAGAGCAGCTTTTGTCTCCGCTGGAGAGTGGCTTGCAGACATCAGCGATCACTCCCGAACCCCATCAGGGTTTGCTGACCTGTTGGCCTTGGCCCTTCCTCCACGGCCACCGGAGCGGCTGCTTCTTCCGCAGGCATCGCCTGTTGTTCAACCGGTTCAGCCGGCGCGTCGTCTTCCTCGGCCCGTGCTTCTTGACGGCGAATTTCTTCAAGCAGTTTTTCGTCCATCTTTGAGGCACCAATGACTTCTTGGCTGCCGCGATAGAACACGTCGGTATCGGTCCAGTCCCCTTTTTCAAGCCCTTTGAGGGCGTACTTGATGGTATAGGTTTGACCGGGTTCAAGCGTCTCAAGTTTCCACGCCCAAACCCCGGTGGCTTCTTTCCGTCCGCCGGTATCGTTGCCTTCCATGGTCGCACCTTCTCGCTCTGGCCACGAGGCCAGCAGCGTGTAAGCGCGAGCTCTTGACGTGTAGTTGAACAGCGTGATCGAGACGTCCGTCATCTTGGTCTCCTTGTTCCAAACGGTTGCGCTTTCGGCGATCACAGCCCCCATGATTTTGGTGATGGAGCCCGCCAGATTGGGAACAGGGCGCTTGAGAATCATGGCCGATTTCTCTGCGATGGCTGGGATGATATCGTTCACGAGTTCGAATTTTTCCTGCACCTTGACCATTTTTTTCTTCTTTTCAAGGTGTTTTCGCAAACCACGACCCATTTCCAGCATGGCTTTCCTGACTTCGTCCATCACCTCGCCGTTGTCAGCAAGCGCCTCTTTTGCTTCGGAGGTGAACTGAACGTTGGTGCTGGCCAGATGAACAAGAATCGCCGCTGGGCCTTTTGGTACGCCTCTGCCGCCCGCTTGGTCGAGCCCGTACTGGCGCCAATCCACGGATTCAATGGCCTTCGTCAACAAGCAACCGCCCTGCTGGTACATCAACGGCACACGGTTTGCGAAGCGAAGCACCTCAACGGGCTTGTCGGCCGCCATGCCATCGCCAAAAATCAGACCCACCTCGACTTGGTAGGGGTTTCCCTGAGACACGGTGGGTGACCGTGTCATCGTCGTGACGAACCTCGAATCAATGGTTTTTGACAGGCCTTTCTTGATGAGCAATTCTTCAATCGGTGAGAGGCAATTGGTAGGGGGGTTGAGCAGTTTTACCGGCTTGCCGTTGAGGACACGCTCGCCCTGAAATGCTTCGATCAGCGCACGAATCTGATCCGGCTTCATGGATTTTGGTTTCCCCTTTTCTTCGATTTCTGCCGCCTCAAGCAATTGCTTTGCTGCTCGGGTCGAGACGCCTGAGAAATTTTTGTACAGGAACGACGTCATTCTTGAGTCGGTGGATTCGGTGCACATTCGTTGAAGCGTGCCGAGGTGAATACCGTGGGGGTGCGGTTTGATGCTCTCCACTTTGCGAGGAAGGCGCTCGGTGACCCTCGGCCAGTGATGAACATCGCCATCCGGGTCAACGAACGTGATGTCGGCGTGCGGGTTGACGATGCTTGTCATGCGCAAGTACTGGTAGACGCTTTGTCGCCCTCGCTGATATTTGGCTTTCATTCGGCACGTGATTTCCAAGCCGTGTTCCTTGAGCGTACCGTCATCGTGTTCCCAAAGCTCTCTTCCTTCGTTTGATTTCGTCGCCTTGTTTTTTCTCGTATCGAGACCGATGTCCACGACAGCGGCCGAGGTTTCGGTAGCGATTTTCGACCGCACGTGTGTTTTCTGCCCGGTGGTGAGCTGACAATACATCACCACGCCGGTGATGCCGATGCCTTGCTGACCTCGCGACTGACGTATTGCATGGAACCGCGAACCGAACAGCAGTTGGCCAAACACCTTCTCTATGCTACGTTTTGGAATGCCGGGACCGTTGTCTTCGGTTTGCAATTCCACGATGTTTTTCTTGTCGTCAAGCTTGGTGATTTTCACTTTGATGTCGGGCAAAATACGCGCTTCTTCGCAGGCATCCAGCGAGTTGTCCACAGCTTCTTTGACGGCGGTGATCAGCGAGCGTGTGAGGGAATCAAAGCCAAGGA
>Ga0160423_10002722_pt1 | contig 14725 bp, 9 predicted proteins | sample CRUFie14St8metaG_FD_108191 | JGI IMG/M metagenome (GOLD analysis project Ga0160423, IMG submission 108191) | Marine microbial communities from the Costa Rica Dome - CRUD Field 142mm St8 metaG | ecosystem: Environmental > Aquatic > Marine > Oceanic > Photic zone | place: Costa Rica: the Eastern...
CACGTACTCCAGGGGCGCGAGCTGCTCTTTGGGAACCCAGTGGATGCAGTCCACGGGGCACATGTCGATGGCCTCCTGGATCTCGTCCTCGGTGCTGAGCCACTGGCCGAAGACTCTGGCCCTCCCAGTGTCCTCGTCGTTCCTGAACGTCGCGGCCGCGCAAGTAACACAGTACTGGCACCCGATGCAGCTGATCTCGTCCACGAAGACGGCCTTGGCGAGCTGCTCGCCCTGCCTCAACAGGTCGTCCTTCTCGATCTTGTTCGCAAAGTGGTCCAGCGGGACCTGCTTGCTCAGCGGCTCGCCGGTGTAGGGAGTCTCCTTCATCGCCTTGGCGAAGACGTTTCCGTCGTCATAGTAATCGAACTCCTCCTGCTCGAACTCGTAGGCCTCCCTGAGGTCCTGGTCCATCAGGGTCGCGTAGGCCTCATTCAAGACGATGCAGGCCTCGTGTCCGTCCTCCCCCGCCACGTCCGGGTGGCAGACCCTCGCGCGCGCCCGGTAGGACTTTTTGATTTTCTTCAGATCGTCCCCAACCTCCACGCCCAGGAGCTCGAAGTAGTCCGGGTTCGTGTTGGCAGCCCGGGCGCTTCTTATCGTTTTTAGGATCTGGTCCAGCACCTCGTTCTGCTCCGCGGCCCTCTCCGTGTTCGCGGCCCTCCTTCGCGCCGAGAGCCCCCGGCCCGAGCCCCCCACAGTAGTCCCCGAAACCCGCCCGTGGGAGCTGGGAGACCGAGGGCGCACGAGGGCCCGGGTTGACGAAGGCCGGGCGCACACCCTGGACCCGCGGAAGGTGTCCATCGCTGAGCGGCCGAGCGAGCCGTCGCCGAGACCTGACCGCTCCGCGCCGATGGTCGTCGACGTTGACAGTTGGCGCTGCTCTCTAATATATGAATGATGATGTTTTGCGATGACTCCCCTCGGTCCCGTGCGCCGAGTCCGTCCGTCGCGTTGAAAATCTTTGCAGAAATCTTTGCGGAAATGTTGTGCCAAGATCCGCACGGCGTTAGCCTGGATTTGGTATGTGCGGTTTTCGTGTGGTCCCGGAAATATGGATTGGCCAAACCCATGGCCCCAGGAAAAAGCAAAGGCCCGGGTGTGCGTTCGCAATCCAGTCAGGCAAGGCAGCGCGCGCGCGCCTTCGACACAGCCGAACACAGCGGCCGAGGGGGGAAGTGGAGGGGTCGAGTTGCCCTTGGTTCGAACGACAACACAAACAAGCAAGCAATGAGCGACGAGCTGAGAGGCGCGCAGGCGGAGGACAAGGAGTGGGAGCTCCTCGGGGGCGAGCCCGGCGAGACTTCCAAGCCCAGGAGCGCGAGCGAGTTGGTCGAGTCCTTCTGGAGGAAAGCGACAGGGGCTTCGGGCGCGGAGGCCGCCCAGAGCACCAGGATGAGCTGTGAGGACGTCATAGAGCGCTCGGAGGCGGCACTGAGCTCCCAAATTCTGGGGGGCGGGGCGGAGGAGAGCCGGGCGAGCGGGGAGGAGGGGGAGGGAGAAGGTCGCCTCGAGGAAGGCGAGGAAAGTCGCCAGAACGGAAACTACAGGCTGTTCGGGCCCCTCCGAACCCGAGTGGAGTCTGCGCTCGCGGCGGTGCTCTACGGCTTTGGTGCGAACGACTCAGCCCAGCCCAATGCACTGGCCGACGTGCTCTCCTCGCCCAACGTGGCGAAGCTCATCGAGAACAGGTACGTCCTCGCTCTCCAAGCCAGAACCTCTGCGACCCCTAACCTCCATTCCTCTACCGGATGTGTTATCGCGGGGCTGACCCTCCAACTCTGCATTTTACGTTGACCCCCACCGCAGGACTGCCCTGTCCCTCGGCTTGCTCAATCTGGTGCTCTGCCTCTCGCTGGTCCAGTCCTCGGCCAAGGTAGGTCTCCACGGACGCGACGACTTCGCTCCACGGCGGGAGGTTTCTTCGTTTCGTGTCTCCTAGCGATCGCTGACCCTCGTTTGTGCTCCATTCTTTCTTCCTTCTTCTTTCTTCACAACAACAACGCAAAACTCGCAAACTCGATGCTCGCACAGAACCAGAAGCTGAGAACCGAGGTTGACAAAAGGGGCCGCCTTATCTACAAGCTCGTGAGCAAGCTCTACGAGTCCAAGATCCAGTACAACAATGTTCCAACGCCACAGTATCATTACTCAATAGCTCTGAGCATGTAACTTCATAATATTTTCAATTTCATCATCAGCTTCAGCACGTGCTTGTTGTTGTCGCCCGGGAAGGCGACCTTACCGGTGACGAGCTCGTACAGCTGCGCACCGGAGCGATTCTTTCAGACGGACAACAATTGTTTCTGTCTTTGTGCTTGGCCTCGTTCTCGCACCTCCGCCCGGCCCGGCTCGACTCCCGTTTGTCCCCTCCCCCTTGGTTTGATTTTTTTCTTTTTTCTTCGGCCAGCCGCTGTAGCCCAGCAGGAGATCGTGGCTCGGGAGAGCGATCATCTCGTACTGGCGGCCCGGGACGAGAGACGAAGCGAGTGACGCCGGGGAAGGTCGAGCGAGGCGGGGAGAGAGAACCAGGTGATAGTGAGTGTTGGGCTTGCTCCCGCCGCCGGGGTATTCTTTATTTTTTTTTCTTCAAGGAAACGCGCATCGAGCCCCTGGGTCCGATCGTACGACCTTTAGGGGGCCATGAGGGGCAGGGGAAGTACGCTTCTTCCCCTGCTGCGGACGCTCACGTCGAGGCAGGGCCACGTGGAGGCGGCCGTTGCAACGAGGGCGTCAAGCGTCTCGCTCACGACGACGAGCGAGAGCACAAGCGATAGCGCTGGCCGGGAGGTTGGGAAGGGACCCCTCCGGGGCTTCGCCCTGCCGCAGTTTTGGGAGAGCAGGGCGCAGAGGCAGGCTCACAGAAGTCTCAACAGCGCGAGCGCGCTTGAGGTATGTCCTCACATCTTCATCTCTCCCCCGACCCCCTCCCACAGCACGCTGTCCCGTCGCTCTGACGGGGAGCTTCCTCCTCGTGTCGCGCTGACTCGCCTCGCCACGTTTTACCTCTCGTTCGCAGGACCAGTGCTTGAGCGTGCCGGTGCCCTACGTTGACATCGAGAGCCTGATAGGGGACGAGAAGAACTGCATATGGCAGCGCATTCGGCACATCGTCCAGGCGGAGGTCCCCAGCCTGACCAGGAGCGCCGAGTACTTTTTCCAGCCTGGGGTGGAGGGTAAGAGGGTCCGGTCCTCTGCGTTGCTTCTGGTGGCCTCCGCGCTCTCCGACGGGGAGATGGGCGACCCAAGCAAGAGCGCACTGTACCTGAAGCCCGACCTCAGGCCCTACAGCCAGTACCCGGAGGAAGTCAGGCGCAAGCAGCAGAGGATTGCAGAGATCACCGAGATGATTCACGTGGCCACCTTGCTCCACGACGACGTTCTGGACGACGCGGAGACGAGGAGGGGCCTGAACTCGGTGAACAAGATGTTCGGGAACAAGACCGCCATTTTGGGCGGGGACTTTCTGCTGGCCAAGGCCTCGGTGGCCCTCGCCGCGCTCAGGAACACGGAGGTGCTGATCTTGATGGCCACGGTCATCGAGAACCTGGTGACGGGGGAGATGATGCAGTCAAGGAGCAGCCAAGACGAGCGGATGAGCCTGGACTACTACTACAGGAAAACCTTCTTGAAGACGGCCTCGTTGATCGCCAACTCGTGCAAGTCCGCAGCCCTGCTCGGGAACCACAGCGACGAGGTCGCCCAGCTCGCCTCGGACTACGGCTACCACCTGGGGATGTCCTTCCAGCTCGTCGATGACGTGCTGGACTTCGTTGGGTCGAGCAGCTCCCTCGGGAAGCCGACCCTGTCCGACCTGAAGAGCGGAATCGCGACCGCGCCTGTGCTCTTTGCCAGCCAGGAGGAGCCGCAGCTCGTGGACCTGACCCTTCGAAAGTTCAAGTACGAGGGAGACGTGGACATGGCTTCCAGGCTGGTGGCCAAGACGAGCGGGGTCAAGAAGACAATGGAAGTGGCAGAGATGCACGCCAGCAAGGCGATAAAGGCCGTGGACACCTTCCCTCCCGCCCGGGGCAAGTATGCCGAGGTCTGCAGGGACGCCCTGCGTCACCTCGCGAACAGTGTGGTGACCAGGAGGACCTAGGGCAACTCGCTTTTATATGTATGATTTTCTGCTGATCCTTCCTTCGCCTGCGCATCGTCCCTCAGCTGCTTGAACTCGTTCCCCTCTCTCCCTCGTCGCACTTGCGCCAATTTGTGCCCGCGACCTCTTCCTGCTCACCTGGCTCCATCAATGACAGTTGGAGAGAAAAGTTGCGTGGCTCATGAGATCATGAGATGATATAATCTCTCCAATTCCAAAGTTCTATCTTCCGCTCACCTCTGGATGTCCATTGCAGGCTGGACCTCGCTCCCTTCGCCATTAAACCAATCAATCAATCAATCCAACACCCCCTTGATCCTGGAGGATGGTGGAATCCTTGTGCCCCATCATCACAGGGTTTGCAGGGTGTACGATTTGGTGTCGAATTTCTATTTGAGTCCGATTGTCACGTCGTCTCCGCCCCTCCGTCGTGTGGAAATCCGGTCTTGGATTTCACGTGAAAGAAAGAACGTTCTGCATACCAGGACCGCGAGGGACGCGAGGAGGGGGGGGAACGGGCTACACGAGGCCGGAGAGGGACGGGAAAGGGAAGAGGCGCGCCCCGAGCTCGAAGTGGACCGAAAGCATCGTCGCAGAAGAGCATCGTTGGATCGGCACCTCAGCGAGCTCCGAGCGCCGGGGTGAAGTTTCCTGGTCGCGTCCTCGGGTGTGATTGGGAAACACACAAAACGTTCACGTCACGCACAAGACGAAGGACGAGGATCGATAAAACAGGAGCTGGAAGGGTCTGTCGAGTACCCTATGAATCGTCGTCTCTTCGCGTGAAGCTGGGGAGTAGTTGATCGCGTGGCGTCGTCGAAGGCGCTAGAAAGGTGTCACCTTGCAACCGTGCGTTTGCACAACAAAGGACAGAATAACCTCGACATTCGCGCTCGGAGTGGACGAAAATGGGTAGCTACAGGAACGCACACTTATCTATCGCCTGCGTGGTGCTGGCCTGCCTCTTCACTGGCTCGTTATGCTCGTACGCGGACCACCCATGCGCCATCGTTTCGGTGAGGCCAGATCCGGGTGCCGAGACTATGCGGTACTCTGGCCGAGCTACGGCCTGGTCGAGAGAAGTGCAGCGTCAGGAGGACTTCGTGGGAGCCGTGTACGGCAGCAACGACCTCGTGTGCGGGAACGAGACCGCCCCGGAATTCAGCGGAAGGTACGTTGTCGTCGACTCCAAGCCTTGCAGCAAGAGTTTCGTAAAGCAGGCACCCAGCCTTGACGGGTACTACAAGAAAGCCAAGCGCATTCAGGACATGGGCGGGGTGGGCATGATCGTGTCCTGCCCCGACGACGAGAAGATATGCCAGAACTTCGGCCAGGACAAGGACTTCGAGGAGTTCTCCAATCTCGTGGACATCGAGATCGTGTCGACCAACCTCCCAAAGTCGACGCTCGACTCCATGAAGACCAAGACGGTGGAGACATCGCTCTACAATCCGCCCATCCCCCTGATCACCTCCTCGACCTTCGCGCTCTCGATGATCGTCGTCGTGGTCATCATCATCGCGTCGGTGTGGAGCATGCCCGAACCGCCGGAGGCCGGCGACAAGGAGTTTGGCTTCACCACTGTGTTCATCTATGGGTACGCTCTGTACTTGTCGTTCAAGCACGGCTACAAGGCCAAGGACCTGCTGGACAACAGCGGCAGCCGCGGGGGCGGGATCTCCGCCATGGGATCCGACGGTGCCAGCCTCCTCCCCGACAGCGCGGGCTCTGGGGTTACAAGCACCTCTGGGGGGTCGGCGCAGAAGATGGGGGGCAGTGGTATCAAGATGTACCTGTGCATGTTCCTGACCATGTCCACCATCCTGATGGTCGTCTTCTTCTTCAGAGCCTACTTCATCGGGTTCATCATCTTCATGTTCTCCGTCGGGGGCTCCCTGTCGCTCAGTAGGGTGCTCCAGTCCATCACCTACACCTACGCCCCTCACCTCTTTGACAAGAAGGTCACCTACACCCTCCTCAGGGAGGAGGAGTTCAGGGTCATGTCCTGGGCCTTCTCCGGGGTGTGCCTCCTGGTGGGAATCTCCTGGTTCGCGTACAGGGCGGAGACATGGAACGTCGTCATGCACGACATCTTCTCTGCCTGCATCTGCATCGGAGTCCTGCACAACCTTTACGTGCCCAACATGAGGGTGATGGCCATTGTTTATGGCGTCGGCATCGCCTACGATGTCTTCTGGACTTTCATCACCCCGGCCATCTTCGGCAACAGCGTGATGGTCCAGGTCGCGACGGGGGAGACCAACACGGATACCTGCCTCGACATTGGGGTCGTGCTGCCACTGCAAAGGACGACCAACGTCTTCAAGTCCCTGCCCTTCTTGATGGAGCTTCCCAGGCCCTGCGATGACTGGAGCTGTGCGAGGTCCTCCGTCGTGGGTCTCGGGGACATCCTGATCCCGGGGCTGATGCTTGTGTTCTGTGCCAAGCTCGATACCTCGGGGGGAAGGGTCAAGTTCAGCTCTGACAACGAGAGGCATATTTCCGGAAATTTGTACTTCTTCACCGCGGTGCTCGCCTACGTCCTCGGGCTAATTTGGACGTTCTGCTCGTACGTCATCATGCAGGGGCACGGACAGCCCGCGCTGATGTTCATCCTGCCCTCTCTGTACTGCTTCATCAGCGCCGTGGCCTTTGCGAAGGGTGAGTTCCATATCCTGTGGAACGGCCCTTCAGACGACCCGGCTGGGTACAAGTCCGCTGCCACCCTGGACGGAGGGGCGACGCAGGAGCTGGAGCCCCTGGAGGAGGGCTTGCTGGAGGAGGCGACGCCGATCCTGTGAGTGGAGGCGCCAAAAACTCATTTTGTAAAACGAAAACCATTGGAAAGCTCTTCCTCTCTCCCGGCTTCACCTCCAGGCTGAGGTTGTCCCCGCTCGTCAAGGCCAAATTTTCCGCGGGAAAAGGGAACATGAAAATTCGTTCGAAATCAGTCTGCAGGCCTTCTGTGCCGCGTCGACGACGACCGATCAACCGTCGCGAGGAGGGCGCGCGTGGCGAGAGAGTCGGGTCCGGGTCTTCGAGCACAGCGTTGAGCCGTTGGCCTGCGAAGGATGACGATCGAGGAGTACGGGGACGAGGTGACCCCGGAGTGGGTGGAGCGCATGGTGGAGGTTCTCGAGAAAGCCAGCTGGAGGCAAGACTGTTCATTGGAGAGCGTTTTTCCCATGAGGACCCTGTCCAAGCTGCTCAAGGACTGCCAGCGCGTTTTGCACAAGGAGCCCACGGTGGTTGACATCGAGGTCCCGGAGGACGGGAGGATAAACATCGTGGGGGACACCCACGGGCAGTTCCACGACGTGCTCACTCTCATCGCAAGCGCGGGGCGCCCGTCCGAGAAGAACCTCTACCTCTTCAACGGGGACTTCGTTGACAGGGGGGCCTGGGGGGTCGAGGTCCTCACCACCCTGCTGAGCTGGAAGCTTTGCTTCCCCGACAGCGTCTTTCTCACGAGGGGCAACCACGAGTCCTCTTCGTGCACGCAGGCCTACGGGTTTTACAAGGAGCTCAGCCTCAAGTACCCGGACTCCAACTGGGAGAGGCTGTACCAGCTGTGCAAGGGCGTCTTCGCCTCCCTGCCCCTGTGCGCTGTGATCGAGGACAAGGTCTACGTCGCTCACGGCGGCCTGTTTCGGGACCCTTCGCCGGGCAAGGGGGCCAAGGGCCACAAGGCGAAGAGGCGCAAGGCCGGCAAGGGGAAGCTGAAGCTCGGGAGCCTCGGCCAGCTCCGCTCGGCCTCTAAGGGCGGCTTCGACCCCGACAACACCGTCGCGTCCCAGCTCATCTCCACCGACGTGCTGTGGTCCGATCCGCAGCTCTGCAAGGGCCTCGCCCTCAACGAGAACAGGGGAATCGGTCTGCTCTTTGGCCCTGATATGACCGAGGAGTTCCTCAGGGAGAACAAGCTCAAGATGATCATCCGCAGCCACGAGGGTCCGGACGCCCGGATGTACAGGGAGGACATGAAGACGCTGACGGGGGGCTACTCTGTGGATCACGAGGGTGAGTCTGGCAAGCTGGTGACCATCTTTAGCGCGCCGGACTACCCACAGTTCGCGGAGCCGGATGAGAGGACCCACAACCTCGCCGCCTACATCGTTCTCCGCCACCCCGACGTGGCGAGCCCCGAGTTCAAGCAGTTCTCGGCCAAGCCCAGGCCGCACCTCTCCGCCTTTTCGGCGTTCTACGAGGAAGATGAGTGGTGAGATGAGAGAAGAACTCCGCAAACTGAAAAGAACTCCACTTTTTTGAAAAGTTAATACAATAAAGGAAGATTGTACATACGCGGGAGGTTTTGGTACAAGGTGTGTGTGTGTGTGTGTGTGTGTGTGTGTGTGTTGTTTTTGTTTTTGTTGGTGGTGGCGGAGTGCCTGCCGCCCTCTTCGGCAGTTCACTCACGCGCTGCTGTCGGGCTCTGGGCCCATGGGGAAGGACCGCATCAGGTCGACCTTATCCCGCACCCTATCCATCCTTCCAGGCGGCCATATCACCCTCGTGACCTGCCCTTGCACCAACCCGAACGGGATCTTCGCAGGCGAAAGAGAGAGAGAGAGAGAGGTAGAGAGGTGGAGCTGTCAGCGTCCGAAGGCTGAACGTGGAGAAGAAATCAGGGTGAGATCGTTCTCACCAGGCCTGATACGAACTCCGCATCGCTGGAGGCGGCGTGATCCCGGTTGTCGCTCTCCACCCACAGCTGCCCTTGTCCCACGTGGACTCGCTTGCTCTTCGTCTCCCAGTCACCGTCCTCCAGCTCGGTTGAGGAGGAGGAGCCCGGCCTCGGGACAGAAACCCAGTCTCCCGGAAGGCCGACAACGCGCTTCATCACGTACTCGTCCGCGACCAGGGGCGACTTGGCGTACACGATCTGTCCCCTCAGGCTCCGGTCGAGCTGGCCTCCAGGGGCCGCGGCGACCCATCTGCGGTTGCACCAGAACTTATCGACCCAGACATATTCTGAGCACTCCGCGCGCAGGGACGGGGCCATGCTCTCGTCCCGAACCGGCTCCACCGTGCCGACGTAGTCCGTGAACGCGACCGCGGGGAGGGCCCACGCGGATGCCCTCGCCACGCGACCGATCCATGCCATCACCATCGCCTTCGAGCTTTCGAGCGCAGAGCTTCCCCCTTCCCCCCCTGGCTGGCTGCCCAGCGAGCTCTTTTCGTTGGAAGAGCAGCAGGATTTTCGCGAAATTTCCAGGGCGAAACTTTTCTCCCAGGGGCGGCGGCGCGGCCGCCCCGCCTTCCGCCAACATGGAAAATCTACTCTACATTTGCTCGAAAAAAGGGGAGGGGGGCCTTGGCAGCACCAGCGGGGGGTCGAGCAGAACGCAAGCAGCGAGCGCGCAGCGAGGTTAGCAACCCTTCGGACGCAAAGCATAGCAAGCATGGCGGACGCACCAAAGCCAGAGGGAGGACGCGGAGGATTCGGCCGTGGGTTCGGCGATAGGGGCGGCAGGGGCCGCGGCCGCGGAAGGGGAAGAGGAAGAGGAAGAGGAAGAAAGGACGACGAGGACAGGTGGGTGCCTTGCACCAAGCTCGGTAGGCTGGTCCAGAGCGGAAAGATCAAGTCTCTTGAGCAGATCTACCTCTTCTCCATGCCTATCAAGGAGCACCAGATCATCGACCACTTCCTCGGGTCTTCGCTCAAGGACGAGGTCATGAAGATCATGCCCGTGCAGAAGCAGACGAGTGCTGGACAGAGGACCAGATTCAAGGCCTTCGTCGCCGTCGGAGACGAGAACGGGCACCTGGGCTTGGGCGTCAAGTGCGCCAAGGAGGTCGCCACCGCTATTCGCGGCGCCATCATTGCCGCCAAGCTTTCCATGGTTCCAGTCAGGAGGGGATACTGGGGTAACAAGATCGGAAAGGTGCACACCGTGCCAACCAAGGTCCACGGAAAGTGCGGATCTGTCTCCGTGCGTCTCATCCCAGCTCCAAAGGGAGCCGGGCTTGTCGCCTCCATGGCGCCAAAGAAGATTCTTAAGATGGCCGGAATCGAGGACGTGTACACCTGCTCTCGCGGAACCACCAAGACTATGGGCAACTTCATCATGGCCACCTTCGAGGCCGTCAAGAACACCTACACCTTCCTCACGCCTGAGCTCTGGAAGGAGAACAGGTTCGCCAAGGCCCCATACCAGGAGTTCACCGACTTCCTGGGTGGACCATCCACTGCCGCCAAGGAGCTCCCACCCATGTACTAAGCTGCCAGCGAGGTACTGTTTAATATAGAAGAATGCACTAGGAAAGAATGCGCTTGACCTCTACTTCCTCGATCCCTCGACGCCGCCTCCCCACACTTCCCTCCGAGGCGGAAGAAACTGGTCTTGCGAGAAGTACGCACATACACACACTCTAGTAAATTACAATGAGAAACAAAGCTCGGAAGCTCCACTCAACAGGCGAGAAAGTAGTGCCTCGTTCCGGCGCTGGACGAGACCTGCCGCACCGAGCCGCGCTCCACGCACGCCGAAAGGAGCTCCTCGGCAGCCCCCTGCTCTCCGAGATGTTTCACAACGGAGTCCTCCCGGGCACCCGGCGACCGGAACAGGAAAGACAGCAGTCTGCCCTCCTGGGTCCCCTGCTGCCTGGGAGCATAGGACTGCACCAGGCCGGGAAGGTGCAGGGCAGGCTTACCCTCGCTCAAAAACTGGTGGTAGGTTATCCCCAAGAAGTTGGCAACTTGAAGAGCTTCTAGTTCCGGGAACTCAACCTTCACCGCGTTACTCCGCGACTTCGCAACACTCTTGCCCTTTTTCTGCCTCTTCTTCCGCGAGGTGCCCTCCATCGGCGGAATCTGCTTCATTCGGATCCTCTTGGACCCCTTTTTCTTCTTCTTTTTTACGACCTTTGCCTTCAGCATTGCGGCCGACTCGCGCTTCACAACGGCCTTCAATTCCTCCAGCCTCCTGTTCCACTCCAGAGCGAAGGTATCACCTCGAGTCAGGAGGAAGGCCCTGAGGTCCTTGTCCTGATTGGCCAGCATCCTCAAGGTCTGCGGGTACCTCTCCAACGTGGCGTCCTCGTCCTCCCCCTCCCCGCCCTCCCTCCTCTCGAATTCATCCTTGGCGCAAAAATTGCTGAACTCCTCAAACTGGGCACGAACGCTCTCGTTGCTCCTCAGTTTACTCAAACGGGTCGACAGGCTGGGCCATAGGTAAGACGGAACGCCGGGGAGGTCCTTCCAAAGGATTTCCTTCGAGTCATCCCCTCCTTGGGTCACCCTCGCTATAGCAAAGGCAGTCGCAAGGATCTCGTCCTCCTTTTCAGTGTACCTCCTCGACCTATTTTTTACTGCATCTCCTCTTCCCAACCTCTTGGCACTCTTGATTTTGGAGGTCCGAAAAAACTTAACCCAGTAATATACGAACTCGCTAAGGATCGTCTCACCCACCCCGTGCTTTGTCGCAAGCTTCCCAAGATCGACATCAACTTGGGCCTTGGGATTTGTCGTGTTCAGCTCCTCAATGATCTCCTGCCGCATCCGGAATGTCAAGAGGCTGAACGAGCTCAGGCTTGATTCCCGCCACTTCTTCGTGAAGCAAACATCCCTGTTGACTGACGCTGGGAAGAGATGGAGCTTCTGCTCATGCATCCCTGCACCACTTCCTTCGAACGTCCTCTGGAGGCAATCCCAATAAAGGTCGCGGCTCTCTCCAGAGTCCAATTTGAAAGTGACCTTCTCGAGCTTTTCTACGGGAATTCGCTCCACGATGGCAGTGCCATACTCAGACTCTAGGAATGGGTTCTTCTCATCAAAAGTCATGTGCGCATATTTCTTCAGAGTGATGTGTCGTGCCTTTCTTCCCCGCGGGTCGGCCTCCGAAGTTTCTGGACCGTCCAAATCATGGTACTCCTCTGCTAGACCGAAGGATTTCAAGACCGTGATCATCTTGATGAAGCGATTTTCCGCCTTTTTGTTTACGAACAACTCTTGGTAGGAGGTGGGGAGCTCACAAATTTTTGTTTCAGAGTTGTAGTCCGCTTCCAGGAATTCCTCAGGCATGCTCACGATCCCCACCAGTCTCAAAAAGTTGGAGAGGCTAAATCCCGAGAGACAAGCATCCAGATTCAAACTCGACGAACCTTTCTCCGTTAGCATGGCCCAAAGGTACTTGTGCAGAGTCATCACGCGTGCAATGTCTCCGGCAATGTATCCATTGAGCCTCAACATATGAAAGACCGTGTTCGAGGAATTTCTGGTCTTGGGCAGCACACCTACGTCCCCATCTTCCCGCTTCACTACCCCCTCTTCCTTCATCATGGCCTGTCCGCTCGTGCCCGGAATAAGGTGTGAAATGCTGTTCACCTCCTGCACTTCGACTTTCGACACCCTCTCTCTGTAAGGCTTCTTGACTTGTTCCTTCTCGATTTCCATAAGAAGGCTGTTGTCGACCTTGACGTCTTTCTTGACCAGGATCTTGGCAGTGTGGCTCGCCACTACGGTTTTGCGACTCAGGTGCACCGTCTCCAATCGGCAAACCCCCATGTCGATGAGCACAGCGATGGACCTTTGAGTGCTCTTGTTGTCCTTGAATAGGTCTTGGATACCCTTGTCCGTCTCCGCGCTGCCCACGACTTCCCAGTACATCTCACGCAGCCGGGAAAGCAGCACGAACTTCTTCTCCTTCAGCAGGTCGAGAATGAAGGACTGCCTCATCCTGTTCTGTGGTGTGAACTCGTCATTTTCCGCGACCTGGTTTTCCGCATTAGCGACCGCCTCCCCAGCCAGCATGAAGTTCCACCCCACCTCCCTGCCGATGTTGTACTTCTCCTTTTTCACCAAATTTGCATCCTGGAGTTCCTTGAGGTAGTGTTCCTTGAGGTACTTGTACTTACTGTGGAGCCAGCACCTAGTTTCGATCGTGACCCCGTCCGCACCGCCGGGCGCGCTCTGCTCCAACAGGTGTAGGATGTTCATCATCGGGTAGGACTCGGCGAAGACGTGCGAGCCCCCGACGATCTCCGCCCTGGGGGCGGCCTCCTTCCCTGCCCTTTCCGAGCCGCAGGCCTCCTGGCCTCCTTCCTTCTTCAGCTTCACGCAGTCGACGGATCTCTTTTCACCCTCCTGATAGGTGCACTTCTCCACAAGGTTTCGCTTGGCCAGGCTCTGCACCGTGTTGTTCCACTGGGGCTTCGTCAACTTCAGCACCTTCCTTAGCTCGTTCGCCCTAAGCACATTCCCGGCCGCCTCCTCCAGATGCTTAATCACCCTCCTCTCGCACTCCTTGCCCTTGGCCGACGCGGAGAAGACGGGGGCAACCTTCCCAGCCGTCAGGCCCGCCAATTCGTCCTCAGGGGGAACGAAGCACGGGAGATAGACGCACTTGGTATTTTGCACAGCCGGGCTGCCGTCCCTGCCCTTGTCATCCCGGAGCGGCGTGACCACATCCCGCCTCACGAGGAGCCCGTAGTCACACAACCTGAGGATGGTGGCGTAGGCCATGGTCTGAGGGTTGCCGGTTACTTTAAAGTTCTTCTGAAGCAATCCCTCGAACCTCGCCTTCCCCACGAACTTGAGGGTCTTCATATCCGTCTCGCTGAGGAGGTTGAGCAGGGTGACCTGACCGTTCGTCAGTGCGATGTCGATCCTGGACTGCTTGCACCTGACGCGGGCGCCCCCCACCCCACCGCTTTCGGCGAGGGGATCGACGCCTTGAAGGGCGGCCTCGAGAGCCGACCTTCCCGCGTCGCTCTCGAAGGAGACATCTGGACGCTCGAGAAGCTCCCTGAAGAGTACAGTCTTGAGCCCGCCCCTGTCACCGTCGTCGCCGGCCGGGATGGTTGGGAGGACGTACTTGACGGCCAAGTCCCACAGCTCGTCCAGGGTGCACCTGCAAGAGGAGGACGAGAGGAGGAGAGTCAGCACGGTACTGAGGCTGGGCGCGGAAGGGCTTGCGTTGCGAGAGAGTAAGAGTGTTTTAGAGGGGAATGGCGGGTTCGCGAACGGGTTTGGCGGAGTCCGTCGTCGTCGACGCCGCGAGTGGGCCATCCGGAACCTTACCCTTCCTCCCCCTCGAAGGCAAGCTGCGAAACGACTCGCGCCGTCAAGCGCTCGACCATCGTGACGCGGACCTTGCCTTCCTGGGATCGGTTATTTTTTTTTTTTTATGTTTTCTTTGGGCAGCTCACCTCACGAGGGCAGGGCTCCGATCAACATTTCCGAAAATCCCGCGCATTTTTCAAAAAAAACCAGCTTGCGCGCGCGAGCAAGGCGAAGCTTGCCGCGAGCGCGAGCGCGATGGCCTCCGACGACTACGAGACCATGGCGGAGTCCCGGAGCGTCCAGGGCCTCGGCCAGGGCGCAAGCACGACGAGCAGCGATATACTCTTCGAGGAGGTCATCCCCGTCCACGTCAAGGAGTTCGACAAGCAGGAGAGGGTGGAGCACCTCGGGTTCCGCATCTCGCTCTGCACGACCCAGGCTGGCCACAACATGGTGAAGGCGGAAAAGGTGCTCAAGCTTCAGCTCACGAGCGAGAAGGACAGTTTCTTCCTGCACTCGCTCGAGGTGACGGAAGACTCTTTCCAGAGGCTCAAGCACGACCAGAGCATTCTTGTGGACTTCACGGACTTTCCCGCGCACCTGATCGAGCTGCTCGAGAGCTG
>Ga0160423_10002723_pt1 | contig 14721 bp, 13 predicted proteins | sample CRUFie14St8metaG_FD_108191 | JGI IMG/M metagenome (GOLD analysis project Ga0160423, IMG submission 108191) | Marine microbial communities from the Costa Rica Dome - CRUD Field 142mm St8 metaG | ecosystem: Environmental > Aquatic > Marine > Oceanic > Photic zone | place: Costa Rica: the Eastern...
GTGGATGGATGAACCGGGGGAATGTAGGCCGGCAACAGTCCTGTTTGTTCGACCATGTTGAACGGCGAATTTCGGGTTGGTAAATGCTGACCAAAAGACAACAGAAGAAACGAAGCAGAGATGAGCAAAAAGAGGTTCCCGTAAACAGTTCCCGTGCCGTAGTAAAACACCACAAGAAGCATCATGACCGAGGCAATGGACAACACCAGTGAGCGGGTGTGGTGGGTCATGGAAGTCTGAAGTTGGTAAAGCAGCCCATCGTATCCGTGCAGAGACTGCACCGAACGATGTTCGCTGTTTGAGGCCTCAACACGCTCTTGGAACGTGTTGAACGAAACACCGACCCTGTACCGGTGGAAAGCAGCGGCCAGAATGTAGCCGAGAACAACAACAAACGTCAGGCCTGCCATAAACGCCGAGAAACCGAGGCCAAGATTCGGTTCGATGTTGTCTTCCCAAAAGGCTGGTGAAGACTGGGAAAACGCCCAACTTGAGAAATAGGTCACCGCAGCAAAGGCCGGTAAGAACATGATGAGCCGCAAACCGGAGCTCACGATTTGACGATCAATAGCGTGGATAATGGATTCGGAGAGCTGGAAACCAAAGCCCTGTGGTTCTGAGGTTTCGGCGACATCTGAATCGTTGTCTGCCGAGGTCGTCTCATCGGCCATAGTGGGTGATGAGGAGGTCTGTTCTAAAGTGTTCAGGCCGAATTGTTAGCGATGTTAACGAAAATGCACTTCATCACCGCATCCGATAGCTGGGCAACCGCTCCGCCCTCAAGGGAGAAGGTGTCTCCGTCGCGTTTGATGCGCGCCCCAACAACAAAACCCTGCTGATTCATTGCCGCAGCTTCCTCGGCCGGTAACAACACAATGGACAGGGTCCCTGAGCTGCCGTCTGCCAATCCGTGAAGCGAGACGTGAGGCGGTTGTTCTGAAAGTCGCCGGGCAATGTCAGCGGTTGGGTCAGGAATCACGCGTCCGTTGGGGTCCCGAGTTTCATCGGAAATCAATCGAGACAGCGCAATTTCCATCTCATCGTCGATGGCGTGCTCGAGCCTGCAGGCCGTGTCGTAGAAGTTGCCATTGTAAGGGAGCATGTCCAAAAGGACTTGAGCAAGACGATGCCGACGTTTCATTTTCTGGCCGTGAGCCAAGCCATCTTCCGTGAGGCGCGCACCTTTGTAGGGGATGTACTCGAGGTACCCCCGAGATGCGAGACGCTGCACCATTTCTGTAGCCGAGGCAGGACTGACTTCAAGGCTTGAAGCGAGATCACCCGTTCGGACAACACCGCCGGGTTCACTCTCGTGAAATTCAAACATCATTTCCAGGTATTCGTCCTCAAATTCTTGAAAGTGCCCAACCACAGTACCGCCCCGCAGGGGCGTTAAACATCATAGGATTTGAAGATATGCGTGCAGGCTGGACAACGAACAGAGCCTTGGTAGTCGCTTGGGATGCGTAGAATTTGGTCGCATTCCGGGCAACCAATCTCAACTTTGGTAGGTTCAACGGTATCAACTTGCTCAACAACCTCTGGGGTATCATCGTCTTCGAGAACATCTTGTTCTCGAATCATTTTTTCCGCCTCAACACTGAATTTTTTCCCGCAATCCGGGCAACCAACCGACCCGGTGTAATCAAACGGAACGCGAAGTTTTCTGGTGCACTCCGGGCAGGATATCTCTCGCTTTTCACCCGTTTGAACCGCCTCTCGACCCGTCGTTGATTTCGTGTTTGGCCTGGCTGAGGGAACCTCTTCCTGGTCTGATTTGTACCGCAAACGCAGGCCTATTGAGAGCACGGCCCCCAAGGCCAATCCATAAGCAACTGCTGCCATGGGGAAGGGCGTTGCCTCTTCCACGATTTCTTGTCCAGAAATGAAGGACATTTCAGCGGTGACCAGTGAGCCGTCAATACTCCAAACCGCTTCGAGCACAACGTTGCTGCCCTCTGGCCAAGGGATGTTTACCGAGAGGCTTTGGCTCGTTTCGCCGGCCCAATCAGGTGAAGCGACCTTCGCAAGGTTGACACCGGAAGAATCGGTTATCCATACATCGCCGATCAGGTTTTGGTAAGGCCCTCGCTGCACGAGATTAAGTTCAACGGTCACCTCGTCGCCACGCACGGGTCGAAGCGGGGTTGTCGTCATCGAAAAGTCAAGGCTAAACACCGTCTCGCTGCCAGGAAGAGAAGCGCTGGCTGCCATTGGCCCGGGTCCGATGAGCCAACCGAGGGGGGTTATTTTTGCTTCCACGCTTTCGGCTTTGGTATCGTACAGGGTGAACGTGTAGTCGTGAACGCCTTGCTGCAACAGAAGTTGCTGAGTCTGCACGTAAACGGTTGAATCTGCGGTTCCATAACCCACGTCGAGGATTATGTTGCGCGACCTTCCATTATCGAGCTCAAGTTGAACCGTGAATTCAAGCCCACTTGCTTCAGAATCGCTTACGTGTTTGATGGCCACATCCACGCTCTGCTGAGGTTGAATGTTGAGCAATACCGTGCCATTGTTGGCACCATAAACCGCTCCATTATCGCTTTCTATGGTCCAAGTGAGCGATTGCTCACCGTCAATGCTCAACTGCAAGCTGGCCGAAATTTCTCCTGCAGAACCGTCCTGGAGAACCAGCCAGTCCCCGAGCGCCACCGTTGAGCCTGCCGAAAGGACGAGACGAACGCGGCCCTCAAGCGTGCCGGTGTTGCGCAACAGCATGTTAGCGTCAACGGTGTCCCCTTTGTGCCAAGGACCACCGTTAAGGGTTGGCGCTGTCGATCCGGCCGATTCAAAAACGGCAGATGGCATGGCGATGACCAGGGAAACCGGCATGGAAGAGCCTGCATCAATACGACCACCGTTTGCCACGCAATCCACGAGCATTGGTTTTGCAGTGCGCGACACGGACCAATTGTTCTCACTTCCCGGCTCGATAATCACACCTGTGATGTTCAAGACCTCCTCTCCGTTTTCGTAGCACACGAAGCCTCCCTGAAAGGCCACGGTTCCGTTGTTCCATACATAGAACTCAACCGAAAGGTTCTCGCCGGCTTGGCGTTCATCAGCGTCTGAAAGAATCAAACCGTTGAGAACGGGAAGCGGTGGTGGTAAGACTCCCCAGACACCACTGAGCGAATGAACGCCTGTTTCTTCACCCAGATTCCCGGTTAGGTTGAGCCACCACGAAAGATTACCTTCCACCAAACGAAGGCTGGGGTAAGCGGTAAAAATTTGGGAGGAAGAACCACCCACGGTCAGATTTTCCAAGAGCACTTCAAACGTCGAGCCCCCGTTTTCCATCGCAAAAATCGCCCCGCCGTTCCAATTCACGTCCCCGTCGTTGACGATTGGGAAGGCGACTTCCAGATGATCACCGTCATGCAGTGTAAGGTTGGCCGTCGGTGCTCCGGTACCGTCAACACCTTGGGCGAGCACGCTGGTCAGGCCTCCAAGGCTAACCTGAAGAGGCCTCAATCGCTGTACTGTTCGCGAGAGGGCACTCACATGTTCGCTCGTGTTTGAACCGATATCGCCGAACAATTCAGCCGTGATAATGTTGTACCCAAACGGCAAATTCAGAACCGTCAGCGATAGGTTCCGTTCTTCGTTGATACCGAATTGAGGAATAGTTTGCGTTTCGTTGGAAATGAGGGTCCCTTCCAACGACTCAACGCGCAACGAGAGCGACACGTTTGCTTGAAAACCTGAGGTCTCGTGAAGCTCGAGCGTGAAGGTGAGGTTTTCTGATTCTATAGACGCATAGTCTTCGATTCCGAATGAATCGAGTTCGATCATGACCGCCCCGCTTTGCGCTTGTGCGGCGGGGAACATAGGAACCAGCAGGAGAAACACGACGAGCGGTGCAAGGCCACCAACCCGTGTCCTGTTCCCCTCCATGAGAGGGCGTAAGTCAAGTGGTTCTTCACCTTCACCCCGGAAGGAGCGTCAGGGGGTTGTTTCTTTTACATTGAATGACCACGCCAAACCGATGCAGGGGCGGGCGTTGCTGGATGTTTCGCCAGAAGACATCATCAAAGCAATTCTTGAACGCAGGGAGAAAATAGCTCACAAACTGCCGAGCTTGATCGATGAGCGAACAGCAGAAAACAACAGAGCGTATCGGCTTGCTAAGGAGTCGCATGACGCCTTGAAGTTGCTTTTGGAAGGTACCGAAACCAACCAAACGGAAGACGACGCTATCACAAAAGCACGGAACATCTACGAGGAAAATGAAGCGTTCCGAAGACGCACCGTCTCAAGATTGCAAACAGCCAAAAACCAACTCCAGGACCATGAAGACGCTGTATTGTTTTGGAGTGAACTCATCGACAAAGGCTGGGGTCACCTGCTTGAGGACGCAACTCGGGTTGAAGGTGGCGGTGTTTCGAGTTATGCGCTGATGAAAAACAAGAAAAACAACGGAGGGATCTAAACATGTCGACCTCGAAACCCTCGTTGTTTGCTGACCTTGTGGGTTTGAACGACGAGGTTATAGAGGCCATGTACGAAGGCGTTCTTGGCGAACTATCCACGGTAGATGCCGAGCTCGTTGAATTGCACCTGAACAAAAAAATTCATTCGGAAACCATCAAATTCGCCGTCAACAAACAAGGCACTCCACCAACCCTCGGAGCGGATTACGACAACGATTTGATTTATCTCGCCGTTCAACAAAAACAACAATTTGACGGGTTGATAAAAGCAAGAGATGCCCTAGTGGAACGGCTTGTTGTCCCGCCCCACAGGGTTTCCAAAACCATGCATGAATTCCACAACAAACTGACCGCAGACACCGGGGTTGGTGGGACCGCAACACTCGCCAGCGAAATCGAGATGTTTTCGAGATTTTTCGAACTGCAAGCCATACTAAGAACGTACCATGAAAACGACACCGTTCAAAGGGAATTGAGAAAAACGCGATTGGACCTCCTTGAAACCATCAAAAGCGTGAACAAAAACGACCGAAAGATCATCCAGCGCATCAATCAAAATCGTGAGCGATCAAAAAACCTCAGGAACGAAGCGGGCAGGCTTCGAACCTACATGAAAAACAACAAAAAAACACTGCAACGGCCCATGCCACCAAAACCCGATGTCGGCGAACGGCTGTTTTCAGGTGAAGCGATAACAATGGAAGAATTGGCGTCCATGCTCGAGCACGGTGGGCTCATTGATGAGAAGCCAGCGTCGCCGGCTAGCCCCTCAAAAAAGCGAAAGAAAAGCAAATCAATACGCCGCTCTGCACCCATCAGAGGCGAACCGAAACAGCAGAAAAAACGGGGGTGAAATCATGCCCCGTATGGTCTGGATGCCCGGTGGCCGATTGCTTGATTACTCACAAAACGCCGTTCAAGATGTCATTGACCTGTTTCGTGAAGAAACCGGTGAACGGTACGCAGAAGCCTCCGTGCGCCATTTACCCATACCTGAATGGGACGCCAATCTTGTTCTTGTTGATGCCGAGCAAGAACCACCGCGAAAAATAGAAGGCGTCTTTTTTGGAACGCCGTTCAAGGAAGACATCGTGAGAATCGCTGCTTTCGTTATCGCCAAAAAACATCAGGGCCAAGCCCACGGCTCTCGCGCCTGGCTCCGGTTTAACAAAGAGGCGTGGAACAAGGGATTCCGGCAAGTGCAATTGGAGGTGAAAGCAGAAAACGTTCGCGCTCAACACTTTTACGCACAACGTGGTCTTTCGGTTCTCCAAGAATTGGATGGGTATTACCAATCGGGAAAGGGCTACATGATGCGAGGTCCCCTAGCCCCGGTCTCGGATGAAGAAGAATTATTCACTTCGGACCCAAGTTCAACCCATGATTGAGGCGGCGCTTGAGGCCCTCACGGACACGGGGGGTGTCGACGCGTTGATGCTGGTGGAAAAGGACGGTTTCGTTGTCTTTCAGCACGGAGAAATCAAGGCCAACATGCAACGCACAGAAGCCTTGCGTTGGCTCGCCTTGGCAGAGATGGTGGAAGACGGAGCAATGACAACGGTCGTCATGGAGCGCGGTTATGTTCTTCTCAAACCGACGGAAAAACGGCTCCTCATCGTCGTCTGTCAGAGAACCGTGAATCTCGGGACGGTCAGAAAGAGGCTCAAAGAATTCCGGTGGTCAAAGCAAGACGGTGCGACATGACCCTGACGAAGGCACCCGTGAAGAATTAAATGGGGGAGGTGGGTCGGAGAAATGCGGGAGGATGGGAATCCTCCACGGACCAGGTGAGATGAAGAATGGCGGAACTCAAAGATCTCCTCGAAGAACGACGAAAAATGGTTGACAAAAAGGCAACGCAACATCGCGAAATTCGAGACGATTGGAACGAGAAAACCAAGGAATACACCGGCACAAGAAACGAACTCAACAACGAAGTTCGAGAACTCATCGTCCAAGTTCGCGAACAACGAGACCTTCGCGACCAGATGAACGAAATGGTGCGAGAGAAAAAACGCGAGCGAGAAGAAGCGAACAAGTCCGTACGAAGCGCCAAAGAGGCCATGCGGGAAGGCCAACCGGAACAACCGCAACAGTTTGACCGACGGGGGCGACCAATACGACCCGACACCGTTCAGTCGTTGACGCGAACGATGGAGCGGCTGGAACGTGAATTTGAACAGGGCAAGCATCAAGGAAAAAACGAGCGTAAATACTTCAAAAAAATGAAAGAATTGAACGCCAAACGCAAGGCCCTCAAAGCCGCACAAACAGCCTCCGAGAACGCAGAAGGCAGCAACGAACTCCGAGAAGCTATCGCTCTTCAGGAGGCTGCCCACAACGCTGTGAAGGAAGCCGCTGAGGCTGCCCAAAGCGCGCACGACAACATGCTCCAGTGGAACGCCGAAGTGGACCGCCAGCGTGAAAAGGCAGAGGCCGCCCACCGGAAACTTCGCACCTCAAAGAAAGAAGCAGACAAAGAACACAGCCTCTACATCGTCTCCTTGCGGTGCCTTCATTCCATTCAAGACATCCTACGCGCCATGCGCGGCGCAAGCGCCGGCGAAGGGCAACGACCAGCAGCAAGCGACCAGACTCAGGACCTCATGGCCAAGTTGCTTTCCGGAGAGACCCTATCAACCGAGGAATTGATGCAACTCCAACGGTTTGACTGAACCAAAGCCAACGGATACATCAAAAACCTCCAACCTTGAAACCAAACCGGACGTGCTGTGCATGATTGGCCCATCAGACATCGCTTCAATCGTCGAGGAATACGATCGACTCAAACGCAGGATAGGTATGACGGCCTCGCACTCCGCTCTTGACATCTGTGACGGTGCCATCGAGGAGGGGTTCCCCACGGTGGCTTACTGCAAGAAGGGTCGCCACAAAACCTACGCCAACTACTTCAAAACCCACCGAAGCGCTTCAGGACGTGTCTTTCGAGGCATGGTGGACAAAGCCATCGTCTTGGATGAATTCAACGATGTCCTCGATGCCGGGATGCAAGCAGAGATGCGAAAGCGGAACGTGATTTACATTCCGAACCGCTCGTTCACCTCGTATTCATCAATCGGCGATATCGAAGAGAATTTCCGTGTGCCGATGTTTGGCTCCAGAAACATGTTGCGAATGGAAGAACGCACCGAAGATCAGGATTACTACTGGATACTGGAAAAAGCAGGTCTTCCGTATCCGGAAAAAATAGACCAACCCGAGGACATTGACTGCTTGGTAATCGTCAAGCTCCACCACGCCCAGAAAAAATTGGAACGAGGGTTTTTCACTTGCGCCTCGTATCAAGAATACCAAGAAAAGTCAGCTGCCCTGCTCGCTGAGGGCGTCATTGACCAGGCATCGCTGGATGGCGCCCGTATCGAACGCTACGTCATCGGACCGGTGTTCAACCTCAATTTCTTCTACAGCCCCCTTGCAGAGGAAGGCGAACAACTGGAACTGCTTGGCGTCGACTGGCGGTTTGAATCCTCGCTTGACGGTCATGTCCGCCTACCTGCCCCACAACAGATGACCATGCCCTTGCACCAGCAAATACCGGAGATGACCGTGGTGGGGCACAACACGGCGACCATTCGTGAATCGCTGTTGGAAAAGGCGTTTGAACTTGGCGAGAAATTCATCAAGGCCAGCAAAGAACACTACGACCCTGGCATCATCGGTCCGTTTTGCTTGCAGACGTGCATTGACAAGGACATGAACTACTACATTTACGATGTTGCACCCCGGCTCGGCGGTGGCACCAACGTCCACGTCAGTGTCGGTCATCCATACGGAAACGCGACCTGGAGAAAGCCAATGTCCAGCGGCCGGCGTATCGCTATGGAACTCCGCATGGCAGCAGAACAGGACAGGCTCCTCGAGGTCCTGACCTGACCCGACGCTCGGTTTAGGAAACCCGCCTCTCAGTCCGTCAGGTTAGATGGTGCTTGTCTGTTGATGGGAAATTTTGATTTTGGTTAAGCTACGAAAAACAGGATAATCCCAATAATTATGATCAGCGGTACAAGGAAATATGAGATAAAGAAATCTTTGTAATTCTCAAGCGAGTTTGAGTTGTCAACATTTTCTGATTCGGATTCTTTTTGCTTGCGTTCTTCTCTTCTCATGATATACTTGCCCGTTGCAACACAAAATGCGCCATAAACCATCAAAGAGATGTTTTTTATCAACATTTCATCCTATCCAATTGACCTCAGGTTTGGTAGGGAACCCACGTCGCCGAAGCCGCATCGTAATACGAAAGATTGCCCTGTTCATCTTGAGACCAATGAACCCCGTTTTCCTCCCACTGTTGCGATTGGGTGGTCTCGATGGAAGGCACGTCTTTTGCCTCGGTCATCATGTGCTGTTCCGTGACGGTGTCAGCCGCTTGGCTTTGGGTCTCAAACGGGTTTGCCACCGATGGTTTTCGGGTGTAGAAATAGCCTCCACCACCCAACACGCCCAGGAGCGTGAGAGCGACCAGGGCGTAGGTCATGCCGTTGCCTGATGCTTCAGCCTCCGCTTGAGACCTCGTAGGGTCCTCTGGGTAAGCGTCCCAGCGGTCCGCTATACCGTCCCCGTCGGCATCTTCCGATTCGTTGGCATCGTATTTGAACGCATCAAGATCGTCAGTCACACCATCGCCGTCGGAGTCAAGTTGGCTGTCTGCGCAACCAACGACGTCTATCAGTTCACCCTTCATGGTGTTCGGGCAATCGTCCAAGTAATTCTTCAAACCGTCATCGTCATCGTCTTTTTGACGCTCCGAGCATCCATCGATGTCCACAGCCTGGCCGCTTTGCGTGTCCGGGCAGAGGTCCTTGTTGTCCATGATGTCATCGTTGTCCTCATCCCTTTGCGAGGATGAACAGCCGCTGGCGTCCACTTGCTCACCCGAGGGGGTGACGGGACAAGAGTCCTCGGCATCGGAGATTTGGTCGTTGTCAGCGTCCCGTTGGTTTTCAGCACAGCCCAACATGTCCACTTCAGCACCGTTTTGGGTGGCTGGACAGTTGTCGGCGTTGTCGTAAACGTCATCCCCGTCGCTGTCTTTTTGCGATGGCGAGCAACCTTGTGCGTCGGCCTGCTCGTTCCCGGGCGTGTTGGCACACGCATCGATGTCATCGGTGACGCCGTCGTCGTCGGTGTCGCGCTCATGTGCGGCACAACCCACCCCGTTCACGGGTTCGCCGGCGGTGGTTGTCGGGCACACGTCAATATCATCGGATATGGAATCGTCATCGGTATCCAACTGGCTCAGTGCACAGCCTGCTGCATCCACCTCTGACCCAAGAGGGGTGTTCGGACAAGCATCGAAAGCGTCCATAACGCCATCGTTGTCAGCGTCTTCTTGGCTACCGGAACAACCAACGTTGTCAACCGCTTCACCTGCCGGTGTATCGGGGCAAGCGTCCTTGGCGTCGCTGACACCATCCATGTCCGCATCCAACTGGGACGACGAGCAGCCGTTTTGATCAACGACTTCTCCGGCGGGTGTGTCAAGGCAAAGGTCCGGATTGTTGCCGTTGGCGTTATCGCCGTAGCCGTCGTTGTCGACATCTCGCCATTGGGTAGCGTCGCTTGGGAACGCATCGGCATTCAGACCGGCGGCGTTGTCGCCGTAGCCGTCTCCATCGGCATCAGACCACTGCGTTGAATCGTCGGGGAAGGCGTCGGGTGAAGTCCCGGCTTGGTTATCGCCGTAACCATCGCCGTCCCTGTCCGACCATTGACTCGAATCGGTGGGGAAGGCATCAGCGTTGTTTCCCAGGTAGTTGTCGCCATAACCGTCGCCATCGCTGTCCCGCCACTGGGTTCCATCCGAAGGGAACGCATCTGGGGTTGTGCCGTTGGGGTTGTCACCGTAGCCGTCGCCGTCAGCATCGGACCACTGGCTTGAATCGGTGGGGAAAGCGTCGCCGTTGGTACCGGCAGGATTGTCGCCGTAGCCGTCACCATCGCTGTCCGACCATTGGGTGCTGTCCGATGGCCATGCGTCAGGGTTGTTGCCGCTGGCGTTGTCCCCGTAGCCGTCGCCATCAGCATCGGACCACTGGCTAGGGTCGGTTGGAAAAGCATCTGGATAGGCACCGCTAGGGTTGTCACCGTAGCCATCGCCGTCAACATCGGACCACTGGCTGCCGTCGCTTGGGAAGGCATCCGGGTTGTTACCGCTGGCGTTGTCGCCATAACCGTCGCCGTCCATGTCTGACCACTGCGTGCCGTCGTTGGGGAACGGGTCGACGTCGTCGTTGTAGCCGTCGCCGTCCGTGTCCTTCTGCGAGAGGGCACAACCGTTGAAGTCCACCAGCGAGCCGGATGCCGTCCCGGGGCAGTTGTCCAATTCGTTGGGAACACCATCGCCGTCATCGTCTTTGGTGAGGTAGAAACAGGCCCTGTCGCCGATCAACTGGACCGAGGCGTTGGAGTACAAATCAATGTGGACACAGTAACCTCCCGAGGCGTTCGGTGTGCTGTAAGAAAAGTAGGGGAGGCTCATGTTGTGAGCGGTGGCGGTGAAGGACAGCAGACTTGAAAACGCAAGGTTTGCGCCGGTGGCGTCGGTAACACGGTATTGATACCGATACCCGTCTCCTGTGACCAAATCCATACCTTTTGCCTGTGCGCTGTTGTTGGCCGATGTGGGACTCATGGAGTATGAGTCAATGACCAGCGCTGGCAATTGCGGGATAAAATCAACGAAATGAATACCTGTAATATTAGCAAAGTCTGCTAAAGATACAACGGTTCCGTTAACAAACAAATCGACTTGGAAATAATGCCTGTTGCTGGTTGTTGGTCCGGTCCAGTTGATGGTTTGTGAAAACGTTTGCGAGCCGGCTGGAACGGATATACTACCGTTGTCGATTGTAGCGTAAGCAAATGCGTCGACGGTGTTGTTGGAAACATTGTTAAGATAGTCAAGATAGTCGAAGTAGTCAAACACGTACCAGTTGACGTCGTAATTCGTGGTCGTTGAGAGGTTTGTCAAGTTGACCATACCCATGGTCGATGAAATGACGCTCGCTTCAGCCATTTCAATGTAGATGAAGTCGTAATGTATATCCAAGCGCGACCCACTGGAATCAAAGAGCGACGACTGCACCACAAAGTACGATTCGTTGTGCGTGGCTGTCGTGTTCAGGTTGATCAGGTAAGTGGTGCCGTTAGCGGTGAAGGTACCGTTCACGGTTGTGTTCCATGGACCGTACATAAAACCGTCAAGATGCTGTTGCCCAAACTGGTAATTGTAATTGTAAGTCGTGCCGTTGGTCAACCCTGCGAAAGTGATGGTGGCACTGGTCGTGTTAGCCAGGACCACATCAACGGTCTCAAACGACTGGCCGCCACCGGGGTTGTCAGTTGTGATTTCTATGTCGTAGGTGTTAGTGGCGCTTAGCCAACCATAAACACGAACGTAGGTTGTCTGGTTTGTCGATGCGTACAACTGCATGGATTCAACGTTGGCCGAGCTTCCAGAACCGGTGAGGTAAGAGCCTGTCGCCGATTCCCAACCAATGTCAAGGTCGCCATTTGCATTGACCAACGAGACGTTGACGTAGTACGTAACGCCGGCAATCATGTCAATTTCAAAATAGTCCACATCGCTGGTGCTGTGTATGGACAAACCCGTGCATGAAAGCGGCAAGAGTGAGGCCGATGTCGCTGTTGATGTGCTGTCGTTGGGCTCCAAAATGTCCGACGTCACGGTGCCAGCCCCGCTGCAGTTTGAAACGGAGGAGCCCCCGCCTCCCGAACTCGAGCTGGTGTTGAATTTGCTCAATGTCAAATTCCAGGTGCCCGTACCGCTGTAGCGAGAAATATCGATGTAGACCATGCCGCCATGGGGAGAGGATGATGTGTTCGTGGATAGTGTCTCAGGATTGCTTCCCCAAGAAGAACCCATGGTGTTGAGTTGACTGTCGTAGAAATAAAGATCGAAATCGTTGTAGGTTGTTGAACCGTTTGGAAACGAAGTGGACGACGGGAACGAGAGTGTGGCTGAGAGGCCTTCATTAGCCGATAAGGCCACCTTCAAGATGTCGTTGTCGTCGCCATAATCCAACTCGCCGGAACCGGTGTATGTGGAGGTGAAAATGTAGTTCGTGATGTTGACACTGGTGTTGTCTGGGAGATCGCCTCCGGAGTTCAAATCGTTTTGATTCGGACCCACAGCGGCGACAGGGGCTGAGAAGCCAACCGCCAAAACCGAAAGGAGCATCAAAAAACTCAGGCTCGTGGCTTTGAATTTGGAATCCAATGTTGCATGCGGGTGCATAAGACGACCAAGATGTAGAGGTATATCACGCCTACGCCGGCATGGTGGACCTCAGATGGCGGTTGGCGCAACGTGGCCGTCGCTCTTGTCGTCCGGTTTTCGAACCCTCGACCACACGCCGTTCATCAGGTTGTCATGACAGCCCTGACAGTAATGGAACCGACGGTAAGCCTCTCGAAACGAGTAGGCCTTTTTCCCGGTTGCTACCAAGTAGCCCTCCGGGGAAAGACGTGAGACGATGGTACCGACATTGCCGCATCCTGGATAGTCGCACACCGGTTTGCCGTCCATGTTTTCAAATCCCTCCGATGCTACATTAACTCTTTCACAACATGGAGGTTCACGATTCATTGTCCTCAGAAGCCACCGGTTCGATGACCACCAGGGGGACGTTGGCTTCGATGGCTTGCCCTTCTTCGCATTGTACGGAAACGACCGTACCCGAAACAGGGGCTTGGATTTCGTTTTGCATCTTCATCGCTTCAAGGATCAACACGACCTGCCCTTCCTCCACGGTTTGCCCTTCTTCAACCTCAACAGTGACGACTTTTCCGGGAATGTTGGCGGAAACGGTTCCGGATTTCTTCTTCTTTCGGCCACCTGAACGTTTTGGTTTAGCAGCCACGGCCGCTTCGGGCATTTCAATGTCGAAGGTTTTTCCGCCAACGGTGGCTTTCCACACCGTGCCTTCCCCTTCCAATTGGACTTCGTATTCGGTTCCGTTAACGATCACCTTTCTTGTTTCTGACATCGTTTCACCTCCAAGGCGACCGTCCGGCTCGTGCGTTCATCAGCGACCGACGGCCGGTCATCTGACGACGGTGATCTTGCGACCATGCCGAGCCAGGCTGGCGCGCTGTTTGACCTGGGTCGTCTCCATCGGATTCAGTTATGGCAAGCACAGCAGCGATGGCTGCCATCATCAACTCGGATACGTCTTCACCCATACCAAAACCTCACAGCGGGATGTTGCCGTGCTTTCTTGCCGGCCTCAACTCTTCTTTGTCCGTTAGCATTTCCAAGGCTCGGCAGAGGCGTTGGCGGGTCTGGTTTGGCTCGATAACATCGTCAAGATAACCCAACGCAGCTGCCTTGTACGGGTTGGCAAAAGTTTCCTTGAAATCGTCGGTCAGGCGTTCCCGTTCTTGGACAGGATTTCGAGCGTGAGCGATTCGGCGCCGATGGATGATTTCAACAGCACCGTCCGCGCCCATCACGGCCAATTCGGCCGACGGCCAGGCCACGTTGTAATCGCCTCGTATGTGCTTGCTGGACATCACGTCGTAGGCACCTCCGTAGGCTTTTCGCAGAATAACGGTCAATTTAGGCACGGTTGCTTCCGCAAAGGCGTACAAAAGTTTGGCACCGTGCCTTATGATGCCCCCCCACTCTTGGTTGGTGCCGGGTAGGAATCCCGGAACGTCCTCGAACGTGAGCAGTGGGATGTTGAACGCATCGCAAAACCGAACGAATCTCGCAGCTTTGTCGCTGGCGTCAATGTCAAGGCAACCGGCAAGCACCTTTGGTTGGTTAGCAACAACACCAACGGTACGCCCGCCAAGGTGGCCGAACCCGATCACGATGTTTTGTGCCCAATCGGCTTGCACTTCCATGAAACCACCGTCGTCAAGAACCTCTGATATCACGTCCGTGACATCGTAAGGTTTCGCCGGGTCGTCCGGAATGATGTCGTCAAGCGCTTCGCAAGAACGGTCCTTGCTGTCCGATGTTTTCCTCATCGGTGGCCGCTCGAGGTTGTTGGGCGGTAAGAGATCGCACAGTTCCCTGGCCATCTGAATAGCATGCTCGTCGTCGCTGGCAGTAAAGTGGGACACGCCCGACTTCGAGCCATGTGTGGCTGCACCCCCGAGGTCCTCGAAACTGACCACTTCGTTGGTGACCGTTTTGATGACCTCCGGGCCGGTGATGAACATGTGGGCCGTCTGGTCCACCATGATGACAAAGTCGGTGATGGCGGGAGAATACACGGCACCACCAGCACAC
>Ga0160423_10002724_pt1 | contig 14716 bp, 5 predicted proteins | sample CRUFie14St8metaG_FD_108191 | JGI IMG/M metagenome (GOLD analysis project Ga0160423, IMG submission 108191) | Marine microbial communities from the Costa Rica Dome - CRUD Field 142mm St8 metaG | ecosystem: Environmental > Aquatic > Marine > Oceanic > Photic zone | place: Costa Rica: the Eastern...
GAGCCCGAAGCGGAGCCCGCAAAGACACGGCTCAACCTCACAGGGCTGCCGGCCGATAACGAATTCTTCGACTTGGAAGACCAAAATGGTCAGAAGACCCGATTTGTCTTCGACCACGATACCAATGGTGTGGATTTGGTGCCGCCCACGACCACGATGGCCGTCACCAATACACCGATGGACGGAGAGACCTTCCGATTACGTGACCATACAGGCAATGAACGTCGGTTTGTCTTCCGCCATGAGTCGGAACTCACCGATGGCACCACCAGCGATGTTTTGGGCATTCCGCATATCCAAGTCGGCCTGACCGGCGTGACCGGAAACACGAGGGGTGTGTCCCAACGTATGGCTGAGACCATCAACGGCACAGGTGCTCTCGATATCGCAGCCGAGGTCAATAATGAAGGGGTGAAGCTCACTCAGGGCAGCACGGCCTACTCAGGCAATACATCCATTGAATCCAGTACTGGGCTGAACGGCGTGACCACCCCACCATTCATCGGCGGTGCCAAGGTGGGTATCCAAAATGTCACGAATGACCTCGAAGCCATCGCCGAGCGCATGAGCGAGGCGGTCACGAATCATTTCAACCCTGTGCCACGAGCCTCGGATAACCTCCGCGGTCACTGGGGATTCAACGAGGGCCAAGGCAATACCACAGGCGACCGGATGAATAGCCGAGGCAATACTCTGACACTGGCCAATGGGGCCGGATGGACAGCTGACGGTGTGGCCGGGGCTGCCTTACGTTTTGATGGAAATGATGACTTCGCCTACACGGATGACCGGACATCGAGCAGCTGGTCCAACGAAATGTCCGTGTCCATGTGGGTCCGTACTGACGGCGGTTCGGGACGTATTTATTCCGAATCGAACCCTGGACCGAATGGATGCGCGCGGACACACACCGCGGTCACAGGTGCAGGGCAAGTCGAGTTCATGATGTGGGACAACAGTAACCGCGACCGACCGGGTGGTGGTGAGCGTGTAATCACCAGTCGCTCCGCAGTGAACGACGGTCAATGGCACCATGTGGTCACACAGATGTCGCGAGACGCCGGTAAGACCCGCCTGTACATCGACGGTCGCCTTGAAGGGGAACTCGATACCGTGGGTGCTGACTCTTCATACTCACGACTTTGGGTGGGCGGTACTCACGGCGGATGTGCTGGCAACAGCCCGTTCCGTGGAGATATCGACGAGTTGAGGGTCTATAACCGCACGCTCTCCGCAGTGGAAGTCAAGAGTCAGTACGAGGCGATTGCGAAGGGGTCAAACGGCGCTTCGGTGCTGGTGACGCAGGCATATACAGGCTTCGATGGGAATACACCTGTCGACACAACCAATGTGTCTAGCTTGTCCGCCAAAGACTTCAAGGGTGGTCGGCCACGGGGCTATGAAGTGGCAGCAGGAGAAAGCATTACTCTTGACCTGAGCAACAGTTCAGACCCCGAGGGCGTGTTGGGAACCGCACTCGAGACCAACGGAATCTACTATCGCTATGAAATCGTGGGAGACGGCGCGTATGTTCTGCCCACAAAGGGATTCGAAGCCCGTGCAAACGGAAACCCAAATTCTAACAATGCAGAAGAATGGCCCAACTGGGGTCCAAAGCCTGTTGTTGTCCCTCGAGGGGATGGCCCACGTAACTTCCGTGTTCGGGCTCGCGCACGAGACGTCGGTGGTCGTGAGCAAGTGGAAGACATCGAAATCACACTCGTGAACGAAAAGCCTCGCATGGGCGAGCTGCGGTCGGAAGTGTTCGCCCGTGCACCAAGCATCGATGAAGACGAGGGCGCCAGAGTGGCAAGCCTCGGTAATCGTCGGTACCGAGTGGTGGTACAAGCCGTACCGGACAGCGGCGTGGATACAGCCCTCTTCTGGTCCGCTCGCGAAAGGCATGGTCAGGCCATTACGGTCACCGGTGACCTTGATGGTGACGGCAACAATGACGTGGATCCCGTTCAGAGTGCGGATGGAGAGGCCAGTGGCCGATTCGACCTGACATTCCGGGACATGCCGCCCGAGGGTCGCACAGTAAATGCTCGTGTCCAGGTGACTGACGGCAATGATTCAGATACGAAGATCCTCAAGATCTTCGTACCAGCCATCAGCGCAGAGGCAGCGCGCAACATCAGATACACCATCGACGTGGGGAATGACGGCTCCTTCGAGTTGATTAACAGCCGACGGAATAACGTCGACTTCGTGCTGCCCGCCGGTGCCAATACCATCTCGATTGCTGGCGCGGTCGAGGCGAATGGTCAACGGGTCCCATTCGATCTGGGCCAAGTGGAAATGCCGAACGTCGCACCGCGGTTCTCCAACCCACGGATCGTACGTCAGGACAGTTTCGACGTCGTCGTGGCCGCCAGCGCCCGTGATGAAGACGGTGACCCCGTCACCATTACCGTGGACTGGGGCGATGGCAATGTAAGCCGCGGTCGGAACGTAATTTACTCACACAGCTACGCAAATGCGCGATTCCAGGCGTACACCATCGTACTCCGTGCGACGGATGACCGAGGCGCATTCGACGAAGCACGATTGTCCGTTGACATCGTTCGTCCTGCGATTCAGGAAGCAGATGTCTCTGGTTTGACCTGGGAGCGGGTCACAGAGATTGAAGGCCGCTACGACGGTGTTCGTGCCTTCGATATCGACCCTGCGGGTACCCTGTTCTCTCACAACTACATGGACATCGTTCGACGTTCGGTGGATGGAGGCGACAACTGGCAGGACCTTCTGCGAGACGTCGAATGTTGCGGAGCAATCGCGACCAAGAATGCGGGCGAGGTCTATGTGGCCAGCCCGGCGGGTCTCTACTTCTCAGGGGATAATGGCGATAACTGGGAAATGTATGACGAGGACAAGTACCTCGGCGTCATGGTCAGTCCAGACCAACAGTATATCGTCGCTTCCACCAAGGATGAGGCCAAACGATTTGATATCACCGGTCGACTCATCGACCGCTGGCGTGTCGCTGGCGAATTCGAGGATATGGAATCATGTGCTGCAACAGGTCGTTCCGGTCTCACCAACCGCATCGGACAGCTGTACATTAACGACCGTCGAGACCTCGACCCAGCTGGATGGAGAATTCCTGCGGATCGGTTTGGGAAAAATAAGGGCGTGAGTTCAGTGAGTTTCGACAAGAACTGTAACCTGTACCACGGCCTCTGGAATGGGTATCGGATTCTCAAGGCCGATAACTCCATCGTGCCCAACAGCGTCAAGGTGCCCAAGCATCTTATGCATGTCGCGGGTTCCCACACCAAGAACGTGTACGGTGGCTGTGGCGAAATCAATGATATCTTGGCCTGGCCGGACAGTGCAGTAGTCGTGGGTGCCGAGCGTGGTATGTGGGGTGAGAATGAGCCACGCAACGCGTATCGAAACCCGTATTGGAAGCAGCGTAATCAAGGACTCGACCGTTCACGGACGGTCCGTAAGGTCACGATGCACCCCACCAATGGCTTCGCCTATGCGGCCACCAGCTCTGCGGTTCAAATGCCGAAGTACTGTCGGCGAGCAAGACGTGCTCGTGGGGGTCGTCGTAACCGTGCCCGACGGGGCCGAACGAACTTCTATTACGTCTTCTGTGGCTTCACCCAGAACTACTTTGGTGGTGTGTACCGAAGTAGTAATCCATTACTCCTGAGCCGTACAGTCGGCGAGGGCGGCAGTGGATTCGATAACCGCTATGCCCGCGGCCTGATCTTCGATGGCCATGCAGGTGGTTTGGTGATTGCCAATAACGAACAGCAACCCACCTACCTCTGGTTGGTGGACACGTCGGCGTCCACCATGACCAAGTGGGACCCAGCGGGGGCACAACCGAGAAAGCTCTCGGAATACCGAGTGGGTCTGCCCGCTGGTGAGTGCCCCGGCAGCTGTTGTCACAGCGACGGCTGTAATATGCCGAGTCGCGTGTCGGTAGACAGCAAAGGTGATGTCTACGTCGCCAACCGAGGATTTGGAATGCAAGGCACCGTTACAAAGGTCGCCGCCGCCATGGAGGACTGTATCGACCGGAATAACAACGGTCGAATCGACACCAGTCGAGATGGAGAACCCTTAGATTACGGAGTTGATGAGTGTATTCTCTGGACCGTACCTGTCGGACCTAATGGTGCACTTCTCCGTGCGATGACGGTTGACCTTGGCGACGAAGCTGAGCCCAACGGTTATGTGTGGGTTGGGTCGTACAACCGCCGTGAAGTCTATAAACTCCACCCGGATGATGGACGCGTGCTGGCCACCTTGAATGTGGGCATTGCCACCTACGGGATGACGATGACCGCCAACGGCAACATGTACGTCAATGCATTGGGTGACGGTAGCCTGGTCCAAGTGAACACCCGAACCAATGAAGTGGGTCGGCGGTTAGCGAATCCAGTGGAACTTCGCGGCGGTGCCGGTGGACCCGGCGGTGGCCGCGGTTCTTACGGTGTCACCACCGATTCCTTTGGCCGCGTCTGGCAGACCAGTTGGGGTGACAATATGGATGCCTTCGCCTATGACCCTGCCGATGGGTCGTGGTGCCGAATCACCTTCCCCACCCCGCCAGGAGCACGCGGTATGGGTCGTGGGATTACCACCGACCCCACCGGTCGTATTTGGGCAGCCATCGGTGGTTCTGGTGGAAATGCATACTTGGCATGGATTGACCCCAATATGTGTCAGCCCGGGCAGAGTGTGGCCATCCCCGACGAGAACATCATTCCTGCGGAAAATGGCATGACATCACCGACGGCCATCGGTGCCGATGCACGCGGGAATATCTGGTTAGCATCGTATGGAATCGAACGCATGGTCAAGGTGGAGCCGGATAACAACTTCCGAGTCACCCCCTTCGACAACGGTGCGCTCGTCTACTCCTACAGTGACTTCACCGGTGTTGTCCGCCGGATGGCGATTGGTCAGGGCTCATACGAGCACGACTTCGAAGCCGACTGTGATGAGCCAACATGGACCGCGTTGGACTGGGAGGCACGTACACCGCCTGGCTCCAGCGTCAGTTTCTCCGTGCAGACTGCGGCTCGCCGCAACAAGCTCCATGAGGGCCGCGCGGTGAATACGGGCCGAACACCTGGAGATGAAGGTCCAATCAACATCGGTGGTCGACTCAATAACGCCAATGTGGCACCACGTCGATTCCTTCGACTGAAAGCAAATCTCACCCTCGGTGACAATGGTCGGAGCCCAGTGCTATCAACCTTCACCGTCCGTTGGAATTGCGAATAAAAGACACGCCTAGCTGTGTTCAAAGGGCCCCTCATCGGGGCCCTTTTTTTTGGATAGCACTCCCCGCCCATCCTCGACTTTGAAATCTCACCGTGCCTCCGGAATGCCACGGACCACACGCGTACCAGCCCACTCGTAAGTTTGTACGGAGACTTAAAAAAGGGGGTCTCATAGGTGATTAAGGAACCGCTGGAAAGACGTCCGATGGGCCTTTTCACCCCAGTCAGGCCTGCTGAAACAGTGAGATGTTAGACCCCCTCTTGGACGGGCACTCTCAACCTCGGTGAGGCGACAGTCTCAGGCCGGACATCATCATGGGCATGACCTTCGCTATGGATTTGGAGAGATGCACATTAGGGCGCATCTCGACAACAACGGAACCCAATACTTCGATGGTGAAAAAGGCGATCCTTCCAATCATTGTCTTGCTGACACGTCATGCCACCCGCCAAAACGGTCGCATACCCTCCACCTCGAACGGCTCTCAAATTTCCAATCGTATCCGAAGTCCATTCTTTGAGGTTTCCCGACATATCGTACATGCCGTTCAACTCACAGGATTGTATAGAACCACAGGCGACCGCGTCGTCTTGATTGCCCACTACATTTGGATCGGCATCAAACCCCTGCCCATTGCACAGAGACGTCCGAAAACTGTTCCCGTATGGATATGCTCTCGCCTCGGGCCCCCCACACGCACGTGCCCATTCTTCACCCGTGCACAAACGAGCCCCAGCCGCACGGCAAGCATCCCGAGCATCTGCCCAGGTCACATCGTTCCACGGCAAGACATCCCGACGAGAACAAGCTCTACCACCCACCCAGGTAATAATATCATCGGCAGGGTTTGAATCACGCCCTTCAGCATCATCAGTGGCACCTGGACGACTCGCCTCATATGCATAGATCTGGACGTCACCAAAGTTCACCACTGCATCCACAAAGTCTTCGTCTGCAATCCCATCGCAGTCGTCGTCAAAGCCATCACAGGTGTCATCGATGGGTCGAGGAGGCTCTAACGGTTGTGTGGAGCATTGAGTCCCATCTCCATTGGCCCGGCATTCGACGATTCCAGGATTACGACATTCTCCGACGCCAGAAACGCACGAACGAGATGTCTGACGGTCCGCCAGATACAACTGGTCCACATAGTCTTCGTCAACGCGCCCATCACAGTCATTGTCCAGTTGGTCACACCGACCTTGTTCATCGCCTCGTTGCCAATCGGCAGATCGAGCGCAACGGTATCCAAACTCGCCGTCACACATCGGCGCTTTAGTGCGTGGCTGGCAGATGCGACGGGTCAACCAGTCCCCTTCGCGACGCTCAATCTCCGCGATACAGGCCAACCCTGGGTGCACAGCCAAACAATCACGGTCCACATCGCAGGGTATGTCATCGACGGTCTCGGGGATACATACGCCGTCTCCAGAACACCGGTCGCCTTCATTACAGTCGCTGGGATCAACACATTCCGGTCCACATACGCCGAGGGCACCGCATTCAAACTCGGGCGCAGTCAGGTCCGGGCGTTCATCGACATACCCGTCGCAATCGTCGTCTTGCCCGTTGCAGTACTCGCGCGTCGCCGCGGATGCTCTCAGCACGCAAGAATATTCACACCCATCGCGGGAGTCTTCGTTGAGGTCATGCCAATCCGTTAAGCAACCATCCACCTGGCATTGGCCATCCACGCACGCTTGTACACCGTTCACAATGTCCTCACAGACCACACCGCACCGGCCGCAGTTCACCAAGTCAGAATCCAACCCAAAGTCTTCGTCGATGAGCCCATCGCAATCATTATCTTGTTCATCACACACCTCACGGCCCCCGGCCGTGATGACACAATCGGCCTCACACCCATCTTGGGGGTCGCCATTGTAATCGAGAAAACCAGGAGCACAGCTCGCCACGACACATTCACCGACTTGGCATGCATAGACCGCATTCGGTCCCTCGCAGCGCGCCCCACATGCGCCGCAGTGATTCGGATCGGAAAAAACCTGAACACGAACATCCTCGTCTTCGTCGATGCGGCCATCGCAATCATCATCTTCGAGGTTGCACACTTCGGGCTGAATCTGACATCGACCGGTTCCGCCCGCACCACTGTCAAACACGATCATCGGCGGTGCGCCTCCAATATCTGCGATGTTGGGGAGTGGCTCTTCGCCGCACGCGATAAAATACGCAGAAAGCAGGACGTAGAACCCCGTTCTTATGTAGAATTGACCAGGCATACTTTGATTTTCCTCCGGACAGCATGGATTAATCAAGAATGCCGAGACGAATCGTCCATTCTTCTCCGGACTCATCGCGATGAACAACCGAGAGAACGACGTAGGCAGGCCCAAATGAAGGGATATAAATGATGCACATATTCTGGGTACTCTGTGCCTTGCTGATGCTCTTAGCGGGTTGTGAAGACACTCAGCGAGCGCCCAATCTCGCATTAGGGCCTCCGGCTTTGTCGCCATCCGTTGATGAAGGCGTATCATCCGAAGTCGACCTCGATATAGTTGATACTCTGGATATGTCAACGCCCATGATGGCCGTCGATATGGAAGTACCGATTCCGGATGCAGAGCCTGATTCAGCTCAATTTGAGGTCATTCCTTACGCCGTTGAAACCCGAGTCGGTGAACGCCGAACTGAAGCGGGGATCGAAAATCGTATCACCTGCCAAGTCTTGGACCAGGTGGGAGAACCCATCTCCGCCATCAATGCCCGCCCTGAAATACATCCTGAACATGGTTTCGAGAGAACAGATGTCGGCGCAATCGGAGAACTTGCGCGAGATTATGAGATCGTCTGTGCAGCGAACCGATTAGGGCTGCGGGACCCCACACCGGCCGTCTGGACCGTCACGCCATCCAATGCAATCCGCACCGTCACGCGGTTAAGTGACGTTGCCATACGCGCCGGCGATTTGATCACCGTAGAGTGCGAAGGATATGACAGGTTCGGAAACCGAACGGATGATGAGGAATTTGACGTCGAATTCACCCCGCCTCCTCGCAATATTGAACGACGAGGAATGGACTTTAGAATCGATGGTTCAGGTACATTTGCCGTTCACTGCGGCTTGCCTCAGGTGGAAGACGCACCCCCGGTCGCTCTTCACGTGGATGCTGGCTTACCCGCCACCCTGAATCTCGCTTTATTTCCCGACCGACCTTTGTATCGAGTGGGGTCTGTAGTGGAATTAGTCGCTCAGGTCTCAGATCAATTTGGCAACGAGGTCAGTGGAGCGGACATCGAATTTTTCAGCGATCCGGAATTACCCACTTTCGGTGATGGCCGTTTCCAATGCTTTCAGGAGGGCGAATACACCTTGGGTGTACGCGTTCTGGGTGAGACCTGGGAGGACCGAGAACTTGAATCAACCCTGAGAATCTTAGTTGATTATGGCGGACCGGGGGTCGACTGCGTCCAGCCAGAAATGGGTCAGATCATTGCCATGCCCAACGGTGGAGCCCATCGGATTTCGGGTACCGTCGCTGATATCGCGGGCGTGGCATCAATCTCGGTGGACGGAACCCCTGTGGACTTGGATCCTGAAGGACGATGGGGCGCTGATGTACCCGTACGATGGGGACTGAACGTTCATAATATCATCGCCAGTGATGGAGAGAACGAAGTGTCGACGTTCTGCGCATACTACGCGGCCGATCGATTTGCCGATGGTGAACTCCCCCATATGGATGCTCTGCAGCTCAGACTGGCTCAAAGTGCACTCGATGATGGTGATCCGAACGCGCCCATTCGTAGCCTCGGAGATATCATACGGCGGGTGATCAACAGTCAGGGACTTGTGGATACAGTGCACCGTTCACTCCTCGCGCAGAACCCAGTGAAGCCATCGGAGTGTCATGTTCGCGTGCTGGGAGCATGTCTATTTCGATTGGGTATCGACTACACCAACTACGAAAGCCGTGGGCCCAATGGATTCGATTTAAACCTCGTTGAAGAGGGGATGCGCACTCGAATTGCGATGCGCGAGCAAAATGTCTTTGCCCGCTTGAACGGAACACTGGGCAACCGCGTGAGGATGCGTGCTGAGCACATTACGGTAGACATGACGTTTAATGTAGGCCTGAGAGGTAATGGAGACCCTGACATCGACCTCCGAACTCTAAATGAAGTCAGCGTGGGCGATTTAGATGCCGACTTCAGCGGGATTCTTGGTTTTCTGCTCAATTTAGTGTTCGAACTCTTCGAAGGACTCGTGCGCAATGTTGTCACCGATGCCATCCGCGGTTTTCTCAGAGATAATATCGACCGAGTGCTCACCGACATCTTCAGTAATGTGGGACTCGGGGAACTCAGCCAAGGCTTCAACGTGCCCAGCCTCGTCGGTGGTCCAGACATTCCACTGGTCATTAACGCATCACTGGCCAGGCTCGACTTCCAACCGGATCGAGCGATCATCGGTGTGAATGCACAAGTCGATGGACCATTGCTGATTCCCGCAGGCGGAGTGGCTATGCCCCTGCTACCGGGTGAGGAAGGCTTTGAAGTCCCCGGTGGTCGAGATGTCGGTGCGGCCATCAAGTTAGGCGTTCTCAATCAGGTGATGTATCGACTTTGGCGAGCTGGATATTTCAACGCCGAGAACGGAGGCCTTGTTCAAAATCTCGCCGATGATTTACCCGATGGAACCGAGGTTTTTCTTAATTTCTCTCAACCACCATGGGTCACCGGCGTGGACGGCGATTCACGCATTCGAGTCATGGTTGGCCCCTTATCAGCAGGGGTCATTCATCCGGAGTTTTTCGCGGAACCCATTCGAGTGCGACTCGCCACCGTCATCGAGGCCGGAGTGGAGGTTCGAGGAGAGCGAGATCTCGCTTTCGAGAATGTGGAAATCGATGAATTTTATCTCAGTTTAGCCGGCGCACAGGTCCCAGACCGTGCACGGCAAGTCATTGAAAACACGCTTCAAAGAGTTTTGCAGCGAATGGTCGACCGAGCGCTCAACGATGGACTTCCGAGCCTACCTCTTCCCGAGTTTGAAATTCCTGCCGACCAAGCCGAATTTGGCTTACCTGCCGGACAAACGCTCGGTATTCGCCAACCACGTCTGACGGGCAACCGCGCCGGCTGGACCTTCGATGGCAACTTTGGGGAATAATGTAATGAGGTACCTTCGAGTCATCCTGATGCTTTCTCTCAGTTTTGGTGTATTCGCCTGTGAAGACGACAGTGCACGCACGTCGAACGCCTCCGGTCAAAATCAAGATGGAGGCTCTGAGAACGATATGAATAGCCCAGATATGGGCATCATGTCGGCCTCGGACCAAGGTCTGCCCACGCCTCTTCGCGATACGGGCAATATGGGTGGTACACAGGCGGCGCCTGCATATGTAGAAATGAACTTGAATCGACGCCGTGCGCTGTACACGCGTTCGGATCATCCGGTCATCGAATACACCGTCTATGACCGCATTGGGCGCGTCATTCCGGAGTACCCGGTCCGCTTAGATGTTCAACCACGGGGTCAGGCTGAGGTGGGCTCCGACGAGCGTCTCAACTTCCTACAAGAAGGGCCCGGAGCTGTGCGCGGATGTGCGACGCCTGATATTTGTGGGCGCGTGAGCTTCTTTGTCGATGACGCGCCTGCCACCTTGGAGATTATCGAGCCTGAACGAGGCAGCGCCTTGACCGGCGAACCGGTTATTCGAGTACACGGACGGACTGATGTCGACCCAAGGGTCCGAGTGTTCGTGAATGACTTGCCCGTCGACGTCGATGAAAATGGAGAGTTTAGAACTGAATTTAGGGCTGAGTTCGGTATGAATCGAGTGGATATTTTAGCCGATGATGGTGTGCGCCGACCGGCCACTCGGTCAGTCCGGGAAGTACTCTGGGCACCTCGGGTCATCGACGCAGACAATCAGACGCTCGACCTATCGTCCATCGCGATCATTCGCGCTCACCAGAGGTCATTTGATTCCGGCGATGCCCCCGAACCACCAGGGGACGATGGAATTCAACGGATTTTCGACCTGGCGGGTACGGTCACCGCACTGCTTGAGCGCTCCGAGCCCTATCGATTGATTTCCGAGCCTCAGGTGGCCCAAGAAAACAACTTTTCACTGCGCATCAACGATGCAGGCATTGGCCAGCCCGATGTTGCGATTCTCCTCACCGATGATGGCATGGAGATCTTTATCCGATTCGAGGGTATGACCCTGGAGACTTCCGGTGAAATCACCGTGGAGGGCGAGGTCATCGATCTGGCAGGTACGGTGGAATTGACCGTGGCAGGATATGCGGCTGCACGGATGATCGTGGATGATGGCGGTCGGATTGGTGTTCACGTCGACGGTGTCGGTATCGCAGTCGAACGATTGAGCGGTCGCTTCAATGACTCCACCGCACAGGCCCTTGTGGATACCATCGGCAGTATCGTTCGCACCGCCTTGAATCAAGTCGCGAATGGATTAATCGACGACATTATCCGCACGGAGATTCCCGACTTCATCGAACTGGGTCTGGACGATGCCATCGCCCCTTTTCGAGAGATTGATATCTCACTTCCGGCCAGTGATTTTCTACCAGCTATCAATCTCACTGTGGGCCTGAGCGCCAGTCGTCCTGAATTTTTCAGACGCGACCGAATGGAATTGATATTAGATGGAGCTTTTCAACAGCCAGACGGCATAAACGCTCCACATCCAAGCCCTGGGGTTCTTGACTTCGCCGAGGGGTCCACCCCGGTATGGCCGCCCAGTGAAGGTCTTGTCTTGGCACTTCGGCTCTCAATTTTTAACGCCTTGCTCGATTCAGTGTGGCGCGCCGGCGCATTGCGCATCGATGTCTCCGAGCAGGTGGGTGACGTCTTGCCCCAAATCTCCGCGATGTCGCTGGATGCTCGTCTGCCGCCCGTGCTGGTCCCGACAGCACCCGGCGCTCCTTACTTACTGGAATTACAGGTCGGAGAGGTGGACGTGTTTGTGCAAAATCCAGCGAACCCTGAGCCTGATCACTACGTCATGAGTATGAGAACTGGTGTAGACATGGCTTTCGCCGATGGACAGCTGGCCACGGCAGTGGATACAGAGCCGGATATCCGGTTTGAGCTGGTGGCCGCTGGTGGCGACGTCGAACCACTGGCATCCAGTCTTTTCGAAACGATTCTAACCGGTCAAATTGGTCCCCTGATTTCGGAGCAAATGGGCGAAGCATTGACCATTAGCCTGGACACCGTCGTCCTCGAGGGAGACGCCTTCGAGCCCTTACAGGCAGAGATTGAGCGTATCCGTCTCAGACCAGGTTTCCCCACACCAGCTCGTGCTCAAAATGGTTGGGTCGTCGTTCAGGCACGCGTGGTCGCAGAGATTGAATAAAACCATCGCATGACACACTTAGACCGAACTTGGCCCTAAAAAACATTGGCTGTTCATCTGTGGCCAGCACAGCGTTCATCACGCTCAATGCATCCCAGACACTAAGGGCGTCAAGCGCATCAGCTGGTCACTGAGTTCGTGAGGATCCGAGGTGGGCTTCTGACACACATTATCCTCACACACATAGACTGTCGTTCGACCGTCACGGGCCGTCTTATTGTCCAAAATCGGCACGAGTGGCACGTGCTGATCCACATCGGATTGACGGATACGTATCAGCGCTTTGTTCGGTAAATAATGTGCGCCTATAACCTCATCAAACTGGTCCATAGGACCACGCTTCGGGCCGATGACTATGATCTGAAGGGGTGAATCTAGACGCATTTCGAGGGCTGAGAGTAGGGCCGGTTGAGAGATACCTCGTTCCGTCAAAGTCTGGGAGAATGCCTTGAAGATTCCATCGGCCCGCGTTTGATATTTTTCATCCGATGTCAGCGTATACAGTCGAAGCAGATTCATAGCGGTCACCGAGTTTCCGGCGGGCTGGGCCCCATCATAATTCGGCTGTTCCCGCGTGAGTAACGTCTCATGATCATCACTGGTAGTATAATACCCGAGTGGCGCACCATAATGTCTGTCCTGAAGCTGCTGCAGTTGCAAGGCAGCGTCAACCCAACGGACCTCACCGGTGGCTTCATAGAGGTCTAAGAGACCGGCAATGAGAAATGCGTAGTCTTCTAAATACCCATTCAGTTTTGCGACGCCATTTCGCCATGTCCGTAATAAACGGCCTTCAGGCGTCCGAACGTTGGCCAGTAAGAAGTGCGCATTCTTCTGCGCCGAGCGGATGTAAGCCTGATTGTTCAAAATGCGACCCGCCCGAGACATGGCCGAGATCATGAGACCATTCCACGCGACGAGCACTTTATCATCTAAGATGGGTGGGGGCCTTTGAGCACGCTGGCGATAGAGGGCCGCCCGGATTCGATCTAAAGCCGATCTTAAGTCCGATTCAGACATTTTGAGCCGACGGGCTGAATCCGACAGAGGACGCGGCACATACATGATGTTTCGACCTTCAAAGTTTCCCCGTGTCGTTAATCCGTATACGACCCGCACAATATTGAGCGCATCGGCACCGACAACGGCTTCCACCTCTTCCGACGTCCAAGTGAAAAACCAACCTTCTTCTCGATGACCAGTTGGTGTCGGGCTGTCTGCATCGGTCGCCGAAAAGAACCCGCCGTCCTGGTGTGTCATCTCCCGGAGAACATACTCGAGGGTACGATCCACGACCTGCCGATAGCTTGGATTCTTCGTAATCTGGTACGCATCCAGATACGCCATCGCCAATTGGGCGTTGTCGTATAACATTTTTTCGAAATGGGGCACTCGCCAACGCTCGTCGACAGTATACCGATGAAAACCACCGCCAATCTGATCATGCAAACCGCCGGCGGCCATTTTGTCGAGCGTGAAAGCCGCCATATGCATCGAATGGGAGTCTCCGGTGCGTCGATGGTAGCGCATGAGAAAATCCAGAGCCACGGGCCTCGGGAACTTAGGATGCCGGCCGAACCCTCCCCAGCGGGCATCAAAACGACGGGCAAAAACACCCGCTGTTTTTTGAATCACGTCGGCTTTTGGCACCCCTCCGGGTATTTGAGGCTGAGCCTGTGCTTTCAACTTTTGAGTGATGTCTGAGGCGTGCTGCACAACACCTTCAGGGTCAGTCCGATACCTGTGGGAAAGCTCTCTTAGGAGGGTGAAAAACCCCTTTCTCACCCCGCGATCACCATCTCGTGCAGGAAAATAGGTTCCACCAAAAAATGGCTCGCCCATTGGCGTCATCACGACGGTCATGGGCCATCCTCCCCGTCCGTGCAAAAGATGAACAGCCCCCATATAAATATCGTCTATGTCTGGACGTTCTTCTCGGTCGACCTTAATGGCAATGAAGTTTTCGTTGATGTACTGAGCGATCTCTTCGTCCTCGAATGATTCCCTCTCCATCACATGGCACCAATGGCACGTGGAATACCCCACGCTCAGGAGAATCGGTCGATTCATTTGGGCCGCTTGGGCGAACGCATCGTCACCCCACGCATCGC
>Ga0160423_10002725_pt1 | contig 14716 bp, 10 predicted proteins | sample CRUFie14St8metaG_FD_108191 | JGI IMG/M metagenome (GOLD analysis project Ga0160423, IMG submission 108191) | Marine microbial communities from the Costa Rica Dome - CRUD Field 142mm St8 metaG | ecosystem: Environmental > Aquatic > Marine > Oceanic > Photic zone | place: Costa Rica: the Eastern...
ACATTCATGTCGACGTAGAAATAGACAGCGACAAAGAAACTCACAGGCTTCTTTCGGGAATATCTGGTTCCGTAATCAGCGGACTTCAAGATATTGAAATAGGCGTAAATCTAGATCATGACTCTGAAACCCATAGATTACTCTCAGGTATATCTGGATCGTTAGGAGTTAATGATGACGCAGAAACGCATAGACTACTATCTGGGATATCTGGAGTATTAACGATAGGTCTTAGCGGAATAAATGTAGGCGTAGACCTTGACCATGACACCGAAACGCATAGATTACTATCAGGGCTATCAGGCTCATTAGGAAATAGCGATGACGAAGAAACCCATAGGTTACTTTCAGGCATATCTGGAATTCTGAACAATATTCATGACGGTGTAGACCTTGATCACGATACTGAAACGCATAGACTGCTATCTGGAGTTTCTGGCTTACTTGAAGATTTAGAGATTAGCGGGAAAACCGACATAACAGGAGACATAAACGTTGTCCCAATAAAACTAAGAACAAAAACGGTTACCGAAAAATTTGAAGAGGACTTTATACTCCTAGAAAGTATCCCTGAAAATCAAAGATACGGAACAACCTCGGGAGTAACATACGGAAAAGATAGAGACATAATGGATGATATTTTCGGCACGCATTTTAATAATGCCAGAAAAATAGACAATTCCCCAGAAACAGGTCACGCCGACTTCCTAATCCACGCAGAATGGATGGACCCAGATAGGCCTAGAGACTCTATATATACATTTGACACCGACACTGAATACGGATTGAGACAAGAAAATCGAGGCGCAAGCTTAATAAACTCATACGAACTTGAAGATTATAACAATTTATATAAAAGAGGACTACTAGACCACATAACAATTTTTAATAGATCACCATACCCACTTCAGTTTCATACCGCAGACGAAAGAAGAGCTTTTTTATCTCAACCAGTATCCCCAAAAACAGACGATATTCTATTCTTAGATCCTGATTTTGCCGTAAAAATTAAAAACGATGAAGCGGCAAGGGTTTTTGTTAAAAGACCTCACACTCTTTCAGGTTATAGCATAGACTACTCTATAACATACAAAGTTCCAGGTGAACTAGAAATTTAAAATGCATATTTTTCAGACAAACTCTCCAATCAAAAAGGTTGGGCACGATGAATATATAATCGGGAATAATAAAACAGATCCGCTTGCACTAATAAAAGGCAAAGAGTTGATCATCGATAAAATAACGGCAAAAAATCTTGACGCGATTACCTTAAAGCTAGCAGAAGATATATCGAAAATTAATGACATTTTACCAAACCTAGAAGAAACTCCAGATTTTACTTCCTTATCTGAAAAGGTTGAAAATATAAGCGGATTTCTATCAAATATAGAGCTAGAACTAGACATAGAATCTCCAGACATCGAGCTACTGTCCGGCAGAATAGAAGAGATTAAGGAATCTATACCCGACCTAGAAGAGTCGCTAGACATTCAAAACCTATCAGGCAAGATTAATTCAATTAGCGGACTACTTTCAGGTTTAGAAGAAACCCCTTTTATAGAATCCTTGTCTGGAAAAATAAATGAAATAAGCGGATTTTTATCGACGCTAGATGATAGCGCTGAAATTAATTTTCTTTCAGGCAGAATCGACTCAATTAATCAAGAACTTACCACTCAAGATAACCTCCTTCTCTCCAAGATAAACTCAGTAAGCGGCTTACTTTATGCCTTGATACATGAATTAGACCTAGACCCATTCGGAGGAAACCTTTCTACCGTACTAGGAATAAATACGACAGGAAGCAATCTTTCCCTAAATGATTTTGATATTCTTTCTGAAAAAATTGACCTTATAAGCGGCTTTCTTGAAAATATTGAATTAGAAGTAGATATAGAGGCTCCAGACCTAGAAGAAATCTCAGGCAAACTAGACTCAATTAGCGGCCTACTTGCAGACCTAGAAGAAACTCCTGATGTACAAATTTTATCTGGAAAAATTGATTCTATAAGCGGTTTACTCTCAGGCCTAGAAGAAAGCCCAGACATTAAAAGCCTTTCTGGAAGAGTTGATCAATTAAGCGGGCTTATAGATTCAATTAATCAAAATACAGGCTCATCGCCCACATCGGGATCAGCGGAAATATCAGGAAATGTTGAGTTTTTAAACATAACTGGATCACTTATAGTAAATGGTATAGACATTTATCCTACAATTTCAGGGCTCCTTGATAACGAAGGAGATATGAGCCTTAAAATAAAAGAGCTAGAGCTGTCAATAAACGAACTAAAGCCAGACGGAGGAACCTACTCCTTTTCCACAAATTTAGATTATTCAAGCGACACATACTTTATAGACTTCCCTTCTATATTTTCGGCTCCTCCTAAATTAAATGTATCAATTGAAACTACAGGACAAGGATCTATTGTCGACTATATAATTTCGGGAATTAATAATTCTGGATACTATTTAGTTTTCCCTGACGCAATAGAAGAAGATACCTACATTGCACATACAATGTTTGACTCTAATGGAGAATTCGCAGGAGAAGAAGCTTTTGAGATAAATAGTGATGGAGATATAGTTCCGAGTAACTCCCCCTTAATATCAGACACAATGTGGATACTAAGAAACCAGACTGACCTAGAAGTAAGAAATAATATATGGAGATACAACACGGGCCCAGAAGCTTTTACTGACGAAATATCATTTTAACCTGGTATAGTGTAACTTAATAAAATGGCAACAAGAAATTTAGTACCAAGAATAAGCGGAGAAGGAGGTATAGGCAAACTAGACAAAGCCTGGGCGACAGGAGTCTTTGATAATTTATATTTTGGCGGAGTACTCCTTGAAGGTTTTGATCAAAACGTAAAGACTACAGACAGCGTTGAATTTTTAAGCGGAAACTTCGTAAGTGGACTAACAATAAATGGAATAAATGTTTCGGGACTAGGAGGCTCAGTGACTGAAGAAAGCGTCATGTCTGGCTCCGCAGAGTTTTTATTTTTCTCCGATGTGTCAGACAATAATGGAATTACAGACAAAGCATATTATGAAACCCCAGATCCAAATTTATTTTTATCAGGAGTAACAGTTGCCTCTGCGACAGATCTTAAAGTTGAGTTAAGATGGGACGGACCAAATGATGACTATGTTGGAGAAGCTTTCATTGAGGGACAAAAAATCCCCATGTCAAATATCAGTCAACTAGGAAATGACACAAGAAGATTCGCTGGTTATCTAGATAACTTAAATCTAGAAGGTAAAACAGGAATAAGCGGAGAAGCCAACGGAAGAAGCATTATTATCCCGCTTACAGAACTAGGATCCGGACCAGAAGCTATAGATATAAGAATAGACCCAATATCCTCCGCAAATCCAAAAGCTGGAGAGCTACTAGGATCTTCGAGCCTAAAGCAGGGAGACACAATAAACATATATGCAGATTTTAATACAAACGATGTAGACCTAATTAAGGTTTTTAATTCAGGAATTTCCCAGGGAATATCGTTTACAAATTATCCGTTATCAGAAAACAATGGAATATTTACTGCAACAATCCCAGTAGAAATATCAAACAGAAACGGAAATCAAGAGGTAGCAATACAAGCAATAAACAGTTTTGGGTCGACTGGAAACGCAGTTCATTCAACTAGTTTCGTAAATCTAGATCAAACATACCCCTCAATAAACGCAACAGAACCAACAAGCTACAACGGAAGGACAGACGGGCTAAGAGAAGGAGAATCAACAACATTTTCAACTTCGGTAAGCAATTTTGACGAAAATGTAGACTCTATAGAATACAGAGAGTTAGATAACTCAATAACAATCCAGAACAAAAATACGCTAGAAGCCTCAAAGTCGACCTCCTATCAAAACGGAATTTTCAACAACTCGGACAATGTAGAAATTTTTGTGTCGAGAACTTCAAATGGAGCTACAGACACAGAAACCCTTTCTGTCAAAATAGCAAATAGCCCAGAAATAACATCTGCATCAATTTCACCAACAGCATCAACTGCTACAGCACCCAGTATAGTAGGTACATCAGAAGTAAAAGCAGGAGATACAGTAGAAGCGAAAGTATATATAGACGGAAAAGGGAGCGCTATAAATGATATATCTGTATCCGTCTCAAATAAAGGTCTTTCAGACGGAACACAACAATCATTTTCTTCCTCTTTTTCTAAGACAACAATGAGCGACGGAACTTTTGAATTCACGATTCCAGTAAAAGTTTTTGGCCCACTCGGAAATGGATCCAGAGACGGAATGGCGGGAGCTTCATTTATAGCGAAAAACAATTTTAACTCGCAGGGGGACGAGTTTTCGACGCAAGCTTCAGCAACCCTGAATAACGGAAGCATACCTCAGGTTCAATTTAACTCAGTATCTTATCCGGCAGGACAACAAGCAATCAAATCAGGCGAATCTGCATCTGTAGACAACTCCGTATCAAACTTTGACTCAATAACATATTCCTCGCCCAATGGCGACCTATCCGTATCATACCCAAATACGTTCGACCAGAATAAAAACGTAGACTATTTAAATGGCGGCTACAACGTAGGTGCCGACGGAGGGGTAAATAACTTAAAAATTTCCGCCACAAAAACATCGAACGGAGCAACCATAGAATCTTCCTCAATAGTAAATATAGCTAACTCAGCCCTAATCCTTTCGATAAATAACTTGGCTTCCAGCCTATCAAGTTCCATAGCTGGAGAATCGGATCAATTCAACCTCTCAAGCTCTCAATTAATGCTTAACGCCCCAACCCTAAGTATTGACCCCAATCAGTCGCCACCCTCATCATTAACTCAAAATAATTCTGGAACATCAAAAAACTCCAATACTTATACAATAAATATATCAGACGCAGATCAAAAAGGTACTTTTAGCTGGCAAGTCTCTGCAAGAAATTTGGCGAACATTCCAACCACAATAATTTCATCCAACTCAACCTACACGCTAGCTGGATTCTCAGAGAGAACAATACAGGCGTCCCCAAATAGCATTGGGGCAGGACTAGCGAACATCGGCACAACAGTTTCAAATACATCAAACGTTAACTTTGAAAATATATCAGAGGGAGGCTCCGCGCCTAACGGTGGAACAATTTATTCTTATGAGCCTCTAGCAAACGGAACTCAGCTCGATAATTCATTTGATTTAAATAATAAATTTACCATATGCAACTCTTCGGGAGTCGTAGACTCAAATGGAGATTATGTATTTAATTTAGATAAATTAAATAGATCAGCTAATACATCAACTTTAAATCCAGCTGCTTTTGTTATCTCAGAGAGTTAAAAATATAACTAAAAAATACAGCATTTTAATGTAAAACCCGCACACAGACGTGTAAATTTAGTCAATGAATATATTATTGACCGCAAACTTCAAGAGAGGAATATTTTCTAACGGGTTACAACAAAATATAGTTTTCCTCTCCGAGCTTTTAAAAAATATTGGGTTTACTCCTTTAATTGCAGTTAACCATAAAATAGAAGAATGTATTGATCCTCCCACAGATATATTAATAATGGAATCTCACGAAATTCCAGAATACTGCAGTGACTTATATGCAGTTTTGCAGACAGGCTGGGTTTTAGATAAAAAAAATATAGACATAATAAAGCAGGCTCAACCAAAATGCAAGAACATATACGTTCACTACGGAAATAGGCTACTTGCAGACATAGAGCAATCAAGCTGGGATAATACTCGACCAATAATTAATTATAAAGTTGACGAAAACTGGGTGTCCCCTCATTATCAATTCTCCATACCTTACTTTAAATCGTATTATAAATCACAAAAAGTTTTTGAATTACCATATATTTGGAGCCCTAAATACCTAGACATACATGAAAAAATATGGAACAAAGCAGGAAAGAGTTGCTATTACTCAAAAGATAAGGAAAAAAATATAGGAATTTTTGAACCAAACCTAAATATAACAAAACACTGTTTGCCGTCCATCATGATAGCGGAAGAACTGTATTCGCAAGATCGAAGCTTATTTAATAAATTAAACGTTTACTGCACATCAAAGCTTAATAATGCAAATTACTTCAAAGCCTTAATGTGGCAACTAGACTTGCAAAAAGAAAGTAAAATTAGCTATTTAGGAAGAACAACAATTAGCAAGGTTTTCGCTAATGACGTTAGTATATCTTTATCCAATCAATTATTAAATGGATTAAACTATACATATCTAGAAGCTCTATACTTAAACATACCACTAGTGCATAACTCAGACTACATTAAAAACGCAGGATATTATTACCCAGAATATGATATTCAGAAAGGAGCGAACGCACTGCGGGACGCTATATTATACCACGAACATAATCTAGAAGATTACAAAAAGCAGTCTCAAATCACTTTAAATCAATACTCACCCAAAAACCCACTTGTTATAGAAAAATATAAAAAATTATTGTCATGAAAATAGGAATCACGCTTGATATGTCCATTGCCTTCTGGGCAAATGGAATGCAACAGAATATTGTCTTTTTGTATGATTTATTTAAAAGAATAGGTCATGAATGTTATTACATTACCAAAGACATGCCAAAAAATAAAATGCACCTCAACCACGAGGGCATGCTACTGCAAGATTTAATTGCGGATAAAAATGAAAAGCTCGACATATTAATTGTCGCAGGATATGATATTCCATCAAGAATATATAAAGACCTCAAGGAGCGCAATCCTCATTTAAAAATTATCGTAGCCCACTTTGGTCACAAATTATATATAGATACATACAATGTATTATTTGAAGAAAAGTACAAAAATTATGATATAAAATTAAACCCCAAAAACACCAACGAACACATAGATCAAATATGGATTCTTCCACACCACGCCTCAGGAATAGAATATATTAAAACGTATTATGGAATAGACAACGTTGTAGTAACCCCTATGATATGGGAACCTTCTTTTATTCAAGATAAAATAAAAGACTTAAAAAGTAAAAATTTAAATCCATTTTTTAAGCCTGATTATGCGAGCAAGGTCTGCATTTTTGAACCGAATGCGAACGCAATCAAGACATGCCTCGTCCCCTTGATGATCTGCGAGAGACTTGAAACAGAGCGACCAAATACGCTAAACAGTATCAATACTTTTTGTGCAGAAAAAATCAGAAATAGGAAATATTTCGAAAATTTTGTAAGAAGATTAAATATTCTAAACAAGAAGAACTTCTGCTTTTTTAATAACAGATGGGGGTCGCTTGATGCACTAAGCAAATTCGGCAGTACAATTATTAGCCATCAAAATGACAATGAATTTAATTATGCAAATTTTGAGCAACTTTATATGGGCCTACCACTAATTCACAACTGCCCCAGCTTATGCGATGTAGGGTATTATTATGAGCAACATGATATTAAAATGGGATCCAATCAATTATATAATGCAATTTTGAATCATGAAAAAATCCTAGATGAATATACACAGCAAGCTCGTTCCTGCCTGAAACGGTTTAGCCCTTTTGAGGATAAAAACATAAATGCATATTCCAACCTAATAGATGACATTAAATAAAATAAGCAGAGCTTTTTTTATAAATCTCGACCGAAGAGCAGACCGGTTAGAGCATATAAATAAAAATCTACCATTCTCCGCAGAAAGATTTTCCGCTGTCGATGCGAAAAATCTAGAGCTTGACGAAGAAATAGAAAAAATATTTAGAAAATGCTTAAACAAACTAACAAAAGCAGAAATAGCGTGCTCCCTTAGTCACTATAAACTATGGAAACAACTAACTCTAGACAAGAAAGCTAATAACTACTTAATACTAGAAGACGACGTAGTTTTCAAAAAAGGGTTTGTCAGCTTTTGGAACCAAGTTTTTAGCGAGTATATGCCCAGTGATTATAATTTAATATACCTTGGTGGCTGCCAACCATGGAACAAACCTCAATACCATAAAGCTTTAAAACCTTATAATCAACACTTTTGCAACATAAAAAAGAATGATTTTTTTTCCAACGGTGATCATTTTTGGCATATGACAACATGCAGTTATATTATTAACAAAAACGCCGCAAGCCTAATGTGTCAATATGTCGAGCAGGCCGGAATGGATAGACCGCTAGACTTTTTCATGCTTCGCTTTTTTGATAAGAATAAATTTTTTAGCGCACCCGAATCTGTATTTCATTTGAACCCATTAATGGCGCATCAACTGCATGAAGAAGGGGAAAGCCTAGAAATTGATAAAAAATCAGATATACGAAATAATTATTCAAAATTTAACAAAGCCGGCTTGACTAAAATTATACACCAAAGCTGGAAGGACGAAAACATCCCTAACCACATATACAAAAAAGATTGGGTAGATTCATGGCAAGAAAAAAACCCAAGCTGGGAGTATAGACTCTGGACTGACGAAGACAATTTAAATCTTATAAAAAATCACTACCCTCAATATCTAGATCTATATAATTCATATGAAAACGGAGTAAACAAAGCGGATATTGCTAGATTTTTTTATATGCACAAATACGGAGGAGTCTATGTTGATTTAGATTTTAAATGCTTAAAGCCCCTAGATGATTTATTTGCCGGCGAGACTATGGTTCTAGGTAAACAAAAAATGAAAGAAAGAGATCATATAATCAATAAAAATGCAATCCCTAACGCATTTAAATATTCCTCTCCTGGGGAAGACTTCTGGATAGACTGCCTAGACCTTCTACCAGAATATAAATATTTCAAAAATGGAGACCCCACTCCCCCAGAGGTAGCGACTGGTCCAATATTCCTCTTTGAATGCCTCAAAAGACTTAAGCCAAAAAATATGAAAATACTTGACCCTGAGATTTTTTATCCTATAAGTTGGGACACAGATGGGTCTGCGGCAAATAATTCTATAAACAAAAAATGGCTCGAAGATCCAGAGTCTTGTTTTCCTAAGGCTTATGCCGTAACTTATTGGACTTGCTCCTGGAGAGATCAATCTTGCGTTCATAAAAATAACAATACAAAAGTTAAGGAGAAAGTTAAAGAATTCATAAACCTTAAAAACCAATGGCAGAACTTCAAAGACTACAATTTCTTAAAATACGTTTCCGAGGAGTTACCTAAAGCGGAAGTGCCTGAAAATAAATTTAGCGCATATAATACGGGCCAGAAAATAGCTGTAGTTAGCCTATATACAAAAGAAATATCAGACTATGCCGTTCACTCAGAAAATTCCATAAAAGAATATTGCGAAAAACAAAATTATACATTTTATATTTATCGCGAAAAACTTGAAAAAGAATCTAGCCCCAACTGGTCTAAAGCTCAAGCCCTGCTAAACCATATTAATGATCACGAATACATAATATGGATGGATTCTGACACATTAATTTTTAATCCAAACAAAAAACTTGAAGATATAATAAATAAAGCTTCAAAAAAATTCATCTTAGCCACCGAAGATATTGGGAGCAATTCCATGCTTAATAGCGGAGTATTATTTTTCAAGTCTCATAATTATACAAAAAATTTAATAAAAAGATGGCGCGACTTCAGAGGAGACAAATCCTCATTATATTCGAGCGGCGGAGACCAAGAAATATTATGCAGCATATTAAAGAAATCTGATGCAGGCGGCTTTAATAGAAAAATATTTAAAATGAACGAGTTTAATACCGACCCAAGATTAGTAAACAATGACACATTCATATTGCATTTTATGGCGTACCCCTTTCAATTAAAAAAAATATTCATGAGTTATTGGCGAAAAAATTTTCCTGTATAAACCTACGGGATTTTAAAAAAAACTTCATAAAATTAAATTCCCAAACACTGTTTTTTGCAGTATATATTAATGTATGGCAAAAATCTTCCGTACCGAAACATTAAATCTTGGCGGTAATCTCCGCCTTGAAGCGAGTTCTGCTGGCGCTTTTGAAATCAAAAGTGCTGACGGCAGTACAACACATATGTCTCGTGATACAATTGAGACAGATATCTCCAGCCTTCAAGCTGTTGACGTAAAGAACGAATCTGATCTCAGTGTTGACGTTTCCAGCCTTCAAGCTGTTGATGTAAAGAACGAATCAGATCTCAGCGTTGACGTTTCCAGCTTGCACAGCATGGACTCCGATCAGGACACAGACATCTCGAGCCTTCAAGCTCAAGACGTAAAGAATGAATCGGACCTTAGCGTTGACATCTCAAGCCTTAAAGCTGTTCAAGTCAATGTCGATGGCTTCATCTCTAGCCTTCATTCTTTCGACTCCGATCAGGACACAGACATCTCGAGCCTTCAAGCTCAAGACGTAAAGAACGAATCGGACCTAAGCGTTGACGTTTCCAGCCTTCAAGCTGTTGACGTAAAGAACGAATCGGACCTCAGTGTTGACGTTTCCAGCCTTCAAGCTGTTGACGTTAAAAATGAGTCTGATCTCAGCGTTGATATCTCCAGCCTTCACGCTCAAGACCAAGGAAACGACGTAGTCGCTAAATCCGTGGCTCAAGACGCGAACGCAGAAGATTCGGGATCAATATCCTTTGGTCGTACATTCGACGCAGCACCAGCTGCCGTCGCTGTGCTCAAAAGCACAAACGCAAGCGATCCAATTATCGCATGCATGATTACAGCGATCTCAACAACCGCGCTTACAGTATCATTCGCAGATGCATTGCCTTCAGCTAACTACACAGTTGAAATTTTTGCATCAGTTGCAGACTGATCCTAACGAGAAAGATATTTACTTATCTTTGGCGACCCTTTGGGTCGCCTTTTTTTGTGTAAAATAACTCATGAGTAGAGAAGAACTATTTGAAGACCTATTTGGAGACAAGCCTAAAAACGAACTCGGAAAATACGAACCCGAGAATGAAAAATTCAAAAAAGAAAATATCCCCGCTAAATATTCTAAGCCAGAAGCCCAAAAAAAACTAAAAAAACTCTTCAACAAACTAAGGCATAAGGCGATTTATCTAAACATGGAGCACGAAGACCTCTTGGAAGAATTTGAAGAAATGCGCAAAGATTTTGTATCTAAAATGTTTGAATATTGCAGCAAGAAAAACATAGAGCCCCCATTTGAGTCAGTAAAGTCTAAAGAAGACAAAGGAGAGGGATTATCCAGCTCGGAAATGAAGAACCTATTTAGGGAAATTATGATAAAAACCCATCCAGACAAAAATTCAAATCTGCCAGAAGAAGAGCTAGAAAGAAAGGTGGAGTTATATCAGCAAGCTATAGAAGGAAAGGAAAATGGAAACTTTAGAAAAATCCTTCAGGTGGCGCTCGAGCTTAATGTCAGAGTAAAGGAAATTTCTCCAGAACTAATCGCGCAGCTAAGAAAAGAAATAAAAAACATCAACCAGCAAATAAAAGAAATAAAGGCTAATACAATGTATCAATGGGGAAAGTCAAACGACAAACTAAAACTTCAAATATTTGAATTATTGACAAAAAACCAAAAACAGTTATAATATTAGACTATGATAGAATTTTATAACGTAAAAAAGAAAGAAAAAGTTTTTGTCGATCCCTCAAAAGTAACTAAAAAGACTTACGAAAAAACAACTAAAGCAGGCAAGCTGTCAGTAAGATATTCCCTCAAAGCTGTAGATGATGATGGAACAAAGCTTACAAAGTTTTGTAGCAAAGCTGACTTTGACTCGATTTAATCAATCGTCTCTATTCAAGGCATTGTCAGCGCTGGAGTAGATCCCAGCGAAGGTAGTGAAGCAGAAATCCCTGCATACTTATTTTGAAGATAGTTTTTTACAGTATTTATTTCAGATATATCTAGAGCTTCATGAAATATTATAACCTCCCATATCTTCATCGCATAGGTTGCGCGAAATATGGTGTTGACGGCGAGCGCCGCAGCGCTGCTAGAATGTTGCCCGACAAGAGGGTTTCCCCCAAGCTCAGTATCCCAAAGATAAGCAGTTGAACTATCTTGCCTTCCTATTGTGAGGTGTGGTCCTATGTTAAAATTTGACACAAACCTAGGGCGGTGGCTTGCGGTATAACCATATGTAGAATTGTATGTACTAATATGATTCATAGTAGATGCCGAAGAGTCCCTGTACCACCAGCTATAATTATTAAAAGGCGAAACATTTCCTGATCCAGCGGCAATATAAAATATCGTATTCTCGGTTGTTATAGATTGAGGGGCAGCAGCATCAAAATTGTACATATCATGAGTATTATTGTCTACAGCAGGCATATCGCATACTCCACCGCTAAGCGCAGAAGATATATTTAAATCAATTTTAGTAAACGTAGCAGCGTTTCCATTGCCATATCTATTAGATTCCATATGGTAATTATTGTGAGTTCTATCATACCAACTAAAAACATTATCATCGTGAGAAAGCCCGCTGGTAACACTCAGTCCATCAATATGATTAGCGTCCATATGTATAGCTGGCGAGCTTGTAATATAATAATTGGCAGTCGTATCAGTGTACAAACCTTGAGGGTAATGTAAATCATCGACGCCGCCAGTTGAATGAATCAAACTATCCCTATTATAAACGTGCCAAACAACACCGTCATATACAATGATTCTATTAGTATCTGATTCATAATAAACCTCACCCTGAACAGGGCTACTGGGTCGATTATTAGATGTTATAGGAGGAATTCTAGCCATTACTCTTTATGTTACACTTAGTCTACCTTAAAGTCCTGGACTAGTTGGAGGAACCCTGGTAGAGCGCAGAGCTCCGCCGCCAGCGAAAAGCCCATTGACGCCACCGCTGCCCTCATCTGGAACCATATAACCTACGCCTGGGCTAATTATCCAATCTTCTCCCATTCTCCACCAATGAACAAGATTACCGGAACGGTCGGTATCGTAAGAATCTTTAGAAGATAGGTCAGTAGTCACCCTATTGTTCCAAATATTATAGATATCTGCATCACTTAAAGTCGTATTCCAAATAGCAACTTCATTAATATTGCCCTTCATATAATGAGTGTTAAATCCGCTAGACAAACGGCCCACGCTTAGGCCGTCGCCGCCCGAAGAAGAAGCTGAGCCTGTTGTCCCTGTTTGTTCTAAAGATCCATTAAGATAAATTTTAGCTGTGCCACTAGAATATGTGGCGGCCACATGATACCACACTCTTTCGAGCGCAAGAGTATTTGTAGTACCCGCCGATAAATCTACCCCACTTCCTCCGCTCTGAACCTGAAATCTTAATTCATTATTATCCCCCTTGTGAAGCCTGATGGTGTTATTTACATCAGGACCCGAAGAAATAAAACATTGTTTACCTGTCAATTTACCTGCATTAAAGTAAACCCAGCAAGACATACTGAATGCGGTTGAGGAATCCAAAACATCAACGTCACCTACATTCATAAAAGCGCTCGTGCCATTAAGCAGAATCGAGTAAGAATCACTAAATCCATCTTCAAACTCGCTCCATCTATCAAACCCCTTAGAATTGTAAATATAAAGAGCTTTAGTATCTGTCCCAAATGCTATGGTTCCTGTAGGGTCACCTGTACGCCCTAAAATATTAGCTTCTGTATCAAAAATATCTATCACTAAAGGAGGAAGTCCAGCTGACCCAGGAATCGCAACAGTTCCTAGTAAAGATGGAAGTGGAAGTGGCATTATTGAGCAGTGTCTCCGCAAAGAATGAATGTGTCTGCTGCGTAAGAAGCTAGAGTTACCATTCCTTTGTTCCCTGCAATTTTAGTGTGTGACTGCCTATTACTAACAGTAACCCCAGAGCCTGCCGCAAAAATTACCTGACCTTCGTCTAACTGTATACAAGTGCAAGAAAATCCTGCTCCAAGAGAAGGTGCCACGGTAACGATAACATCTGAAGCGCTGCTAAAAGTAAGAACTTTTCCTCGGTCTGAAGAAACCAGGGTATAAGTTGTTCCAGTTTGAGCGTTGACAGAAGTGGAAAAATTAGAAATCTCACCCCCTTGAAAATCAACAGATCCGTCGGAGCTAATACGCATCTTCTCATCCCCTTTGATGCTTAGGCGGATGTCTGCACCTGATCCCCCTGAACCATCTTCATCTGCACCTATATACAGGCCATCACCATTAGGGCGAATCATGTGATAATAACTCTGCGAATCAACCGACAACCGCAAGCCATCTAATCCTGTTGTGGAAAGATGAAGCTTAGAATTAGGATTCGTAGTACCAATGCCGACATTGCCCGAGGTGTGATTAATTGTTAATCTATTTGCGACAAAAGAATCAGCATCTGTCGCTGTATCAATTTGAAAAAGAGAGCCATTGCTCCTTATTAGGGTGTTTAAATCTGTTTGATCAGTTTCACTCAACCATATTCTTGGTTGTGCACCTTCAAGCTTCATCGCTGGATTTCCACCAGCAATATGTAATTTATAATCAGGACTCGTAGTACCAATACCTACGTTGCCGTCCTTAATATTTAAGATGGCTTCGTCGAGTTTATTATCGTGAATCGAAAATACTAAAGACCCTGCATATAAAGAGTAATCTTGAACCGATTGACCCTGCTCATTGGTGCGGTTTAATCTAAGAATTGATGCGGCTGAATCCTTAATCTCTAAAGCTCTACCAGATACTACGCCGCCAGAAGGACTCGTAGTACCAATACCTACGTTGCCGACGGAGTTGATGGTTAAAGAGTCAACTCCATCATTAGCTATTGTAAACTTAGTGTCATCTTGAGTCAATGTAGTGGCAGTTGCATTTGTGCTAGAATCTGAAAG
>Ga0160423_10002726_pt1 | contig 14716 bp, 32 predicted proteins | sample CRUFie14St8metaG_FD_108191 | JGI IMG/M metagenome (GOLD analysis project Ga0160423, IMG submission 108191) | Marine microbial communities from the Costa Rica Dome - CRUD Field 142mm St8 metaG | ecosystem: Environmental > Aquatic > Marine > Oceanic > Photic zone | place: Costa Rica: the Eastern...
CTATTAGAATAAGACGAACAGCGGGCATATCACCAGCACCACACGACCATTATGGAACCTTCGTAGGTACTGCTCTTACACAAGAGGAAGAAATGCTATTGAGCGAACTGGTATAGGAACACCTCACCCGGGCATGGTCGAAGTGCATTATCCTGATAGCAAAAATGCTTATCGTATGAGGCGAGGTTTTTGGGTTGCACCACGTATGCAGTACCCTGTTCGGCCTTCCCATGTAGGCACTGAGAGAACACAAGAGCTTGTGACATTTATAGCAGGCAATCACGGAAGAGGACTACCGACCACACTTATACGGGATGAGGTGCGAGATGTTAACGATCCGGTAAGTGAGTGGAGAGGGTCGCCTCGTCCTATAGAGCTTACTGAAAAAGACGAAATGGCTCGTTGCCATGGTCGCCCGATCAGAGGAGGAATTGTATATCCTGGCGATACTGATGTATGGCTAGGAACCGTCAAAACTGAATACAAGCTAGTATTTGGTTAAACCATAAACACACACACAAGGAGTATAATGAAACAAGAAAACGTAAATAAAGACACTGCAAACCGACTAGATGGAAAAGAAGTTCACTTCACAACGGTAGTGGATAATAAAACCGGGGAATGGAGAGTGCTTATGCAAACAGCAGGAGCATCTTCAGTTGAGTTCGGCCTAGAAACCAGAAATCGAACCGTTGCAGAGAAACGACTTCAGCTAGTCAAAAATTGGGTCTCAAAGGATGGCTACAATGCTTTCGCTTACAAACTGCAGACCAACAACAAGGAAGGAAAGCGTATGTTTGCTGGTAGACCTTTGACAGGCGAAGGAGGTCACCACGATGTAATCGGTAACCATTGGAGCAAGAAGATGAAGCGTGAACCTAAGTCCATGAAGGACTTAAGGGCTGAAGGTAAAAAGAAACTAGAACAGCTAATGGCAAGTGGTGTTGGGAAGAAAAGGATCTTCATCAACTTCCAGTCAAACTTGTTAAGCGCATTAGAGGCCGAAGCTGACAAAGCGGGACGTACGAAAAGCGATATCGTGAACGACATGATTCATGAACGATACACCATTAAGGATCAAGCCAAGCTTGCTATTGAGATCGTTGAGTTACGAAAGCGAATTGAGCAAGCCGATAAGCGAGAGGCGATCTCCAAGAAAGTAATTCAGGATTATCACGTGCATACCCAAGCCTTAAAGGAAGCTCTGGATATAGAAAGGGAGAGAACGAAGAACAGGGCTGATGACCTTGCATCTTGGGCTCATGAACACGATTGCAGGGGTGATAATGACGCTGATAAATGGCTCTCAGACTTGATTGCAAAGGAAGAAGAAGCACCAAAGAAAGGCTTCCTTCATCGCTTCATTGGGTTCTTCAAGAAAGGCAAGTAATGCAGTACTTATATCGCTTGAAATTCGTCATAACCAAAATGCCTAAGCAATTGATGTTTCTGTGGTGTCAGTCACGTGACTCATGGAAGTCAATAAAGAGGAGACGATAACAACAACCAACAACATAGAAAGAGAGGCTAATATGCCAGTAAGACGTAAAGAAACAATAGCACCTAAAGAAACAAAAAAGAGTAAGAACGAAACACCTACTCTATCCGTCAATGAGATCATACCAGAACAACGTGAGAATCTCATTCAGCTCCATAGCAATATCCGTAGAAAGAAAGCACTAGAGGATTCAGTTAAGTCTGATCCAGCCAAGGCGGAATTGATCGATATAGCCAAAGAGCGTATGTTTAAGGATGGAGATAATAAATCGTTCTATGTTGATCTCCATGATGATGGCAAGCAACTGCTCGTGAAGCCAAACACAAGGCGTTGGCCAGTCACGGAGGATCAGATAGGCAAAATCGAGAAGGTCATCGAAGATGCCGGCTACGATGCTGGTGACTACTACCACGAGTCGCACCAGATAAAGATCAATGCCGACAAGATACATGATCGTCTTGGGGAAGAGAACTACTACACCTTCCAGGCTGAACTAGCGGCTTTCATGGCGGAACATAAAGTGAGCGATTGCTTTAGCCAGTTAGTCGAGTTCATGCCAAAGACGGACTTTCATACCTCACGCCTCGCACTACCATGCGAAGTAAACATGGGTATTGAAAAGATCAAACCAACCACTGTCTCAATTGAGACCAAACTAAAATAACGAAAGGATATATGTACGAAGTAAATAATAATCTAATAGCAGAACAACTAAACGCGTTTCGTGGCGCATTGAAGGGAGGCAAATCCAAAGAGCTCACATATAGCTCTGGTAGGTTTGACCCTAAAGCCTTTGCACGTCGAGAGACCGATGGTTTCTTCAAGCGTCCTGCCAACACGGTAGATGGCAAACCAGTAATCACCATGATTGTTGATTGTAGTGGTTCAATGAGTGGTCAGCCTATGGAAGGTGCAATCCAAATGTGTTGTATCCTCAGTCGTCTACATGAGGCGAATGTGATTCATGCAAACATACTCTGCACCGGTTACTCTAGAACGACGGCAACAAAAAATGGTTACAAGGTTCCTATGCCACAGCCCGATTGGGTATGGGCTCATCTATCAGCAGTCCATGGTCGTGAGGGTATCTCACAGACCTTTACGATGTTCAAGGACATCATTGCCTCATCGGACTTGGTTACCTGCTACACAGATGCAGATATATCCGACTCTGAGCTGAAGCCTCAATTATGGAAGCGGCATGGAGTAAACTGCATCGGTATGTATTGCGGACCAATAGGTCAAGTCGGTGTAATGCTCAGGTACTTTGATCATGCAATTGCACGGACTAATGTACGAGACCTATTCACCAGCTATCTTACTGTGGTCAAGCAACTACTTAGAGCGAGGAGAGGGTAATGACAATCACGGTAACACATGGATCGCGGAAATATGAATGGCGAAAGGGAAGAGGCTGGTTCTCTGATAAGAACAGGCGTGTGACTTCGTATCCACTAATAAAGAAGCTAGATAATATAGCACTTGATGAATCAGTCTGGAGGTCAAGACAGGCTCTTGGTTTAACAGAGAATGGTATAGGTGCAAAGAAAATAGAAAGCAAATAACAATGGAACAAAAACCAACAAATAAAGAAAAGGTAACAATGGTCGTGCTTGCGCTCGGCTATTTAGCGGTAAATGCAATGCAGAAAATGTTTGATCATATTCTTGATGCGGTTAATGAGGAGGAGGAACAATGAGCGTAACAATGCCAAGTCCTATAATGGATACTTCAGTTGATGAATTCACCAAGAATATCGACTATTTCAGTATTGAAAATATCAACCGACAGGGGCTCTCTGATCGTAGGTTTATAGAATATATGCTCGCTACTCCCATGATGGGCATGAGTGCCGTTATGGAGTACATACAAAAGAAGTACCACACACGTTTCGGTTCACAGATGTGGGTTGATCAATCCGTATCTAATGACCTCGAGATGACGGATATGGATATGTTGACGATGGAAGAAGTTCCGTTCCCGTCGTCATCTATTGAGTTCTACTTTGAAGACCCAAGCATCCCGACGGTTCTTGCCTATCGAGGCACGTTGATAGAAATGACTGAAAAGCTAGGCATCACTGATCTTAAGTGGGCGAAGAATCCAAATAATGATGGATCGGTGTCAGATGTTGAATCAGTAAACTTCTGGGTAGAGAAGAAGAACTGGAAGGGCGGCATGGCGTTTCGCGCGCGGGCGCACAACTGGAACGAGATGATGAAAGCCGAGGCAGGTGCGGATATTGAACGACTAGCTGGTTCGGTGCAATGGACGGACGAAGAGTGGTTGTACCTTAGAAACCTATACCGTATGTGCATCAAAGTTCTTGCCTATGCGAGTGTCCCACATCTCTCAAAGAAAGTAACCAAGAAGGGTCTACCTAGGCAGGGCAAGCCGGGCGTAAAAGGCAGACCGAACAATAATATATTCCGTGTTGTGTATCTGCCTGAGATTCACAAAGGCTCGTCACCCGCGGGTAACAACGAACGGAAACATGACTTCAAAGGGCGTAGGGGCTTCATTCGCACATATAGGAATGATAGATACGTCAATATGAAGGGTAAGATACAATACATTCCGCCCGTGCCTGGGCCTAATGGGGAGATACCACGAAGTGTTTACAAGGTGAGGAAACCGTAACAATGCCAAATCACTGCTATAATAAAATAAGAATCACGGGCGAGACGGATGCCCTAATGCGTATGAGGGATTACCTCAAAAGCGATGAGTCCGTCTTCGATCTCGAGTCTATAATACCTGCTCCTGCAGATATTGAGGACAATGAGGAGTTAATCGACTGGCGATGGGAACACTGGGGAACAAAATGGAATACCTATGAGGTCGTACTTGATGAGGACGATGAATCATTAGAGTACACATTTTACACAGCCTGGTCTCCGCCAAAGCCACCGATCGAGGTGTTAAGGGAAATCTTCCCTAAGTCATATATTAGCGCGTTCTACGATGAGCCGCTTATGGAAGATGCCGGATATTACTAAATACGATTGGGCAATGAGGAACTACACTTGTGAGGAGTGCGGTAGTACTGGAGTGCATAAACGCTTCCAGTTTGTGAACACACGGAATGGTCGAGGTGTATGCTTTAAGTGCCGAGAGGAGTATTATGTCAAAGTCGCGGCGGACCCGGCTCAGGGTCGTCCTCCACGTAATACTCGCGCAAGGCGTTCACAACCGCATCAAGCAACCAGCAAAAACTAGCCGAAGCGAAAGGGTATAGGGGTTCTTTTAAGTAGAGCCCCATACCCACGCCAACCCAGAACCCTGCACATAGAGCGCACTTGGGTAGCATCGGAAGGTAAACGGCTACCTGATCCCTAATAGTTTTCGTCGGCTTGCCATACATGAATATGGCCGTAATGCCGGCACACGCGAGAAGCTCAAGCATGGGGGAGATGTAGCCTAAATTATCTAGCTATCTCCGCGTTGTGCTCGGAGCACGGACAATGCCTGTGGCATCATCTCTACCTCTCCAAACTGGAGTGGAGGAGAAACTGATCCATCATCAAACTTTATGAATGCCTTATCGCCTTCAATTGAAAGCTCTGGGCAACCTTTCCCTCCGCAGCATAGGATGACACTATTATCACCTACGCGCGCGGTAGGGGGTAGAGAAAGATCAGATTCCATTAATCGCCGAAGTTCATTAGTCAGTAGCAAGCTCTAAGCCGGACTCATTGAATCCAAAGGTCGTTGTGTAAGACCTGCTTAATATGCCAGTAGAAGTGTTTTCACTCAAAGAACCACGTGATAGTGTTAGCTTTGCAGGAAGATTGTCAGTTAGAACGGCTGTTAAAGCAGCAGTTGTTCCCACAGTACCTTGTGCTGTGATTGTGATTGTAGGGGCAGTTGAGTAACCCTTACCTGCATTTGAGATGGTAACACCAGTGATTGCGCCACTACCATCGACTGCCGAAACAGTTCCTGCTGCGGTGACATCTGGAGCTCCACCAGTGAAAACTAGTGTATCACCAACCGTGTATCCAGCTCCTGCTGTGCTGATGGTGATAGATGCAACACTCTCTTGATCAGCATAATAACCTTCGTACCTTCTGATCATATGAAAGAGAAACTTACGATAATCTCCTGTGCTCGCACCACCTTCAGCAACAGTCATTTCATTTCCTGAAAAACTTAAGTCACTCAATGGGATGACAGCGGAACCAGAAGCAGTCGTTCCTGTTGAGGAAGCACCTGATGTTAGTGATCCACTTACTGAAATTGTATTAGCACCAGTTTCCTCTGCCTCGAGAGATACCTGAGTGTTAGCCGTGCCATTTGAAGCATTAACACCGTCTACACCCTCTGAGCTACTTGTTCCAGAGCCATATGCAATGTTTGCATCCTCTGAGCCATTAATAGCTAAACGAACTCGGTCGCGATTCGTGGCATCGCTTGTTGCACGGGTGATCTGAATGTTATTTGCGGCAGGGCTCCCGAGAGTGCCAACTAAAGTGATTGTGACTGATACACCTAATGCAGTAACAGTAAATGCGTCATTGTCAGCAGAACCATTGACATTGATGGCGTCAGCAAGTGAAGCCTTGGTCGCAGCCGTTGTGGTTAAGCTGTAGTTAGGGAAAATTTGGTCAATACCGAGATTCGTTGTGCTCATACTTTGTAGTGTCTTGTCAACTCTTGCGTTTTTTCTTTTGGAGATAAGCCTCGCGCTTTAAGCGAGCAAGCTCACCAAGCAGAAGAGATGCGCCAAGTGCTGCCGCTATAGGTCCCTTTTGCTTGCCTGCTTTACTTAAAACTTTCTTCACTTATCTTTTTTCTTGGAAGATTCACGGGCAATGTGCGCAGCAATGCCACCTAGGGCCGCACCACCTAGAGCACCATAACCAAGGCTCTTTGCAGTGTTGATTCCTACACGCTTTCTCATGCTTGCGAGTTTTTCTGCTGCAGTTTTTGTTTTACTACCCTTTATACCCTTTGGGTTGGTGAACGCTTTTAAATCCGCTTCCATCCCGCCTGGGAGCATTCTCTTGAGAAACTTACCAGTCTTTGTCTTAGGTGCTTCTCCACCTTGCTTTCTCAAAGCCATAGCACCAGTCAAGCCAGCAGCTCCTGCTGTAGCACCTGCGACTGTAGCTCCCTGAACATTTGGATCCAGGTCACGAAAGCCTTTGCCGAATTTGCCACGGTTCTCATCTTCGTTAGCAAACTCGATTGTTTGTTCGTTTGACTGGTAATAATTAACACCAGAGTTATCGAGTTGCTTACGGATAGCCTTGTTTCTCTTTGCGGCGTTTTTCTTTTCACCTTTAACATGAGCAGCTGTAGCGAGACCTGCGAGACCTGCCACTGCGGCCCCAGCACCATACTTACGTCCGTGCTTCTTTAGGTGTGCCAAAAGCTTCTTACGCCGGGTGCCTGGTATATTTACAATAGAAGCATTCATTTTGGGAGTAGGCTTTCCATATTGATCAAGTATGTTTGATGGAACCATGAGCTCCACTAAGTCTTGTCCTGCCGCAAAGCCTTGAGCTTGTATTCGTTGTGCTGTCATGCCATCTACCTGGTGCTTCTGTATGTTATAGTTTTCTAGTGCCGCTTGTATCTGTTGAAATAGTTGTTGGGAGATCACAACCTTTTGCTGTCCCTCTTGCTGGATTCTACTCGCATCTTGTACGAGTTGCTCAATTAGTTGTGGATCAATCATTTTAACTTTTTTAAATCAGTACTCTTTTTTCTCATCCTCAATTTACGCAGGATGGATTCGAGAAGACCGGGGCCTTTATGAACCTCAATGGTTTCATTAGGCAGCTTATACTTTGTTTTCTTTGTCATATCAACAATGACATCCCCACCCTTGCCCGGAAGTTTATAGGCAAGCTCAATATTACCCTTATTGCAGAGTAAAGCAGAGTAATTTTTTTGTTTCATTGTCTATGACCCCTAAAGCTCTTTTTCCCAAACATTCTTTTCCGAATAAGTTCATCCTCCTTTTTAATAAGAGCGACTCTCTCTGCGGCCTCCCGAGGAGTCAAGCCAGCTCCTGACCCTCCTCCAGTTGCACCAACTTGTTTTGCATAAGCACGGGCCTTAGCTGCTCGTTCCTCCATTCGACGAGTAGCTTCCATGGGATGCACACCACCGGCTTTTTGCGCGGTTCGACGCTTGATGTCACTTACATCAACATACCGATTATAACCCTTCTCGGACTGCACGGGTCCAAGACGTTCTCTTCGTGCCTGTTTCTTGTATTTCTGTCTAGGGCTGTCCTCCGCGATACGGGCCATTCTTTCCTTGTCAATAAGATGCCGTCTGGCTCTCTTGAGTCGCTTCATGCTCATTGAGCCGAACTCCATGAGACTCGCACCTGACTCATACATTTGCTGTTGAGCAGCGCGTCTTGCTTGAACCAATTGAGCTTGGTTCACTTTCTTTTTCTTACCTGCTTTTGAAAGCCCGCCTCCAATTAATAGATTTTCATGCCCATGAGCTCTTTGGAGTTTTTGTGGCACTAAGAAGTTTCTTGATGGATGAAGCATTCCAGTTAAACCTTTTTGCTTCGGGCTGAAGCCAAGGCGGCTGACAACCTTAGTCATTCCTCTCGCAAATCTTCTCTGTGATGGGGCGCTCTGGGACATACTTAATCAGAAGTTGTCAACTCCATAGGTTCAAAGTTTCTATGGAAATAATTCTCAAAAGCTTGGATGAAATCGCCTTCAGTAATGTCATGTCTTTTCATAACAACTTGTAAGCGATGCCGAACTTTTTTTAGCGCGCGCATTTCTATCTGACGCACGCGCTCGCGAGTGATACCCATATAACGTCCTATCTCATCAAGGGTATATTCTCGGCCTGGTTCCCGGTTCTCATAAAGCTCTTTTAGCTTTCTGTTTCCCTTCTCCATGACTCGTTGATTACTTTTGTTTGGCTTACGTTTGTGGGACATTTAAAAAAAAATCAACATTCACTCTTGCTCCGCGGGCGGCGGACCTTCGACCTTATCCCCATCTCTAATAGATTCCTTGAAGCTTTGTGCTATAGCTCCCATTAGAATCTGTGACCCAAGCTCATGCCTCATCTCCTCACGTATCCTTAGCAGCTCCTGCTGTCTATTGGCTTCACGCTCATTCATTTCTTTTATATCCTCAATACTCCACATTGCAAATGCATGTTACTACCATTAGTGCAAACAGAAGGAGTGCAACAAAGGCAATAGTTATTAGCCCTGAGTCTTTCATATCTCTAGTATCTCACTCAACGCACTAAGGCTTGTAACCCTACTCCCCATACCTACACGACTCTTCTCCGCCTTCTTGCGTTTAAGCTCTGACTTACTCATCTCCCCTATAGTCTTAGGTGTCTTGGAGCTCACCTTCTTCTTGGGTCTGCAGTACTCATTACTACCACCTGCGCCACAGGCTTTACCTGTCTTGGTATCAGTCCACTTCTCTTTCTGCCAACGCTTTAGGCTACTGCCCTTACTGGTCTTACGCACACTGCCCTTACCCTTGCGGCACTTGGCTATAGCTTGAGATGCGCGAGCAGATGGAAACACATCGTACCTAGCTTTTACTGAGTGATAGCAGGAGTCTTTCATGTCTACGCAAGGCGACCTCTAATCGTGCCTCTCTGCACGGCACTTTTGTAGGCAGCTTCTCTTTTTTCTTTAGGAAGTTTTCCAATACGCACATAGGCTCTTGCTTCTCTGATTTGCCCAGCATCATAGAACTCTTTACGTGGTACTGGCCAAGATGCATTAGGGTCTTCCATTACAGCTCCTCTTTTGCGAGGACTTAGTATAGTGCCTTTGCCATGAGTACCAATCTTGAGTTTAGCGATTTCACGTTCTGGCCAATTTTCTGATAGCTGTAGGCGACCTCTAACCGTGCGAGGACTGTGGCATTTGCCATCTGTGGTTGCGTAATGCGACGGACAATCTGTTTTGACAATATAGCCAGCTTTCAAGCTACCATCTGCGTTTCTGTAAGGATTCTTAGTGCCTTCTGATAGCTGAACAAGTTCCTCAACAGACTCACAGTTCCAAGCGCGTAGGCTTTTGTTGATGCGTGAGTTAGGATCATTAGCTGTCTTGGCTGAAGTGCGCTTTGCCTTCATTCCACGCATTCTCCTGCAAAAGCTTGCTCTACGTTTAGCTGCTTTACCACCCTTCTTGAGCTTTTTAGGGTCTTTGGTGACTGCTGTCTTAAGCTTACTACCGGGGTTAGCTGCACGATAACTAGCAACTCCTTTGCGGTTTAGCCCACCAGATTCACGCTTGCCTTCTTTGCGTGTCCAGGCAGCAGTTTCAAATTGTATGCCCTTGGATGCACCACTCACTTGATTGTGTCGTTTCATTAGTTTTTCACTCTCAATCCTTGAAACTTTCTTTTCCAAGTCTTTGGTTCTATCGGTTAGCTTCTTGAGTTGAGCCATGCGATCACCACCATGCTTGTAGGTCTTCTTGAGTCCAATCATTGTCCTCTCTTCCGATCTATATCGTTCATAATCCTCTTGGCTCTCTTGATCTGCTGGCGTGATGGTGGCTTACTACCTACCTTGCGTGGCATTCCCTTTGATACACGTCTTATGCCTGACTCCCAGACTCCAAAGTTTGCATCCTTATCTGCGAGGAATTTACGAGCTAGACGCTTATTACCATACCTAGGGAAGTGACCACCACCAAAGGTTCTAGTGCGATCTACGATAGACTTGAACTCAAGAAGCTCATCAAGTGAGTGCAGTTTAATCATTTTTCTTTCTTCTTTTTGCCAAGCCATAACCTGCGGCTACAAGGCCACCAGTAATTCCGACTCGGGTTGCATTCCTGCGAAAGTTCTTTAGAGCCATTCTGTTGAGTGCTCTTTCTCTGCGCACTAAGACTTCCTTTATTGGATCGCCATCTTTGAGGCTTTCAATCGCTTTAGCATCCATATTGCGAATGATGTAACGTCTAAACCTGCGGGCTCCTTGCTTGGCTCTTGACCCAATCTTCGCGCCAGAACGAGGGTCGTTTTTAGGTAGCTGGCTTTCTACGCCTGTAGCAGCCTGCTTTTCCGCAGCACGTGCTCTTTGGACCTGCTTATCACTTAGCTTCTTTGGCTGTTGTTTTTCTAGTGCCTTGTCGAGGTCATCACTTACATCAAACTCCAGTAGGTCGAATGCAGTCATAGAGAGGGCTTGCTTGGTTAGCTTAGATGCATCACCCTGCATCTTATTCCTCTTCTTCTTTTCCTCCCTATTGTAGGTATCTCCGCTTTTATATATCTTCTCGTAAAGCTTCTTGTATCTCTTGGTGCGTGACATACAAAAAGCTCGCTTGTCAACGAGTGAAGTAAGCGAGGCAGATAACTATCGGCAGCGTGCAAAGGCACAATATGTATATGTCGTATATGCTCATCTTTTCCTTTTCCTTGTTTCCTTCCGAGAGTTTAGGTATTTCTCCCAAGTCTCTCTAGCCCTCATAGCTTCAGCTATGGTTAGACCCTTATAGACATCAGGGTAATCAGCATCACCCCTGAGCATTCTGGGGCCAATCACTCCCCACTTTTCCTCAATTACCCTTAAGTCCCAGTGACCTTCAGTGTCACTCGGGGTCAATACCACTTCCTTTGCCATATCTTAAATTGTCTATGAGAAGGTTGTGGGTGTTCATTCTTTCTTCAAGAAAATTCAATCGCAGGTTTTGTTCCGCATCAGCTGGCAGGCTCCCTAATTCACCACGGGGCCACTTTACCCTAAATTCACTATTCTGCTTTAGGTCTGACTGCATTCTAACTATCTCATTCTCAAGGTCACTAATGCGGTGCTCAATTACGCTATAGCCCCATACAGCAGTAGACACAGCAACGATTACACGTATAGCAAAGCCTGTGTTGGCCTTGACTTGTGTGTTCTCTGAAAAAGCTTCTTCTTTCATATGTAATCAGGCCCCGAAAACCATTGCACTATGGAGTGTCGTACTCCTTTTGTGACAGGTGCAACCCTATGCTTTAGGCATGAGCCAAAAACTATTACTGTGCCTTGGGATTTTGCTTCAGGGTACTGGCTTAAAATCTCATTCTTACCCGAGTAATCCTTTATAAGGAAGTCTCCTCCTTCATAGGTTGATGGGTCGGACAGCTGTAGTGTTATAGAGATTTTCCTCTGAAGTGGATCATTTATATCACAATCTGAATGCCAATCATAATACTCCCCTTCCTCATAAACAGTAAATTGTGGCTTCTCCCTTGATGTGATATGAAAGCTCCAATCGTTGTGATTGGCCTTAGTTGCGAAGTTGAATAGTAGAGTGTCAGCTAGTCCATTTATGGGAAGCCAGCAAATCTTTGATTTCCGTACGGTTTCAATCAACTCCGAATCGTGCACTTCTCCCTTCTCAAGTCGTTCATTAGACTCTTCTATGAGTGTATTACAAATATCCTTGGAGAGGGCTCCTTCCCATATTGAGTAAGGGGTTTGGATTAGTTTTCTCACGATAGCTCAATGTCAGTGCCGGCTTTACCAACTCTTGATATCTCAGGCTGGAACTTACCTGAGTGTTGTATGTCGTGATCTAGACGCAACATTAATTCAATGCGAGCCACATCGTCTTGCACGCGCCTTAGCTCCTGGGCAAGCAATTGTTGGTTCTGCTTGAGTTCGCCTAGTTCTTTTGTGATAAGCCCCTTGAGGAAGTTTACTAGTAGACCTGCCCATACAGATATACCTACGAGCAGTGCAGTAGGTAGTCCGTAGTCTTTAATCAAGCCTTCCACTATCTCCCTACTTTTCTCATGGCAATCATGTGAGCCTCCTTAAAGGACTTACCTTGTGCCATTTGCCTTTTCATTTCAGCCATATGAGACTTTGAATGCTTTTCGGCGTGACCCTCTAGTGCTTGATCTAGTGTGGGGTCTGAAAATCCATAAGACTTAGGTGTTTTATTGAGAAAAGGGCTTTCCTTGGGTTTATATGGTCCCCTACTCTCCGTGAGAAAAGGACTTTCCTTTGGTCTATATGGTCCCCTCCTCTCGATAGGTTTACCTTTTTGTATCCCTAACTTCTTTCCACTTTTAAGCTTATCCAAAAGCTTCTTGGCTTTATCTGCCCTTCCGAAAGCGATCAGCTCATCAATGGTTTCACTTAGCTTTATGAACCTCTTTGTGTTTATCTTCATTGTCTTTTTCCTCAACTGTGTGTAGGTCTACAACTTTCTCTAAAGTCAACTCAACGATCTTATCATTAGGGACAAAACGCCATCTTACCTCTCCGTTTTGCCTTATTTGGAAAACAGTCGTACGAAGTCCGATACTAGAAATAATTGCGCGTTTTCCTTCGAGTAGGCATTCATCACCTACGCTCCAGGTGGGGCTTGCATAGAAGGAGATACCTGCGGCTAATTTCGCAAGGAAATCTTTTATGAGCATCCAGCACACCAATGATAGCCCAACCCAGATGAGATGCTGGAGGTAGTCCTTGAGATATGCGTCTATTGGGTTGCCTTCCATTACTTGCGGTTGGACTTGATTGCGTAAAATCCAATAACCATAAACATCAGGTCTATAAATGAGGTTATTAGTAAAGCACCTGCGTGCACGGTTCCTGTCTTAGCACCGAAGACGAAAGAAAATAAGGATAGTCGCCCTCCCTCACCTGTGGAAACCATCCAGTCTACATCTGGGCGAGTAGCGAAATATATTATAAGCCAGCAAAACGTGAAAGTGAGTGCCATAAATAGCACTCTACGGCTAAATTGAACGAAAGGGTCTTTTGCATTCTGCTCAATTATACGTGTTTGAGCCTCGATGACACGAGCTCGGTCTGCTGCGAGTAGTTCCTGTTGCCTGGTTCTGCTTGCGAGCCAAGAGTTTACAACATTAGCGAAGAGTTTTACTCCCGCACCGAGAAGAGTGCTAGTTACTGGACCCATTTTTAACCCTCCACTCCTTCACCAAAGTCGTGATGAAGTCTTTTATGCCGAATATTAGCTCAGGAGCCTTGGCTACGATGCACATTAACAAAACCAGATGAAGTATGGTTTGCAGGCTTTCAGTAGTTTGCTTTACACAGTCCATTGAATCATGCTCGTGCTCAAGCTTATCTCTTATTAAAGCATAGTTTGCTACTGGACCAGGCTCTTCTGCTGCTTTTTTAAACCTTATAGCCCCAGGAGGTCTATGATTTTGTGCTATTTCTTGATTTGCCATACAAATCCATTTTAACACGACCACCCGGATTTCTCCAACCTGTCTTCAAGGATTTTCGGTGTCCAAGTTCCTTAAGTGTGGCCCTAGCAAAGGTGTTTGAGTTAGCGGCCTCACCTTTTATATTCTTAATTAGCTTCCTACCACTTGGGTATTCTCTTGTTTTAAAGTTCTTGCGAACATTTAAAGCTTTTCTGATGGCAGCATCAGGGTCTTTCGACTTTATGTAGGTAAGCTTTCTGCCTACCTTTGTTTTTCTCGCAGCTTTGAGATCATGTTTCTCATTTAAGCGTGAGACTAAACGTTTTTTCCTTGAGTACCCACCAATGACTAATCCCTTTTGGCCTCCACCCACATCACGCAATTGACGTTTTTCGGAAGCTGTAAGTTTTGATGTATTTTTCGGTACTACAACTACGTATTCATGCTGAAAAAGAGGCAGTGCTCTTAACCCACGTTTCCCGTGGTATACTCCCGGTTTTTTCTCCTTGAACTCAAATATGTCATCTAGAGCACCCATTTCAATTTTTGCTCTTTTGAGTGCAGCATTGATCTGTTTTTGACGCAGATGAGGGTCTGGAATGCTGTTAAACGATTCAATTATTGATCGAATCTTTCCTACTCTATTAGATATCCTCGCCATCTTCCCCAAATACTTCAAAATCTTCAGGTTGAAATTCAACAACCTCTTCCATCAGAAACTCATTTAAGACTTCACAAGCTAAAACAGCAATTTCACCTTCTGGCATATCAGACTCAGCAACCCACCTATTCAGCAGGACGATCATTTCATGCCGAAAGCCGTCTGACTGCTGTGGCATTACCTACCTGGCTACTTTGTTAGCTGCCTTTATTGCTTTGGCTATTTTACGTCGGGTACGTGCTATCCTGTAGGGCCCTGCTTTCTCGACAGCTATGCCACCAAGTTTGTTACCCTTTCCACGCCCACGGATGCCCTTTACAGAATCCACGACCTTACGGCCAGCACCTGCAACCTTACGTCCTGTGCGTTTTAAAGCCATCTTGCTACCTCTGGTGGCGGCTTTAGCTCTACGGGAAA
>Ga0160423_10002728_pt1 | contig 14712 bp, 31 predicted proteins | sample CRUFie14St8metaG_FD_108191 | JGI IMG/M metagenome (GOLD analysis project Ga0160423, IMG submission 108191) | Marine microbial communities from the Costa Rica Dome - CRUD Field 142mm St8 metaG | ecosystem: Environmental > Aquatic > Marine > Oceanic > Photic zone | place: Costa Rica: the Eastern...
ATACTGAAGTTAAACAAAGACATAAACATTTCTGCACGATCAGAAGGCTTGTCTTGATTGTTAAAATAGCCTAGACCTTCTAAGTGATGATCTAGGCCTACTCTGGCATGATTTATTTGTTCTATATCTCTTGGTCCTAAGAATGGTGAATCGCAAACTATCATTCTATAAGATTGTTTATAGTTAATACAATTTGCACCCCATCCTACATCGTGTTCAGGAATATCTAAACCATATAGACAGGCTTCACATAATTCTTTTTGATATCTTTTGTTTTTATTAAAAGTATTATGAAGTATCATTTTTCCCAGACTTGTATTTCCCAAGTATTAAAGTCATAAACATCAGTTAGAGTTTTATCCTTAGTAAGGATTGCTCTATCTACAAATGACGTACTATTTGGAAAACTATTTTTTATGATTGAAATATAGGCCTTTTCAACATAAGGTGATGACGAATGATACCATTCTACTCCTCCAACTACATATACATCTTTTTCTGGAAAAGAATCTTGAACTGAGTTCAGAATCATATCGGGAGACAATGAAGACCAATTAAGGTATGAATTTCTACTAACCAAAAAAGATTTATAGTCGTTACTATAAGAAATAGAATTACTAGTTCCTACAATAATATTGTTTCTAATCTTATTTTTAAAATAGATATTATCATCTTGATAAAGAAGATCATCTTCCCAAGGAAGCTCTCCATCTTTACCTATTTCACCATCAAGGCCTGTTGCTACTATAAGTTTTATCATAATAAGTTTGGTACCCACGGCCGGACTCGAACCGGCACGGCCAAAAGCCTACGGATTTTAAGTCCGTTATGTCTACCTATTCCATCACGTGGGCGACCGATCAATAATCTGTCTTGTCTTTGAAATATGTGTCAAGCATTTCTAAGCGATCATGTGCCGAAGCCATAGTATCCAATTCTTTTTGGATAGCTTCTACAATATCGCTGTGCTCGCCAATACCCACTGATTGGTTCATATAAATTAAAATATTAGTTTTGGCTCTTTCCAATTCGCCTTCAGCATGCATTCTACATGCTTTGATCAGTTGATCCTGCATTTTTATCATCCTTTATTTTAATCCATTCTCGGTAGTATTCTTCTTCAGATAGCAACTCTTGACCCCAAGATGCCCTCTCGTAACAATTTTCATTGTACATTAATCTAAAATTGTTTTTGTCTAATTTGATTTTATCATCACTCATGATACCTGAACTGCGATGTATACACACAAAGCAATGATAAGAAGTTTACCATAGTCCAGATCAAAATCTGTACCTTCACCAAACTTCTTTTTAAATTTTTCTAAATCTGGTTTCATTTATTCCTCCTTGTAAAATTAATATACATTTTATGCAAAGCATAAAACCAAAATCCATTAATTATAGGTTCAATTAAGGCATCTAAACCAGCTAGCTTCCAATCAGCTCCAGTAATGATTCTATTACAAGTCATAGCTATAATAATATGACCTATAGTATAGATAAATGCTAAAGTAATTGAACTGTCACCTATAATCTTTTTTACTACTCTAAAAATACCTTCTCTAAATTCTATCATTATTTATTGAACCTTAATGTATAACTCCTTCCTTCGTGCACAAAAGAAATGGTTGAATGAGAATAAATTTCTTTATATTCTTCTTCATATCTAGTTTCAATGTTACAAACTGTTCTTGTACCACCTGTAGCTTTGCTATTGTTATGACCTAAAAGACCACCAATAATAGCTCCAGCTGTGCCTCCATCAGGAAGATTTTTAGTTACGTTATTACCAATAATTCCACCAATAATAGCACCTGTCAATGCATCTCCAGTTCTATCTCCAGAAGTGGTTACTTGTTGACAAACTTCTACTTTGTATGGATTTTTAACGATTACTCTCTTGTAATGATCTTCGATATTGTTGAGAGTCTGTGCGTTTGCACTAAACGATACAGCCGCTAGTGCGACTGTACCTATGAATGTTTTTTTGAACATGATACCTCCTAAGATACGTTAGCAAATTCAACTGCTGTTTCAAGAGCACGTACATTAAGCCTTTTATTAGCTCCATACCAAGCGCTATGGATACGGTTATCATTGTTCCTACCAATCTTATGATTAGTAAGGAAAGTAACAGCATTATATGCCTGCCACCATGATCCTTCACTCATGTTAGCTCCAGGTTGCTCATGCAGAGCTTGAAGAGCAAGTTCTGCTGACTTTGAAATGTCTTTCTTAGCATCAGGACCTTTTGTAGTGATTACAGGGAACACCCTCTTAAAGTAATCAACAACATCTTCATCCTTAGCCCTCTTCTTAGAAAGGAACTGAGCAGTCTCCTTATATGTATTCATTTTTTCCTTTGCAACACCAAGAGCTTCTTTTACTTCTGTTGCATCAAACTGAGTCCTATGACTCCTACGAACAACATTCTCAGACTTCTCTTTCAAAGAGAAAGTCAAAGTATTGTTGCATACTACACGAACATTGGTAGTACGAATATCAATACACTTACCAAATTCGTGAGGGTTAGAGAACAGAAGGTAGGACTCTATCACATCACCACCACTCAACTCAAAGCCATCTTTAATTTTAGCTAGAGCCCATACCATCTGCCCATCCTTTAGTGAACCAGCAGTGTGCATTTCCATTTCACCTGCTGCCACAAACTCGTTAAAGAATTCAAAAGCTGTTTCGTTTTGAACAGGATGCCAGTTCTTTCCTACTGATGTAAGAACTTTACCATCTGAAGAACGTACAAGAGTTTTCATTCCTGTGTACTTCTTCTCACCATTCCAATTAACATAATTGGGAAGCTCATCAACATTCCAATTAAGGCCTGCTTTATCCAACATCTGCTGAGGTGTCAGATCGTTTGAAACAGGAACTCCAAGACCGTGCCAAGGAACTTCTCCTGCGTATGCCATTGTTTCTACCATATGTGCCATAATGTAACTCCTTCTTTTAACACTCTATTTTAATAATATACTACAGCTAGGTTTTTTTGACAACACTTTTTTACATAAAATATGAAAATTTTATTAGAAGTAAATAAAGTGTAAAAAACAACACTGTATAAAAAGGGATCTTGATTAGTAACGTGATCATTTTTTGTCCTTGTAAAAGGTATTGTAAATCTTGATTATTTTGTTGAGCTCTGGATGAGAACGAATCCACATTCCAGTATCAGGCATGAAATCTTTTTTGAAAAAATTATCCATTACCTTGTTTCCTGTTTGTAGATTTTTATCTATCTTCAAACTAAGAGTATCAAACTCGTGATCGGACATGATACTTTCACCCATGAATTCGTAAGCATAAGCAGCTACTGATACCTTGATTCTATTTTTTGTTTCAACCTCAACAGGTGTTCCCCAAGTCATATTAGCTTCCAATAATAACTTCGATGCCATTTTCAGTACGCTCGAAACCCTCGATAAAAGGACCCCAGTAACCAGTTGCATTAGCAGCAGTTCCGATAATGTCGATAGTGTTATCAACAAACTTACCATCAGCAACTACAACAGAAGCAGTAGTCATAACATCCATGTAACGAACTTTAAGATTGTGAATACCGTCTGTAAGTATTTCACCATCGACTGTAACAGCATCATAGTTAGGAATAAATTCTATAGTGTCGTCATTCCACTCTCCAACAGACCAGATCATGTTTCCGCCGTCGATGTTTTCAAGAACTTTTGTCATTTCGTATCTCCCTTTTCTCACTCTATAGTAATACTATCACTCATTTTACGAAACGGGTCAACACTTTTTTTCAGAAAAAGTTAATTATTTTAGTAATAAATTTCTAACCATATCGTCTGTAATATCAAAATCTAAACCATTACCAAAAGCAAGAATACAAGCACCTTCTGTATGGCCAAATTCTAATACTAAGAATCTTTTTTCTTCTATGTTTAGATATAGAACAATCGGAACCTTCATGTATTGCATCTCTGAATTCATTGCGTTTGAGACTGCAGCAAACATAGGTGTCATATCATATGGATCTAATAGAGTCTCATAGATTTCTTGTGGGGTTGAACAATTTACTGGCTTATAACGCCACTTTGCATTTGCTGTGGATGTTATTAACACAGACAACAAAATGGCTAAAAATATTCTCATAATTTAACTCCAATGTTAAGCACAAAGAGATTCGGGTACTCCTAATTTGTGCTTTGTTATAATATATTGTTTAACCAATCCAGATCTAACAATATCCTCTTCTTCAAATTCAATATGTGCAAAATTATCTAATTTTTTGATGACTTTCATAAACTGCAATAGACCGTTTCTATCATATGTGTTTAGATCCGATTGTCTAAAATCACCACTGAAGATAATCTTACAATTTTCTCCTACTCTAGTAATGACCGAATCCAACTCATGGAAGGTCATATTGTTAACTTCATCTACTAAGATAATACTGTCTTCAAAAGTAAGACCTCTTAAAAACGAAGTTGTTTCAAATTCAATAATCTGTTTACCTTTGAGAATGTCGTATGCATCACCTCTTCCAAACAAATCTGATACCACCGTTCTATATGGCATCTCATAAACTTTAGCTTTTTCTTTTGCACTACCAGGTAAGAATCCCATATCTCTTGTTGGAACGACAGACCTAATAATAGTCAATTTCTTAAAATTATTTATTCCATCTAACAACTCTTCAAGAGCAAGATACATTGATATAAATGTTTTTCCTGTTCCTGATAATCCATGTAGTAGTAAGTTTTTCCCCTGATCGTAAGCCTTAAATGCTTTTTGTTGATTTTCTGTTATTGGTTCAATATCTGATAATCTAAAATTGTTTTTATTAGTATGAAGAGTTGCATAAGGATATACTCCTTGTTTTCTAAGTTGTTTTCTTTGGCTCTTAGTCAGGCGATTTGACATATAGTTATACTCCTACCAGGTGTTTATAGTTGATTTTGTCAGCCCTCCCGAATGTGCTTTTTTAATCTCTTTCAATCTATCTCTAAACGCATCATCTGGTTTCCCTCTCGCACCATCAATACGAGTGGGATCAGCAAACTTAGGTGGCTGGATGATTTTTTTAATGTGTGGGTTATGCTCCAACAAAGACAACATATCACTGTAGGACATGATATCGTCATAAATCTCATTAGTCTTTGTATTCATAAAAGTATAAGTTGGCATGATAGTATTTATCTAGATATCATCTTCGTATTCAAGAAGTTCATCAATATCTTGCGTTTTAAGTGCTCTCACAATCCTTTTTTCATTATTTTTATTTACTCTTCTTTCTTTCTTAGAATTTTCAACATAATCGTCATCATAGTACTTGTCTTTAGAGTTATACTTACTAAAAGACCCCTTAGTTCTAGACATTTTTAAATCCCTTGTTCTAGTAATCCTGGAAAAGCGGTGTCGACTACTTTTTTTGTAATCTTGTTATATTCGTCTGGTAGTTTTTTATCTTTCATCCCAAGTAAAATTTTAGCATCCCTTGGGTGAATAGATTCTAACAGCTCAATAAAAAGGAGCTCTCTTTTTGTTTGAGTGAGATTGTCTCCTGTACTTCCTTTTCTAAACAGTTGCAACTTTCGTTGATGAGTGTATAGAAAAGTTTCTGCATTAACTGGATCGTTATCTTGATAAGGAGGAACTCCTTCAGGTAATGCAAATTCAACCCTAGGGTCAAATGTATATTTTAAAATTTGAAAGATGATAGGATGTTGATTGCTTTTCAACACAGCTGCTCTTTCTTTAATGGTTTTTTGTTCGTTTGTTTTTTCAAAAACCTCAAATACGCCAGGTTTGGCCATCAAAAGTCTCCTATGTGTTCTGTAAGATTTTTAAGTTTGTTTGAAATAAAGTAATTAAATAATTTAGACCTATCCTTATCACTTTGATTTTTATATTGGTCGAGAACATCATCAGCAATATACTCTGGAATATAATCCAAATTTACTAGCTGCTGATTCCTGTTCCATCCTCTTTTCCATTTTTCAGGAACCTCATTAGTTTCTATAATAGCTTCTATCATTTGTTTACGCATAGGAAGTTGTCTACCTCCATTAACAAAACAACTATCTTCTGAAGCAATGTTAGGCACTCCATCTGAACGATCACCTTTAACGGTATGTTCAATGATATAATGTAATGGGTTGCTGTGCTTGATATATTTTTTGAGCACAGGATTAAACTGACTAACATTTTTGTATTTTTGCAATTGAACAAAGTCCTTATCACCAGACAAGATCATAATCTTTTCTGTCTGATGGAAAATTTTAACTAGTGATGCTATTACGTCATCAGCTTCTGCTTTGTTAACTTGAATAACTTTGTATGGAAAATACTCTTTAAGTTCATCTCGTACTTTGTTAAGAACTTCAAAGATAGCGTTCCAGTCCAACTCACTCTTTTGTCTCTGAGTCTTTCTAGCAGCTTTGTAGTAAGGAAAGATATCTTTACGCCAATAGTTTTTATCATCACAAGCTATAACTAGCTCACCATACTCTTTAAACTTAATTTTGTTGAGTCTAATAGAATTAAGAATCATATGACGAAGTAGGCCTTCGTCTAATTCTATGTTTGTATGATTGCCAATCTGAGCCATCAGATTACTAATCATAACTTGGTTTAAATCAATAATAATCATTTTATCATAATACGACAATTTCAATTAAATATCAACAGGATCCTCTTCAGTCTTTGATCTAGTGACAATTTCGAAATCGTCAGGTCCTTCTAAAATTTCATCTTCTTCTAATTCAATTGTATAATTCTCATCTGCTATTTCTTGAAATACATGCTCTATACCATGGAATCGATACATTGCTGATTTGATAGCTTCTGTGATCAATACCAGATCCTTTAATGATCCATCTCGACCCATCACATTGTATCCATATGAATCAAACTTATGAATAATCATCCTACTAATGTGAGTGGAAGATTTGTCAATGTGATTCATGTGAATCTCTTTCAACCGATCTTCCATCTCTTCGACATAATCTTCGCTGAGATTATTTTCGTTTTTTGGTACGAGTACTCCTGGTCTTTCTGGAAACTGTATTACGTTTGACATTACTCTTCTTTCGGTTGTTGTCGATACTACTATTTATGTCATAGTAATCGTCATGCATTTCTTGAGTCCACATTCCCACGTCAGGATAAATGCAACCAACATCTCTCTTGACCATTCCTTTGTATGGTCCTTCATGATGATAAGCCATGGCTATAACTCTATACTTCACTCTATGTTGCTGATCACGTCCATAACGATCATCAACCCAATCACCAGATCGGATATAATGCTCGATATTTCTGATATAGCCTTCAATACCAGTAACCTTAGCAGCTGCACCTTTCATGTTCAACTTAGCAGCACGTCGTTCTTCTGACAGCATCTCTTTGTTGAATTTGATCCATTCACGTACATTCTTCAGTGACAAGATATCATCATCAGATCTTTCGAGCACTGAAGGATGAACATTTTTAGGACCTTGTGGATTTTTACTTTTCTTAGCAGCACGAGCTTTAGCTAGTCTTTCAACTGCTGCTGCTTTTTGTTCTTCAGTCATAACCCTTTTCTTACGATACTTCTTAGTCTTAGGATTATAACCAACCTCTTTCAAAGCTGCAGCTTTATTAGCAGCTTTGGTAGCTTTCATTTTGGCTACCTTAGCAGCCATCTGTTCTGGAGTAAGTTTCCTTCTGCTCATGCTGCTTCTCCTTTTTGATCCATATCATTTGTATATTCAGCATCTTGAAGTTGTACAGACAATGCATACAAAAGGTCTTCTGCCTCCTTAGGATGGTTAACTACCAACCTTTTAGCTAAACTGTTTGCATCTGCTTGAGCTACATAGTCTTCAAATTTTTTCATAGCCATAACGATCTCCTTTTTCTCACTTTATAATTTATTATCACTTCTTTTGAGAAAAAAGTCAACCGTTATTTTTTTCCGACATTTTTTTAAGTAGCCCATAATAGCATTCTGTGAGCTCTTTTAGATCTCTTTTCAGCATATTAACTTGATCTGTAAGTTCCCCTATCTTAGCCCTAAGTTGAGGGGGTTCATAATCGATCAATGGTTCGGGTTCACCTGATTGGTTTACTCCTTGAAGTTTTTTTCTTTCTTGTCTCGATTTCCATATCATCCAGTCGTAGTATCTTTCTGGTTCTTGATCATCTTGTTTCATACATGACTCTTTAAAAAGTTTGTCCATTGCTCTGCTCTAACATCCCAATTGTAAATGCTATCAATATAAGTTTTTTGTAAATCAAGTTCTTGTTTCAATGTCTTGTGTTGTTTCTTATCTAACATTGCTTTGATAACAGCTGTAAGCGTATTAGCAAAGTTGGCTGCATGTTTATCTCTTGATTCTTGGAATTGATATGTAAATCCAAAGTTTGCCATTGTTTCAGGCAATGCAGCAAAATTAGGTGCAACTACAAAGTTTTTAGCGCTCATAGCCTCGATAGCACTAAGACAGCTAGTTTCTTGCCATATTGATGGGTAGGCGAATATATGAGCGGTTTTAAGCGCTTCTACGACCGTTTCATGAGGCTGATACCCATGATAGGTAATCCCTTCGTGTTCATTACATTTATCAAATAATTTCTTGTATGGCTCGTCTCTTTGATCCCAACCATACAAAGCAAAACTAGAATAAACATCTAAATGAATCTTATCTCCAAAATTCTTATACATCTCTTCGTAAACTGGAACAAGGATTTCTAATCCTCTATGAGGAGTAGTGTGATAGATTAGTTTGATAGGTCCATCAAACGACTTTTCCTTAATGTCAATAGGTTCAATAGCATTCTGCAACACAACACATTCATCATACTTTAAACCATGATATAGGTTGTAAAGTTGCATCTGCCAATTAGACACACATACAATCTTTTCAAATCTATCTTTACTTGCTTGATCTTTAAGATGAGCAGACTCTGGATCGCCAGGAAGATCGTGTAACCACAGAATAGTTTTTTTATCTGGATCTACCCATCTAACTCTAGAACAAATAATCTGAAACTTTTCAAGCAATTCTGGATCAAGTCTTTGAACCAATCCACGATACATTTGCTCTGTACCGCCATTAGAGTTCTTGACCATATTGTCAATCTCTACTTGTTCTTCTTTTAGCTTTTCTTGGCCTTCTTCAAATTTCTTTTTGTCCAATGATTTAGCATATTGTGCCGCAGACATATTTTCAGGTACGTCTGTAAATGTCAATTGTGTACTCATTAATTACTCGCTTTAAGTTTTGGTTTATAATGTGGATTGCCCCAAACTGTATTAGCTCTAACTCTAATAAACCTCTTATTAGTTTCCTTGGTGTTTGGATTGGAAATAGTAATCCAAGGATTGGTTCCTTTTCGCCATGCAGTAAGTAAATCATAAGAATGCTGCTGACTCTTTTTCCTTTCAAGCCTAACTGCTTTCTTAATAGATTTATTTACTGATCTGTACAGACCTTTAGAAACATAATGGTTACCACTTGATTTTCTCTTACCCATTATAAGTTAACCTCATACTGCAATTGGTTCAAATTGTATAATACTATCTATGCGAAATGATCTCCACTCTTTCTTTTCAACATCAAAAGCTGCAACAATATTATCATTAGGCACCTTCACCCTATCAGTTTTTTTAACATATTCTTCAACCAATTGAGGACTTAACGAACAAGCCATCTCTCTGATAGTTCCATCTTTCTTTTCAAACTTTACTATACAAGTATTGTTGTGTAGCATGTTTAAAATTTCATTTTTATCAAACATATTTTCTTTTTCCATATTTACTCCTATAATGGCATAGGTGCAAAGATTTGAACTCTGACTTACGGGTTTGGAGCCCGTCGTGCTACCATTAACACCACACCTATAATTTGGACACGAAGGTCGGAATTGAACCGACTTAAACGGATTTGCAGTCCGTTGCATAGCCATTCTGCCACTTCGTGTTGGCCTCTGCGGGAGGATTCGAACCTCCGACCTACGGTTTAGAAGACCGTTGCTCTAATCCACTGAGCTACGCAGAGAACTATTAATATTTCTATTCATCTTCCTCAAAATTGAAGCAAAAGTCAACGACCAAAATTTATGACCCCAAGTTCCTTCTTTGAATTGTGATAACATCCTATTACAGTTATCAAGCCTCTTTTCATAGAGTTGAAATAATTCTACATTCATACTTTCCTCCATCCATTCTTCAACAACATTCCTTCAAAATCAAATAGCTGATCCATACTCATATCCAATTTAGTATAGTATCCATCCGACCTAATTTCTTCTACATATGGCTTACCAAATCCGTTTTTAGATATTTTATAAATCTTATCTTTAAAACTATCATTGACCCATTTGCTATAAAACTGTTTCATCTAACAATGTGCTCGCTTGCTTTTGATTAAAAAGTCTAGTGCGTTATCTATTTCTTTAAACAGATACTCTTCTAAATCATCTTCATTTGCTTGATATCTAATTCCAATACCTCCAGCATCTTTCCAACGCATAATATTTTCAGGTTTGTCATCTATCAAAATATTAGGAAGACCATCAAGAGGACTCCAAGCATATCTATGTTTGTGATCAGTAAAAATACATTGTTCTACTTGAGGCATAATATTATGCTTTTCTAACCAACGACGTTTCCAAAAAGAAGAATTATTATAATCTCCTTCTAAAGGAGTAGAACAAATCCCCCAATCTCCTTTACTTACATTTTTGACATGATCAACTAATTTTGCAGTTGTAGGAAATTGATTGAGATAATAGAAAAAGTCTGTAAACTTAATGCTATTGATAATAGTATGTTTATCTCCAATACTTTTCCAATGGTTTACATCATGAAGTTCTTCAATGCCTCCAAAAAAGTCAGCAATCACTCCGTCCATGTCTAAATAAATTGTCATTACTTTATCCCCTGTTCTTTAGCAGCTTGAATAATAACTGGTGTAAGAATTTTTTCAATAGTGTCTTCCCATTGTTTCCAACTTTCTCTAGTAAAGTATCTAAATGAGTTAACAGTTGGAATACACAACCTATCAATATCTTTTCCAAACTCTCTTACAAAAAGATCTCTTTTGTTACAAAGACCATTGTTGAAAAAATCATAAGATGCATTTTGCATTCTTCTGAATTTATCTAAGTGCTTGTTCTTAGACTTATAGTTTTCACATCTACCTGAAGATGGTATAAGATTGTTCAACTCATCTCTCAATCTTTCAAAACCTGAGTTAACACCCCAGCTATTTGTAAATAATTCTAACTGTTGCATTATGCAGCCCTCCTTTTCAAAACTTCCTTAACATCGAAAACCGAAAAGTAAATAGGCTTAGAAACCATTTTACCATTCTCATCTAGTTCTTTCTGTGTTTTGGAAAAACGTACAAGAGTAGCAGCTTTCTTGATTCCTGCTAACTTCTTACCTGAAATGCCATCTAACTTGATAGCTTGTTTAAAAGTTACGAAAGCATCGCCTTCGTCATAACCAGCAGCACAAAGTGTATCAAAGTTCTTACCTGTGTACTCGTGTTGTGTGATGTAATTGATCATTTCTTTCTCCTCATTTCTCACTTTATACTTTACTATCCCACATAAAAAAGAAAAGGTCAACACTTTTTTTAAGAAAAAACTAATTTTTTTCGATTTTATCATCCAGGTAATATGCGCCATATTTACAGATGAAATAACTATCGATGATGTCTGAGGAAGGATTAAAGGATTTTTCTGGCATTCCAAGAAAATGTCTAACGTCAAAATTTGTTTGGCTTAAGAAGTGTTCTTCCATAAGTTGTTTATTAGCATTACCTTTACCTGTAGCATGCTTTTTTATAACAGTAGGAGGAATAAGGTGATATTCTATTCCTTCCTTCCACAACTTATCTTTTAATACTCCACCATTTTCAGCAATATGAAACACCTTGCCCTGAGAACCATAAGAATAGTCCTCTAAGAAAACAATTTTAACTCTGTTTGTTTTGAGAAAATATACAACCCAGTTAGAAATAAAGTCGTATCTTTCAGGATAGGATAATCCCTTTTCCATGATAAAACTTTTAAACTTAAAATCGCTAATCTCATATTTTTGCTCAAATGATAAAAAACTAAACCTACAATCTTTAAGATTAAAGTCTGTGCCTTTGAAAGCACAAATTGCTGGTGAAGTTAAGGAGTAATCTACTCCAGCTAATCTCATTCAATTTCTTCTATGTTATACTCGTCTAATAGTTTACTACAATATGTACAATATTTAGGCATATCATCTACGTTATCAAAATAACTAAGATCGTCCTCATCATACCTTTGAGTAACAAATTCAGATTCACAAGAATCACATTGCACTTTGTATCTAATTGTCATTTTTAAGTCTCTCCAATACTTTTAACTTATAACTGTCATCTGACCTTGGCCAGTTTTTTATTTCTTCTGCTGTTCTTCCACAACCAACACAAACCAATTCCACTAGTTTACATATTTTTACACAAGGTGAAGAAACATTACTAGAAGTCGATCTCACATGCTCCTCCAGCACAGGCCGCAGCAGCTAATGTATCTATGTCAGTAAACTTCTTAGCAGTTACATCCTTAGACCATTCAATTGGTTTCAGGTTCTTTTGAATTTTATTCCACTTATGTAGTAAATACGCATCCTTCAGACAATGCTCTGCTGACTTTGTATTACTAGACAGATAATTATCAGCAAAGTTTTTAAATCTTCTGACCCAATCTTTTTTCATAGAATTAGATGCAGATTCAACTGAAAGGTCTTCACCATAGCCTTGTGCTGTAGAGCATGCATCCCATAGGTTTTTAAAAGTTGCCAAGGCATCTACTACTAAACCAGATGCAAAGATTGCTGCTGTACCATATTTGTCTACCATTTCTTCAGCATTGATAACTGCTGTATTCGGTGCCTGGTTAAAATCCTTATCTCCTGTCATAGGAAGAAATGAAATACCAGCAAACGAATCTCTGTTATTAAATACATACTCTTCAACTTCATCCCAATCATCTACAATGATAGTATTTGATACATTATGACTGAGTCCTTCGTCAGCACACAGCTCATCATTGCGACCAGCCAACACCCAGTGCTTTTGTGCCTTACTTACTAACTCCAGGTGTTTCACGCCGATCAAATCGTCTTTAAACATAGATCCATCCTTAGGGATAATAGGAAACGAAATCACCCAATCAGTGCCGCCAGAAGACCAAACTGAATCTTCTACCATGTATGGATTGGTAGCTTTGATTGCTTGAGCTATTTCTGAATCTTTGTTCATTTGCACGTTACGGATATACATGGGAGAATGTTCTGCGTGTATACCTGATGCAGTACGTAGTAATACTGATGCATTGCCACTAGGCTTAACACAAGTAGTGCGAGCAGCAGAATTGATGCCCAAGACAGCTGCCACTTCTTTATTAACTTGTTTAACAATTTCAGCTCCTTTTTCTAAAATCTTTTGGTTGAATAGAATCTTAGGATTATTCATCCAACCAGTAATAGAAACACCCAACAAGGCCTCTCTATCAAAAATTCTTTTTGCTGATTCGCCTACAAATTTAAAATCAGTATACCCTGCTTGTAGTGTTCCAAAGATAGCGCCTGCACGGCATGCTTTGTAAAAGTTTTCTTCTGTGTCACACATGCCACCATTTATCTCTGTCAAGTTGCATCCTTGCCAACCTGACTCACCATCTATCTGAGGATACATTCCAATCTCTACACATGGATTAGTTGTATGCTCTTTTGACTCAACAAAATAGAATCCAGGCTCACCAAACTCTTTTACTGATTTCATGATTGTAGCAAATTGTTCTCTAGTAACTTCATCACGAACAATAACAGCCGAGTTATTTGATCTTCCTCTTTGTGGATTATCAATAAACCAATTACCTGTCTTAGCATTCATCATATCATAATCATCTGGAGAGAACAGACAAATAGTTGCTGAACGTCTTACACCACCAGAAAGAACAGCATCGGCTGCATGCATTGAAATATCATAAACATGAATAGGTTTAAGAGCAATAGGGTCTTTTGAATCTAAGACAATACCTTGCAGAATATGTTCAATTCTATCTAATGCTCTTCTTAATCCATCTGGACCTGGTGCTTTGAACCCTCCAGAGATTTTTGCACCTCTAGGACGAATTTGAGTTAAATCGAAGAACACTCTACGGCCAGCATATTCTGGATGCTTTCCTCCATCTACAAAATACGAAGACATCAATACATCCAATGCTGATGCCCATCCTTCTATTGAATCTTCTACAACATAACCTTTAGCTTGCTTGTTTCTAATTTGAATTTTTGGCAGTCTGTCTACATGGTGCTTTTGAACGGAGAAACCAGCACCTGCTCCACATAACAAGATATAAAAGTATTCACCAAAGAAAGCAGGTCTATCAGCATAAGATGAGGTACAGTTATACATTCTCATTTGGTGTTTAAGTAGTTGCTCTCCCCCAAACTGAAGAGATCTTTGAGCAGCTAGTACTCGTTGTTCTTTGTAAGCAGTACGAGCCTCTTCAAGATAAGGTCTAAGTTCTTCTGAATCCCCATAGTAGTCTTTATGCATGTTAACCACTCTGTCAACCGCTTCATCCCATGTCTCGTAATTGGAATCGTCTTCCTTAAATCTTGAATAGCTTTCATAAAATTTACTTTGTGATAGAAAATCACGTGTATCTGTAAGCTCGTTTGTAACTGCTCTCATCTAA
>Ga0160423_10002729_pt1 | contig 14710 bp, 15 predicted proteins | sample CRUFie14St8metaG_FD_108191 | JGI IMG/M metagenome (GOLD analysis project Ga0160423, IMG submission 108191) | Marine microbial communities from the Costa Rica Dome - CRUD Field 142mm St8 metaG | ecosystem: Environmental > Aquatic > Marine > Oceanic > Photic zone | place: Costa Rica: the Eastern...
TATACTTAGTTGGTTATATGCCTTTGGAGCAAATTTTTATAATTCTGCCACTTCATTATTACAAGAAGTTTATGAAACCACAGTTTCTATATTCAGAAACATTATTCCGCCAACTGCTGGCTTCGATCTTTCTCCACTTATTGCTTTTTTTGTATTTCAGTTAGCAGAAAGAGTTTTGGAAATCTTGATGTTTGAGTATTTTGCTTAAGATTTTTTAAGTATATATCTTTTAATCTTGTGGCCTTTTTCTAAACCTTTCTTATGAAAGGTCGAAACTGAAAAAGAAATTTCAAATTCCTTCACTGCTTGGAATAGTTTTTGTTTTTTTAAAGTCTCATCAATATGTTTTTGATAGATAAATGAGTCCGTAAGAATCTCAATTTTCCCAATAGGTGAAATATTTTCATGCAATAATGTTAAAAATTCTTTCGAGATCAGTCTTCTTTTTTTATGTTTCTTCTTGGGCCAAGGATCTGGAAAATGTATACGCACAAATTCAGCCTTGAAGGACATCTTATCGAGAAATTCGCGCACATCTCCATTAAAAAGATATAGATTTTTTGGTTTGTTAAGATCAAAAAACTCTAGAGCCCTCGCATAACCCTTTTTATATGGTTCGATTCCTATGAAACAGAAATTTTTATTCGACAAGACATCTTCTGAAAACGATTGTGCATCGCCGAAGCCAATGTCCAATACTTTGGGTAATTGTGTGTTCGGTTCTTCCCCTATTTTAAGAACACAATCTGCTTGGCTGGCCAAGTATTTTTTATTTGTTTCAGATAATCTGCCTGCTCTAGAACTAAAAGTTTTAATCATTGATAAATGATTGTATTAGTTGGGATAAATTTAAGAAAGAGCTTTTGGTATTAAACGTTTACCAGAGTAGTCTTGAGCTTCTTGAAAGCTGAAGCTTCGATTTGTCTAATTCTTTCTGCGGATACAGAATATTTATCAGCCAGTTCATTCAAGGTCAGCTTATGATCGTCAAGCCATCTAGCTCTTATAATATCTTGTGCTCTTTGGTCAAGGTTTGAGATATTTTTCATAAGGGCTGAGTGATTAACACTTTCATAATTGCTTTTTTCAGCAATATCTTGTGGGTTGAATGAGTTGTCTTCAATGTATTGACTTGGTGAAAATGCTTTTTCATCATCATTTTCATCAACAGGCATATCAAAAGGAGCATCTGCTGAATTTAGCCTGTTTTCCATGTGCATTACTTCTTTAAAAGATACATCTAGATCTTCAGCTATTTTTTTTGCTTCTTTATCTGTTAACCAACCTGTGCTTTTCTTTTTGCTTCTTAGGTTAAAGAATAATTTTCTTTGAGCTTTAGTTGTCGCAATTTTTACGATTCTCCAGTTCTTCAAGATAAATTCGTGAATTTCTGCCTTTATCCAGTGCACTGCAAACGAAACCAACCTAACACCTTTATCAGGATCAAATTTTCTGACAGCTTTCAGAAGGCCAAGATTACCTTCTTGGATTATGTCAGCTAATGGCAGCCCATATCCTGCGTAAGATTTTGCAATGTGAACAACAAACCTTAGATGTGATATTACAAGTTTATGAGCAACTTTAATGTCTTCTGTTTCGTAGAATTCTCGGGTGAGTTCGAGCTCCTCTTCTCTAGTGAGAACAGGTATTGAATAAACCTGGGACAGATATTTATCTAAATCCGAACCAGGATTTGCTAAAGCTAATGCGTAACTCATAATAAATTATTATATCACATTATAACCATTGTTTATCTTTTAACAAATGGATGGCTATATTAGCACTAAATTTATGTAAATATCAACATTAATATTGACATTGCTTTGAGATGAAAGTTCATTAGAATATCTGCTTATGGACAAAGCTGAAAAGTTAAAAAAATTACGTGAAGGACTTGTGCTGTTAAGCAGAGACAGAGAGGTAGTTTTTTCATTTCATGAAACTTTTGACATGGTTGATGAACTTTTAGAGATTGTCGACGAGCTTATCCAGGAAAACTCTAAGAATTAGAGAAAACAAATGTGTTGTTTATTTTTTCTCTAAATACAAAATCCATTTTATTAAAACTTGTTGCATCGTTTGGATTCGTAATCTGATTTTCTATCAAATGTCTTGCCATTTCTCCTCTAGCTCTTTTCGCAATTACACCAACTACTCTTTCCTTGCCACCTGATAAAGATAAAAATTTAAAGTTAACGACTTTTTGCTCATTCACATAATTCTTAATGACTGAGAAATATTCATCAGAGGCTAGGTTGAAGAGATAAGAATCTCCTAGTTCTTTATTTAATGCAGAAGCAACTTTATCTCCCCAAAATTCGTATAGGTTTTTAGCATCTCCAAAGGCATGTTGAGTTCCCATCTCTAATCTGTATGGATTCATTTCATCAGAAGGTTTTAATATGCCATAAATACCTGAGAGTATTCTTAAATTACTATTCATATAATTAACTTCATCACTGTTCATGCTTTTTGCATTTAAATGTTTGAATACATCACCTTCAAACTGGAATATTGCTCTATTTTCTATCTGATCAACCTTGTTCCAATTTTTATATCTGTCAGCGTTAAGTTCAGCAATGTTTCCGCTTACATGCATCATGTCTCCCAATTCCTCGGAGCTCATTTGTCCAAGAATTTTTGCCAATTCATTAGCTTCTTGCATGAAAACTGGACGAGTAGGTTCTAAGCTAATTTCGCATTTACTGTTTGCTAATCTCTTAGCTGGTGAGATAACTATCATATTTCTATTCCTGCATTATTAAAATCTAGGGCCCTTTCAGCTCTATAACTAGATCTAGCCATTGGACCTGAAACAACCTCAAGAAAACCATATTTTAGACCTACTTTTCTGTAAATTTCAAACTCTTGTGGTTTTACCCATCGATCAATTGGCAGGTGATTGAGTGTTGGTCTCAAATATTGGCCAAGAGTAACAATATCTACATTATTATTTCTTAGGTCCTCAAAGGTTTGATAAATTTCTTCATCAGTTTCTCCTAAACCAAGAATAATGCTAGATTTGGTGATCATATTAGGGTTAATTTCTTTAGCAACTCTTAAAACATCCATTGTTTTCTGGTAACCAGCTCGTGGGTCCCTTATTGGGTGTGTGAGCCTTTCAACTGTTTCGATATTTTGAGCAAAAACTTTTATTGGTGAATTAACTACTGTCTCAATAGAATCATAAGAACCGTTGAAATCTGATGTTAATACTTCTACTTCTGTGTTTGGAGATGCTTTTTTTATTGCATTGACTGTATCGGCAAAATGTTTAGCGCCCCCATCTGGAATGTCGTCTCTATTTACACAAGTAAGAACAATATATTTTAGGTCCATCAATGAAATAGTATTTGCGATCTTTTGTGGTTCTTCTTTATCAAGCCATCCCTTAGGGTTTCCAGTATTGACCGAGCAGAACTGACAGGCTCTAGTGCATGTATCGCCCATAAGCATAAATGTAGCTGTTCCTCTAGACCAGCATTCTGATAAATTTGGACATTTTGCTTCTTCGCATACGGTGCTTAAATTTAAGTTTTTTACCTTATCTTTAATCAGTGTATAGTTCTGGTTCGCTTGATTGGCCGTCATTCGTATCCAGCTTGGCTTTTTTTCTCGCTCAACTTGAGAATAAGCATTACTTTTCATGCCATCTTTTATGGACTTAATTCCAGCATGGTTTGTGATTTTTACTGTTGGTATAAGCTCTCTCATTTCGTCAAAATTTTTACAAAATTATCAATTAAAGAGTTTTTAAATTCTTCCTCATTAATATTTATATATTCTTCTAGATTACAAGCCTCTACGTCTAATCCGCAAGGCTTTATGCTATTAAATGTTGAAAGATCTGTGTTTATGTTAATGCTGAGCCCATGATAGGAATAATTTTTTTTAATTCTCATGCCAATTGATGCAACTTTTTTGCCTGAAATAAATATGCCTGGATCTGCATTATTTATTTGATGACCTAGATCTAAGTCTGTTAATACTCCTGAAACTGTCTTTAAGATATTTTTTGTAAGTTCTGATGGCGGAAAAGGTAGAGATTTAAGATTAAGCATAAAATAAAAAATCCACTGCCCAGGTCCATGGTATGTGGTCTTGCCACCCCTATCAGTTTTTATGAAAGGTGGTTGCTTGCTTCTGTCTTCATGGATTGTTTTTTCGCTTATTCCAATAGTAAAAACCGGTGTATGCTCAAGAAACCAAATTGAGTGATGTTTGGGCTTAGAACTAATAAGATTCATCATTTCAGAATACGCCTCATCAAAATCAATTATTCCTTTATTTTGGAAATCGATATCCATCATATTTTTTCAAGGTTTGCGTATGCCATGACCAACCACTTCGTTCCAACAGAATTAAAATGTACTTGAACCCTAGCAGAGTCACCATTCCCCTCTATGCTCAGTATTACTCCTTCGCCAAAGCTTTTGTGTGAGACTTGATCTCCCAAATTGTACCCGTGTGCAGAATTATCTGATGAGTCTAAAGAAGCAGAACCAAAATAAGAATTTCTATAAGTTTGTTTAGGTCTGACAAATTCTAAACAATCATGTGGTATCTCATTTATAAATCTTGAAGGAGGATTATAGGAGTCCTGTCCATATAATCTTCTAAATTCAGTGTATGCAAGATAAAGTTTCTTTCTTGCTCTTGTTATGCCGACATAGCAAAGCCTTCTTTCTTCTTCAAGCTCATTCAAATTCTCAATAGATCTTGAGTGAGGGAAAAGCGACTCTTCCATACCGACGATAAAAACATACTTATACTCTAAACCCTTTGCAGAATGTAACGTCATGAGTTGAACTGCATCGTCAGTTTTAGCAGCTTGTGTTTCGCCCATATCAAGTGATACAGAGCTTAAAAATGCAGCAATAAATGAATCATAATCAGAAAGATCTTCTCCTTTATTGATAATTTCAAATGATTTAACTGCTGAAATTAATTCATTGATGTTTTCTATCCTTATTTTTCCTTTCTCGCCTTTTTCTTTCATGTGATGCTCAATCAAACCACTCTCATTAATAACTTTTTCAACAAACTCATCTGATGAATAATCATTAATTGTTTCGGCCAAGCTCTCGATAAAATTTACAAACACCCCTAATGATTTAGATGCTTTCCCTTTAACCTTTTCAGCTTTAAGCATTTCCTTAACCGCACTAAAAAGTGACAGCTCGTTTTCATTAGCAACTGACCTGATTGTCTCTAAAGTTTTTTCACCGACTCCACGAGAAGGTGCACCTATTGCTCTCTCAAATGCTGTATTGTCATTCCTGTTCACAATTAACCTTAAGTAAGCAAGAACATTTTTTATTTCTAACCTTTCATAGAACCTAACGCCACCATAAATTATGTAGGGTATATTTTGCCTAAGTAGGTACTCTTCTATTGTTCTAGATTGTGCATTAGACCTGTACAAAACTGCAATGTCCTTGTACTGGTCACCGCCATCAAAAAGCATATGCACATTCTCTGCTACGTAGTTTGCTTCTTCCTGTTCGTTGTATGCTTCATAAACCTCAATTTTTTCTCCCTCATTTCCTTCAGTCCATAGTTTTTTTCCTAGTCGATTTGAGTTTTTATCTATAACTGCATTTGCTGCGCTCAAGATGTTTTGGGTTGATCTGTAGTTTTGTTCGAGCCGGACAATTGACGTACCCTTTTCTTTAGAAAATTTATTGATATTTTCAATTTTTGCTCCACGCCAGCCATAGATAGACTGATCATCGTCACCGACTGCCGTAACTGTGGTGGCTTCTCCTATCAAATTGTTAATCCATTTAAACTGAAGTTCGTTGGTATCTTGAAACTCGTCAATCAAAATATTTCTAAATTTATTTCTATAAAGACTTCTTATATCTTCATTGTCTCGAATAATTTCATATGAGCGTAGTATCAGTTCTGCAAAATCAATAAGGTTTTCTTTTCTCATGTAAGCTTCGTAATAAGCGTATATTTTTTTCAGAGTCTCTATATTAAAGTCTCCCTTATCATCAACATCTTTAGGTCGTAGAGCTTCATCTTTCCAGGTGTTGATCTGCCATCTTATTTTTTCAGCAGGCCATTGATCTTCATCGATATCCAGATCTTTTAAGTTTCTTTTTATTATTCTGAGCTGATCATCACTATCTAGGATGTTGAAATCTTTTTCTAAGCCAGCTTCTTTGTAGTGTCTTCTCAATATTTTGTTCGAAATAGAATGAAAAGTACCGCACCACATTTCAGGGATAGGCTGATCAAGAATATTTTCAATTCTTGCAGTCATTTCATTGGCTGCTTTATTGGTGAATGTTACAGATAAAATACTATGTGTTGAGCTAGACAAGGCTTTGATAAGCCAAGCAATTCTATGGACAAGTACCTTTGTCTTGCCTGATCCAGCACCGGCAAGGACTAGTAGTTTTTTTGATTCAGACGTTACTGCTTCGCGTTGAGCATTATTGAGTTCGTCCAGGATATAAGATACATCCATTTATTAAACAAACTTATTTTCTCTAAACCAAAGATTGAAGGCATATTTCTCACCGCCTGTTACAGGCCTCCCTGCATGGAGTGACATTGGATGAACCTTTGTTGTTCCTGGGAGTACATTTTTCCAAACCAGTATGGATCCTTTCTTTGGTGCAACAGATATATTCAAATCTCTAAACTCAGTGTCTCCGCCTTCTTCGACATCATTCAAGTAAGCGATAGCTGTATATATCCTTTGTCCGCCTCTCTTAAGGTGCTTTCTTCCTTCCTCTGTCTCTCCATTAAAAGCATCATGGTGGTCGTTATATTGTGTTCCGCCTGTATAGTAGACAACTTGAAATGATTCAGCATTTTTTAAAGGGAATCCAACTAAGTCAGCAATTCTTTTGCCAACCTTCTCTGTTAAATCTGAATGATTATGTGGTAGCCACATATTGCTGCCAGTTCTATTCTCATGATAGATGCCATCTTTTCCGCCAATTGTCTTAGCTCTTTGCAAGCCCCCTTGTGAGGCCTGAACAAAGTGATCACATTCTTCGTCTGATATAAAATTTTCTATTACATATATCAATGGATCATCGTTATAAATTACTTTGTTACCATCTGTTCTAATTGGCTTTTTGAATTCTTTTTTAATCTCAACCGGAGCTGGTGTTTGTTGGGGCTGGCTTTCAAATTGTTTATCAAGACCAGAATTTACACCAATCAAATACAATGAACGCATAGCTAGGCCAAGCCCTAGTAAGGCTATGATTAATGCGAATATTGATATTACAAAAGCTGCTATTTCCACAAAAATATTATACTGAATTGATTAAAACTTATCAGCCTTGTTGGCGAATTCTTCGCGTGCAGATATAAACTCTTCTTTCATTTTAAGCACCAATTCTTCAACCTTTGGAGAACTTTTTATTGAATTTATGCCTTGTCCTGAACCGTAAATGTCTTTCCATACTTTTGCAGAAGCATTTCCTCCAGAATTAAAATTCATTTTTGTTTTGTCCGCCTCTGGAAGGTTATCAGGGTCCATCCCAGCTCGAGAGACTGAAGGGCTCAAATAATTCCCATGCACTCCACTAAAATAATTTGTATATACAACGTCTTTCGCTGCCGATTCAATAAGCATTTTTTTATAATCATCGTCAGCTTCTGATTCTTCTGTAGCGATGAATCTTGTTCCTATATAAGCCAAATCAGCACCCATAGCTATTGCACTGGCGACCGAGTGTCCATCAGAAATTGCTCCTGAAAGAAGAATTGTTCCGTTGTACCATTCTCTTGTCTCTCTCAATAGTGCAAAAGGTGACAATGCACCAGCGTGACCTCCAGCTCCTGCGCAAACCAAAATGAGACCATCAACTCCTTGTTCCACTGCTTTTTGAGCATGTCTTGTATTTATAACGTCATGAAATACTAAGCCTCCATAAGAATGAATGGCTTTGACCAAATCTTCAGGTGGTCTTAAAGAGGTTATGATGATGGGCGCTTCATGTTTTACACAAGTTTCAACATCTTTAAAAAGACGATCGTTTGATAAGTGGCAAATTTGGTTCACAGCATAAGGTGCAACAGGCTTGTCTGGGTTATCTTCTTTAAACTGGCCAAGCTCATCATTGATTTCCTTTATCCAATCTGACAGCAGCTCTTGAGGTCTAGCATTTAGTGCAGGAAACGACCCTACTATACCAGCTTTGCATTGAGCAATCACAAGACCTGGTCTTGATATTATAAATAGTGGTGCACCTACGACAGGCACAGATAAGTTGTTTTTTAGTATATCTGGAAGCATTTTATTTTGAATTTAAATTATCTATGACCCAACTAATGGACCAGTTGTGACTTAATTTATTACCTTTATATTCTTCTGGCAACCTAAATGGACTAACTCCTTCAATATTTTGAATCTGGGTATCAGTTTTTAGGTTTTTAAATGCGCCATCTAATTCTTTGATTGTCATCCATTGATATGCTTCAACATTATTTCCAGTTTTCTTTGGGGCGACATAACCACACCAGTTATTTAGTCTTCTCTCTCCTGCAATACCAGTAGCGATAATATGCATTTCGATCGGTGTTTCATAATTTTTTTCTAGCAACTGTGCTACAACTATCCCACCATAACTATGGCCCATTAGCACGATCTTAGAATAATTATTTTTTTGTTCATTTATTATTTTATGCAAATTATCTGTTGCGAAATTTGGACAACCGTTCGTTTTCCAGCGATAAAAAGCAATATGATTCTTAGCTGAATTAATATTCAGTAATGGATAAACCCATTCATAGCCTTCTGTTTGAAATCCATGAATTGCTATAAATAAGGTTTGTTGGGTTTTTGTTCTTTCAGTTAAAAAATGAATGCCTGGCTTAAGATCAACAAGGCTGTCTCCAGCTCGAAACACTCCAGCTTCCGCAAATTTAATTTTCAAATTTTGAAGATCGAGGGCAAATAAGCTACCAGAAAGGAATAATAGGATTAAAATTCTCATTTTTTAGGGCTTTAGTTTCTTTAATAACCAGAAGCCAAACCAAGTGCTGAAAACAGTCTTTAATATTACCATTGGAAGAGCTGGAAACTGATACCAGAAATCTAAGTATGCATTCCAAAACCAGGAATAAATCCAATCATGCAAAAATTTTAGGTTCTCTACCAAAAAAATCTTAGTGGTTAGAGTCGATAGACTATAGTCTGTCTGCAATATTTCCAACAAAACCCAAAAAATAATTATTATTTGTATTGGAGTTGTATAAATACATAAATATGCAAAACCCAAGCCTAGCTGTTTCATAACTTATTAATTTTAGTCTTTGTGAGACCAAATGCATACTTAAGTTATTTTGCTGTTGCAGTTCTAAAGAAAAAGAAAAAAGAAAGCGTTGCACAAGAAGACAGGATATGCCAAATTGCATGAGGCTGAAGAATTGAATCAGGATCACAATATGGTTGGCCTGGGTAACCTTGTAACCAAATAATCCATGCGCTTATATAAAAAAAGATTCCAAGCCAATACCATGGGAAATATTTTTTATTTGATTCGTGTTTTTCATTAATAAATAAGGCTGGGATCCAAAATAAAGTTACCCACCAATACTCTGAAAAATTTGCAATAATCTCATCGGGAAATCTGCCAAAGACTGCAAGTACTGCTATACCAACAAAGCCAGAAAGCAGTCGAACTGGTTTGCTGTAGAAAGTCTGCAAGACCTCAGTTATGACCCATAACGCAATAGAAAGAAACCAAAAATTAAAATTGATGCCTAGATCTGTTCCAAGAAACCAGCTTAACAAACCATATAAACCAACAACTATTAAATAGGTTTTAACGAATAAAGATTCGCGCCAATTTTTCATTGTGAAAATATTTACTAGCCAAGGAATAGAAATCCACATGATCATGCTGAGCCAGTCTGCCCATTGGCCCCAAGCTGTATGGGTGCCATGCATCAATAATGAGCCAGGACCAAGAAATACTGCTGCCCCAGCATAAGTTAGTGCCGTTGGTGTTGGGCCGTGAAATCTACTTCCTTCAATTTTTTTCTCATTAGCTAGAATCCAAAACATCAATAGGCCTGTTGTCATAAAACCTATATTGCTTAAGGCATTTGCAGGCTCTCTAAAAAATCCACCGCTGATCCTTTCGCACCATCTAGAAATTTCACCAATTGCATATCCTGGTTCAACCGAAAGGAAATTAGTTGTAGAAGCTAATAAAAAATAAAGGGTGAAAAATAATCCTACGAGTGATAGTGGAATATAAAAGATGTTTTTATTCAATTACGAGTCCCATCTAGTGACAAAATCGTGGATATCATGATCTGGAATCTTCTTGGGTTCACCATCAGGTGTTCCAATGTAAAGATACCCAACAACCTGCTGACCTTTTTCAAGATCTAAATGTTTTCCAATTTTATCATTCAAAGAGAAAGTGCCTGTACGCCATATACCCCCATAGCCCATGGAGTTAAGCGCTAACAGAATGTTTTGGCCTGCAGTGGCAGTTGACATTATTTGTTCAACCTCAGGAACCATAGCATGCTCTTTAGGAGTGCATACTAAAACCACTATCATGGGAGCTCTAAACGGCAACTGTTTATACTTTGCTAATTTTTCATCATCAAGGCTATCCATGTTTTCTTTTGCATAGTTGACGAAAGCATTCGAGAGCTTGTTTAGGCCCTTGCCTTGAATCTGGATGAAGCTAGACGGTCTAAGCCAAGCATGATCAGGAGCTCTAAGAGCAGCCTGGAATACCTGTTCCATCTCTTTGTCCGATGGCGCTGGCTCAACCAAGTTTCTGTGTGAATTCCTGTAAAGTATGTTTTCTAATGCTTCATTCATAGCTCTTATTTAGGTGTAATTTGCTAAAAAGCAACTATAAACAGATTTAGAGGAATTACATATATAATTGAGATTCAAGTAGGGAAGTTATGGCTGGACCTTTAATTAAAAAGCTTAATCAAATTTCTTTAAAAGATTTTGATGATGTGGGCGGAAAGAACTCATCACTGGGAGAAATGATTAGCAATCTTTCAAAATTGGGTGTAAATGTGCCTGGTGGTTTTGCTATAACTTCAACAGCTTTTAATGAGTTTCTCTCGCTTAGTGGTTTAGACCAAATTATTTCAGAAGAACTATCTAACTTAGATGTTGAAAACTTAACTGATTTAAGAAGGTCCGGCAAAAAACTTCGAGGCTTAATTCTCAAAACACCTCTCCCAGAGGTACTTATTTCTGAAATCGAAAAAGCTTGGAAAGATATCTCTACGCCAGGAAAAAGTTTTGCGGTCCGTTCATCTGCTACTGCTGAAGATTTACCGGATGCCTCTTTTGCTGGTCAACAAGAATCGTATCTCAATATTGACGGGTTCGAAAATTTAATCGATGCCGTTCGGAGAGTCTATGCCTCATTGTTCACAGACAGAGCAATCTCATATCGAAAATTAAGAGAATTTAAGGGCACATTATCAATTTCAGTTGGGGTCCAAGAGATGGTTAGAAGTGATATTGGGTCATCTGGTGTCGCTTTTACTCTTGATACTGAGTCTGGCTATACAGGCTCAATCTTTATTACTTCTTCATATGGCTTAGGCGAAGGCATAGTCCAGGGCACTGTGAACCCTGATGAGTTTTATGTATACAAAAATGCTTTAGAAAACAATAAATTCCCAATTATTAAGAAGAGTCTAGGGGAAAAAGCAAAAAAAATGATTTTCACGGACAGCAACATGGCTGGTAAGAGCGTTAAATATGTAAGAGTAAAAGCCGAGGATGCAAAGGCGTTCTCACTCTCTGATGCAGAAATTATTGAATTAGCAGGATATGCCAAAACGATAGAAGATCACTACAAAGTCCCAATGGACATTGAGTGGGCAAAAGATGGTGAAAATGGGAAAATTTATATACTTCAAGCCCGACCAGAGACAGTACAGAGCAAGGTTTCAAGTTATTTCGAAAAATTCACTTTAAAAGATAAGGGTGAATTAATTGTATGTGGAAAAAGTGTTGGGCAAAAAATAGGGAAAGGAACTGCGAAAGTAGTGAAAGACATTTCAGAGATTCACAATATAAAGCCTGGAGATGTTCTTGTAACTGATATGACTGATCCTGATTGGGAGCCTGTAATGAAAATAGCTGCTGGCATTGTAACAAATAGAGGGGGCAGAACATGTCATGCGGCAATCATTGCAAGAGAATTAGGCATACCAGCCATAGTTGGGTGCAATACCGCAACTAAATTCATCTTGAACGGCTCAAAAGTTACTGTGAGTTGTGCTGAGGGAAGCGAGGGAAAAGTTTATAAAGGTGAGCTAAATTATTCTGTTGAGAAAATTGAATTGGGGGCCATGCCAGATGTGCCAATAAAGATAATGATGAATGTTGGAAATCCTGATAGAGCAATGAGTTTTTCAATGATTCCAAACGAAGGAGTTGGTCTGGCAAGGGTTGAATTTATTATTAATAAAATGGTAGGAATTCACCCAAAAGCCCTAATTGATCCCTCAGCTGTAGATGGAAAAACTAGAAAAATAATCCAGAATAAAATTTCTGGCTATCCAGACACAAAATCTTTTTTCATTGAAAAACTTTCAGAAGGTATTGCAACAATTGCAGCATCTTTCTCACCAAAACCTGTCATAGTCAGATTGTCAGATTTTAAATCAAATGAATATGCCAACCTCATCGGTGGACAGCACTTTGAACCACTTGAAGAAAATCCTATGCTTGGCTTTAGAGGCGCAAGCAGGTACGTTTCCGAGGATTTCAAGGAATGTTTTGAGCTTGAATGTGAAGCTCTTAAAAGAGTCAGGGACAAGATGGGGCTAACCAATGTTCAGATTATGATCCCTTTTGTTCGAACCATTGAAGAGGCTGAAAATGTTATAAACCTCTTAGAGCAGAATGGTCTTAGTCGTGGAGAGAATGGTTTAAAAGTTCTTATGATGTCTGAGATTCCTTCAAATGCTTTGTTGGCTGATGATTTTCTAGAACATTTTGATGGCATGTCGATAGGCTCTAATGATATGACTCAGTTGACCCTTGGACTAGATAGAGACTCTTCGCTTGTGTCAGATATATTTGATGAAAGAGATCCCTCTGTTAAGAAAATGCTCTCGCTGACAATAAAAGCATGTAAAGAAAATGGTAAATATGTAGGCATTTGTGGTCAGGGCCCATCAGATCATTCTGATTTTGCTGAATGGTTGCTCGATGAAGGCATAGAAAGTATTTCTTTAAATCCAGATACAGTTATTGAAACTTGGCTTAAGCTTGCAAACAAATAGCGCATTCTATTTTGTATAATTTAATGTATGGATAAAATACATATTTTAATATCTTTAAGTTTATTGGCCATTGCAGTGGCTTTGTTGGTTATAGATAGCTATTTTTCTTCATTGGTACTTTACTTTTTGGGGCTATTCTATATTTACCAAGGATGGACAGAGAAAGAATCAAATAGTCGTAGTGCTTTAGGTTCTTTGTTAGTTGGTGTCTTTATAACAGCGATTACATTTTTTGCGGAATTTTATGCAGGGTATATAAATCAAGATACTATTGCGATACTCAAAGAAACTATAGCAACCTTAAAAGAGTAGATTTAACTATTTAGCGCAGACTCAACGGAAAGGTGTCTAATTTCACCGTTTGCCATATTAAGGCCATTTGCAAGATGCTTATCTGAAGCACAAGCCTTTTCTAAACCTAGTGTTGCAAGTTTTTTTACATAGGGAAGTGTTGCATGATTCAATGCTAATGATGCGGTTATTGGCACAGCTCCCGGCATATTCGTAACACAATAATGAACAACTCCTTCTTCAACAAATACTGGTTCGTCGTGAGTGGTTGGTTTGCTTGTCTCAATACATCCGCCCTGATCGATTGAAATATCCACCAAGACACTACCAGGCTTCATGCCTTTCAGCATTTCTCTAGTAATGACTTTTGGCGCCTCTTTGCCAACCACGTATACGGAACCAACTACTAAATCAGATCTACTGATTACGTCTGCGATATTGTCAGGTGTAGAGTTTATATAAGAGACTTTTTCGTTCCCAAAATCATTTTCCAGATTTTTTAATTTTTCATCTGAGATATCTAAAATGTTGACATGTGCTCCAGAGTCAATCCCTTTTCTGATTGCCTCTTTGCCTGCAACACCAGCCCCAACAACTGAAACTTCACGAGCTTGTATATTTTCAAAATTTCCAAACAAAGTGCCAATGCCTTTATTTGGTTTCAATAGAAAATATTGTCCAACTACCAGACTAATGCGCCCAGCAATTTTGCTCATTGGTGCTAAAAGAGGCAGGCTGCCATCGTTTGCTGTAACTGTTTCATAGGCAACCCCTTTTACTCCTGTAGAAATTAGCTCTTTTGCATTTTCTTTATTGCCTGCTAAATGCAAGTAGGTGAAGAGCGTATGATTTGGAGTTAAAAAATGATTTTCTTCGGGTAGTGGCTCTTTAACTTTTACAATGAGCTCAGCGCTCTCGAAAATGTCTGATGCAGAATTTAATATTTTTGCACCTTTTGATTGATACATCTCATCGGTGAAACCTATTTCCCTGCCTGCATCTCGTTCCACGTAAACTTCGTGATCTAGTGAAAGCTCACCGACAGATTCTGGTGTAAGCCCAACTCTGCACTCATTGTTTTTTATTTCTTTTGGAACACCTATCTTCATTTGCTAATAATTATAATTTGTAATTTGATATTTTTATAAAGACTTTTCAA
>Ga0160423_10002731_pt1 | contig 14706 bp, 12 predicted proteins | sample CRUFie14St8metaG_FD_108191 | JGI IMG/M metagenome (GOLD analysis project Ga0160423, IMG submission 108191) | Marine microbial communities from the Costa Rica Dome - CRUD Field 142mm St8 metaG | ecosystem: Environmental > Aquatic > Marine > Oceanic > Photic zone | place: Costa Rica: the Eastern...
AAATTGCCGAGATCCGCTACACGACCAATCTGATGACGAAGACAATTGCTCAACCCTCAACCAAACCAGCCACGCCGGTCAATAATGCGGATGCAGGAAGCAGCAAGCCATCTCCCACTCAACGAGGCGCTCCACCGACGGCAGACCGAGCGAATCAAACACCTCTCATAGTTCCTGCGGGCGGTGATGCCGGGACTTCCGACACTACTGAAGCCCCTCGAAAGAATCGGTTTCTACTTCCGAATCGCATTCAAAACTGATACTACTCTCATCTCTCCTCGATGATTTCACGCCTCTCAGCGTCTCTCTCTCTATACCTGTCATTATCCCTTTGGATGACTTTGGTAAGTCAGACTTCGGCCCAGCAGCAGGCTCCTGCCAGCCAGCCGATGACCAACGTCCAGTTCCCTAACACTCCGGTGCCGGTGATTCTTCTGGAATACGAGCGGCTCACAGGGAAGAGAATCATTCGCGACGCCAACATCCAGGATAAGACGATCAGCATCCAGACCTCGGGCAGAATGTCCTATGCGGATGCCGCACGCTTCATCGAAGAAAGCCTAATCCTGAACGGCTACGCCATCCTCGAGACAGGCAGGCCCAATGAGATGAAGATTGTGGCCTACAATCTCGACAAAAAACTGACCAGTGAGGGTCTTCCGGTTCTGACGATACCTTCCCAACTCCCCGAATCAGATGCCGTGGTCACTTATATCATGCCACTCGTCTATCTAGCTCCGGATGAGGCGGTTGAGCTATTCACCAATATAATCGAGTTGCATCCTTACGGGAAAATCACTCCTCTTAAAAATGCTTCAGCTGTGGTGATTACTGAGAATACCACTGTCATTCGCAGTCTTATCGAGCTTCGCGACCATCTCGATATCAGCATGCAACGAACGATAGACCGTACTTTCCACCTCGAGCGCGCAGACGCGGAAGAAACCGTGGAAGCACTGGCCGATATTCTTGGCCTGAACGATACCGAATCGGCCTCAACGACGGCTCCTGCCACCGAGCCCCAGAACACCCAACCGGCTGGAACCACCGCTGGTGTTACTGCCCCCTCGATGGCATCGGAGAGCACCAACAATGCTCGTCCTAACGCCCCGAAGCCGCGCCTCAGAGCCATGCCTTGGGCCAACAAAATTCTCGTAGTCGCCACACCGGTCGACATGGAGCACATCGAAAATCTTATCAGCCATCTCGATGCGCCCTACGAGAAATCGAATTACATGAGACGGAAGCTGAGTTACATCTCGGTTTCTGATTTCCTCCAAATTGCCGGGGATATCATCACTCGTGGGCTTGATGATGGCAAAGGAGCCAACCAAATCTCGGGTCAGCCTCAGACAGGTCTACAGGATCAGAACCGGTTTGGCACGCCGAACGACCTCGGTAACGGAACGAACACTTTCGGCAACTCTGGATCGGGCGGCACCACCGGAAACCTAGGGAAGGCAGGGGCGGATCAAGCAGAACCTCCCCAGTCTATCGTTATTGGCAAGACCCTCTTGATTGCCGACAACGTTCAGAATCAACTGATTGCTTCGGGCCCTCCTGAACATCTCTTTCTGATTAATGAGCTGCTCGATTCGATGGACTGTCGACCCGAACAAATCCAAATTTCTGCGGTCATCTCACAGCTCAACCTGGGAGATGACTTCGAATTTGGCCTCGACTTCTTCCGCACTCTCGACAACCTCGGCACCGGCAACCCACCAGGTGTTGCTGGTAGCTTCGGGAGTAGTGGAATTCCATTCATCGACACCTCAACGCTGACTAATATCAACAACCTTGCCGCTGCAGGTCAAGGTCTGACAGTTTATGGCCAACTGAACAGCTACACCGACGCCGCCTTCCGGACTCTCGCTTCAACCAATCGATTCAAGGTACTTTCACGACCTACAGTTTATACCGTGAACAATCGACTCGCGACGATCGAGAGTGGACAACGAGTCGCCATCCCTCGAAATACGCTCACTTCCAGCGATCCCGGTCTTCTTGCCAACAATCAGATCATTAACTCCACGATCGATTACGTGGACGTCGTTCTTAGAATCGACGTGGTTCCGCTGATCAATGAGAATGGCGAAATTACTCTGCAAATCCGACAAAATAACGATAACATCGTTGCGACGCAGAACATCGGAGGCAATCAGGTCCCGACGATTGGTACACAAGCACTCGGCACAACTGTCATGGTTCAAGATGGCGGCATGGTTCTTCTTGGCGGACTCATTTCGGAGCAGGACGCCCGCACCAAATCCGGCCTACCCCTCTTTTTCGATCTCAATCTGCTCGGTCGCGTCTTCGGCAGCACGGTAGACAATATCGAGAGACAGGAACTACTGATCTTTATTCAACCTAAAATCATCAGTTCATCCACCCAGCGTAGCCGTGTTGATGAGGATATGATTAGCCGGACTCAGGTCGGTCAGGGTGCCCGGGAATTTGGAGAGGGAGAGCGCGATAATCTTGAGGTTTTCGAATCACAGGACTTCAATTCACCGGAGAAGCGAACCAGATTTTTTAACAATCTTTTCAAGCGCAAGCCAAAACTGGAAAATCGTAACGGGTCGAGCGGCGGCTCCACTCCGAAATCCGAACAGTCTTCGCAAGAAGACTACACCTCACCATCTGCTGACGACATAGAGGGAAATTCGAGTAATAAACTGCGAGAATTGCCTGAGGTTCCGGAATACCGAGCCGTCCCGGTAGAATAAAACTCACTCAAAAAAGGCCTCCTCCTCAGCCCGCGCTGTGAGAATATTAAAATCAAGAACCGTGTAGGAACGCCCCTGAGAAAAACGGAGCCTTAATGGGTCGCTCAGTCCCGAATCGCGAAAGGTCCAAATCAGTTCGGTAAGCGTTTGCCACGACTTCACAGCCTTAACCCACACTTCCACTCGAACGCCATCAGGAATCTCCACGGAGTCGATGACTGATTTTATCTGGTCCTGCTCGACGCCACCTGCAAGAGAATCACTCAAGAGGAAATTCCCCGGCGAGAAGACAATATACTGATCACTCTTAAACGTATCCGATCGCTTCTTCGCTTTTAAGGCAAGCCCCTGGATACCAGCAGCGCTCCGTACTAATTTCTCTTCTGCGTCACTGTCATTGAACCTCAGCAAAAAGAACCCGGCAAACATCACCAGGATCGCAAGGACGATCAGAATCTCGAGCAGCGAAAAGCCCTGCCGATCCCTACCAGTTGCCGATATCATCTTCGGTGCCGTCTTGCCCGTCAGGTCCCACGGAATAGATATCGTAAGTCTCGGGATTATATTTACCGGGGCGCAGATAACGATACTCACTGCCCCACGGATCAATCAACGCCTCTTTGCGAATCAATGACTTATAGCTGCGGGGCTGAGGGCCGTCAGCAGGTCGGGTAACTAACGACTGAAGGCCCTGGCCAGTCGTCGGATAGAGCCCTCCTTTAGTTTTATAACGGATCAAGCTGGCATGTAATGCCTGAATATCCCCCTTCACTTTACCTTCCTCCGCATCACCTAACACATTAACCATCATATAAGTCCCCATACCGATAAGAAGCGCTATGATTCCAAGGACGAGCAGCATTTCCATCAGCGTAAAACCATGGGAACGGCTGGCAGAGTACGGAGTCGAAAAGACCATAGCTGAGGCTATCAAGCACTAACGATTCCGCAAGACTGAAATGGTCTCATAAATGACCGAAATCATCATGTAGGCCATCACTCCAACCAAGACCGACATCACAAGAATGATGGCTGGCTGGATCACTGAGGCAATACGATCAATAGAACGTGAAAACTCGCGATCGAGGCGTTCTCCAGCTTTCGACATCGATTCCGATAATCTCCCAGTATCCTCACCAATACGAACCATATCAATGAGGCCCGGTTCAAATACCTGAGCTTTTTCCATGGAACGATTGAGGAGAGCCCCTTCCGAGACTTTCTCCTTAATCACATTAATTCGCGCTTGGATATGCCGATTAGGAGTTGTTCCTTCAACCAGTTGCAGCGCCTTCACAAGAGGCAACCCGTTCGACAAAAGATTGGAGAGTGTTTCGACAAACTGGACGTTGAAGCGCGTCAGCACCAGCTTCCCGACCATAGGAATCCTAAGTTTCTGCTCATCCCAAGCATACTTCACCGACGGACGCCGGAACAGTGCCGAGCCGATCACAAGCGCAACGGCAATAAGGGCGAACACTGCGATCCACTGGTTCCTGAAAAAGTCGCCTAAATCCATCATGAATTTGGCCACTGGTGGCAACGCGCCCCCAGTGGATTCCACCAACCGCTGGAGTTTTGGGATCAGGAAAAAGACAAACATCGAACCGACTCCCAAACCGGACGCGATGAGAAAAGAAGGGTAGATCAGGGCAGTCGCAAGTTTACCTCTTAATTCAGCCATGGTTGTTAGGTATGACACTTGCCTCTTCAAGATATCCCCCAGAGCACCTGAAACCTCTCCAGCCGCGACGAGATTACAATAGAGGTCATTAAAACTCGGCGAGGCTTGCCTAAGTGCTGTTGCGAGAGGAGCCCCGTCGCGGACTTTCTCATAACAAACCTGAGCGACACGCCCGATCAAGGGTGACTCACTGCGCTTGGCGATTGAACTGAGTGCAGAATCAAGTTGAACCCCGGCAGCGAGCAAGTCGCTTAACTCCTCAGTAAACTGGATCAATTGCTTGGAGTTAAACCGATTCTCCTGTGGGGCGTTCGGTGTCGGTTTTTTGGGAGCACTTTTCTTTTCCTTCGATCTAGCCCCTGACATCTCGGTAACTTCCTCAACCGAAAGAACCTGAAGACCCCGCGCGCTGAGTTGGCGCATCACCTCAGCGCGATTGCGGCCGTCTGCCGCGCCCTCGGCAACCTCTCCACCCCCTTTCAAAGCCCGGTATTGAAAACGACTCATTACCTACCTTATCAAGGCCTATAAAATCTCCGTAGAAGAAACCACTTCCTCAATCGTTGTGACTCCTTCAATCACTTTTTCCCAGCCGTATTCGCGCATGTTTCGGAATCCATCCAGCTTGCCTTGCTGATGGAGTTCTTGCTTGGAACTTCCCGCCGTAATTAACTCCTGCACCCTTTCCGTCACTTTGAATATTTCGTAGACAGCCGCCCGACCGTAATAACCTGACTGGCCACAGGCGTCGCATCCGTCAGGGTTAGCTTGAAAAATGTTTTTGGATTCACTCAGGGGGAACCCCACAGAGTTTAAGAAGTCCTCAGTGTAGTCAGCAGGCTGTCGGCATTCCCGGCAAAGGCGACGAACTAGGCGCTGGGCGATAAACGCCCTGACCGAAGCAGAGATCAGGAACGGCTCAACTCCCATATCAATAAGTCGAGTAATACCGCCGATCGAATCATTCGTGTGAAGCGTACTGAAAACGAGGTGCCCTGTCAGCGCCGCTTGCACGGCGATCTCTGCTGTCTCAAGATCTCGGATCTCACCCACCATGATCACATTGGGATCGCCTCGGAGAACACTACGAAGTCCCGAAGCGAATGTCAGATCGATCTCAGGTTTAACCGCGATCTGAAGAGCACCTTCAAGACGATTCTCTACCGGATCTTCGATCGTGACAATTTTCCGATCCTCAGAATTTAACTGCGAGAGGAAACAAAAGAGGCTCGTCGACTTACCACAACCAGTGGGACCGGTGACCAATACAATTCCGTTCGGTCGCTCGAGAATTTTTTCGATGTCCTGACGCAAGCCAGACTCCATCTGGAGTCGGTCCATATTGAATTGCTCCTGCCCCAACAAACGAAGGCTGATACTTTCCCCCTCAATACCCGGAATAGTCGCTACCCTTGTATCAATTGGCTCACCCCCTACCTGGAGGGCGATACGGCCATCCTGCGGTTTGCGCTTCTCGGCTATATCAAGGCCAGCCATCAGTTTAATTCTTGCGATTACTGAACTCTGCAGAGCAACGATATTGTCCGGAACGGACACTTTCCTTAGGACACCATCGACGCGGTAGCGCACCCTTAAGTCGCCTCGAAGAGGTTCAATATGAATATCCGTCGCCCGCTGATTCAGCGCTTCATTTAGAATCTGATTCACAAACTTCACCACCGAAGCTTCTTCATCATCTTCATCAATGACGTTAACCACCTCCTTGAAACTGAACTCATCTTCCTCCCATGCACGGTTGGCAAGAAGGTCATCGAAGATTTCACCCCCCACCCCATAGAGTTTCTGAAGTCCACCCAGCACTTTCCGTCGCGGAGCCAGTTTCCAGACAATGGGACAATTCAAAGCACGTCGCACCAACTGCCGATCAAGACTGGAAACCGGATCGTAGTGTGCCAGCTCAACCATGACGGGATGGCTGCTCTCGACCTCAAATTCCGCTCTCAGAGGAAGAACGCGATACTTAATCGCCACCGGCGGAGTGCAGATTGCTTTGAGCAGATCGGCATTGGCCTCATCAACCAAAGGATCTTCTTCCCAGACCAACCCTAAATCGTCAGCGAGGGCAGATCCTAGATCACGTTCAGACAATTCAGCCTGATCGAGCAACAAGTCTACGAACGAGCCACCATTTACAAACTGAGCTTCGAGGGCCTTCACGTCAATAGATGGCGCGAGATCTCCACCCGCCGCGCGGCTGGCGATCCCCAGCAAATGTTCGAAGCCCGTCAAAGCGATGGCAGTTGTTTCAATCATCCTTTAAAGACGCCTGAGCATACCAAACTGGCCGCTAGGCTCAAATCCTTTATCCATTTGAGCCAGGGTCAATTCGTGTATCTTATTTGAGCTCTCTAAGGTGACGCCCCTGTAACCAACCTGAAGCCATAAATGAAAATCGTAAAAAAAACTGAACGCTCAATTCTGTTTGAGACCAAATCGGGATGCCGATTCACGCGCCCCGTCCATCCACCAACCGGAATGGCCGTAGACCTCGACGGTTGGGAAGAAACCAGACTCCTGCTGGAGCCAGACCAACTCGACCGGGATGAGTTTCCAGAGGTCCAGTGGCGACTCGAAATCACACCCGCCCTCGACCAAGATCACCCGTTTTTCCAAAGCACGCCCTGCTGGCTGGAACCTGGTAGCAAAGATCAACTAATCTACGTCGCCACCAATGGCGATGATAAGGTGGAAACCGTCATTCAGTGGCGGGAGGGAAACTCTCTCATCGATTCACCTCAAGATTAACACCCACTTGATCAGACCATGTGTCAAAGCTGAGGCTCTGCGCTGGTTCGAATAGTTTATCCTTCTTCGGAGTAAACTTTTGTCTCTGTGCATAAAGAGGGCTTGATAGTCTGCTCGGAGCGGAGTCACCGTCGGATGGCTTTTATATTTTATAACTCACTAGCTTTTCGAGAATAGCGACAGCAGGAACCAAGCGCCTAAGCACGAGAGATCAGCGGATTTTAAATCTATCAACCGCCCCATTTTCGATGAGACTTTGAGCCTCAGCCCTTTTTTTAAATTATGACCCGTTATAATCCACTGCAGCTTGGTATCTCAATCGGGAACTAGAGCGAGACTGGCGTTACTGATTCTGCCACTTTTACCCAGACCACCTGTTGATCAATTACGCGATCGTAAAATCGGTTTATTACAACTAGATTGATAGACTCCAAAGCAATGATACCCAAGCGGCGGAATCTCCGCCCTCGGTGGTACCGTTGAGCCTTAGGTTTACCGTGCCAACTTCGGTGATCGCCCTGATACCGATCGAGCCCAGCATCCAAGTTTCATCCGTTTTGGGCGCCATCACGTTGAAGCTTGATCCCAAGGCCTCGCCGACAACCGCGGGATTGCTCTGGTTCAAGAGTTGGCAAACGCCGACCTCCCCCGTCACGGCCATGGATGGACTGAGCTCATAAAGCATGTTCACCCCAGCACGCGCTCCGAGAGAGTGATCACGGTTGGATTGAAAAGTGGCAGGAGCCGCCCCACCCGCTTCTGAGTAGCCATCGACCTGCGACTCGGCGAACGACAAGTCGATGTAGGGCGAAAATTCATAGCCCCTTAGCGCGAAGGCACGCTGCCAGTCGATTCGAGCACGAAACGCCCAGGTGTCCACGTCGGTCTCGCCGAAAGAAAAGTCTGTCGCTGAGCCGGTACTGTAGGCACGCAGCAGACCGGCATCCGCCTGGTGATAATACCCGGTAAGGGTCATCCAAGCATTCTCGCCAAGCGCTTCGGCCGGGAGAATGAGTTCCCCCAGCAGGTATTCGCCACGCATATCCTGGCTACCTCCCAAGTAGGTATCGTGATCACTCCAAGATTTTCCTACTCCTATGCCGAATTGGGCGCCTGAAGGATTCAAGACGCGCGCGACTCCTATTTCAGCGATGCCTAAACTCCCATCACTTTGGCCATGCTGATCCTCTCCCCAGTCACCTCCAATCCACAGGGCGTGGTCTTTTCCCGGCGCCACTCGATAATCCAACGGGTGCCCATGCAGTCCATGCAAGACCATCCCTGCGGTTCGCATTGCCGTTCGTGAGATTAGGGCCTGTTCCCCAAGACTCGTCTCATCCAAACTCAATCGGAGCACTAAATGGAGGGTTGATTCCTTCTGAATATTGTAATCAGAAAGCGTACGTCCATCTTCCAGTTGCTTGCCCGCAAAAACGAGCCGTTGTTGATCGGGGGGAATTCCTTCCTTGTCTTGGATCTTCGCCTTCACGTTATCAATGGTATCTGAAGCTTCCACATCGAGCGTTATCGTCTTTCCCGTCAGGGTCTTAACAAAGATTTGCATAGCCGATGCCTCGACCGTGAGGGCAAGGGAAAAGCTAAGAATAACGGTGCGTAGCCAAGTGAGGTTTCTCATGTTCAAAAACGCTGATTGCGACAGACTTTAGAGGAGCGTCTCCATGCCCCGCGGTCAAGGCGAAACCGAATGTCTCGGCTTGGAAGAGGTAAGAGAAAAGTTGATAGACTAGCGATTCGAATACGAGCAATCAGGTGGCTCATTGCTAGCCTGATTCTTAGATGGTGCCATAGATCGCAGCTAGCGCTAAAGCTGAATAGCCACCGAGAAAGAGAAGGCAGGCTGTAAACACGATTCCCGCAAGCTTCCAGCGTTCGAGATGTGCCTTAGATTTCCTGAAAAAGACCCACGTGGCGATGATGGCAGAGGCGGGAAAAATAGGAATCACGCCAAAACACATTGCAAAAGCGCCGGGAATCCAGGGAATGGTGATTGCTAAACTATTGACCGCGATATAAGCGATTAGAAACATCGTCGCAACAATCACTCTCGCATTCCCTTTTCGCCAAGCGATTAGGTCCAAGCATAAACGAAATGAAGCGAGTATCCAAACCAAGCTGCCTAACACGAACAGATGATGCACACCTCTAGAAGTCCAAAGGAGGTTACCCACCGGGGAATTCTTAGACTCTTCGCTCAAATGATACCACGCTTCTCTCAGAGATCCCTGAACGAAGGCCTGCTCCACAGTGATAATGTAGAAACCGAGTGCAATCATGCCGATTGAGATCCCGGTTCGGAGCTTTTTCATAGGTTCATTTTACCTACTTTCTCGTGTGAGCCGAGATTAATCATGACGATGTGATAATCGGTCGCATCAATACATCGGCAACTAATCACCAACCCACCCATATTCCTGATCGGGTGATGCTGCTTTAGGGAGTGGTACAAGTCGCCATTGAAAGTAAAAATATCGCTATTTTCGAAGAGTTTTTTGAATCCAAAGCAAGAAAATGGACGAACACCATAACGAAAGTTGCCTCCGTCTTGAAGGCCACCCACTAAAATGAAAAAAATAATCACATTCCTTTTTGCCGTTTCTCTCTCACTATTGGGCGCGGAAGACGATCAAGTTGCTATCAAATCTCTCCAAAAACGGGGTGTCGCTCATAATCAACTTTACTACCTTCCAAACCAAAACATGCCTTTTACCGGAAAAGCTGTAGCCAAATGGCCTAATGGGCAGAAGAAAACGGAAATAAACTACAAAGACGGCAAACGAGACGGGCTCAAGGCACACTGGTATGAGAGCGGGCAGAAACTGTCGGAAATAAGTTACAAAGCCGGCAAACATGACGGGCCTTTGACCGTGTGGTACGAAAACGGGAAGTTGAGGAGAAAAGGTAACAACATGGACGGCAAGATGGTCGGGATTTGGACTCATTGGTACGAAAACAATCAACAAAGGGATGAGATGTTTTACATAAGTGGACTTATGGAATCTGCTATTGTCTGGAGACCCGACGGAGAAAAGTGTTCCTTTACCGATGTGAAGGCTGGCAACGGGATCATGGTCAAATACACCGATAGCGGCACAGAATGGTTGCGCCTTACCTTCAAAAATGGCGGGATGACCCACTGGACCCGCCTTTAGAAACCGACTCTGATATTACAATTCATTGCACCGCCTCAATCTCGGCAGCACCAACACAACCAATAAATCTACACGCCTTTACCATTTGGCGAATACCGACAGCGGGAATAGGACCCGCACGGGCAAAAGCCCAACGGATTTTAAGTCCTCAAACAGACCCCTATCGAATGGGAGGCGGCAGAGCACGTAGGCGCACCGGAGCGCGCGCATTCGGCGAAGTTAAGTGGAAAGTAGGTAGAACAGTTGAGCACCTAGGCGGTGGATTTGCTGTTCCACTCAGGGCTGACCTGAGGCCCGAACAACCCGGAAACCAATGAAGCGGCGGCGGAAACCTTGCAAGTGCATTCACTGCCAATGAGTGATATGTTTTCATTGGCGGGTGTGCGCTACTGCTTATGGGTGCAACCGTATCCTCGCTTTGGAACCGGTCAAAATTTGGTCAGTCTAAAACCAGAAAACGAAGGATACTGAAAAATCCTCAAATTGCTTGCGAGCCGCTGAGGGCGACTCTGAGGATCGCGCTATCCTGATGTGACTTTTGACCACTTCTTTTCTCAGCCTGATAGAGGAGCAGTGGCGGGCATATCTACAGTAAAGCATACTGGGTGTAGTGTGAGCGACCACCGACCCGTGGTGATGAGTGTAAGGAACTGACAGGAATTACTGCTAGAGATTTGCTTTTTCAACCCCTAGCTCCGTCACCGCGCATCGCTTTGTGTCGGTGGTGGGGCAGTTGAATTTTGATTCATATTTTACGCTACTTATTCAGACATCTACTGTCCGAGCGACCAATCAATAACTGATCAGGGCGTTTGCATGCGCTGCTTGCTGAGATCAAACAGCTCAAGAAAGCAGTCAGCCCCTGATGCACTCACCGCCCTTGTCCCATCATCCAAATTGTTGCTTGCACCCTCTCAAAAAAATGAGGCCTGTAAATCTCACCAAAGCAATTTGGAATTCGTCAAATTCCGTAATAAAACGTTAGAGGCATCCTAACTAAAAACTATCGCACCACTTAAAAATCATTGATAAAAGAAGATTTAGGGCGTGTTCAATCGGTTCTTAAAACGGGGCATCGCGCTAATCCGGTATCTCAGAACTATTCAGATCAGCGGAAATTGTTTTTAAATCAAGGGACATGAAAACATCACTCGCAATTTTTGGGATCATTCTTTTGATCGGAGGAGTCAGTGGCTATCAATTTTACTTTGGATCCTACACCGATTCTTTGAACCCAATCGAAGTGGCGAAGGGCGCAACTGAAAAGGTTCGGGCGTTTGCCAATTTAATCTGCGGAGGCTCGATTGCTGCGGGGTTAGTGATTAGCTTTTTGCTATACCGAGGCACCTTTGGAAAGAAGCTGGCTCATTCAGCAACGACTGGGAAATTTGTGTTGATTGCCATCAGCCCCGCCCTGCTTTGCTTCATTTCATTTTTCTTCAAATCACCTTTTCAATTGCAGATGATGATTGCCGATTTCTGCGGACTTAAAAACGCCCCCATAGCTCTAGCGGTCGTCGCGGCCATAGCTGGTTTAATTCTGTATGGAGTGATAAACCGCACATTGAGAAACAAGCCTGAAGAGCCTGTAACAACAGAGTCCACAGAATAACCTTCAAGTCACCAGCCACTACCGCGCCCTTCGATAAACAATATCAAAGCGAATCTCAATTTCTTCTTCCATCTTGGTGCCGCTGGGAATTGATAAGAAAAAGCCTTTTCAAGGCTTAAACTCAAGCCGCTTTCGACACTCGGCAAGTTTCAGGCAATGATAATGTTAGGTTCTTCCAGCGCACACTCCAAGTCAGTGGCCGATTGAATACAGCCAACGATTTCTGCCTCTCCGCTGCTGCTGAAAATTCACCACGAATTCGATTGAACTTGATATATATTTAATTAGGATGCCCTTACTATTCTAGCTTCTGACCGAGATAGATTGTTCCCTTGCCAACTTTGAGAGAATGCCCACTTTCATGGTAAGAGAAACCCTTCACAATTTTTCACTCAGCAATGACACGCCTCTTCTCTACGAACGCACTACGTAATCTAGCGATCGTCTCAGCTGTCTCCCTTTTTGCGGGCTGTACCACTTCCACTACTGAAGTCGAAGTCCCTGCATCTGCGACTAAACCCGGAGTGACCCGCACAGGTGAAATTTACCTCCTGCGCGGTCTAGCCAATGTATTTTCCACAGGAATGGACAGCATTGGCAGCAAAATGAAGGCGAAGGGATTGAATGTAAAACTTTCCAATCACACCGCATGGAAATCTATTGCCAACGATATCATCAGACGCTCGAAAGTCCGTGAAGGCGTTTCTTATCCTATCGTAATCATGGGGCACTCTTTCGGCGCCGGTGCCTCAGCTAAGATGGCCACCTATCTGGGCCAGAACGGAATCGAGGTTTCCTATGTGGCCGCGTTTGATCCTTCTCACACGCACTATGTCGGCGCGAACATTTCAAAAGTTTCCAATTTCTACGTATCGGGACAGGACGGCGCTGCCTCTCACAACGTGATCCTTAAAGGCCCAGGTTTCCAGGGACAGCTGGAGAACATCAATGTTGGCAAGGACCCTCAATATCGCGTCAACCATTTCAATGTGGAGAAGAACCCGAAAATCCACACCAAAGTGATCAATACCACCTACGGGCTGACTCAAAGCCTCCAGTAGTGTTCCCTCACAGATCCCGCTCTCTCCTTCAAGGGAGAGAAAAATTGAAAGGAATTCGCTTTTTCAACCCCATCGTTTCATCACCGCGCATCGCCCCGGGTTGGAGGGATACAAACTCCGCCGGCGTTGGGGAGGCTGTTTGGGCTACTCTTCAAAGCGTTCCCGAAAGATGAACTTAAAATCGTCGATCTCGTATTCCTTGGTAATCCAATACCAGGCATGAGGAGCATTTTCCCAGTAGTCCTGATTGGCCTCTTCAACCAATCCTAGTCTGGTAAACCAACGTGCCCGGGCGAGATAAAACCTGGCTACGGTCCGCCTGATCTCCCGCTCTTCTTCATGGCGAAGATCGGCGATGTATCTCTCTCCCTCTGTCCAGTCCTCCATGGCCGTAAGAATACGTAGCTGCAGCACGAGGACGGGAAGAGTGACCTTTTCTTCGAGCGGGAGGCGATCTAGGACTTCCCGTGCAGCTTCATGCTTACCATCGATGAGATGTCGTTCTGCCGCTTCCAATTTTCGTTGCCATTCCATGTCGCGGCTGGTTTATCTCGGTTCGGGTAGCGGGGCACCGGTTGTTTATTGCTGCAAAACTACCTCAGCCTCCAAATTTAAAGTTTGCAGATCGCTTATGCAAGCAGTTGTTAAAAACAGAGTTAGGTGGATTATTTTGGATACCTCCACCACCAACCAAGCGCCTTGAGACCTACCGAAACCGCTATAACTCTCTGACAAATAGAGAATACCGACAGCGGGAATCGAACCCGCACGATCAAATGATCAACGGATTTTAAGTCCTCTGTCAATCCCTTAAGGGACGGGGTTCGCACGAAGGAATGGGGGATGCAGCTCACGGGTGCGCATCGAGACGCGGTTATTCGGTAGAGTTAGGTGGAAAATAGGTGGAACACTTGAGCGGCCAAATAAGGGACTAATGCCGAAAAAGCCTAACATTCCCTAACGTATTTCGCTCTTCTGAACGCTAAGAGTCTGCTGAGATGGTAGCGAGTTAATCACTGACCCTTTGGCATCCTCGTCCTCTGCTCCTTGGCCAGCCGTGCGTTCGAATCCCACTCTGCCCGCTATCCTAAAAGCGAACAAGTTGTGACAGTCACTCAATGAGTGGGACAACGGCAGTGGCAACAATTCTCGCCAAGTATTCTTGGTAGCTTCAGTTGAATGGGTGTGCTGATGCCTCAGAGACGCAATAGAACTCAATTATTGCAGATGACGGAATCCCCGATCTCGAGAATGCGGGACTGGACGGAAAGCTGATCGCTCAGGTATTGTTGCGAGCCGGGTTCGAGGTTGACGAGGCCCGCGATCTCACGGGCGAGGAGCTCCTCGGGGCGGTTTCCAAGTTCTGCGAGTCGCTGCCGGAACAATCCGAGGTGATCCTTTTCTTTGCCGGGCACGGATTCGAGAACGAAGGGCGTCCCACCCTTCTCCGGACCGACACGAGTTTTGTGGACGGGCGTGTTGTGGATGCCGGGATCGCGGAAGTAGGTGAAATCGTGGACCGGATTACGGATAGTAGTCCCCGGATCTGTCTCCTGTTCCTCGACTGTTGCCGGGACCTGTACGAAGTCGAGACCGTGCAAGATTCCGCAATTCGTCGCGAGGCCAAAATCGCGCGCCAGGTATCCGGAGATGCTGATCTCCTTCTCCTCCGATCCGGGGGGGGGGG
>Ga0160423_10002732_pt1 | contig 14706 bp, 24 predicted proteins | sample CRUFie14St8metaG_FD_108191 | JGI IMG/M metagenome (GOLD analysis project Ga0160423, IMG submission 108191) | Marine microbial communities from the Costa Rica Dome - CRUD Field 142mm St8 metaG | ecosystem: Environmental > Aquatic > Marine > Oceanic > Photic zone | place: Costa Rica: the Eastern...
ATTCTGAGCTTTCAGCTCAGCTTTCTTCGCTGCTTTAGCAGCGGCTCCTGTGGCCACGCTGACCGCTTTAGCGGCGGCAGCAGCTTCCTTGACGGAAGCTGTCTTAGCCTTCTTCGAAGGCTCTATGGGACCAACTTCGTTGGTCTTGAGAGCGGCTTTGTCTTGGCGGTCTGCCACCTTCTGTGAAGGTGTTCTCTTCGTCGTCTTACGACGACGCTTCTTCGACTTAGACTTCTTCGAAGTCTCTTTAACCTCTTCGAGGTTAGAGACAAAGTCAAGAGCTTCTTGCAGAAGCTCAAGAGCCAGAGCTTTACGCTCTGCTGTTGGACGGAAAGTGGCTTGGTTCACTGCCTTACGGCAGTCGGAGAAATTGAAATTGTTCATCGTAGATGAAGATTGAAGTTTGAACTCCGAAGGGCGACTCTCAACCCTTTAGGAGTTAGTAGAGAAGTAAGAGAGTCGTAGACTCCTCTCTCTTACTTCTCTACAACTCTACTTTGGAAACTTCTCATTCCTCTACAAAGTAGAGTAATGCTTGAGCCGAAATCTCGGTAGTCACAGGAAGTCAACAAGTTGACTACGCGCCCTACGGCCTGTGCACCGCTCTGCCAATGGTCGGCTTCTTTGGCCGAAATGTCACCCCGTTAAGGGGTGGTTTGGAGCATCATGTCAACGTAGTTGGGGGATTGTCCTCTCCTTCGGAGCAACGCCTGCCTGCGCAGACCTTCTACCACAGGTAGAAGTAAGCCAAGCTAACTGACTGCAAGTCAGACAAAAAGCTGAAAGTTACAGCGTAAACGCTGTAAAGTTGCCTTGGCAAGTATCGAAACTACGTTTCGGTTGCCGCTGACTGCTGCTTATATACATATATAATCCCCACGGTATATATAACTCCCATCTTTTTTCGGCGTGATCTTGAATCATTGACTTCAGAACCAATTTCACACGAAAACATCTAACCCTTTCGCTTACAGCATCTTAGATGCCTTGCCTTAAACCGTTTCTAGACTATTGACTTTTAAGATTTTCCTTTATACCTTTACGGTATCGAAGCGATTCAGATGAAAAAAGCAATCAAAGATGGTTTTTGCGTGTACGCAGATGAGTCCTTATTATTTATGGCGCGAGGATAGTAGTATTATGAAAGCAAAAAAGCGAGACCCTAAGGTTGGCACGGGCAAAAAGCCCAAGGGGAGCGATAGAAGGCTTTACACTGACGAGAATCCAAAGGATACAGTGGGTATTAAGTTTGCTACACCTGCTGATGCCCGCGCTACAGTGGCTAAAGTGAAGAAGATCAATAAGCCTTTTGCCAGAAAAATACAGATACTCACTGTTTTAGAGCAAAGGGCGAAGGTTGCCAACAAGAACGAGCAGGCAAGGATAGCAAAGGCAGGTAAAGAGGCAATAAGGCGTAATAGAAAGTAGTGTATATTTGCCTCATGGCTACACTTACGGTAACAATAACAGAGGCAGTAAACCTAAACGGTGCTTCTCGTGGGTCTACAAACACCCATACAGAAACAATAACTCAAATCGACCACAGGATTGTGACCTGCTTGCATTCCGCAGAGCAAACTGTGGTTCTTTTTGACTCTGCTGTAGCAGCTGGAACCATAAAAGACGCCACCCTTGATTATCTAAGGCTTACAAACCTTGATAATACCAACTTTGTAAACGTAAGGGTGAGGGGAAACAACGAAGAGTACTTTGTAAAGCTTGAAGCTGGTGACAGCTTCATACTTAACAACTCAGTTATGGATGCTAACGCTACAGGTGGCGCATCTGTTTCTTTAGCCAATATAGATTCTATAGGAATACAAGCAGATACTGCTTCTTGTGATGTGGAGATCTTCGCAGGAGCCTAATAAAGCAACGACATATTCAAGATATGAAAAACATTAAGAAAAAAATGCCAGGAGGCGGGAAGATGCCTAACTATATGGGTGGAGGTAAGTCCCCCATGAAGATGCCAGGCGGAGGGATGACGCCAGAGAGGAAAAAGTCGAAATTCGTAGCTAGAGATCTTCTTAAAGCCCTTGAGGATTTCGAGTCAGAAAAAATGAATGAGATGGGCTTGACAGGTCGAGGCATGTCCAGCAAGGACAAAAGAGATTTGCTCAAACAACTCGTTCTCATGTCACGGAGTAGGCGCCAAGGACTCGGTACTCCCCGCCGCAATATTATGAAAAAGGGAGGTAAGTTTCCTGATCTAAATAAGGATGGTAAGATTACCATGGCCGACATTCTTATCGGCAGGGGTGTCAAGAAAGGGAGGAAATGAAGACAATAAGATACCAGAACGGAGGTCGTAACGGAGACCCTAAGGGTGGTGATGAAAGATCTTACTTTGAAGTTCTTCAATCTTTAGCTAAACTTATTCTTGAGAGGGGAGAAGAAGGATTGGATGCGCTTCAGGATGTTTTGGGTTTTGACACCCAGTCTGATGCAATGAGAGAGTTTAACGAAAAGATGGATAACATGCCAACCGCATCACAGCCTAAGTCTATGAGGCCTGACCGTAGAGACATGGCTTCAATGCAAAAAATGAATCCATTAGGCCCTAACTCAAAAATGTTTACAGACCCGATGAATAGAGGGCTTTTTGAGAAGCTAGATGTAGACGCTATCAGAAGTAGGGGCACGGTTGGGGAGGGTGTTACTCCTCGCCGCCGTCGTCGTTTTCTTCGATAAAATTATCTAAGGATCTATTACTCCCATGAATACATTAAAGAAATACAAGACGGGTGGCAAAAACGGCAAACAAAAAACAGTCAAGTTTGCTGATCATAGCATTACAAGCTTCGAACCCTCTCTCAGAGAAAGAGCTATGGCTAAGGGCGGAGCATCAAAGAAGCTTTCAGAGCTGAGCGAAGAGCAAAAGAAGAAGCTTATCACTAAGTACAAGAGGGGCGGTAAGGTTGAAGAGCCAACTATCTCCTCATCCTCTAGTATCGACTTTCGAACTGAAAAGCAGAAAAGGCAAGACCTCAGGGCTGAAAGAAAGCAGGAGCGAAAGGATGAGAAGGAAATGATCCCCGCGAAGTATCGTAATAGAGGCCAGGCTGGTCTCGACAGATACATGGCGGACATGGCGAGGAAGCGCTCTAAGAAAAACGCCAAGGGATTGGCTAAGATCTTTGGAACCAAGGCGGCTAGAAAAAAAGCAGCTATGACAAGAAAGGCTGCTAGAGCTGCTAAGAGAAGAATGGCGGCTACAAGGTCTGGAGCAGGAAGCGGAAACTGCGGTCCAAAAGGATGCGGAGCTTACAATTAAGTGAATAAACGCTACTTTAATCCTATCAGGAAACGAAAGGACCCTGGAGTAGAAAATGAAAAGAGACGCTTAAACAATGAAGCTATCAAAAAATCTATCACTCGCCGAGGCGACAAAAAGCAACACGGCTAACCGCCTTAATATAGACAACACTCCAGATGATTGGGCTAAAGAAAATCTCAAAGCGATTGCAGAACATGTATTTCAACCTCTTAGGGACGCTTTCAAGTGTCCTATATACGTGTCGTCAGGCTATCGTGGGCCTGAGCTCAATGCTGCTATCGGCGGTTCAAAGCGCAGTCAGCACATGGAAGGCCGAGCACTCGATCTTGACGCTGATGTATTTGGACGCTGTACAAACGGTGAAATCTTCCGATGGATACTCAATAATGTTACGTTTGATCAACTCATTTGGGAGTTTGGTGATAAGGATAATCCTGATTGGGTTCACGTGTCTTATGTGCATGATGGGATTAATCGCGGGAGGTGTCTCAAGGCTTGTCGTGATGATGAGGGAAAAACTTACTACGAAGTAATATTTGGCAAAGGACTCTGATATGTTAGGACTTGGAAATATCGTAACGAAACGATCGTATGTATCTTCTGCTGCAGCTGAATACGACTCTACCGTGTATCTGGAGTTTGATGGCGTAAATGAGTACGGAGAACTGAGCGGTACTGCTAAAGAAACCTTTTTGCACGCTGTGGGCACTACAGGCGGCACCATTTCTTTCTGGGTTAGGTCTTCTGATATTTATCATCCAGGCAGTGGTAATTTTAGATACATGATCGGCGGATTTGCTTTCAGCTCTCCAAACGTAAACACCTTTTATATCGCAACTAAAAACGATAGTGGAACTAACAGGATTGTCATTCTACGGTCGGACCTCAATGTCGGTACAGGGGTCTTAACCGTGTGGTCTGACTTTAAGACTGATAGCGCAGATCACTTGAGTGACAATACATGGCACCACATAGCTGTAACCATTAAGCCACATGGTTCTGGCTGGAGGACGCTTTTGTTTGTGGATGGAACGGGAGCTACACTCACTACTCACGGCTCAACCGTCAACGCATCTAATTCATCCGATCCTTCGGCCGCCGACTTTCCGCAAACGATAGCGAGATATAATACCATTTACAGTGCCATGGATATAAATGAAATGGCCTCGTGGAGCACAGAGCTTTCTTCATCTGAGATATCCTACATCTACAATCAGGGATTGACTGGATTTGATTTTACACAAAACGCTGGTGATTATACAAGTGCTTCCGACCTGTACACCTGGCACACTATGGGTGAAAAGGATGAAACGGAGTCTATTGAGCCAGACTCTTCTGGAAACAACAGAGACATGACACTGTTCAACGCACCGTCTAGATTAACGCACTAATGGCATCTTCTAAAAAATATGCGATTGTAGACTACTCGTCGATTACTGACGCAATGATTGGTCAAGTTCTTCAAGATTCAGAAAACACTTGCAGAAGATCTGTTAGAGGAACCGACAGAGCCATACTGTCGTGGATCGGCAACAAGCCAACTACGCTTTATGGAACCACTCAATACACTCACGCTCAGATTTTATCTATCGTTGATGACGTAGATGGAGACTGGTATTCAGATCCAGAGAACTATGGCTAAACAAGTAAATACGTATGCACCTCCCCCTAACACGAAGCGCCCTGGAGTCCATGCTAAATCACAGACTTCAAATCACAAGCATTCTTCTAGATATAAAAAGAAGTATAGAGGTCAGGGACGCTGAAACATCGCGTAGAACCTCTGCACCAGAAGACGAGCCTTCTGAGTGAGGGCATACCTCACCCTGTAGTTGTACTTTGTTTCCTCTCTGAATAGATGATCCTCTATTTTTTGTGAGGGTGTCATCTTATCAAAGTGTTTGTATATGTAACCCTGGTTAAGGAGTTCATATACAATGCGTTCTGCTAATTTTTTTTCTACGTATTGGTATTTTTCTGCAGCATACTTAAGTGTCCAGAACTCCAAGTCGTATGCCCAAAGCATGAACATAAGCTCTTTTTCAAAGATGTCATTTTTTTGACAGAACTCTAGGATGTTAATTCTTAGATCCTTAAGGAAGTTATTTTTTACGTACCTTTGATTAAGGACAGAAAACTCACGAAAGAGTTTCTTTTTTGCAACTTTACTTTTTGGCATCAAATATGGAGTTCGATAACTACGAAGATATGGAGGAAGAGGGGTTTTGGTTCGAAATTCAAGAACTAGCCTTTGCCGTTAATGAGATTATAACCAGATATGGACTTCAAGAAAAGGTCATGTCTTCTATTGTTGTGGGGATATTAGAGCCCGCTGGTGAGAACACAAGTTCTATGAAAGCTTTCTTCCATCACAACTTAGAAAATGACCAAGAAGTAGAGGCTTTGTGCGGATTTATGAAGGATTCATACGATATGAACAAGCCCGATATAGACGATCTACTTGACGGAACAGGGATATCACTTAATTAAAATGGAAGGACTTATTAGAAAGATCATCATCGGGAAAAACCCGAAGGATGCAATGGCTTATTATGTCGGCATGAGGGCTGGCAAGGGTGAAGTTTCTACGATAATATTGGACGACAGGCACCTGCATGTGCATGGTAAAACAAGATACCTTGTCTATATTAGCACTGAAGGATCTGAGGTCCTTTGGAAAGCAGTGGATGAGATGCCCTGCATAGTTGAATTTGATTTAAATTTTTAATGAAAAGCATGCTTGGCTTTGTCGTTGAGATTCCAAAAAAACTCAACGATACCGTTACGCTCGAAAATGGCGTAGAGATCTACATGGAAACAAAGTTTGACCAGTTCAGGCACAGGACCACAAAAGGAACTGTTGTTTGTCTGCCTGCCAAACACAAAACCGATGTGCAGATAGGAGACACTCTGTATTTTCATCACCTTGTCGTAATCAATGGGGGAACCCCGCTACCAGGATTTGAGGATTGCTACAGTGTTAGGTATGATCCAGAAAACCCAACAAGCTCTCACGCTATAGCCTACACGCCTAAGGGGTCAGATGATATTATTATGCTGTCTAAGTGGTGTCTCCTTGAGGAAGTTGAGGAGGAGGAAGAGGTTCAGTCCGATATCATTGAGACCGTAAAGCTCTATGAAAGACCCACATCTAGAGCCGTCATCTTCAAGTCTTTCGAGGGTTCCAAGGATGAGTTCGGTGTGGAGGAGGGTGACGTTGTAGGGATAAGAAACAAGTCCGACTACAGGATAGTTATCAATGATGTCGAGTACTACAGAACTCGACCACACGATATGCTTTATGTCGAAGAAGAAGTTCACAACGATTGACGCAGCCAAGCGCCTGATGTCGTCGATGGAAATGGCAATAAACAATATGATCGACGAGATCAAAAAGCCTGTTGATCCAGAGATCAACGGTAGCGCACGTAAAGCAGAGCTGCAGTCTATTAAGCAGACAGCTACTGATGCTAAGGAACTAATTGTTGAAAGACAGCGATTAGAGCAGATGATAAAAGACCTTACTACCAATGGATCAATCGAAGAAGCAAAAGACTACAGCGGAGGTTTCGCTGAAAGATTCTCTAAATAACTGTAAAGAAATAGTATGGCAGTACAATAGAACAGATTTTAAGTTCTGGGAAGATTCCTGGAACGATGATTTCGAGGACTGAGTTGTTGGTTTTCGTCAGGCGACCCTCTACGTATCATGGGTTTATCAACTGGGGCGTAGTTCAGTTGGTTAGAGCGTCTGTCTTATACACAGGAAGTCGCGGGTTCAAGTCCCGCCGCCCCAACAATTTATTATATTTGAAACATGAAAGTCAAAAAGCGAGACTATAAGAAAGAGTATGAAAAGTACGGGAAGGGCGGAAAAGCCAAGAAGTACAGGGCATCACTCAATCGAACAAACCGTCGTAAGGGAACTTACGGGAATGGCGATGGTCTCGACGAGGCCCATGTGGGTTCATCTGACAAAACTACCCCTCAGCCCGAGTCAAAAAACAGAGCTAATAACAGACCCAAAACAAGAAGAAGCCGATGAAACCGATTATTGGGAAAGAAGCAAGAGCCCTCAGAAGAAGGGGCAGGACGCAAGTTAGAGACGCCAAAACAGAAGATCTTTTGAGGATGTTGAGCGAACGGGGTTTTGTGCCTGCTGGCTTTTTCAACCCAAACTCAAGAGATGTTGTTGTGTTTCCTGGATCAGATGATTCCGTTCTAGAGCATGAGATGATACACTCTGAGCAGTATGGACCCCTATTAACTGCTCTGGGTTTTAATCCAAGGATTCAAGATAGGCAAACTAGAAAGGCTGTTAGGGGCATAAACAAGGCAATGGATAAAGATGCCTTCAAAGATGTTGAGGGATTTAGCCCGCTTCAGTATATGCTTGAAAATCCTATTGAATTTGAAGCTATTGTTAGGTCGGCAGTAACGTCTCCCGAGGCCCAAGCTATAGATTTTCAAGGAGATTTTGATGACATATCTCAATCATTAAGTAGTCTCCCTAGAGATCAAAGCAATACTAACCTTAGACTTTTGTCTAGTGCGATGTCTCAGAGTGATTTTGATGACAGACAAAAAGATTTGTTTTTAAGAGCTATTAGATCTAATTTAAACAGATGAGAAACATTTTAATTTTAATTCTACTCGCAATGTTTGTTGGCGGATGCTCCCCACATACTACCCCCGTAAAACACAAGAGATACCACAAGCATAAGCTTCAGGGACCAGACTTTCCAGACATTGGGAACCTTGGTCAATCTCCCTGTGCTGACTGGTAATAGGGCATGCGCTCGTAGCTCAGCTGGATAGAGCATCTGCCTTCTAAGCAGACGGTCACAGGTTCGAATCCTGTCGGGCGTACAAAATTTAATACAATGGCTGACTACATTTGTTCTTGCGAAGAGAAGCACGAAGAATCCAGAAGCGGTGTTTCTATCAAGTTTGGCTCTGACGGGGCCTACCACGACATCGAGTGTCCATGCGGAAAGTACATGCAGCTTAAGAATCCCAAGGTAGGTGCTCCAAGCTTCAGAAGCAATCGTTATGGCCAAGTCGTCTGATGATCATGACTCTATCGCAATTTGTCCCAAGGGTACGAAAGGTGAGAGTGTTGAGATCGGTGGGTTGGTCATTGTTCTTCCCGCTACACCTCCCAAGGAAGAAATTGCAGGATATGGACGTCCAAACAACCTGCAGCTGTGGGAGAGGGTTTCTATGCCCGAGGAGCTGTCTAGGATTAAGTCTATGGATGAGTGGGGGGAGATGCCAAGGGAGTTTCGACAGAAGTTTTCTCCGTATATCGAAGAGGAGTTTCGCCGTAGGCGTGAGGGCTTTTGGTTTTATAATAACGGTAAGCCTACATATATTACGGGTAGGCACTACATGATGCTCCAGTGGACTCGGATGGATATAGGTTATCCGAGCTTCCTTTCTTTTCAAAGAGATATTTTCGTACATTTAGCAGCGTGTGAGGCGGATACGCGCTGTATTGGCCAGTTGTACACTAAGTGCAGGCGGAGTGGGTATACGAATATCTGCTCCGCTGTCCTTCTAGACGAAGCGACGCAGGTCAAGGACAAACTCCTTGGAATCCAGTCAAAGACTGGTAAGGACGCTCAGGAAAATATATTCATGAAGAAGGTGGTGCAAATGTTCCGCCACTACCCCTTCTTCTTTAAACCCATTCAAGATGGTACCACAAACCCACGCATGGAGCTGGCTTTTCGCGAGCCGAGTAAGAGAATCACGAAGAACAATAAGACTGCGACGAAGGGCGAGGCTCTTAATACGGTCATAAACTGGAAGAACACCACCAATAACGCATACGATGGTGAAAAGCTGCACATACTTTATTTAGACGAGGCTGGAAAGTGGGAGAAGCCTACAGACATTAAAGAGGCTTGGCGTATACAAAGGACCTGTTTAATTGTAGGTAGAAAGATTGTAGGGAAGGCCTTAGTTGGTAGCACTGTAAACCCAATGGACAGAGGGGGTAAGGAATACAGGTCTCTTTGGGAGAGTTCTGATCCTAACGATAGAAATGCTAACGGCAGAACCAGAAGTGGTCTTTACAGATTATTTATTCCTTCATTTGAATCTCTTGAGGGATTCTTTGACGCGCACGGAAATCCAGTAACTGATGATCCAGAAAATGCTGTTATAGGCATTGAGGGAGAAGAGATAACACAGGGTGCTAAAACATTCTTAAAAAACGAAAGAGAGTCCCTTAAGCATTCAGCCTCTGAAATGAATGAGGTTATTAAGCAGTTCCCTTTTACACAGGAAGAGGCCTTCAGAGATAGCATACAAGGCAGCATATTTAATGTAGGCAAGATATACGAGCAGATACAGCATAACGACGAACTATACCCCAACCCTATAGTAAGGGGTAATTTTGTTTGGAAAAACGGAGAGAAAGATACAGAGGTTATATTCTCACCAGACCACAGAGGTAGGTTCAAAGTTTGCTGGCTGCCGCCTGATGGTGTCAGAAACCAGAAGAAATATGAACGTGGCAACAGAGTTGCACCAAATGCACACATAGGTGTAGGGGGTGTTGACTCATACGACCTTGACGCAACCGTTGACGGAAGGGGGTCTAAGGGTGCGCTACACCTTTACAATAAGTTTAACATGGAGCACCCGTGTAACACCTTTGTTTTGGAGTATGCCTCCAGGCCCCCACTAGCCAAGATATTTTACGAAGACGTACTTATGGCTGCTTTCTTTTACGGGTATCCAATATTGATTGAAAACAACAAGTACGGTATTGCAAGATATTTTGAGTCAAGGGGTTATGATGGGTACCTGATGAACAGGCCTAACCATCTTATGAGCGCTAACGCTAAAGTAAACGTTAAGACCAAGGGGATACCCTCTAACTCTCAGGATGTAATACAGGCTCACGCACAGTCAATAGAAGCATACATACATGATCACGTAGGTGTAAACTACGATACTGGAGAAATGGGGAACATGGTGTTTAATGAAACTCTTGAAGACTGGATAGGATTTAAAATAGATAATAGAACTAAGTTTGACCTTACTATAAGCTCGGGTCTTTGTCTACTTGCTTCTCAAAAAGAAAAACCAAAAAGGCCAAAGCAAGATTTTTCATCTAAGAAATTTTTAAGGTCGTTTAAGGCCTATTAACCCTTACCTGCGTATTTCCTATATTTGCAAAAACGCACCCCTACCTATGTACGGAGAAAATAAAAACAAGTCTGGGTCAAAGAACTTTCCAAATCCATTGGCCTCCGCAGAGGAAAAAGAGTCAAAGAAGTATGGTGAAAGTTATGCTAAGGCTATAGAGAAGCAGTGGGGCAGCGTTCAGGATACTGGGTCTATATTTAAGAGAAGGTACGATATGTTCGAAAAGAACAGAAAGTACGCTAACGGGACCCAGGAGACATCTATTTACAGGAAGCTTCTTACTTCTTTGAATCCTAACGGTGCTGATGGTACTCTGTTGAACTTAGACTTCACCCCAGTACCCATACTTCCTAAGTTTGTAAGGATAGTAGTAAACAATGTCCTCTCTAGGAAGCCCCAGCCAAACGTAGAAGCTATTGACCCCTTATCCTCTACTAAGAAGGATATGGAAAAGAAAAAGCTTGAGGCTGCTGTTTTGGCTAAGGCTGAGCTTATGAAGGTAAAGGAGAAGACGGGCATGACAATAGGCCCAGATCCCTCCACCATACCAGACACCTTAGAGGAGGCAGAAATATTTATTGGAACTAGCATAAAGACTGATGCAGAGGTGGCGGCTCAAATGGCTGCAACAATGACTCTGGAGTGGAACGATTTCAACGACACTATATTTAGGAGATGTGTAAATGATCTTGTTTCTTGTGGCTTGGCTGTGGTAAAGAGATCCAACGATCCCAACTATGGTATAGTGACAAACTATGTTGATCCAGCTAACTTTGTACACAGTCATACAGAGGACCCAAACATGACCGACATAGTTTATGCTGGTCACGTAAAAAGAATATCTATATCTGAACTGAGGCGAATATCTGCTGGAGAGATAGACGAGAAACAACTGTCTAAGATAGCTAGCAACGTCTCTGGCAAGTACGGAAACAACTCCTCAACGCTTTACAAAAAGTCTGTAAACAACCTTACAAACACAATGGACTACGGGTACGACGAGTACCTTGTTGATGTTCTTGAGTTTGAGTTTAAGTCTGTAGACTGCATCTTCTTTGAAGAGAAAGAAAACAGATTTGGCAACATGGGCTTTTATTACAAGGGCTACGAGTATAAAGAAAAGTCAGGTAGCGTTTTCGAAAGAACTCCACATAAGATGGAGGTGGAAACCTTGTATGGGGGTCAGTATGTATTAGGTGCTGGTCTACTTTTTGATTATGGCAGAAAAAAGAATGTCCCTAAGAATGCCCAGGATATAAGTAGAGCCAACCTCTCTTACTCTTGCATATCAACAAATATGCAGGATATGATGCCTAAATCTATGGTTGATAGCTGTGTTGGTTTTGCTGATATGCTTCAGCTGACACACCTTAAGATGCAGCAGGCCATTGCAAAGGCCAAGCCTGATGGATTGATCATTGATATCGAGGGGTTGGAAAATGTTCAGCTAGGTAAGGGGGGTGAGCTTCAGCCTCTTGAGTTGCACGACATTTACGAGCAGACAGGTGTCTTCTACTACAGAAGCAAGAATCCAGAAGGAGGGTTTCAGAACCCACCAATTCGTGAGATAGGAAACAGCATAAGAAACATAAACGAGCTGATAGGTATATACAACCACTACCTCAGACTTATCAGAGATGCAACAGGCATTAATGAGATGATGGACGGCACCACCCCTAAGGGTGAGACCTTGGTGGGGGTTCAGCAAAATGCTATAAAAGCTGGCAACAATGCTATATACAATATTACCGATTGCTCCATGCTGTTGTTTAAGAGGGTATGCAGCGACATAATAAAGTGTGTTCAGATACTGCCTCAGGAGTCCGTGATATTTAAGGCTTATAAAGAAGCTATTGGTAGTGCCAACATGAAGGTCCTTTCTTCTTTTGACGATATGCCCATGTACAACTTTGGAGTCATGGTTGTAAAAGAGATGGAGGATCAAGAGAGGCTTGCGGTAGAACAGATGATTCAAATATCTCTCGGTCAGAAAGAAATAGACCTAGAGGACGCTATGGCTATAAGAGAACTTAAGAACGTTGACCAGGCAGAAAGGCTTCTTGTGGTTAGAAGAAAGAAGCGTAAGGTAGAAATGCAGCAGATGCAACAAGCTCAAGCTCAGCAGCAGCAACAGATGGCTATGCAGCAACAGCAAGCTACGGCTCAGATAGCTGCTCAACAGGCACAGATGGAGGCTCAGATAGAAGCTCAGAAGATTCAGCTCAAGGCGCAGTCTGAGGTTCAGGTGGCTACAGCTCTTCATGAGTTACGTAAAGAGATAGAGATGATAAGGGCTCAGGCCACCCTTGGTTTTAAAACTGATGACAACGAGTTCAGGGAGAAGATAGAGGTGCTAAAAGAAGACAGGAAAGACGAGAGGGTAAAAAAGCAGGCCGCAGAGCAGTCTAAGCTTATGTCACAAAGAAAGGGTCAGAGGGGAGAGTTGCCAGAAGTTCAGAAAGAACAATCTATAAACGAAATATTTAACCTGTAATGGCTAGTGTAAACACAGATATAGCTCAAACTCTAGACATTACATGTCGCAGAGGAGATAGCTTTGGATTGACCATTAACTTCAAACAAAGCGACGGTACGACTGCGCAAAATTTAACTGGATACACTTTTGAAATGCAGGTTAGATCTACCGAAGAAGATGAAGGGACTCCCGTCATATCTACTTCTGAAGCTGCTATTACAACTGTTAGCGCATCAGAAGGTACAATTTCTATTGCAATAGCAGATAGTGTTATGAAAAACGTTCCTGGGGATACTTATGTGTATGACATTCACGCAGTTACTACTGACAGCCTGACAACTACATGGGTGGCTGGTACCTTTACTGTTAATGAAGATGTAACCATTTGATTGTGGCTCAAAAAGAAGTCAATATCTCTGTAGATGTTTCTGCTAGATCTTCAATATCAAGTGTTGATTATGTTTTAGTTCCAGATGACGAGAATACTTATTATGTTGGTGCTAAGAGCGTAAACATTGATATAGATCTATCCGAAAAGACCTCTGAGGTCTCCGTAGACGCCTTGTAAGAGATTTTATATATTTGCTATATGCCCAAGGCTATTAAGAGAAAACAAAAAATGCCAAAGAAGTTCTCCGTAAAAAGCGGTGACAAGTCTGCGGCTGGAGGCTTGACAGCAAAGGGTGTTAGAAGGTATCGTGCTGCAAATCCTGGAAGCAAACTAAAGACAGCAGTAACAACAAAACCATCTAAACTTAAGCCTGGAAGTAAGGCGGCTAAAAGACGTAAGTCCTTTTGTGCCCGTATGAGCGGCATGCCAGGACCCATGAAGAAACCAAACGGTAAGCCTACAAGAAAGGCGCTTGCCCTTAGAAAATGGAATTGTTGATGAAAACTGTTAAGTACAAAAAAGGAGGCAAGGCTCCAAAGCTTGATATTTTAAACAAGTCAGTTATGGTAGACCCGCCAAAAGGCTTTCATTGGATGGAAGAGCAAGGTAGATACTACTTAATGAAGGGTGACTACAAGCCTCATCCAGGGGCGTTTAAGCAAGCTAAATTTAAGCAAGCTAATCACCCCAAGGGATAATGAAGATAAACAAGAAATATCTCAAGGGCAGCAAAAACCCTACTCGTAGGGCACAGCTTATTAGAAGGATAGCAGCCATATACAAAAAAGGCAAGCCCTATCCTAAGAACTTAGATGCACTAATGAAAGAAAGAGACTCACTATGAAAGTAAAAAAGTACAATAACGGAGGAAAGACCAAAAAGAAGCGCCCTAGCAAGACTACAATTTTCTTGAAGGGCTTGGATGCTTTAAGCTCAAAGCAGGAGCCAGACTTGACTTTTGCTCAGATTAAGCCAAAAGATACTGGCAAGAAAAAAAGGGGTTCTAAGTCTGTTCCTCAGAATATGGCTAAGGGAGGTCTCACCAAAAAACAAAGTGCCGACTTTAAGATGATGAAGAAGGGCGGTATGGCTGGACTGTCAGGACCACAAAAAGAAGTTTACCGCAGGGGGCTAGCAGCCTATATGAGTTCTGGGAATAGACCTAAGGTATCTCAACACGCATGGGCTATGGCTCGTGTAAAGTCTGCTTTTGGAAAGCGCGAAGCAGCTAAGATTGCTGCTGGCAAGGGCAAAAACAAGAAAAAGAAATAATACCTATATTTGTAGCAAACACTTGAAAAATGGCGACAACAACTGCAACACTAACATTGTCCAGTGCTGATTTGACTGGAGATGTGTTGTCTCTTTCTGCAGCATCTACTCTTACCGAGGCAGGTA
>Ga0160423_10002733_pt1 | contig 14704 bp, 15 predicted proteins | sample CRUFie14St8metaG_FD_108191 | JGI IMG/M metagenome (GOLD analysis project Ga0160423, IMG submission 108191) | Marine microbial communities from the Costa Rica Dome - CRUD Field 142mm St8 metaG | ecosystem: Environmental > Aquatic > Marine > Oceanic > Photic zone | place: Costa Rica: the Eastern...
CGTATGGATAATGATTGGAAGCCTTGGTTAGGAAGTCCACCTAGCGCTTTGTATTGGGCTGGAGATAGAGGTATATGTCCATCTGGTTATGACGGATCTGGAACTGCTCACACTGATTACCCTGTTACTATTGATTACTTTGATATAACTACTACAGGAAATGCTTCAGATTTTGGAGATCTAAAGTATACATACTATGCAGGTAATTACTACAGAGAAAAGGGTTGGTATTATCAAGCTGGTGTATCCAATAGAACACGCGGTGTTTGGATAGGTTATGAAGTTAGCACTGCTGATGGCGGCGTAAGAGATGATATAGAGTACATTACAATAGCCACTACAGGAAATGCTCAGGATTTTGGCAACCTTCCTTGGTCTAGGTCAAGATCATGTGGTTGTTCTGACGGAACTAAAGGACTTGTTTGGGGAGGCAGGTTAGCTCAAAGAGATAGATTATATCCCGGAACTTATCAACCGGGTTCTGGTCCTTGGACTGGACCTGAAACAGGAAGTAGGTGGGATGATATTTATTATGTTACTATAGACACCACATCAGATGCTTCTGCGTTTGGTGATTTGGTTTCTGTAAGACATTTATCGGGCGCTTGCTCAAATGGCACGTATGGTGTTGTTGGTGGGGGTTCTATAGGTGATTATACAGATCTTGGATATACTTTTGCTCAATCCAAAAGTCATATGGAATATGTAACAATAGCAACTTTAGGAAATGCATCTACTTTTGGGTTTTTGCACTATGATAATTCAACCAACGATGGTGCAAGTACTTCTGCTGCATGTTCTAATGAAACAATTGGTCTTTGGTTTACATATGATTTAAAAATAGACAGAGTTGTTCTTAGCACAACTGGAAATGCTACAGACTTTGGCGATATTAGCTCTGGGCAAAAAACCGGATCTGCTTGTGCTAATGAAACCAGAGCTACCTATAGTGGTGGATTTACTACAGGTAACGCTGTAACTAACATATCGTATGTTACAATAGCAACTCCGGGAAACTCTCAAGATTTTGGGGACTTAACTGTAGGTAAGGAATCAATACACGGTGGTGGCTTATCAGGAAACGCATCATGAGTACATTAAAAGTAGATACTATAAGCAACAATGGAACTGAAACAGATACACCACAGGGCTTTACCATAGCAGGCAACTCCATAGTTCAGGGTTATACAGAAAGTGCAAATGAACCTAGCGGTGAGCCTAATGAGGGAGACATTTGGTGGGACACAACAAACTCCGTTTTAAAAAGATATGTTAATGGTGTTTGGAGAACTATAACGACTGGAGGTGGGAGTGGTAGTTCGGGTATGTCTTGGGGAGGCGCTAGGGGTTTTAGGTTTGGAGGTAATCTAGCTAGTGGTAATGTTAGAACAGATGTTATAGATTATTGGGCTATAGCCACTCCTAGTAATGCTCTAGACTTTGGAGATTTAACAAAAGATAAATATTGGGGCGGTGCCACATCTAACGGCACTAGAGCAATAATTGCAGGTGGTTACTACACTTCCAATACTAGTTTTCTTAATGACATAGATTATATTACCTGTGCTACAACAGGAAATGCTGTTGACTTTGGAGACATGACATACAGCCCTTATGGTAATGCTGCTGTGAGTGATGGAACTAGGGGGTGTATCTTTGGAGGATATGATGGAAGCAGTTACAATAATAACATAGACTATGTGACTATATCTACTACAGGCAATGCAACAGACCAAGCGGATATGATTAACAGTGTGCAAAGACTGGGTGGTTGGAGCGATTCTACAAGAGGTTTGATAGCAGGTGGCTCTTCTCCAGCAGTAAATGTAATTCAATACTTTACGATACAAAGCACCAATAACGCTCTAGATTTTGGTGACCTAAGTAATACTTGGTATAATTTAGCAGGTGGAGGAGATGACACTAGAAGTTGTTTTATGTCTGGCTATTTAGGAAGTTCTTCTGTTCGGACTGATACAATAGAATATGTAACTACTCAAACTACTGGAAACTCTACTGACTTTGGAAACTTAGTAACCACTGGTATGCAACCTTCTACTGCATGTGATGGGACATATTGTTGTGTAACCAGAGGTAAAACAGAAGTAGGTGCATCAACCGTAAGATCAAATGTTATAGAAAGATTTACTGTACAGACACTGGGTAATGCTGCAGACTTTGGGGATATTACTGAAAATCAAGAGTTAGCAATGGGAGCAGCAGGGAACGCATCGTGAGCGAAGCTGACGAAATAGAAGACATTACTAATGCTGCAGGTACAGGTGCTGTAGATTTTCCTAATGGACTAAATATATTAGGCTCTACTAGTGGCATAGTCGGCGTCAAGCACACTGTATCTACAACCGAACCTAGTACTCCATCGAATGGAGATACATGGTACAACACTAATGGTAACCTATATTATGTCCGTATTAATAACGAATGGAAAGCTTGGTTAGGAACTCCTCCTAGTACGTTATACTGGGCTGGGAATAGAGGTCTTATGCCGGGTGGAGCTTCAGCCCTAGGTTCATCATATGCATTAAGGAGAATAGAATATTTCGATATAACAACCGAAGGTAATGCGAGTACTTTTGGTAATTTACAAACCACATATGGCAGGAGAGATATAGCTAGCGTATCAAATACAACAAAAGGAATTATGTTTAATGGAGCTACAGGAACTAACAACAACTCTGGTCATGTCGATGTTGATTATATAGCGTTTGCTACCACAGGTAATGCTAGTGATCATGGGGACTTGGATTGGAAAAGATGGAGATCTCAGTCTGTTTCTGATGGCACTAGAGGAGTTATATGGGGCGGTTACTATGGAGCTAGTGAGTATTTAAATAGAAATACAAATGGTTGGCCTTATGGAGAGCAAACAGGCAGTAGTTTTAACAATATGCTGTATGTAACTATTTCTACTAACTCTACAGCAGAATCTGTTTTTGGAATTTGTCTAACAAGAATACAAGGTGCTGGTTGTTCTGATGGTACATACGGAGTTGTTGCGGGAGGCACTGGGACTGGGTCATATGCAACAGATGATATGGAGTATATAACTATTGCTACTACAGGAAACGCAACGTCTTTTGGAAGTCTGACTTCTCAGTCAATGAATGGTTGTACTGGCACCTCTAATGAAACAAGAGCTGTTTGGTGGGGAACAACTTCAAATGCTAATAATTCTTCTCTAAATAGAAACATACATTATTTAGATATAGCAACTCTAGGAGATGGTGCAGATTTTGGTGACTTAACAGATAGGAAGGGTTCTGCTGGTTCTGTTGCTAACGAAACAAGAGCTTGTATAACAGGTGGATTTAGATGGACTGGTTCCTCATCTGTAACCACAAATGGAATAGAGTATATAACCCTATCAACAACAGGAGATGCACAAGATTTTGGAGATTTAACTCAGGCAAAAGCATTCATGTATGACAGCGGCCTGTCAGGAAACGCAGCATAGGAGAGCGTAATGGGAAAAAAGACTAACGTATTAAAGAAACCAATAACATTTTCACTGCCTATAGAGGCATCTGAGAATATAAATCAGGTGGCAGCAGCTAGAGTAGCGGAAAAGTTACCAGAGATAGATCAGGCGACTAGGGCTTTTGATCGCAATAACTCAGCGACAACTTTGTCTATGATGACATTGACGATGCTTAATGGTCACTCGCCAATGAGGATGCTTCGGCAGATCACAGCAGAGGTTGAGAAACGTAAGATGGCACTTGCAGAAGCACAGGTGGGACATGCCAAACAACGTGTAAAGATCTTGGAGCTTGAGGAAGAAGATGACATTGTTTCTGAGGCAGAGTTAAAAGCGGCACGGCATGGGCTTACAATGATGGAGCATAAGATAAACGGTTCTATCAAGGATATTGCGGTTCTCATAGATAGTTACGAGAATATAAAAGAAAACTTTGACATAGATGAGTGGGACGAAGAAGCTTTTGAAAGAGAGGAGAAGCGCCACCATGTTAGGAGAGGTTTTGAGCTTATGTATCGTAATCTTATGGATGGTGGTCGTGCTTCAACGGCTACTATAGAATACATGCAGCAATACGGTGTGCATCCACAGGTGGCTATGACAGAGGTGTCTGGCTATCTTCAGTACACAGCGGATCGAATAAAAAAACACATACTACCCCATTCTAACGATTTAGAAGAGTTTTTAGATCAGATGGCAGACAAGTATTACAAAAATGCAGACAAGACCGCAGAAAGAATATTTGGAAAAGCGGATTTCTTAAATCCAGAATATATGTTAAGAGTAGAGAAGTCGGAGGAAAAAGATGATACTTGAGTATAAACTACATATGACTCCGGGTGGTATGAAGGCACCAGATTGGGTGGACGATGGTGGCTACTTTCCTAACGGTAATAGGCTCATAGGTTGGACACGAGACAACCCAGAGTTCTACATACCTAGTACGGTAGTAGTGTTGACTGCCTCTGAGTTAGAAGCAAAAATTCTAGCGCAACATGCGGCAAATACTTTTCAAAAAGAAGACGAAGAAACGGGAGAAATGTCAGATATGACTGATGCAGAGGTGTCTGCAATGGTTAATAACTGGGTAGAGTCTAAATCATAAGGACTATCTAAATGTTTGGTATTAACCCCCTATCAGTACGTCCAATACCAGACGACTATGACAAGATACGCTCGGTATTTCCCTTTGGGGTTGAGGGAAAGGCAGGGGTACAGTCAGACGCTATACTCAAGGTAACCGTAGCATCTGCAACATCAGGTGGCGGTAATCGATTTTATATAGATGGCGTTGAAAACCCAGCCTTAACTCTTAGACGAGGCACGAAGTATATCTTTGATGTCTCTGATTCTACTAATGCAGGTCATCCTCTCAGGTTTAAAGACGGCAACGGTGCAAGCTACCTTACAAATGTAATAATTACAGGCGTTCAGGGAACTGCGGGTGCCACGGTAGAGATAACTGTAGCATCAGATGCCCCTGACTCACTAAGATATTACTGTACCGTACACGGTAACGGTATGGGCAACACCATAACGGTTGCTGACTTTATAAACATACTTATAGAGGGCAACACGCAAGTAACTGGTGTCTCTGGCGTAAGTGGAGTGGGTGAAGCAAGGTTTGTTCACTTCTTCGATGTTACAGGAGAAGAGGCTACTGGTCAGGTAGGCTCAGTAGATATTGCCCTAGGCATGACTGTCCCAGAGGTAGGTCTGCAAGCTGACGGTGGTGTAGGGTCTCCAGACTTCATTCTAGACTGTGTGTTCGAGGTTACGGGTGTAGAGGCAGAAGTTCAGCTTGGTGTACCAATACGGTTTGAGACAGTGGAGCTACAAGATGGCTTTGAGGCTGCTGCAAGCGTAGGTAGTATAAATGTAGATCTACAGCTTGATGTGCCGCAGACAGGTCTGCAGGGAACTACAGGTGAACCAACTGCAAGCACACTAACCTCTAACACTCTACCATTACTGCCAGATTTAAGGGCAGACGCAAGTGTAGGAGAGGTAACTCTATCCACACAAAACGTGCTTTCTGTTGTAGGTCAGCAGGGTACAGCGGATGTTGGTCTGTTTGATCTAGCTCTTGAGGTTGTTCTTGAGCAGACGGGTCTAGAAGCTAGCGGTGTAGTAGAAGATACAACTATAATTGCCATAACCGATCAGGTTATAAGTATTACACAAGCCTCACCAGCTTCTAGTTTTGTTGGGGGAATAGGCGAAAGTATTTTTGATGGCGGAGAAGTAAGGGGCGAAGCTAATGCTTTAGTTTCTGGTTTTGGTCTAACAGCATCTACAACGGATATAACAGAGTACAACTTCTCAACAACATACAAAGATATTATAGGCGTTGGCGGCACTACAGGCGTTGGTTTTGTAGATGTTAAAATGCGAGTGGATGTAATAGTGTTTGCTGAAGATTTCTTTATGACGGCAGGCACTGGTCAGTCTAAAGTATTTGATATTGTAAATCCTGCAGCTTTTGTAACCATAGATGCATTTGATGCTGTTGACCTAGAAGATTCTGGAGTTCCGGTAGATGATGTGTGGACAGAGCTACCAGATAATTTAGCAGAAGAAGACTTTGATTCTGTCGCCCCTGCTATAGGAGACACATTTACGGAGATAAACATATCTCAATCAGACTTTGCAGATGCAGACGTAGCGTCAGGTATACAGATAGAGAATACTTGGCAGGAAACATTGCCAGATGGAGACATACCAACAGACCCATTACCAGAGGTAGATCCTTCAGACGGAGAGATTACATATACCCCATTGCAAGAAGAATTAGCCACGAATACTTACGAGGAAGTTGATGTGGACGCAAATACAGTCTATAATGACGAAGAACCCGATCAAGAGGACTTTGAAGGCGGAACGATATTGGATGCGGCATAAGTTCAATTGAACTTTTTTATAGGAGCATAACATGCCTAGTACATTTACAACCAACACAGGTATAGAAAAGCCCGGACAGGGTGAACAAAGTGGTAGCTGGGGAATAACGGTAAATACTAATATGGATATTATTGACCGAGCCTTAAATGGTTCTGTTAATATAACATTAACAGGATCTACTAGCACAATATCTACAAGTGACGGATCTTTATCAAATGGTCACTTCAAGGTTGTAAACTTCGGCGGGACTCTAGCACAACCACATACTATCACCATCGACCCTGCAGATGCTCAGAAGATTTACTTTGTAAAGAACAACACAAACAGAACACTGACATTTACTCAGGGTACGGGTCAGGTCACAGCAGAAGTGGTGAGTAATGCTTTTGGTATAATATATGCTGACGGTAGCGATGAGTGTTTTAACCTAAGTTCTACTGTTTCTATAAGTACATTGCAGATCAACGGCGAGGCAGTAACATCATCAGCTGCAGAGCTAAATGTGTTGGACGGAATATCCGCAACGCTTACAGCATCAGAACTTAATATATTGGACGGTGTGACTGCTAACAAAGATGAAATCAACACTCTTGATGGTGTTGCGTCTACATTGACTGCTGCAGAGCTTAACGTATTAGATGGATTTAATGGTGACACAGCCGACCTTAATTTTTTGAAAGCTCTAAACGACACAGGAACGACTAGTACTCAGTTTGGTCACTTAGGAACTGTTACAGGTAATGTGCAGTCTGCTTTAGACACCTTAACAACAAATGTTACTGGACTAACAAACGATAAACTTAACAAGTCAGGCGGGACTGTAACAGGTAATGTAAAGTTTAATGATAGCGTACAACTTAATTTCGGCACAGGAACTGATGCAGAAGTATATCACAACGGAAGCAATCTCATATTTGATATGAACGCTGACGATGACATAATTTTCAGAGATGGTAATAGTAGTAATGCTACACGCTTTACCTTTGATACGTCTCACGGAAACTTTACAGCTACAGGAAACGTCACAGCGTTCTCTGATGCCGCTTTAAAAACTGATATAACTACAATAGACAATGCCTTGGATAAGGTAGCTGCTATGCGAGGTGTGTTTTTTAATAAAGACGGTGAGAGAGGCGTTGGCGTAGTGGCGCAGGAAGTGCAAAAGGTTATACCAGAGGCCGTGTTTGATGGGGGTGAGTATTTGTCGGTAGCATATGGAAATTTAGTTGGTGTACTTGTTGAGGCAGTAAAAGACCTCAAGTCTCAAGTAGAAGAGCTAAAAAATGCCTCTTCCGACTAGTGGTAGCCTATCTTTAAACGATATACACTTAGAGGTCGGTGGCGACAATCAAGACCTGTGCGGTATGAACGATCCTGATTTTAGGCTTCTTGTAAACAAAGGTGACAAAGATCAACAATCCATAATTGAATACAGAGGCAAGTCTGCTGCATTTGAAAATTCAGAAGCAAGTTTTTTCTTTACAGTGGCTCCGATTGAGAATGGAACTTGGACATTACCGGGCAGGTCCGGTCCTGATTATTCTTCTGATAATATTGATGGTCATGCAAATCCAAAGCATATGATACCTGCGACTCAGGTTGATGATAATGAATACCTTTGCACAAATCATTATGAAAACAACCACCCTACTACAGTAGGAAATAAATTATTTTTAGCAAATATGGATAGGTCAAGAAATATTTCTTGGGCTAAAGAGTACACTACTTCTGGAGATTTAGCTGTAGGAGCTAGAACATTTCCTAATCAAAGATTACAATTTGATCCTAAAATGTTTAAATTGGGTGGTAATTACTACGCTATTGTATACCCTAGGTATTTTACCAATATAGAACTTATAGAGCCTTATGATGCTTATCCAGTTGGTTACGATTTTGCAGCTGGGGTTTGCAAGTTTAATTCATCTGGAGGGTTTGAGTGGTGTAGGTATATAAATATAGAGACTGGCTTGCCTACAAACGCTACGCCTAATGTTGAGCGTAAAGGTCTTGAATATGCTCAATACGGTCAAGGTCACATGTTTGACAAGGATGGTTACGTCTACCTATCTATGTTAACTACAGTAGGTGATATTTATGATACATCTATTGTATCTACTGGTTTTGTTCGTAACGGGCTTATAAAACTTTATTTATACAAAATTAGTTTATTAACGGGCAATGTAGAAGATACAATAGCTCTTTCTGCAACTAATGTGCCGCCCCCTGCAGGAATTCTAGTTATTACTGGTTATAGTAATTACGGCGTTGGCGCTCATGAAGATGACCCGTCAAAAATTTATTTGTGGATGCAAGGCGATAATTCTATCTATTATTGGGAAGTTGATAAATCTGGAAGTTCTATGTCGTTAAGCACGGAAAAAAGAATTTCTTTTGACAATATTAATGACAACAGACCTTTTCGTAGGGTTAGTAGTCCTGTGTGGCTCCCAAACAATAAAATTAAAGTATTCGCTCAAGAGACCGATAGTAAAGCAGGTGGAATATCTGGTAGTTTTGTTATTAATAAATCTACTGGTAATATTCAGTATAATACTGTAGCGGGAAATATTTTTAGTGACGTTAGCTTTGGTATTACGGTTAATGAAAACAACGATGTTATATTTATAGGTGGTTTATCTTCGGAAGTTAATCTAACTGATACTACTGGAGATTTTGTACTTGCTCAAAGCCTAGTTGCTAGAGCGCCTGCAAATGCAACTTATACCGCAGACAATGAAATATTTTTTGCAGAAAGATATGTATCGCAACAATATGGGTCTTATGAAGGTGGGTTTGTAGGTTTTCTTCAAGGTAGAGTTTACCATATGGGTAATATTGAATCTACAAGTCAAGATGGGGATTTTGTACAATTTACCACACAATACGGAGTTTTTTCTATAAATAAAAATAACCTATCGAGTAATGTTGGAACATACGGAACTAACAAATACAGATTTATAGACCCTAACAATCTAATACTTGATAATCCATCTTATCCCGGCGCACAGTTTACTATTCAAAACACAGCTTTTTTTAGTCTTAGCAATTCTGTTGCGCCCACAGTATTTAGTACCAGTGTATTAAGCACAGGTAGTAATTTTACTCCCACAACTCCCGGCAATACAGGTGGAGATACTTTGTGATTAACAAGCTTACAAAAGAGGATATTGAAGAGATTTGTATAACAACTTGTTATAAGTCTGCATCTTTAAACTATAAAAACTCTCCAGTATTTCCAGAATGTCTTTTGTTGACCATAGAGATAAGTAAAAAGTTGGGTGGTCTTCAAACAATTAAAAAATTATGGAAAAATGATTCTATTAGTTGGATTAAAGACTTGAGAAAAAGATACGGTGGTGATGGCCTTGTTGGTTTAGAAGGGCATGGATGGTATAAGTATACTGATGGTTCTCCACAAATAGGAGATGCTTGTGTTGTCGCAAAAAGTATTCATAAGGATATTTTTATGTATTCAGTAGGCTTTTGGGATTCTGAGGATTGGATAACAGTAAGTAACAGTAGATATTTTCCTCTAAATATGTCAGAGTTGTCAGAGGTATCTAGAGGAAGAAAGAGAAAGTAATATGCCACTTCCCACATCAGGACCACTTAGTTTAAGTGATATTAACATAGAAGTAGGCAGGGCTAGCAATGCAACCTGCTCTATGAATGATGAAATTGTTAGGGATTTAATAGATGTTGCTGAGAACGGGAATCAGTCGATACAGCAATATCGTGGTCAGTCTAGAGATGTGTCATTTAACTACGAATTAATAGGCGGCGGCGGTGCTGGTGGCTTTGGCGTATCTGATGGAGGTGCCTCTGGCAGAGGTCAATCTGGCACGGTTACCAGAATTACAGGAACGGGCATAAACGATATAACTGCAGATGGCGGTCAAGGTGGTAGAAATGCTGTTATAGGTTACACCGTAACTGCAGGTAGAGCAGGAGAAGCTAGTGTTTATGGATCTGGCGGAGCAGGTGGTGGTAATGGAACCGCAGGACAAGACGCACCTGCGTCTTCATATGGTGCAGGTGGCGGTGGTGGCGGTCACGACACACCAAGCTTCTTTGATAGCTCTGGTAACGCAGGAGAAGGTGGCTCTGCAGGAACTAGAGTTACAGGTACTTTGTCAGTTCTATACGGTACAGTTTTAACTATTCAGCTTGGAGCTGGTGGTGTTGGCACGGGTGGATTACGAAGCGGTGGGGATGGCGGTATTGGTTATGTTAAGATAACAATAGGTAATACAGTGCATGAATTTACAAATAGTGGGACATTGACAGTTCAGTAGGTACACAAATGGTTTTGCAAAAGTTTGAGTTCAGACCCGGAATAAATACAGAATTACCCGATTATGCCAACGAAAATGGTTGGATAGACGGAGATAAGATACGTTTTAGGGTAGGATACCCAGAGAAGATCGGTGGTTGGTCTAAAAAGACTAATAATCAGTTTATAGGTGCTGCTCGTGCGTTAAAATCTTGGGTAAACTTAGATCTGGACAAGCTACTAGGTATTGGTACTTCTCTAAAGTACTACATAGAAGACGGTGGTGTTTTGTACGACATTACACCAATAAGAAGCACTACAAGCGCAGGTGATCTTAGTTTCTCTGCATCTCAAGGTAGCACACTGATTACAGTAACAGATGCAAATCATGGGGCTAGTGAAGGTGACTTTGTAACTATAAGCGGTGCAGCCAGCCTTGGTGGAGCTATAACAGCCGCTGTTCTGAATCAGGAATATCAGATTGAGTCATCTACAGCTACAACATACACATTTCACGCTAGGCAGGCTAATACTCCTTTGTCTGGTTTGTATTCTAACGGTGCTATAGACGATGTGGCTATAAGAGTATCTGCTAACTCATCTGATACAAACACAGGTGGTTCATCTGCTGTTGGTGAGTATCAGGCTCAGACAGGTGTGGACGTAACTCTGTTTGGTAACGGTTGGAGTGCAGGTGGATATTCTAGGGCAGCTTGGAACGAGAGAGCCACTATATCTGTTCAATCAGAAACTATGCGGCTATGGCAGCATGATATATTTGGAGAAGACTTAGTTTTCTGTATAAGAGATGGTCCTGTATTCTATTGGGATGCTTCTCAAGGGCCATCTACTAGAGGCGTTTTTCTAACAGAGCTTACAGGTGCTACTGATGCGCCTATAGTAGCAAAGCAAGTTATGGTGTCTGACCTAGATAGACATGTTATATGTTTTGGGTGCAATCCGCTTGGCTCTAATATACAAGATCCTCTACTTATTAGATTTTCAAATCAAGAAGATCCTGCTGATTGGAGACCGTCTACTGTAAACACAGCAGGTGATTTGCGTATAGGGTCTGGCTCTAAGATTGTTCAGGCTGTAGAGACAAGGCAAGAGATACTAGTATTTACTGATATTGGCCTTCATTCGATGCAGTATATTGGGCCACCGTTTACGTTCGGCATTAACAAAATATCTGAGAACATAACTATTCGTAGTCCAAATTCTGCTGTAGCTATAGGAGATTCTGTATACTGGATGGGTATGGATCAGTTCTATGTCTACAGAGGTAATGTTGTGCAGCTAAACTGCACAGTAAGAGAAAAAGTCCTTACAGACATAAATGATAATAACTTTGATAAAATATTTGTAGGCGTAAACTCATCTTTTCATGAAATATGGTGGTTTTATCCATCCAAGGATAGCGATGATATAAACAAGTATGTAGTGTACAACTATGACTCTGATATATGGTACTACGGCACTCTTTCGAGAACTGCTTGGATAGACAGGGGTGTAAATGATTTTCCTATAGCTGCAGGAAATGACGGTAAATTATACTTTCATGAGTATGAGATTGATGATCAGAGTGGAGATGCCCCTGCTTCAATTTCATCCTACATACAGTCTGCACCAATAGATCTTGGAGATGGTGAAACATTTAGTTATGTAAGAAAGCTTATACCTGATCTTACATTTAGCACTAGTACAAACCCATCACCTCAAGTAGATTTTACTATTGATGCGTTTAATTATAATGGCGCACCAAAGGTAAGCTCTAATACAGCAAATATAGTAAAATCATCATCAGTTCCTGTTGAGCAATACACAGAAAAAGTTGATCTTAGGGTTAGGGGTAGAGCCGTTTCTGTAAAAATATCTTCAGATCAAGTTGGGACAACTTGGAGATCAGGCTTAAATAGACTTGATATAAGACCAGACGGTAAGAGATAATGTCAGACAGTCTTCCAAGAAATTTTTTTCCTGTACCGCCAAAGGAGTATGACCCTGAGTACTTTAGAGAGCTTGTAAGGTCTTTTAGTTTATTTCAGCAAATGTCTACTAATCCTAGCAAATTAACAGCTGAAGGACTTAATCTTAGGCCAGATGTAAATTCAGGAATACAACAATATAATAATAACTCAGAGGCAATTGCAGCAGGTCATATTCCGGGCGATGTCTGGATGTTGTCCACTGGTGAGATAAGGGTTGTTATAGATCCAGATGTAGTTGTTCCTGTATTTCTTGAGTACTTTAAACAAGCCTCTGGTGAGATAGGTGACCTTATTACGTTTGATGCTTCTGCAGAAGTAGGTCAGGACATTATATTCTTTATGGCTAATGGTCAGGTTGGAACTGTTGGCATTGATGCTGTGTCTGATCATCCTGCTACAGGACTTGCCGCTACAGGTGAGGTCGGAAGCGTATTGTTGGCCTTTGAGCTTGTTCAGCCTAGCGGTGCATCAGCAACAACTGGAGTTAATAGTGTAACAACTTCATCTGCTGCAAGTTTAACGCTTGGAACTTCAGTAGGCACAACAGGAACTGCTATAGACTTCTTGGCTATGTCAGGGAAGGCCGCACATACTTTGACTGGCACCAATTTAGCTGGTAATGTAGGTTCAGTAACAACAAACGTATAGGTGTAAAATGTCTGATACTGTAATTACTATGATGGATGGTTCAACTTGGAAACCTTCTTCTTCTGAAGATGTTATACAGTGCGCTAACTGTGATAATGTAGTAGATACAGAGGAGGAAGCTAAATCTTACGCAAATGCAGGCACTTGTCCCGATTGTGGCAATTCGTGGACAGAGAAGAGATCCACAACTATATCTGTTACAGCACCTAGCCGTATAAGCGGAGGCACAATGTAGATGTCAGACAAGCTACCAAAAGTATCAATCGCGGTTGTGGGGGTTGTAATAGCCCAGATCGGTGGTTTTATATGGTGGACAGCGCAGCAAGCTAGTACAATACAGAACCTTGAGGAAACGGTAAACGTATTAACAGTTGAGAATAACGCTACTGACAGAACAAATTTAATTCGGGATGTTGAAAGAAATACAGAGCATCTTCAAGAAATCATCGATATATTATCTGAGGTTTATGAAGATATGGAGGATGGCGATAACGAGCTTTGGGAAGAAATAGATCAAATTCATGAAGATGTCGGGGGGATGGCATCTCATATGATGGCGATTGTAAAGTTACAGTCTAGGGTGGCAATTTTGGAGAAGACCGTTGAGTTTACACGCAAAGACGGAATGTAGGAATGGACCCACTGACAATTTTAGCCGGGCTAAAAACAGGTTTAGCCGCAGGCAAAACGATCTCGTCACTATCTAAAGACATTGGTAAGTTTTTTGACGCAACAGATGCAGCTAAGAAGACGCTACAAAAGAGAGGTGTATCTGGCAAAAGCACCAATGCTACGGCGTTGGATCGCTGGGCGAAACTTCGACAGGCTGCTGAAGCTGAAGAAGAACTTAAAGAATGGATAACTCAGACGTATGGCAGATCAAAATACTTGGAACTTTTAAAAATACGTAGAGAAGTCTTAGCAGAAAAACGTGAAGCAGAAGCGCAGGCAAGGCGCGATGCGATAGAACGCCAAGAAATGATGATTACCATAGTAGGGATAGTCGTGCTTCTAGTGTTCTCTGCAATTGGCTCTATAGCCTATCTTCATTATATGGATTGGATTGACGTTAGAGATTGGTTTCGTTGACGATTGTTGAGGTTAGACACAATAGATTTGTAGTGTATACAGAAAGTGGTAAAGTTGTTATACAAACAAGTGATCTTAAAGTTGCAAGGAGTTTTTTAGATGCCAAAAGCTAAATATGATCTTAATGATAACGGTAAGATTGACCCAGATGAACGTCAAATAATGCTCGAAGACCGCCGCCGTATGATGGAAGATGCAGACGCCAAACGAGATGCACAGCTTCGCATGACATGGTTTGCTCTAAGTGGTATGGTTTTATACCCTTTTGCTATCGTGCTTGCATCTTGGATGGGGTTAGAACAA
>Ga0160423_10002734_pt1 | contig 14704 bp, 8 predicted proteins | sample CRUFie14St8metaG_FD_108191 | JGI IMG/M metagenome (GOLD analysis project Ga0160423, IMG submission 108191) | Marine microbial communities from the Costa Rica Dome - CRUD Field 142mm St8 metaG | ecosystem: Environmental > Aquatic > Marine > Oceanic > Photic zone | place: Costa Rica: the Eastern...
AAGAGAGGCAGTTTGAGACGGGGTTGCCTCACACTCTTTGTTTGCGTGACCTCAACTTGGTACTCATCATCATAAAAATTAGTTTGAGATCAAGACAAAAATGGTAGAGGTACAGAAGTCCGGTTCAATTCACTTCAACCAAAGGGGCCTCCGATGGCATTGGTGAGCGCGTCAAGGCCCGCCGAAACACCCGCCTGGGCGGCAACGCCGGCAGAGTCGGCGAAGGCCTGCTGCTGGCTCGCTCCGCTGGCGGAATCCGATATCCCGGTGGAGACGGTGTCGAAGGCGGGCTGGAGGTAGTCTTCCAAATCGGCGAGCTTGCGCCTACCGGAAGCCATGAGCCTGCGCCCAAAGCTGAACTCGAGGGCGGGGCCAGTCTGAAGCCCCGGCTCGCCCACGTCAGGGAGGTACTCATACTGGATGTGGGCAGGATCCGCGTTGTGGAGCGCGTCGCCCGCGACGTTCAAGAGGGCGTCGTACACCTGTTTCTCGCCAGCGTCCTGAAGCCTCCTCCCTCCCTCGGCGTACTTGTAGCAGTCTCCCCTGAAGACGCAGTTGGTGACGTCAACTGTTGGTGGGCACTCGGGACCGGGACACTTCGCCTCGTGCACGACGGGATTCAGCGTCACTGCGCCGAGGATCTCGTTTGGAATCCTCTCGATCTGGGCGAGCGGATCGCTGGCCTGGGCCATCGCACCGCTTCCCCCCGCCAGGAGGAGCGAGCCTACAAGGACTGCGTGGAGCTTGGTCATCTTCTTCGTTCGTTTGTGTTTGTGTTGGTGTTGGTGTTTTATGGTTCGGTCAAACGCTCTTGGTCGACGCGGTCTTCGTCTTTTTGTGACATCCCCTTCGATGGAGACCCGAACATATACCCCGCCCCGCTAGGCGTGACGCCCACCTCGCCATTTTCGTGACTTAAAACCGTTTCAAACAACTGAACCGTGACCGAAGGCGTGACTCCCCAAATCCGATATTTCCAGGCGGAAATGTTTTGAGCTTTTTTTTTCGCTTCGCTGCCCCGAGGTTTTCATAAACGACCTGGCGACGGCGGGTCGAGCGCTGAGAGGGGGAAGAAGGGAGAAGACGAGGACCGACCAGGGCAAAGGGAGACAGAGCAGCGCGAAAACACCGCAATGGCCGCCCCACCCCCACCCTACGATAGCGTCGTCATCGACGGACAGAACGTAAGCTCAGTTTCCGCGAGAGACATAGAGACACCGAGACTTGACTCGCGGTTTACTCCCATTCCCCAGTTTATTTTTGACCCCAAACTGACCTGTTTCCTGTTTGTTTGTTTTGGTTCACCCCAACCTCGTGCTTCGTGTTGTTTGTGTGTTTGTTTCTGTCACGAAAGGCCGGCGATGACGTCCCGTCCCCCGATATGGTGACGAGCCCTGGTTCGGGCGGTTCTGCCGGGGACCTCAAGGTCAAGGTGTACGACCCAGTGAAACAGGGAGAAGGGATTTCTGCGTACGTTTCGTACAGAGTGAGCACGGAGACCTCTTTGCCGCAATACGCTCAGGGCGAGGTCGAGGTGATCCGCAGGTTCAGGGACTTTGCTTGGCTTAGCAAGAAGCTCGGGGAGAAGAACCCAGGAGTTATTGTCCCCCCTCTCCCCGAGAAGGACGTCATCCAAAAGTACTCCATGGGAACCGACTTTATTGAGAGGAGGTGCCACGCCCTCAACGTCTTCGTCAACAGGCTGTGCGCCCACCCCGTGCTCAAGTTCTCCTCGGAGCTCCAGTTCTTCCTCGAGGCCGCGGAGACCGCTTGGCAGGCCGAGGTGGCGGCCGCCAACCAGGACAAGGGGGTTGTGAAGAAGGGGCTCTTCGGCGCCAAGAAGTTCTTCAAGGGCGTGGCCTCCACCACGACCTCGCTCATCACCGGCAAGTCCGCAGACGAGAACGAGGACCCGGAGTACGCCAAGGTGAAGACGTACATGCAGGCCCTGGAGACCCACATGGGGGAGGTCTATGCACACAGTGACAAGCTGGCGACGAGGCAGAGGAAGCTCTTCAAGGCCGCGCAGACCTTTGGCGAGACCCTGAGCAAACTGAGCGAGAAGGAGGACGAGGCTTCCTCGGCGAGGGAGGAGTTCGTGAAGGTCGCGGACAAGCTCTGCCAGGACAACACGGTGGAGCCGGCGATGACCAAGCTGGACCTCGAGTTCGTGGAGCCCATGAAGGAGTACTCCAGGCACGTCAAGTCCGTGAGGACGGTGATGGCGGACAGGAGCGCCGCCCTGCAGAGGCTCCACGACAAGAAGCAGAGCGTGGAGAGCAAGAAGAACGCGCTGGCGAAGCTCAGGGCCACCCCCGGTGCGAAGGAGGAGAAGCTCTCGGACGCCGAGCAGAGGCTGAACGAGTCCTCCCGCAAGCTGGACGAGGCCAACGACAGGTACGACCTGATCAAGGAGAGGATGAAGACGGAGATGAGCGCGTACCACTCCCAGAGGAAGCAGGACGTGCTGGCCACGCTTGAGGGGTTTGCGCAGCAGCAGGCCGCGCTCGCGGAGGATCAGGCCAAGCAGTGGAAGGCCCTTGTCGCCTCCCTCACCGCGGGGGCTTGAGCTTACCCAAGCCGTCGTTGGGAATGAAGAGAAAACAAAACCAAAAATAGACAAAAAAGTGGATGAGACCCGCCTCCTCGCCCGATGAGGCTTCGTTCCTGTTTTTATGTATTCGCGTTCTACCCGCCTTGCCTCGCCCTCGCCCTCCCTTTTTTTTTTCTTTGCCGAGCCGATTCCCGATCTCGGGATTCTCCCGCCGGCCGGCTCCCCACAACACGAGGAAGAGGGTGTCGCCAGGGTGGAGGAGGGGCGGAGACAAGCGCTCTCCATTGATTGCTTTGGGGGTTAAGTGTGTAGATAGGCAAGGCAGGATAGCGGAGTGGAGGGCCACTGTGCGGGCGCTCCTGAGGGCGGCCAGGGGGATCGAAAACGCAACGGTCCGACACAAGGTGACCAGAAACGTTTATCTCGCTTGTAGGCTCCTGTCGTCGGAGGAGGCGAACCCCGACAAGGTCGGGAAGGCGGAGCAAAAGGAAAAGGGACCCTCGTGGTATGAAAAGGAGACTAGAGCAGCGATTCGTGTGATCACCGAGCTGGCTTCCATACCACAGCGGGACCTCGAGCAGAAGTTTCACTCCATTCACCAGGTCAGGCCTTTCCGTCAGGACAAGACGACGCTCCAGTCGGGCCAGCAGGAAGGCCCAGAGCGAGAGGGACCAAACCCGTGAGTACAAAAAACGTAGTGTGCGTGCACCCCTCTTCGAAGATAACGAACATGGGGACGGAGGGCCAGCTGAAGGAGATCCTGGAGACCGCCCTCGCGATAGTGGTCAAGGGGAGCTCGAGGCGGCAGGGTGACCTCATCAAAGCCGCAAAGGAGGCCTTGGCCTCGCTCAAGGCGCTCACCCCGGCGAGCGCGGACGAGGCCGTGCGGCTCTATCCGGAGGGACACAACACAACAGCGACGGCAGAACCTGAGACCCCAGGCCCGAGCGAGAACGGCATCTCACCGGACGAGAAGACGGAAGGGGAACAACGGGCCGCGGCCGTGGAGGAAAGCCCCGTGAGCCTGACGCTTCGGGCGGGCGAGGAGGGCCTCGTGAGCGCGAGCCTCGTCCCCAGGGAGGTCGACGACGCGTCGAGCGCTCCCGCCTCCCCCGAGCCCGCTCCAAAGGCGCCTGCACCCGCGACCGCGGACTCGACCCACCAGGAGTACCGTACCGCCATCGCAGTGGTCTGCCGCGCACTCGAGGTCCGCCAGACCAAGGTAGTGGACTCCATGCTCGACGTCGCGTACATGCTTGTGACCAAGGGCTTTGTGGCGGGTTCGGCCTCGTTGGCTTCTCCGAAGCGTGGCCATGGGGAGCCCGCCGCGATGGCGGAGCTGGGTTCGAACCCCTGTGGCAGCCTGTTGCGCTCCGCCGCGGCGGCACACGAGTTTGGGGACGAGCAGTGCGAGAGGAAATCCCTTCGCGTGCTGCTTGCTATGGTCCTGGCGGACACCGTTGGGGTTCACGGCGAGCCCCTGCTTCTTTGCGTCAAGACCTTCTACCACGTCTACTTGGGGAGCAGGCAGGATGCCACGCAGCTGCTTGCGAAGGCCTGCCTTACGCAGACGGTGCTCAGCGCGGTGGGCGGGATGGAGAGGCCCCAGGAGGAGTGCCAGCGCGTGGACGTCACGGAGATCGCACCGCAGGGTCAGGACAGGACTACAAAGCAGGAGGAGGCCGAGAAGCTGGCGCAGCAGCAGGTCGACCTGGTCTTCGCCGACGTGGCAGGGCTCAGGGGCGCGGCGGTGGGGGCGGAATGCGAGGAGGAGGAGGAGGAGGAGGGGGGTGAGGGGGAGGGGGCGGAGGGAAAGGGCGGACAGAGCAGGTCCCTGGGGACCTTCGCGGCGGAGGGGGAGCGGGGGAGGCTGCCGAGGGGTGCGCTCACCAAGCGCAAGGATGTCTACCTCGTGTTGCGCGCTCTGTGCAAGCTCAGCATGAAGGGTGCCGGCGGGGACAGCGGGAGCGACCAGCTCGCCACAAAGGGGAAGCTCCTGTCCCTTGAGCTGGTGAGGTGCCTGCTGCAGTGCGCCGGGGACGTCTTCGTCGGCCACGACAGGTTCAACGAGTGCATCAAGCAGTACCTGTGCCTGTCGCTGCTGAAGAATGCGTCGTCCATCCTGTCTCCGACCTACCAGCTCTCTGCGTCCATATTCTCGGTCCTTGTGGAGAAGTGCCGCAGGACGCTCAAGTCCCAGTTCTCCGTCTTCTTCCCGATGATCTTTCTCAAACCTCTGGAGTCCAACCAATTCCAGACCACCAAGGGGATGATCACGTCATATGACCTGTACTCCCAGTGGGTGGTGCTCTTCAGGTGTCTGTACCACCTGTGCTGCAACAAGCAGGTGCTCTCTGACATCTTTGTGAATTACGACTGCGACCTGAACGAGAGCAACTTGTATGAGAGGCTCGTGGCCGGGCTGGTGAGGGTGGTCCAGGGTGGTATCCCCACCGAGGGGAGCGGGTTCACTTCCACCATGGAGTTCAACCTGAAGTTCTTCGCCCTGCAGTGCCTGGTTGGGGTCGTCAAGTCTCTGGCTTCCGACCAGGACCAGGGCGAGGCGGCAGAGGCTGGGGAGGACGGGGACGGTGGGGAGAACGCCGGGGAGGTGGAGGAGCACGAGGGCGATGGGGAGAACGAGGAGGGCGAGCCCGCAGACGACATTGAGAGCAGGAAGGCCCAGAAGGCCAGGTACCAGAAGGGCCTGACCCAGTTCAAGAGGAAGCCTAAGAAGGGTGTGGCCTTTTTGCAGAAGCATGGCTTCTTGGGCGAGGGCGCCAAGGACGTCGCCTCCTTCTTCCTGCAGGGCCAGGACCAGCTCGACAAGACTTCCATCGGGGAGTACCTTGGGGAGGCGGACGCGTTCAACCTGGACGTGATGTACGCGTACGTGGAAATGTTGGACTTCACGGATATGAAGTTTGACGAGGGTCTCAGGCACTTTCTTGGCGGGTTCAGGCTCCCCGGCGAGTCCCAGAAGATCGACCGGTTCATGCTCAAGTACGCAGAGAGGTACTGCATCTGCAACCCCCAGAATGTCTTTGCCAACACGGACGCAGCGTATGTCTTTGCGTATTCTGTGATCATGCTGCAGACGGATGCGCACAACGACCAGGTGAAGAACAAGATGACCGTGGAGGAGTTCAAGAGGAACAACCGCGGGATCAACGACGAGAAGGACCTGCCGGCCGAGTTCGTTGCGGAGATCTACGAGAACGTCGTCAACAACGAGTTCAAGCTCAAGGGCAACGACGAGGATGTTGAGGCTGGCGATGGCGGGGAGGTGGAGGGCAAGCAGAGCAGGAGCGGGCTGCCGGGGCTGGACGCCATCCTGAATGTCTTCGGGGGGAGCCAAGTTAAGAGGAACGAGCCCAGCGAGGAGGTGATCAGGCGGAAGCACGAGGAGATGGCCGCTGCGGAGGGGGAAGCCAAGTGGCAGGAGGCCGCAGGGAGTGAGGATGTGAGGCCCATGCTCGAGGCCGCGTGGGCCCCGCTGCTGGGCGCCGTGAGCATCGCCTTTGAGGAGACGGACGACGAGTCCATCACCTCGCTCTGCATGGACGCCCTCTACTTTGTGGTCAAGGTTGCCGCGCCCCTGGACATGGACACGGTCAGGGACGCCTTCTTGACCTCGCTGGCCAAGGCCACCCACCTGCACGCGATCAATGCTGACATGCACCGCAAGAGGGGTGAGGCCTTCAGGACGCTGCTGAACGTGGCAATGGACTGCGGTAACCATCTTGCGGAGGGCTGGAAGACCGTGCTCACCACCGTGTCGCAGTATGAACGGGCGTGCGAGGGCGCTAGGGGCGGTGCGGCAGACGAGATCCTAGGCATGCCAAGCCCCCCTCCGGCCACCCCAACTAGATTGGAGAGGTTCAAGAAGTCCAAGGCGCCCTCACCTGCGCAGGTGGGCGCCTCTGTTCGGGACGCTTTTGGTGCCAACACGGCGGCCACGGTGGTCCTGGTGTTTGATTCAAGCGGCCAGCTTGGGTCCACCGCAGTGGTCCACTTTGTCAGGGCGCTCTGCGAGGTCTCCTCCCAGGAGCTCGAGTCCAAGCTCGCGCCACGGGTGTACTCGCTGACCAAGATCGTCGAGGTTGCGCACTACAACATGAACAGGGTCAGGATCGTGTGGAGCAGGATCTGGTCCATCTTGGCGGACTTCTTCATCTTCGTGGGGTGCCATCCGACGCTGAACGTGGCAATGTATGCCATCGACGCGCTGAGGCAGCTCGCCATGAAGTTCCTGGAGAGGGACGAGCTTGCCAACTACACTTTCCAGAACGAGTTCCTCAAGCCCTTTGTTCTGGTTATGAGGCAGAGCAAGGCTGTCGAGATCAGGGAGCTGATCATCAGATGCGTCTCGCAGTTCATCCTGGCCAGGGTCGCGAACGTCAAGTCTGGGTGGAAGTCCATGTTCATGGTCTTCACGGCGGCTGCGGCGGACGAGAACAGGCAGCTCGTTGCGCTTGCCTTCTCCACGATCGAGAAGATCGTCAGGGAGTACTTCTCCCACGTCACTGAGACAGAGACCTCGACCTTCACGGACTGCGTCAATTGCCTCATCGCTTTTGCCAACTCCTCGCTGAGCGACGTCTCGCTCAACGCCATCGCCTTTCTGAGATTCTGCGCCCTCAAGCTTGCAGAGGGGGAGCTGGGCGAGCTGGAGGCCCCCTCCCCACACCAGGCGGAGGAGGCCAACGTTGGCGGTTCGGAGCGCGAGGGGCGCGGCGCCGGGCCGCGCGATGAGGCGAAGATCGTCAGGAAGGCTTCCCGGTCCAGCGCCATCGTCTTCACGGACCAGGACGTGCACCTCTACTTTTGGTTCCCACTCCTGGCGGGCCTGTCGGAGCTGACCTTTGACACGCGGCAGGAGATCAGGCACACATCACTCGGCGTCCTCTTCGACATCTTGGACTACCACGGGTCGACCTTCACCATCGACTTTTGGGTCCGGATCTTCAACTCCATCCTCTTCCCTATTTTCGACCAGGTCAGGATGGAGTGCACCGAGATCACCACCTTTGTGCCCGAGGACCAGAGGCCAAAGGCTGACGCCTGGCTCTACGAGACGAGCAAGAACTGCCTTCACAAGGTCATCGACCTTTTTGTCAAGTTCTATGGGGATCTCAGGCCCCTCCTGCCCAACCTCGTTGACTTTGTGTGCGGGTTTGTGCGGAGGAACCACGAGAACCTTGCCGCCATGGGGGTGGAGGCCCTGCGAAGAATTCTCGGGGAGATCGGGACGGATGCGCAGCCCAAAGAGCTCGAGTACTGCCTCGAGGGCCTGAGGAACGCCCTTGCGGAGACTAGGCCCTCCCTCGACCCCCTGCTGGCCTCGCTGGAGGACGAATCCGTCTCGGACACCAGCGCGGGCGGCGTGGTGGGCGCCAGGAGGCGGGCCAAGTCTCTCACAGAGGGCCAGGGCGCGAGGAGGCTCGCCCAGGTCAAGTGCAAGATCCGGACGCAGGTCCTGCTCGTGAGGTGCCTCAACTCCTTCTTAGAAGATGTGGGCGATCAGCTGCCTCCCGAGTCCAGGCTCTCCGTGCTGGACTTGCTCGGGGGAGTGATGAAGAGGACCAAGGCGGTGAACACGGACATCGAGCAGAGGGCCAGGCTGATGGCGCTGATGCAGGCCAACGGAGACCTGGACCCGCGGGACGTGCTGCCGGACCCGCCGCTGATCGAGCTGGAAAGGACCGCCTTCGAGGCCCTTCTGGGCGCGCTGAAGCGGGCCGTGGGGTCCCAGGCCAAGGGGGGAGGAGGAGGCGAGGTCGGGGAGAAGATGGCAGACCTCCTAGTCTCCCTGTGCGCCGGGGAGCTGGAGACGTTTTTGGAGACCAGCGGGAAGTTTGGCCAGGAGGAGTGCGCGTACAGGAGGGGCATCCTGCACGACTCGCTGAGCGCGGTGCTGGATCTACCGGAGGCCCTCTTCCGAGGCAACATTGTTGCGCTGTTCACCAAGCTGTCGCAGCTCATAAGTTGCGAGCATGTCACGCCCGAGATCCTGAAAGTCACCAGCAGGATCTTCCAGGAGAGGATCCTGGACTTCATCCAAGCGTGAGTTCGCAGTCCCGGCAGACGAGAATAAAACCTTTTTATGACACAAAGTTTGTCCACAAGGACGAGAATAGGAACAAGAGTGTGCGCAGAACCCCTCCACTCACTCCACTCACCCCTCTGGGCGCACCAGGCCCTCCCCGCGTGGTTTGAAGTGCAGCTGGATGAGGTAGGTCTTCCGGTCCGGCTCCCAATGGAAGAAGGGCTTCTTCTCCTCCCCCGCCTTGGTATCCCCGCCCTCCACCTCTACGTTCGGGACCTTGAACGCGATCGTCTCATAGGGCTCCGCCGCACACACCAAGTACTGGTATCGCTTATCCCACGGCTCGACCTTCTGCTCGTACGAGGACATAAACCTGTGCCTCGGCCTCGTCCCCTCCTCGATCTCAGGGTAGTCCACCTGCACCAGCAAGCTCCGGTGGTTTGTTTCCTTACAGTACTGTTTCGTCACCCGGTACCCAGGTCTCCCGATCTTCACCAGGTTCTTTCTCGGCAGGACCTTGCGCCTATTCGACACGGCGACCTGAGGGTTCTCCGCGGCGTCCCTCGCCGCCCGCTTCGCCAAATTCTGCTGGTGCTTCTTGCCCTGGGTGTGCGCCAAATAGTTCCCCTCGTTCGTGTGCACCGTAAGGCACAGCCTACACTCATACGAACCCAAATGGTTCCTCATAAAATAAGGGTCTTTGCTCAAGTCAATGGTCTCCAGCGCAAGCCTGCGAAGGCGTTCCCGTCGGTCCACATTCGTCTGGCCGCCTGTCGCCACCCCAGCCGAACCGGGCTTACTCCCGTGGTCCGACATAACACCTCACTCACTCCTACGAACCACCTCCCTTGGGTCACGGCCGCCCTGCCAAGCCTTCTGTTTTCCGGAAACCGGTCTAAGATCGATCTTAGATCGGTCGTTTGGCGACAGATCTTTTAACTTCATATACGAAACTTTTGGTGCATGCGCCCTCGGAAGTGAAACGTCATATATAGAAAATGCGTTCTGGGAAACCGTCCGTTTTGGATGAAACAGACAAGGTCGAGTAGGGCGCGGGGGGTGCTGGTGGTGGTGGTGCGTCTTCGGCATCTATCGTCGTCGACGATGGGATTGGTTCGAGTGCGGAGGAGGGAGCATGTCATCATGGTGGGTGATCTGATGGCATATTACTTTCTTCTCCTCCTCGTTTCCGCACCCTTGCTCTTCTACCTCACCCTCCCCAACAACCCATACAACCGTCTTCCCATCGAGAGACTCGAACACGCCACGAACGAGATACAACACCTCATACAACTGCAGTGGGGAACACTAACAATGGAGGAACGTATAAGGGCAAAAAACCAGACGGGGTTTGTGGACGGACTTCACGTGGTGCTGGCCATGGTGGACTGCGACAAGGGCAAAAAACAAGGAGGAGGCTGGAAGGATGATGCCTTGGAACAAGAGCTGGACAGGAGCGTCCCGGAGACCGTGAGGTTCGAGGTGACGCGGATCTCCGTGGGGTGCGGAGGCGCGCCTTTGGATGGAGGACACGACCCTAGCTTCGTGTGGCGGGACGGGACGGCCGTGAATACCGAAATCGGCGAGGCGGAGGACCTCCTGCTGACGCTGAGTCACAGGGCCAGGGTGGTTAGGTATGCCGCGGTGGTGGGCGAGAATTGGGGGGGCGACGTCCCGACCTTTGCCAGCGTTGAGGGCTTCGGCGGGGTTTGCGTGCCGCGCTTGGGGTCGGACGCCCATTCGGACTGCCTCGTCCCCTTCGAGCGCCACCTGAGGCACCTCCTCTTCGGCGAGAGGTCCGTCGACGGCGCCGGCTCCCAAGTCCACCCTTACATCCTGCGAAAGGACTTTGACTACCTCCAGCGCCTGGTGCTACTCGACCGAATCGCGTCCCGCCTCCGCGCGGTCCAGGCCTTCGGGGAGTCCCACCCCTTCGCCCGGATAGACGAGGAGGTCGTGGCGCTCTTGCGCGCAAGCCTCCAGCAGACCCCTGAGCTCTTCAGGGGGTCCGGAGCTACGGTCCATCGGGCCTATCTGGACGCCACCAACGCGCTGCACCACCCGAGCCTGGTGAACAACGACCAGACCATGCCGGACCTGCACAGAATCCTGTTGCTGTGCCCGTATTTCCTTCCCGTCCTCTCCGTGGTTCTCAGGAGCCTGGCCTCCGCCAAGATGGCCTAGGGTAGGAAGTAGCCCGTGCCAGCGGTGGGAGCCTGTGTGTGTGTGTGTGTGTGTGTGAGGGCAGGTGGGTGGATCTGTAAGAATATGTAGAGTAAGAAGAAGTGTAAAGAAGTGAAGTAAATCACGCGCCCCATCCCTGCCAAAAGGATCCCACACTCCGTTTTTCAGTTCCCCCGGAATGCATTCTTCAAACAGCATCAATGATGCTGCATCATGATCCAAAAACCAGTTGAATCAATCCATAAGGACAACAGACACGGGCCGGGGCCACTCCTCGATGAGCTTGGCGAGGACGGTGAGGGCCGCGAAGAAGACCACCGGACCGACCGCGAGGTCCGTCAGGATGAGGTCCACCTCGGCTGGGAGCTACGCCGACCGGGACGTGAGGGGCGCCCTCTCCTCCGCCCGCGCCGACCTCCCGAGGCCCCGCAGGGTCCTGCTCACCAACGACGATGGACCGGACTCCCCGTTTTTTCACAAGTTCGCGGAGGGCCTTCGCAATCAGCTGAATTGGCCGACCTTCGTATGCATTCCGAGCTCCAACTGGTCTTACGTGTCCAAGAGCCTCAAGCCCCCGGAGGGTCCTTTTGAGGTTGATTTCACGCACTCCAAGACAGACGCAGAGCAGGAGGCGAGGTGCCCGATCTCACCGGCGTCCTGCGTCAACCTCGGCCTGTACGAGCTCGCAAAGGACTGCGACTTGGTGGTTTCCGGACCCAACATCGGTGAGTCCTTGGGTCACATGGAGCCTGCCACAACCTCAGCGGAGCTGACCCCCATGCCGCCTCTTTCGCCTCCCTCCCTCCCACACACACACACACACTCTCTCTCTCTCTCTATCGTCTATCGAAGGCCACAACCTTGGTCGGAGCTCGATCTTGTCTTCCGGGACGGTGGGGGCCGCGCTGGAGGGGTGCGTCCACGGCAGGCGCGCCATCGCGATGAGCTTCCCGTTCAAGGGTTGGGGCTCCTGGACGGACGAGGACGTGACCTGCGCGGTGGAAGTCGCGCTGGATGTGACCGGGTCGCTGTGGCGGTCTTGGAGCGAGGAGGACGCCCCGGGTGACGCGTTCTACAACGTGAACGTCCCATTGTGGGCCGCCGCCCCGCTGAAGAGGGAGGGCAGGCTCGCGGACCTGCGTTGGGTGCGAACCACAGTGGATGCGGAGACCGGGTACACCTCGCTCTTCAGGCGCGGGGGGGAGGAGGGGGGCGTGGAAAAGAGTATCTTCGAGTGGCACCCGACAGGGCAGAGGGTCTTTGACTCGGAGACAGCGCTGGAGGGGGGCGATGTTGCGGCGGTGAGGGACGGGCACGTCAGCATCACAAAGCTCGCGCCCACCTTCCAGGGCCTAAAGATGATGTGAGGGAGGCCCTGCCTGTAACACGAGCACACACACACACACACACACACACACAGACGGACAGGCGGAAGAAGGTGGCTGCGATCTCTCTCTGTCTGTCTGTCTCTCTCGCGCGAGCTCGCGTTACAACTCGGATCCCTCCGTTATTATTGGCGCTCACCGGATGGGCATGGGGGCGATCCTCTTCCTCTGCGCGTTGGTTACGGGGTCCCTGGCGATTTCGGATTTCTGGGGGAGGGGCGCAGGGGCTGACGCGGTAGGCCCCTTCGCAGCCTCCGCCTCAGGCCTCGCCTCCACCGCCTCGGGCTCCTCCTCCTTTTCCGGCAGCGGGGTGCCCAGCTCTCCCTCGTCAAAGGATATGATCGAGCAGTACCCGTCGTGAGAGGAGACAGCGATCTTGGTCCCGCACCTCGACCAAGCCAGGTCGGTGAGGGAGGCGCAGTGCAGGCCGGAGATCAGCTTGCAGGGCCTCATGTCGTTGGCTCTGTACACCACCACGCAGTCCAGGGTGAGGACTGCAAAGTAGAGGGCGTGGGGGAGGTCCAGCTGCCTCCTGCGGGGCTTGTTCACCACCGCGGCCCCCTCCTCCTCCTCCTCGGACTCCTCCTCCTCCTCCGATGACGACGCCAGCGACTCCTCGGCCTCGGCCTCCCCCGCCGCCTGGGCCGCCTCCACCCCCTCATCTTCAGACAAGGACATCTCCTCGTCCTGGGAGGACGACACAAGAGACTCCTCCTCCTCCTCTGGCTGCAGCTCCTGCTCCTGCTCCTCGACCTTCTCGAAGAGGACGGGGCAGAACTTGACGGCCACCACGGCCTTGCCCAGCTGCGGCAGCGTGCAGAGAGGCCTCTGCCACTGGCCCCTGGCGTACACGTGGACGCAGTTCCTTTGCCTCTTGCTGGACCCCCCCACAGCACGGTGCACCCCGGCGGGGCACGCCAAGATCGAGCCGCAGGGCGAGAAGCTCAGCCTCCTGAAGAAGCTCGGCATGGTCTCGTCGTGGAACAAAAAGTGGGACTGCGTGGCCTCAGCCCTAGGCCTCTTCTTCGCCCCCTCCTGCTGCTGCTCTTGCTCCTGCTGCTGATTCTGAGGCTGGGGCTCGGGCTTTGTTGCCTCCCCCGATGCCTTGGCGTCCGGCTCGGCCTTCGACTTGCCCGCGTCCTGCTGGCCCGCCGCCTGGAGCCTTGACAACACGCCGTTGAGTGCAACCCCCCCCGCGGACTGGATCCTGGACGCGCACGTGCTCGGCTTTGGCTTAGCGGCCTGCTGCTGCTTCGCGGCGTCCTGCTGCTGGTCCTGCTTCCTCCTCCTCTTCTGCTTCTGGGGCTTTGGGGCGTACACCCGGCAGCTCCTGTCGGCGCTCTGGGTCACCACAAACTCCCCCTTGGGGTCCCACGCCACGCCCTGGACGTAGTGGTGGTGGCCGTCGAGCCTGGCCAGGTGCTTGTGCCGGGTGGCGTCCCACATAATGGCGACGTTCTCGACGCTGCCAGTGACGAGGGCGGAGCCGTCGGGGGACCAGGCCAGGTCCTGGACGTCGTCCGTCTGGCCGCGTAGGGTGCCCACGGCCTTCCACGCAGAGTCCTGGGCCCACGGATCGGCGGCCTGGTCGGGACCGCCCTTGGACGGGGTCGCGGCTTTCGTGCCGTCCCTTCCAAGGGACCCTCCCGCACCGGGCCTCTTCCTCCACACCACCACCTCACCCGAGTCTCCCGCGGACACGATGGTGTTGCCGTCGGGCGAGAACCGCACCACGTTCACGCCCTTGCTGTGCGCCGAGAGGTTGCAGAGGTACTCCACCCCGACCTCGGGCTCCGCGCCCCCAGGCGCCGTGGTGGTCCCTTTCTCATTGCCTTGGCTCCCTTGTGTTCCCTTGGCCTTCTCCGTGATCCTCCACAGCCGGACCTCCTTGTCTGCACCGCACGTCACCAGCTCGCCTTCCTTGTTAAAGTCCACCGAAAAAACGGGTTTCTTGTCGTGCCACAGCACCTGGAGAGTGCTCACCCTCATCTTCTCGCGCGGGCGGCGTGCACTTACGGTGGGTGGTGTCCTATACGAAGTGCGCCGCTGCCTCCCTCTCGGTGCTCTGTCCCGTCGGCGTCGGCGTCGGTGGGTGGGTGCCGCAATCCTGTCCTCCCTTAATTATTTTTGAGGGGGGAGCCTTGGCGCGAAAAACCGAAAGCGAAATCTTGCGTGCCGGGAAATCCAGAATTTCCCGCGAAAAAAAAAAAAAAGTTGGGTCGACCCACAGGAGGTCCTGTGCTGTCTCTACTCTACCACGAGGGGTAAACTTTCGCTTGGTTTCTTTCCAATTCTTCCCCAATTCTTCTTCTTCTTTTTTCGTTTCCAGTTTGTTGACGTGGTTCCATGAAACCCAAAACGGGGAACACAGAACGTCACGGCTGGTGGGGTCCAATTCCACCACACGATTTCTACTCTCCTCTCCCAAAGAGACCTAAAAAAAAAAAAAAAAAAAATCCCCATCCGGAAAAAAACAGAAAAAAAGAGAGTTGGCCCCCCCCCCCCCCTCCCCACCCCCCCCCGCGGACGGGC
>Ga0160423_10002735_pt1 | contig 14702 bp, 13 predicted proteins | sample CRUFie14St8metaG_FD_108191 | JGI IMG/M metagenome (GOLD analysis project Ga0160423, IMG submission 108191) | Marine microbial communities from the Costa Rica Dome - CRUD Field 142mm St8 metaG | ecosystem: Environmental > Aquatic > Marine > Oceanic > Photic zone | place: Costa Rica: the Eastern...
ACACCGTTGACCCAACATACAGGTTCTTGGTTCGCCTCATTATAGATTTCTTCTTCGTCTTCCATATCTATTTTGTAAAGTATATTCATTGTAACACAGAGTGGAATCGAACCACTGCACCCCTAGTAAAACCGCAACAAAAACAACTGACTAAACCTGCCCGTTACGTACTCGAACGTTTTCGAGCTTTGTGCCTCACACCAGTGAGCTGTGTTATGTGCACGGTACATAGTCCGTGACTAACTCATTCTTATCATCAGAATGTGATGAGTCTCCCCATATGAGACCAAGGGTAGACGCGCAAAGCAAGGATCGTCACCCAAGCTTCTAACAGTCACCTACTCACTGCTGGAACCTTTTACTACAGCATTACTGCTGTGCTACTCCTTCTATACGTTGTAGAAGAGCAAGTTTACCTAGGACATGAACCCTAGGCAGAGTATCGACGCAGCAATGAGTCGTCACTCAATGCCACTTCCCCGAAGGGCACGCTACGGGCCGGACTCAATACTCTATCTATTTCGATAGAGCAAGACCTATTCGTCAATAGGTAGCCTGGCGATGTCTTCACAAATTAAGAACGATGATTACAAGGAGCACAATGGCCCCTTGTATCATCAAGATTGCTGTTGACCTCTTCATAGCATTCTGATTTGGTCGTTGAGTTGATAGACAGAGCGTTGTGCTCTATCTGCAAACCTTACATGGTCTGCAAACTGACCAATCAGTGCTGCTTGATTCTCACCTACATTGTAGAGAATCTGTTCTTTCTTGTCGTAAGCAAGCCTCGTATGAAGCTGTTGCTTTGCGAGTTGAATGCTGAGCTCTTTCTCAAGCTCTTTGACTTGTCCTTCTTTTGTTTTGCTGAGTAAAATCATGATTGCTCAAGGTTATGGTATATTCTATAGACACTAATGCTATCTGTACGATAGACATGAGCCCCGGCATACACCAAGCGTAAGAAGGATTCTCACCTTCTTGATGACACCGACCACAGTTAATAGACATTGTTGTATGCTATTCAAACTGATTGCTGTTGTACGGACAGCCACGGTGACCTAACTCTGCAGCGTTAGGATTTATTTGGGATTACGACTTACTCAGTACACCTTGCTGTTAGGTGTAGGGATAATCTGCAGTGCGTTGTTAACACTTGCAGAGAATGCTTTAGCTTCCTCATAGTTGTCAAACCAAACTACTTCCTTGGAGCTATCTGTGTTGCGGAGAATGACTACATAGTTGTTGATCAAATCTCCCAGGTCATGGTTTACGTAAGGCATTGTGTAATACAATTGAATGTGAGTGGATTGATGTGAGGTAGAGAAGAGGGAAAAAGTGGTGAGTGACGGTAAGACCGTCTACTCACACACTATCATGACAAACGAATACCTAGGATAGGTATATGACAGGAGCTTACGCTCCCGTCAGTTTCTTCCACAGCGCCATGATTTCAGGCGTGATGAGGATAGGCGGTCCCTGCTGTCCCTCGGTGACCCGACCGGTCTCCATGTTGACATTGACAGGCGTTGGGTGCCATAGGTACTGTCCGTCCTTCGAGAGACGGTAATCTTTCAAGTTATACATGTTGGGGGTGTTTGAAGTCCGTAGCATAGCAGGGGTCTGTGATGGTGTAGGAACTCGCTCTCAAAAATTTTTCAGAATTTTTTTTTCGTAGATTGGGAGCATGAAAGCCACACACAACTTCAATCCTAAAGACAAGGTCAACAGACCCGGAATACACGCTAAGACTAAGACGTCTAAAAACAAGGGGTCTAAACTGTACAAGAAAGCGTACAGAGGTCAAGGCAGATAAAAGTGAAGGCCCCAACTACGGGGCCTTCTTTGTCCTAGGAGCGAAACAACACGACCGGTGTAACGCACGTTTCAAAGATATACATTATCTTTGACACAAGAGACCTCAAAGGAGACCGGCCCTGAGGTAACCAGAGTAGGGGCCTAGACATCGGGTTTGAGTAGGGTATCAACATAGGTATCTGAAAGTCGTCCCCGGTAGTCTCGAAAAGTACGATGGTATAAAACTCGGGTGGGACCAAGGCTATAGGCTGACAGAAATTGCCCCCACGTAGGCTAAACACGGCGAGTGGAAATCCATCGTTAGACAGGAAACCTGAGGGGGAAAATTGTATCTAGTCATGAGGGAGATCAAACGCATTATCATCCACTGCTCTGCTACACCTGAGGGGAGAGACGTTACTGTAGACGATATCAGAAGATGGCACGTAGACGGCAACAAGTGGAGCGATATCGGATATCACTATGTTGTGGATATCCATGGATGCATAAGCGGGGGTAGAGCAATTGACAAACCCGGGGCTCATGTAAAAGGGCATAACAAAGACTCAGTTGGGGTGTGCTACATCGGGGGCATGGATACAGACATGAAGCCCAAAGACACCATGACCGAAGAGCAAGAGCACGCAATCAGGGAGCTGATTTACGCACTGCGTATGGTGACTGATAACGACATCTCTCTGCACGGACATAACGAGTTCTCCTCCAAAGCATGCCCAAGCTTTAAAGTCTCAGAGAAATTCAAAGACATTCTTTGATATAAGAATTTCTTTTATATTTGCCATAAACCAAGCATTATGGCATTTAACTTCCACCCTACCCGAGACTGGGTAGTCCTCCCATTTAAGAAGCAAAACGAAACTGAAGCTGGCATCCTTCTTAGCGATGAAGCAGCTAGGTCGTTGCGTACAAATATTCTTCAGGTTGTTGCAGCCGGCCCAAACTGCGAGAGCATTAAGAAGGGGGATACTGTAATGGTACACCCTAATACCGAAGGTCTTGTGATCGAGGTAGGCGAGGAGAAGTACGTGATGGTGAACGAGTTCTCAATCTGTGGTAAGTTCTCCTAATGACCGGAACGGTAACCATACCGATCAAAGACTTCGACGAACTACGAGAAGCACAGAGCAAGGCAGACGACTCTCTGGCTGGGCTTACTCGTGCTGCAAAAGAGCTCGAAGTATTCCTATCCTTCCTCGTTACTCGGGAAAACATATCGGAGTACGTGGAAGAGTTCAACAGGCAATCTCAAAGGTCTACAATATCCGTGGTCGATGGGAGAGCCAAAATCGCATTTAACAATGGCTCGAAGAATCAAGATTAACCCCACAACTACATACCAGTTCTTGCAGGTCTTTAACGGGATCTTGGAGCTGACGGACAAAGAGCTTGAGGTGCTAGCTCACTTCATCGACCTCACGACTACAGTAAACCTGTGCTCGTCGGAGAACAAGAAGCTTGTGGCACAAAAACTCAGTATCGAGAACCCCAACACCTTGAACATTTACGTCAAGAGACTCAAGGACAAAGGGGCGATACAAAAAACCAAAGATGGGTATATTCTCTCCAAGCTTCTTGAGAGAGGCCCCAAAGTAATAATTGAAATAAACTCCTGATGCCTTCTATCTACGACATGGTCAGGGGCTTCGTCAAAGAGGCAGTTGAATATGCCAAGCAAGGCGCACCCCACGTTACCGCAAAGCAGTACGAGGACAGACTTAAAGCCTGCCACAGCTGTGAGCATCTCAAGACAGATGTAGAGCGGTGCGGTCTGTGTGGGTGTCTGGTTGAGCACAAGGCTAAGTGGGCAACATCTAGCTGCCCCGACACACCCAAGCGATGGCCTAAAGTAAGGGTAGGGTCCGAGGGGAGAAAGGTAAAGCTGAAGAGAAATGGACCCAAAAGTGATACTGCAGAAACTAGCAACGAAGTACAACCTCCCGATACAGAAGATTGAGGAGGCAGTCCTCTACCAATTCAAGTATATATCTAGCACAATAAAGCAAGGAGACTTTGAGTCCGTAAGACTCCCATACTTAGGGAAGTTTCACGTGCTCCCTGGTAGACTAAAACACCTCAGAGATGCGCGAGCTGATTGTAGTAAGTAACAACGTAGTAGTACCCTCCCCATACGCTCTTACCATCAGTGAATTCAAAGTACTGAAGAGTAATGAGCTGGGGGCTGTATACTTCTTCACTGACCACAACTCCCCCTACGCGGTCTACGACGAGGAGGAACGGAAGGAAAAAATTGCACATGACCTTAAGATGAAGTTCAATCCTAAGGTGCTCGGAGCGATAGACAAATATAAAGAACTGTCTGAGACCTCTGCAGTTAAACTACTTAAAGCTGCACGTTCTTCTGTATCCAAGTTGGAACAATACTTCCGAGACATCAACCTCAACGTGCTGGATGATCACGGCAAGCCCATCTACCACGCCAAGGACTTGATAGCCAACCTAGAAAAGATGGGCAAGGTCGTCAATGGACTTGAGGAACTAGAAGAGATAGTCAAGAAGCAGCAGGCCAAAAACAACCCTAACCGTGGTGGGGTCGTCACAAACAAGTACTCTCAGTAATGTTCAAGAACAGTCTGAAATACTCCCCTGCGGCAAACGCCTACCTAGATAAAGGCTTCTACACCGACGCCATACCTGGGACAAAGGAGTACTATGACTACTGGGATGAGCAGAAAGAACGCTGCACTACTGGATATCTGGACATCACAGGATACCACTACTTCTATCTCAACTTCTGCCCCATTGATAGGGTCATCGATGACGCACTTCCTGACGGTACAAAGATTGCACGCAGAGAACGCACGTTTCCTGCATTCTACGACGGGGACCACGAGTACTTCCATGCAATAGACAGATGCCGTAAGGAGAACAAGCACATGATCGTCCTGAAGGCAAGGCGTAAGGGCTTCTCGTACAAGGCAGGATCTATGCTGGCCCGCAACTACTTCCTGTTACGCAACTCCAAGAACTACGTATTTGCATCTCAGAAAGAATACCTCATCGGTGACGGACTGTTATCCAAAGCATGGGACTTCTTGTCTTTCATAGATGACAACACTGCTTGGACACAGCCACGATTGCGTGACAGAGAAATGCATAAGCAGTCAGGGTATAAGAAAAACGTTAACGGTGCAGACGTAGAACTTGGGATGAAGTCCCAAATCATAGGGGTGTCCCTAAAAGACAACCCAGACAAGGTGCGTGGTAAAGCCGGTGACCTGATCTTTTTCGAGGAGGCCGGGTCATTTGGGGGCTTGCTAAAAGCATGGGAGGTAGCTATGCCTACTATGCGTCAGGGCTCGAAGACGCTCGGTACCATGATAGCCTTTGGTACAGGTGGTGAAGAAGGACATGGCTTTGACGGTATGGAAGAGCTGTTCTATCACCCGGAGTCTTACGACTGCATGGCCTTTGACAACGAGTGGGATGCAGGCGCTATGGGCACCAAGTGCGGATACTTCGTCCCCATATACCAAAACCTAGATGGGTTTATAGACGATGACGGTAACTCGCAGGTACAAGCGGCTCGAGAGCACGAAGAGGAGCAGCGTGAAAAGAAGAAAGGGGCAAACGATCCAAAGGCTCTTGACCAGTATACGGCGGAACATCCGTTTACCCCACAAGAAGCAACGCTGCAAGTAACAGCCAACCTGTTCGACGTCACGTCACTCAAAGAGCAGTACAACAAAGTCAAAGCACACGACCTACACAGTGAAGGGACAGCTGGGGTACTTTACCACAACAAAGACGGGAAAGTCAGCTTCAGAGCTTCACAAGAAGTCACACCCGTAATCAAGTTCCCGCACAGGAAGGGGGACAAGACAGAAGGTGCAGTTGTGGTGTACGCATCCCCGTACAAAACCAAAGAAGGGGAAACCCCACACAACTTGTACTTTGTATGTCATGACCCGTACGCACAGTCAAAGTCTACGAGCAACGAGTCCCTGGGCGCCGCCTATGTGATCAAACGACCGAACAATCTATCCAAACCTGATGACATCATTGTAGCGAGTTATGTCGGACGACCTAAAACACAAGACGAATACAACCGGAATCTATTTATGCTGGCGGAGTACTACAACGCCAAGATCGGATTCGAGAACGACCGTGGAGAGCTCATTGCTTACGCCAAGAGATATCGCAAGCTTCATAAGCTACAGGAGGAGTTTGAGATGCTGGACAAAAAAGAGCTGAAATCCAAGAATGTCCGAAGACAGTACGGGATGCACATGACCGAGCAGCGTAAACGGCAAGGTGAGCTGTACATACGTGACTGGCTGATCACACCCAGGCACACTGACGAAGACGGAAACACTACACTTAACCTGCACAGAATCTACGATCCGGCGCTACTGCAAGAACTCATCAAGTTCAACCACAAAGGTAACTTTGACCGCGTCATGGCGTTTATGGTAGGGATGTATCATACGCGAGAGCTATATAATAAAGAGGTCGTAGAAATCCTCATAGACCGGTCTGCAGATGACTGGTTCGACAACATATATCAATAATTTTGCAATAGATGTACGGACAAGCGCGACTACCTAAACAGCGCATTCCCTATTCACAGAAGACCAAGAAGTGGAGAGAAGAATGCGTTGAGGCATACATTAATCTCTCAAAGTTTGGGGTTAGTGAAAGAAGATCATACCTGAAGTCGCTCTATGACTACTACAACGGGGTCATCGACGAGCAAGATTATAGGTATGTGCTCAAGCCGTACGGCAAGACGCGGAACAACTTCCCGTCAAAGCTGCGCAACTACCCCATCATCAAGCCCATCATAGACCTGCTGATAGGTGAGAAGGCCAAGCGCCCGCTCAACTACACAGTCACAGTCACAAACTCTGACAGTGTATCTATCAAAGAACAAGAGAAGCAGGCTCGTTTGCTCCAGCTGGCCAACGAGATATTCGCTGCAAAGATGTCCCCGCAAGAAATGCAGGGTCAGGAGCCACAGCCTCCGAAGCAGATCATGGAGGAGTTCGAGCGCAGCTATGTAGATAGCCGTGCAATCAAAGGTCAGGCTGCCATCAACTACATCATGCAGAATGAGGAAGTCAAGGACAAGTTCCAAAAAGGCTTCTTTCACTTCCTTGTAACCGGGGAGGTATACTCGCACAAAAGTGTAGTCAGAGGAGATACAGGCTACGAGATCCTGAATCCCCTCGACATAGACTACGACAAAGACCCCGACCTTGAATTTGTAGAAGATGGGGACTGGGCTATGGTGCGCAAGTACGCACACGCCTCTACAGTCATAGACATCTTTGGGGAGTCCCTGACAGACCAGCAAATACTTGAGCTAGAGAATCCGCAACAAACGTCAGCAGACTCCTACCTACTGTACAGGGCAGAAGCTAGCGGTAGCGATGAAAACATCTACAGAAATAGACTTGTAGAGTGCATCACAGTCTATTGGAAAAGCCGCAAACGTATAGGGTTCCTGACATACCTAGACCCAATGACAGGAGTCCCTGAGGAAATGGTTGTTGAAGAAGGCTTCCGCCTCTCCAGCAACATGAAAGAAATGGGGGCCAAGGTCCGATACGAGTGGGTCAATGAGGTGTGGGAAGGTACACGCATAGACGGTAGATTCTTTGTCGATATCAACCCGATCAGGAATCAGCGTACATCTCTAAACAATCCGTCCAAGTGCAAGCTCCCGATCAACGGGCGCAAGTATTCTGACATCAACTCAGACAACATCTCTATCGTCAGCCTTGGTATCCCCTACCAACTGAACTACAACATCTTCAAGTACCGTATGGAGCTGGCTATTGCAAGGTCTAAGGACATCATAGCGCAGTTCGACATCAACATGATCCCGAAAAAGTGGGACATGGACAAGTTTATGTACTTCGTTGAAGGTACCGGTATTGCATGGGTTGACTACAACAAAGAAGGCATACAACTGTCTCCGCAGCATCAATCTGTGCTTGACATGTCTATCAAGACTATCAGTCAGTACCTGCAACTGCTCGAGTCTATACAGATAGAGTGGGAGAAGATATCAGGGGTCAATAGACAGCGCCAGGGTGGTATTGGTCCGTACGAAGGCAAGGCCGTATCGCAGCAAGCCATTGTACAGTCATCTCACATTACCGAAGACCTGTTCCGCAAGTTTGCACGCTTTGAACAGCGTGAGCTGCAGGGTCTACTTGACTACTCTAAAGAGGCGTGGATTGACGGAAAGAAAGGCATGTATGTCATGCCCGACACCACAATACAGATGTTTGACATCTCATCCATGGAGTTAATGGAGTCCGAGTTTGGAATCTTCATGTCTGACGCTGGGCGTGATCAAGACAAGCTTGACCAGGCAAGAGCCATCGGCCAGTCTATGGTTCAGAACGGTGTACCGGCGTCCGCAGTCCTCGATATGTTTGATACTGAGAACTTTATCGGGCTCAAGGACAAGATTCGCAAAGCAGAGAAGGCTCAAGAAGAACTGCAACAAGCTCAACAACAAGCTCAGCAACAGCAAGCTCAACAGCAGATGCAGATGGAGCAGCAAAGAATGCAGCAGGATGAGCTCAGCAAAGACAAAGACCGTCAGGTTGAGATAGAGAAAGCCCTAATTGCCGCAGAGGCCAAGGACCAGACAAACAAGATTCAACTTGATATGGAGAAGATGATGCGTGACTTTGAGATCAAAGAGCGCGAAATCAGACTCAAGCAAGAGGCGCTGGACAAAGAAGGTGACACTATCCCTAACGGAGTATGACCAACGACCAGCGCAGAGCAATTATCAATGACGCCAAGTCTAAGGGCTATCAAGGTAGCTACGTAGACTTGTTCAAACAGGCTGCACTTAATCCTTCGCAGCAAGATATGGCTGTAGCAAGCAGTCCAGATCAGAAAAGAGAAGGACTGAGACCAATGCATGAGGCAGGGAGAACGGACGCATCTATGGCTTTCAAAGATGTTCCTCCTAATACCCCGTTCAATACGGTGGGGATGAAAGCACCCATCAACATAAAGAAGTACGATACGCAGGGACACCTCGTAAAGTCATACGAGAACGTCCCTCCCGGCCTCACTAATCTTGACACTGGACCAAACTATGGTACAGTAATTGAGACCCCCGCACGTATGCAGGGTGGTGGATTTAGAGTTGAAGGCAGCACAACCATGCAATCTTCACAAGATGAAAATCCAGGGTTCCTTCGCCCCGCAGTCACCCAAGACTTCTCAGAAGACACGACCGTAATGCAAGATGACGGTCAGATTACCAGGGATCAATCTTTTGAGACTACAAGAGGGAATAGAATACGAGGTGGCCGAACTTTCTCTATCACAGATCCACAGGGAAACGTCACTACTCAGATAGACAAATACAGGAATAGTAGAATGATGGGGTTGATACCTCCTCGTAGTACTAGTAAAATAATCTATCCAGAGCAAGGAAGGGTGAGAGCTCAAAGAGGATCTGTAGTAGACTACTTGCTTCCTTCTCTCGAAGCTACTAATCCTGTAGACTTCTCACAACAACAAGCTGAAAGCCAGAAGAAGCTAGTAAATAAGTTTGAGAGAGACCTAGCTGCAGAGAAAGAAAACGTACAGCGAGTTCGTGAGAATGTCATACCTACAGCTAAGCGTATAGCTGAGGGATGGGAGAACTTGTCTGGGGAAGACAAAAGAGCTTACGAAAACATACTTGACTACAATCCCGCACCCTCCGGAACCATTCCTGAAGCTAAACCACTTGATCCTCTGCGTGATCAGATGCGCAACAGACCTGAGGGCCTGAAGGAGATAATGCCAAACTATAATCTGCATTTGGCTAACCCCACAGATTACGGATCCCAGCGTGGGATATACTGCACAACTATGGGGTGCTTTGCGTACGAAGAGGCAGGAGCTAGGCAGATAACAGACTCAGAAGGCAGGCCAATACGTGGTAATGAGACTTTTGTACGAGAGACAGCAGAAGGTGTAACTGGGTTTGAAGAAGTACCTGCAGGAGAAAGACAGCCTGGGGACATGACCATTATAACAGGTAAGTCAAGGAGAAACTATAACAAACCTGACTCCCCTGAGAATACAGTTATAAGACCTCACCACACAGTCATATACTCAGGTGAAGCTGAGAGACCAACAGACTTAGGCACTATGGGTAGAACAGCTCTAAATATGCTCATGGGACGTGAAATACCTGCTAGAGACTATGACTACAACAATCCCGGAGCTATAAAAGCTTACAGTGCTGAAACAGGGGACATGCACAAGTTTCAGGAAACAGTACGAAGAAATGAGCTCCCTAGTGATAGTGATAGAGAATCATTCAGATTCTACAGATACATAGGCAATGTCCCACAGTACACAAGGGGACTTGCTGACGCTATATACAATCAAAGCCAAGCGGACAAAGTAGCTGCAGCTCTGCAACAAAACGTAAATATGAAAGCTCAGATGGAGCCTGAGCGTCCCGAAACTCCTGATATACAGAGACTTGAAGGCAAGCAAGCCGGGCCTATCGAGAACGATATCCCTGAACAAGACATAGTCAGGACTGACAAAAAAGAAACCAAAAAGCCTAAAGCTAAGATTACTGAAAAGATAGCTAATAAGGTCAAGGAGAAAGCCTACGATCTTAAGGACAGAAGAAAGTCCAAGCAGCCTAAGGAACCTAGCAAAAGAGCACAGAGACGTGCTAGAGTTAAAGCTGTAAAAGCAGACTATAAGTCTAGACTGCAGAAGCTAAAAGATAGCCAGTGAGATATAATAATAGCTGGTATAGAAAATATTTTAATACTCGTAGACCATAAAACACTAAATACCTTTGCATTATGACAGACCCAAACAACAAATTAGACTTCGACGCTATCTCCTTTGACGATGTCATTGGTGATGGGGCACCAGGCCTCGATGCTGTCGATGAACCTACTCAAGAAGTTGAGCAGGTAGAGGAGCCGAATGAGCTAGACGAGGATGCGCAGGAGTACGACAGAGGAGACGAAGATGCTGATGATGATAATTACCAGCGAGAAGAGGGGGAAGAAACGTACGTTGAAGACAGAGAACAAGACGAAGAGCCTCAGGGCGATCTAGAAGATTCTCCGATAGCAAATCAGATCTCTGACATACTGGGCTTTGAACTTGAAAACGAGTACGATGATACCGTCGAAGGTTTGACGGAGTATGTAAGAGACATGTCACAGGAAGTTGCTGAGGCCCAAATCCAGGACCTATTCGAGCAGTTCCCTGAAGTTCAACGGCACCTGGACTACGTCCTCGCAGGAGGAGAGTCCGACCAGTTCTTTCAAGCACATAACCCACAGAATGACTTTGACAATCTGCAGCTGACGGAAAAAGATACCATGACGCAGAAAGCTGTGCTTGCACAGTATTTCCAATTCAAGGGACATGACAATGAGTTCATCAACGAAATGTTGGAGGACTACGAAGACTCCGGCAAGCTGTTTGGTAAAGCCAAAATCGCCAAAGACTCTCTTGCTGAAGTACAGAAGCAGCAGCGAGAGGAAATGTATCAGCAGCAAATGGAAGTTTTCCAACAGCAAGAAGCTGAACAAGAAGAGTTCTGGGATGGGGTAGCAAATACACTTGAGGAAGGACGTGAGTTCGCAGGTATCCGAATACCTGACCGAGACAAGTCAAACTTCTTTGAGTATATCTCTGCCCCGATTGATGACAGTGGGAGAACCCAACGAGACGTGGATTATTCGGAAGCTGATATGGATATCAAGCTTGCAATCGACTATCTGATGTTTAGTGGGTTTAACCTCCAAGATATCATTTCTACGAAGGCTAAGACTGAAAGCGCACGCAATCTGCGTGAGCGTATTGTCTCTAATCAAGAGAGAGTCCGCAGCGCCAAAGGTCAAAGCAGACGTAAGCAACAGGCATTTGATCCAGACAATCTGGACATAACCGCGCTTTTCTAAAGCAAACAATTAATAATTAAATATAACTATCATGGCTTTGATGCAGGTACTGAAAACGTACTACAATGACTCGCAGATGACCGACACTAACTCGTTGGTCAATGCTTTGATGGAGAAGCCCGAAGAGCTCTCCCCTATCATTACGCACTTGGCTGGACGTGAAGAAAAGAAGTTCCCGCTTTCTTTTCTGACCGAGGGAGTTGGAAACACACGCTCTATCGAGAGATTTGAGTACGAGTACCGTGTTAAAACTCATGAGGTTGCTACCCGTCCGGTTGTGCGTACAACCCAGGCTGCTTCGCAGACGAATATTGGTGCTAACGGCACCCCGTTCTCTGTGATCTTCCCGGACAAGTGGTTCATCTTCCCTTACACGCTCGTCTCCCAATCTGGTGAGCTTGCTCGTATTATGAAGGACCCTGAGCCGGTTGCTGACGGTTACGAATACACACTCCAACTTGTTAAGCCCAACGCCGCTGGCTTGGGTAATGCTGCTGGTGGTGATCTCGCTGCTGGTGCTCTCTGGGGTATGCTGTTCGCTAACGTTGGTGTTGACTTCTCCCGCGGTAACGCCTCCAACTGGACGGCGCCGGGAATGGTTCGCTCCAAGATTGGTACGGTCCGTAAGTCTTACCAGTTCTCTGGTAACGCTAAGGACTATGTTGCTGAGTTCGAACTCCCAATGAAGGAGGGACAAAGCACCAAGCTCTGGATGGACTACGAGGAGTACCGTCACATGCTCAAGTTTAAGGAAGAGTGTGAGATGTACTACTGGTATGGCCAGCGTACCTACGACGACAACGGTCGTAACCAGATGCTGGACGAGAACGGTCAGCCCGTTATCTCCGGTCCGGGTCTCTTTGAGCAGATCATCAACAAGGACACATACTCCACCCTTACTCAGCGTAAGATTGAGAATGTGATTGGTGACTTGTTCTATGGCATGACCGACGCTACTGATAAGCAGGTGACATTGTTCACTGGTATTGGTGGTGCACGTGAGTTCGATAAGGCTCTGCGCAACTACTACGCTAATGGTGTGAGCGGTACAACTGTCAACACTAGCGGTGGTAACTCTTACCTCAGAACTACTGAGTCTAAGTTTATCACTGGTAGCGGTCGTAGCCTTGGCATTACTGGATACTTCACCTCCTATGACCACGTTGATGGTCACTCGGTGAACGTGGTGAAAGTTCCGCTGTTCGATCATGGTCCTGTTGCTCAGGCATCCAAGAAGCATCCGGAGACGGGTCTTCCGCTCGAGAGCTACAGAATGGTCTTCGTTGACCAGTCCAACTATGATGGAGAAAACAACCTCCAGATGATTAACAAGAAGGGTCGTGAGATGCTTCGTTGGGCTGTTGCAGGTTCCGTCGTCCCGAAAGGGTTCAAAGAGTCGGATACCCGCGCAAGTGACATAGACGGTGCTTCTGTGCACATGCTGAAGACGGCTGGTATCCTGCTCCGCAGATTCGATACCTCGCTGGATTTGCAGTGCACTGCATCGTAATTTGGTGTTTGGTTTGCATAAAGGGGGGATCACGAAGGTGGTCCCCCTGATATGCGACTCTACATATAGTTATTCTTAAACTCAAAAGAACATGAAAAAAGTGTATATAAGACGGAAGGAGCTTAACGGCTACCTCCCAAAAGAAATTCTGGCAACGGCTAGAATCTCAATCGGTTCAATCTATGTGGGAAGGCAACCTCTTAAAGGGTTCGAGGATGAAGAATCCAAACGCCATCTCAGAAGAATACTTGATGTTCCACCTGACCATCCAGATTGGGCAAGATCCGAGAAAGAGTTCTGGACAAACATGTCCCTCAAAGTTCCTTTCGAAGGAGTTGAATTGAATATTGGTCTTGATGAGAATGGGGACCCAGAGAATCCTATGGACTACGCAACCTTTAAGTGGTGTCAACGGCACCGCCAGGTTGGGGCGAACAAGGCAGACATGGAGAGCAACGCTCACAAGAAATTCTACATCTACGACCCCGAAGCTGACTTGATTAAGTCTAACAACAAGATCAAGCTGAAGAAGGACGCAGATAAGGAGTTCATCAAAATCTCATCTAACCCTGAAAAGATGAGACGCATACTGCGGGTGATGAACAAGACCAACCCTGATAGGCTGAGTGACATGGAGGTAGAGAATATGCTCTACGGATCCAAAGACAGCAACCCTGCACTGTTCCTCAAGGTATCTACTGACAAGAACCTTGATCTCAGAGCAGAAATTGAAGAGCTCATCGAACGCGGTGTGCTTCGCAAGATTGGGAATCAGATTATTCATGAAGATGAAACCATCGGACAGGATATGAATGACACCATTGTCTATTTCAATAACAAAAAGAACTCAGGCGCTATCAACGCTATGAGAGCAAAACTTAAAACACTAGCATGACAGTAGAGGAGATGCATATAGCGGTTAACCTGGGGGTGCAAAAGATTGCATCCTTTCAGGCAGACAACCTGCTTCAAGAAGAGATCGATTACGAACTCAACACCGCTGTGCGCAGACTTATCTCCCAACGCTACAACATGCTAGGCAACAAGTATCGGCGGGGGTTTGAACAGTCTCAAAAGAGACTCGATGACCTCCGCCATCTTGTTGAAGACTATACCACACAGAACTCCAGCTATATGGGGGTGGGGTATACGTCACGTACAAACGGGAACATTGACATCTACAGATTCAAGTTCCCAAATGACTACATGTTCCTTGTGAATGTGTTGTCAGAGGTTACCTACAACTGCCGTGAAGAAGAGCTACAGGTAGCACCCGGCTATGTATACAAGGACTACCTCAAAATATCCTTGACTACACCAGAGCCTGGGTATATGATACAAAGCATTGCAGTACCTAACTCTGCCGGCGTCGCTGAGAATGTGATCTTCGGGCAGGAGGGGCTGAGCTATGACTTCCTTATTGGGCCGTACTACTCTAACAACATCAATCC
>Ga0160423_10002736_pt1 | contig 14702 bp, 9 predicted proteins | sample CRUFie14St8metaG_FD_108191 | JGI IMG/M metagenome (GOLD analysis project Ga0160423, IMG submission 108191) | Marine microbial communities from the Costa Rica Dome - CRUD Field 142mm St8 metaG | ecosystem: Environmental > Aquatic > Marine > Oceanic > Photic zone | place: Costa Rica: the Eastern...
GTCAGGTCGCTCGCCCAGAGCAATCACGACAAGGTGTGGCCGAGGGCGGAGCTCATGGTGACGTGGCTAGAGTCCCAGGGGGGGGAAGCGCGGTCCCTCGTCGACGCGTGGATGTACACAGAGGTGCTGCGCTCGTTTCGAAAGAGGGGAGAGGCTGGCAGCGCGCTGCGAGTGTACGGGGAGGCCGCAGCCCGCCGACCTCGTCTTCGCTTGGACTCCCACTTTTACGCCGAGACCATGCTGGCGCTATCCAAGGGCGATTCAAAACACGCCGCGGCGGGGGAGGACATCTGGAACGATCTTCTCAGAAGGAGCAACGCCGGTTTGGTCACCAAGTACGCGCTGACTTCGTTCCTGTGCTGCTGCGCGAGGAGCGGGGACTGGCGCAGGGCGCTCAGAGCCTTCCACACCGACTTTTACATCTTGCAGACGACGGAGCCGAACAAGAAGGGGGTGGCCCTGCCCGACGTGGTGGCGTGCACTGCGCTGATGAAGGCACTCAGGGCGGGGGGGCAATGGCACAAGGGGGAGAGGTTGCTGCAGGTGAGGCGAGCCGAGACGAGTCGGAAGAATTGGGGCGGAATTGGCTGACGCACGCACGCGCATGATCTCTTTCTAATCTCTTTCTCTCTCTCTCTTTGTGTGCGTGTCGCAGTGGATGTATGAGAATGGGATCGAGCCGAACGCGTACACCTTTGCCGAGCTGATCCAGCTGCTGGGGGATTGCGGCAAGTGGGAGCTCGTGCTCTCGCATTACTACGAGATGACCTCATCGAAGTCGGAACGAGAGTCGCCCTCGAGGCGGCTCCGCGCCCCCACTGCGAATGCCCACGTCTTCTCAGCAACCATGAACGCACTCTGCCAGTCTAATAAGCACGACGAGTGCCGGGAGGTTTGGGGTAAGATGATCTCCCAGGGCATCGAACCCACAGCAATAACTCTTGTGTCGCTGCTCAAGATCTTGGAGAGGAAGCACGACGGGCGCAGGGCGCTCGAGTACTTTAGGCTTGTCCAGAACAGGAACGAGGCGGAGATCAACATCGTGGTCTACAACGTGGTGCTGAGCGCGCTGAGCAAGTCGGAGTGCGCTGGTGAGGCCAAGGAAATCTTTGAGGAAATTTTGGAGTCAAGGAGGGTCAGGCCGGACAGGGTAACATACGAGACCATGGTCGCGGCCTACGCCCATGTGGGGGATTACAGGAGGGCCGATGAATTTTTCCGGCGAATGAAGTTCGCAAGCTACCAGCCCAGCGATTACGCTTACGTAGGCCGGATCAAGGCCTACGCGAAGAATGATATGTGGAGGGAGTGCGTGTCGATCTTGAAGGAGGTCGAGCAGGAGGACGGGGTGCAGGTAAGAGCTCGCGCCGCAGAATGCTGGCAGAATTCGATTACGTCCTCTTTCCAAGAAAAAGAAAGTAAAGCTGACTCTCTCTCTCTCTCTGTTGTCCTTGATGATCTCGCGCCAGCCCTCGGTGCACGTGTACAACGCGGTGCTGCAGGCATGCTTCGTGACGAGGAAGTGGGAGCTCGCGCTGAAGCTCTTCGCGCGGATGGAGGAGAAGAAGATAGAGCCCAACGCCTCGACGAGGGCCCTGCTCTCCAAAATTTGCAACGAGGCCATCGAGACGTGCGAGGATCGGCAGAGGCAGGCAGCCACTCTCTCCGCCATCGCTGCCGCTGCGGGAGCCCTCGCCATCCGGACGGGAGTCTTCTGAAGCCATTTTTGTGTTTTTTATGAAAATATAATACAAAAGTTGCGTTGTGGTCGCGTCAACTCAGACTCTGTTCACCGAGCTCTGCTTCCGCTCACCATCCTCCCTGGGCGGACTGCTGCTGCCTTGGGGGCTGCGTCAGCTCCTGGCAGATCGCCCTGAGCTTCGAGATGTGGTTCGAGTAGTACTCCACGTAGTTCTTCTGCATCTTGATGTCGCCAATCTGGACGGTCTCCTCCCCTGTTGAGGCGTCGACGTCAACGATGAAGTCGGTGTCCGCAGACGAGGAGGTCTTGTGCTTCAACCGCATCAGCAACGTGAGCAGCTGCTCGGGCTCGCTGCCCATCAGGTCCGCGAGCTTCGACACCGAGATCGAGGTGTAGAGCTTGAGGTACTGCTTGAGCACGGGGAGCTGGTCCTGCTGAGAAATTTCAGTCAGGAACATCTTCAACTGGAGCTTGTAGGCCTCAGACGAGGTGTTGGCCCCCGAGTTCGAGTAGTCCGGCAGCGATGGGGTGATGAACTTGGGGCAGGCGTACGTGAAGAGCTCGTCGAAGACTGAGAGCTCGCTCCTGGTCATCCTCTGAATCTTCTCGGCGTGCTTCTCCCTGAGCGAGGTGTGGACGTTCTCCTCCAGCGACTTGGTTCCCGCTGGGCACAGCGCGACCGCCAGGGCGAGCAGCGCGTACATCTGCTCCATCTTCTGCAGGATCTGGTCGTAACCGCTGCTCCTCGAGTGGTACTGCTTGATCCTAGCGATGAAGCTCAGCCCCGAGTTGAACACCCTGACGGCGTCAAGGTACCTCCTCATCATGAGGTAGCAGAACCCGGTGTAGTAGCTGGTGCTGATGTGGCACAGGGTGACCTTGGTGTACAGGCCCTGCTTGTTGTGCAAGTCCAGGGGCTCCATGGCCTGAAGGCCGCCGTGGTAGTCCCCCAAGATGCAGTGCACCCTGAGGAGGCCGATCCTGGCAAAGTAGCCGAGAACCTTGAGCACGTTGCTTCCTCCGCCCTTTCCGGACTCGACGTAGCCCTCGGTCTCCGCCAGGCTCTTGCCCCCGTCCCTCTGCAGCTCCGCGACGATCCCCGACTTGTCCACGAAGGTCTGCAGGTAGTTGAGGACGGCCAGTGGAGACCAGACCTCACCGCACTGCTTGAGCTGTTCAATCTCCCCCGCGGTGCGCTGGAAGAGCTTTGCCTTGTACTGGCAGAAGCTCTGGAACTGGTAAATGAACTCGTCGATCATCTGCCAAAGCCACCCGTTCGGGAGCTGCATATTCACGTTTCTGTTCAAAATAATACCAAAAAGCTGACAATAGGTCTCCCAGGACTGGATACGCTGGTCCAAGGTCGGCTGTAGTTTCGCGTACATATGCCTGTAGTACATCTCCTTGTAAAGCAAACAGAACACGTGGTCGTTATCCACGAACTCAGCGATGCTCTCGGCGGTGGGCCAACTCTGGTTCTTGAAGTACCTGTCGCTCAGCTTCTGAAAGCTTGAGTCGAACATAGAGTAGATCTCATAGATATTCCTCTCCCTGATGTGGCGGTAAAAGTACACCACGAACTGCTTCACCAGGTCGGGCACAGGTTCGCCCACACCGCCATGCTCCATGCTCGACATGATGCCTCTCGGTTACGCTCGTCGCCGTCGGGTCGCCGCTCGGTCGTCGGCTCCGCGTTTCCGCGGCGTTGTTCTTTTCGATTCTCTAAACCACCCCCTCCGCTCCCCCCGTCCCCGCCCCTTGGCGGCTGCGGAAATTTCCAGGAGAAATCATCGCCCGGAAATTTCCACATTTTCCAGAAAGATTTTGAGAGCTCCCAACAGACGAGTAACGGTCGGCGACGGTGAAAGCGGGGGTGTTGCAGTCGGGCCCGGGAGACGCTATGGCTGCCGCCCTGCCGCTGATGGCCCTTTACGGGGCGACGAACGTGTCGCTTTCCTTCGTCAACAAAAACCTGGCGCGCGCGGATTGCGTCTCATTCTCGTTCCTGCTCCTCACGCAGTGTGCCTTCACTGTGCTAACCTTGCTCATCACGGGCCACCGACCTACAACCTTCAAACGATTCGCCATCGAATCATCGTTGATGAGAATGCTCGTGGCGGTCCCGGCCTCCGCGATGTACGCCGTCCAGCACCACACAAGGATGCGCACCTTCATTTTGTGCTCCGTAGACGTCGTTCTGGTCGCGAGGCAGATCGTTCCCTTGATGTGTTTCGCAATCGAGAGGGCCGCGGGCCTGGAGCTGCGGAGGCAGACCACAGGCACGGTGGGCTGCATGGTGGCCACGCTTGCGGGGGTCGCGTTGTACGCGTGGGGGAGGATGGGAACAGGTTTTGGGATCAGGTCAGGACAGGGGCTCGCCGCTGTTCTTGCCCTCCACCTCTGCTCCACGGCCCTGTCGAACGTGTACACGAAGCACGCCGCCCGGAAGATGCCAGCCTCGGAGGTGAGAGCGCGTCTACAACGTCTACGCCACACCCAAACCGATTCCTCTGACCTCTGACCACCGCGGCCTTCCCCCTCCCTGCCGCGCGAGAGCAGTACACGCTGCTGGTGAACCTGACGAGCCTGCCCATCTTCGCCGTGGGCTCGCTCCGCGCCGTGAGCTCTCCGGGTAACCGCCACGTCGGGTTCTCGGAGGCCCTTCTGGCCGCGGCCTCCGTCGTGCTCTCCGTGGCCATCTCGGTCTTGGCGTCCCACACCCAGAGGGCCTGTGACGCCGCCTCCTTTGCGGTGCTCTCCAACGGCCTCAAGGTCGCCACCATCGCCCTTGACGCGTGCTTCGGGGGCGAGGACCCCGTCCCTGCCGTCAGCTGGGCCGGGATCCTAATCGCCTTCGCGGGGTCCGTCGCCTACTCCAGGATGAGGGCTAAGGCCAACGGGACGACAAGACGGGGTGCCCACGGCAAGGAACCCGCGGGAGTCCCCAGACGGACGAGGAAGACTGACTGACTGACGATGCGGAGGAGGAGGAGGTCGTCACGAGAAAGTGGCGCACGTGATTTTATCTTTATGCAAAATAGGCAGACAGCATCACCTCTTGCGCCTCCTCGGCAAGTTGGGCAGGTTGGGACCCCTGGTGGTGTCCACCGGCGCTTGGCTCTTGTCCAGCATTTCGTTGACCTTGCCTGCGCCCTGGCTCCCCTTCACCACGCTCTTCGCCAGCTTCTTCTCCCTCCTCGTCTTCTTGTACCCGCTCCTGTCCCGCTTCGGAATCCAGCGCTCCGGGTCCGGCTCCCCAGCACAGTCCGCTGGCTGCTTGGCCTTCCTCTTGGCTTTCTTCCTCCTCTGCTCTTTTTGCCTCGCCGCCACGTACTCCTGCCTCTCCTCGGGCAACGTTCGCAGAAACTCCCTCCGGCGCTGGGCCTTAGACTTGGTGGCGTACACCTCGTCCTGAGCTGCTGAGGAGGGCTTTGCGGGGTCGTCCTTGGCCGCCGAGGGGGCAGCCATGGCACCCTGGGGCCTGGGCTGAGACCCCCTCGCAGACCTCACGGTGGCCTGCTCCAGGAGCTCCACGTCAAGCTCCTCCAACCCAGGCACCGGCGGCATTTCGGACTCGTACCGGTCCGCCAGGGAGGCGTCGCTCACACCGTGGAGCTGAACAGAAAGAGAGAGGGGAGGGGGGATGTCAGCCGCGAATTGTCGTCCGCAAAAACATGCTTCTGGATAGAGGGGCAAACTCACCTGCACGAGCCCTGCCATGGCCTCGCTCCTAAGCTGTGGGTCGTCCGTCCTGTCCAACACCTTCTGGTACAGCGCCGCGGCGCCATCTGGGTCCTTTGACCTGAATCGAAACTGGCCGCAGATCTTGAGCGCCCTGGCGTAAGATGCAAAGCCCCCCTCGCTCAGGGCGCCAGAGCTCGCCTGGGAGTCCCACCACGACGCGCAGGCGTCCACCGCCGAGGAGGCCCTCGACTTGTCACCGCTCCTCTCCAGTAGCCACAGCGCCGTCGCGATGGCCGCAGGCTGGTGCCTCTTGTCCTCCGGGAGCGAGAGCAGCGCGTTGGCGGCCTGCTTCCACTTGGAGCACAACACCGCGATCTCACACTTGGCCACCGCGGCCGCCTCCGGGTCGCCGCCCCTCTGGCGGAACTCGTCCAGAGACGAAAGGGCCTCGTCCTCCCGCCCCTGCCTCGCGAGGGCCAGCGCCATCGTGGCCGCCGCGTCCGGACGGCCGGAACACGCCTCGAGGGCCCTCTCCGCCGTCCTCTCCGCCGCCTCCGGCCTGCCCGCCAACAGCGCGCACGCCGCGTAGTTCGATAGCACACATGAGGACTCCTCCGGCTGAAGCAGACCCGCGAAGTCTTGGGAGAGCACCAGGCCCGTGGCATCCCCAAGGCTGTTCTTTCTCCTGACCTTTCCGGAGGACTTTTCCGATTCCGCCCTCAGCGCCTGCAGCTTGTCGAACCTCTTGAGCGAGTCGTGCACGTTGGCGCTCCCCCTCAGGGCGGCGAGGTTGTTCGTGGCAATGGCCAGGGTGACGTCATCCTGAGAGACGCACTTGAGGACCTGCGCAGTCTGCTCCTGGGATTCCTTGGGGCGCCCCAGCCTCTCCAAGACGAAGGCCTTCTGGGCGAACACGTGCGCCAGCTCCTCCTTCGTCTCCTCCTCCGTCAGGTCGTCCTCGAACAGGGACTCGTACCCGACCCTCTCCGCCACCTCCAGCAAGTCCATGGCCTCGGCGTACTTGCCGAGGGTAAGTGACACACACGCGTTGTTGTAAGCGATCTCCGGCGTCTCCTCGAGCGAAGACTTGCTCGCCCCGACCTGCTTCAGCACCGAGGGGACGTCCCCCGCGCTGCCCGCTGAGATGTACGACGCGATGATGTTCCCCAGCAAGTCCGCCTTCACCCTGCCGCGCTTGTGCGACTGGAGCAAGCGCTCGTACACATCCTTGCTCTCTTCCCTGCGGCCGAGCCTATACAGGAGCTGACCCTTAAGTTCCATGACGCCCTCTGTGTCCTCGCAAGCCTCCGCCATGCCAAGTGCCTTCCCCAGGTCCCCGTTCCTGTAATAGCAGTACGCCCTCTCCTTCTTCAGCAGAGCCGACTCGCCGGTCCGGCGTGATTTCGCCCCGTTGGCCAACTCGTGGGCCTCCTCCAGCTTCCCCAAATGGATCAGGGCCACAAGCTTGCAGTGCCTCGCGGTTTCATCCTCCGGTACCAGCTCCAGCACTGCGCGGATCGCAAATCGCAATGTGTATGAAGTAAAGAGGAGGAAGAAGACGATCGGTGTTCGTGTTCGTGTTCGTCAGTTTAGGTTTTTTTTTTCTTAGGTTTTTTTTAGGTTTTTTCACAAAACCCTAGGATGGATGGACACGGAGTTCAAACCGTCGCCTCAGTAGGTCCCTCACCCTCAAGCCCACGGGGTGTGCGAGGTCCTGGGGTCTCAGCGCGGCCGCGAGAAGAAGGTTACTTACGTTCGTTTGCATGCTTGAGCACTTTTTTGTGTTGGTGTTTTGATATCGCGGAGCTTAGCTTGTGGAAGCCACCCGCGAGCTTCCTCTCCAGGTCGACCTCCTCGACCTCCTCGACCTCGGTCATGTCCGCCGTTGTCCTCGCCCCTGATCGCGCTCGCTCTCAGGGTTTTTTGGCGTCGGCCTCCTCGTGCCCCTTCTGTCCCCGAAGATCGCCCATGCATCGGAAAGATTTCCGTATGGAAAACTCGAGAAAGAGCCGTTGCCAGGCCACAGCATTTTGAAAAGGTGGGGAACAGGTAGGAAACAGCGAGGGGTAAGGTAGAATCGCGTGGTGCAAGTGCGCCCGCGCCCCGGACGAGACGAGACGAGACCGAGACGGGAATCAAGGATGTCGGTGAAGGTTCCTCTGGAGCTGGACGCGCTGGAGAAGAAACGCATCGCTTTTGACCTTCTTCTCGACGACGACGACGATGAGAAAAAGAGTAGTGTCAACGCTCTCGCCTCAGAACTCGTGAAGGAGCTGTGCGAGAACGAGGCGACATGGCTCGGTCAGGGCGGGAAGCTGGGAGGGTACGACGCTTCGTCGGAGCGGGATCCGCTGAGCAAGGCCCTGACGGTCGTCAAGCACTTTGGGGACGTGAGCAAAGACAATAAGGTTAGGGTGGCGGACTGTTTGGGAAGCAACCTGAGCGTCCTGAACGCGACGATTGACGCGACGGCAGCGGAGGTGAAGCAGAGAGCATGCCAAGGCACGACGGCCATGGTGGATGGTCAGGAGAGGGAGGACCTCGAGACCCTCGCAGTCGCGCTGAAGATCCATTTGTGCCTCCTGGACGGGGTCCTGAGGGAGGCGTGCGCTTTTGGAACCAAGAACCCAGACGCAGGAAAGGCGAAGAGGGGAGCCAGAGCCTCGGCCTCCGCAGGCGGGTGGGAGTGGCTCTTCGCGGCCGAGAAGTGCCTTAGGCCGCTCTCGTGCTCCGCGGGACTCGACTTTGGTGTCCTCCTTGGCGGGGACCCAAAGCACCAGGAGGCGGTGCTCCAAAAGCTCACGGGGAGCGCGATCGTGGCCCTCAACTGCACGCCCTGCATCAGCTCCGGCCAGAGCGGGTCGCAGGTTAGGGAGTCCCTCGCCAGGCTCCTCGCCTCCGCGTGCCACAAGCTCACCCTGCTGGATGGGGAGACCGCGCCAGCCATTGCGGCCGAGGAGGAAGAGACGGAGGAGAAGGAGGAGACCGAGGGGGAGGCGGCGGAGGAGGAGTCTAAGCTTGACGCCGTCCTACCCGCGTTCGTGGACGCCATCAACAAGCAGGAGGCCGCGTCTGGCGTACTGGTGGATGCGTGCGCGTACGCTGCACAGGCCCTGGGCAACGCCAAGATCGCCAAGTCGATCGTCGCGGAGCTTGCCAAGGTGGATCCAAGGGACTACAAGCACCAGCAGCAGTCGGACGCCCAGGGCGTGAAGAACGTGTCCCTGTTTTTCGTGGAGGTGAGCGAAAAGCTGCCGCAGGTGATGACCTCCTGCCTCAGTGTGGTGGTCCCCCACTTGGGCGGAGAGGCGTATAACCTGAGGAGCGGCATCGTGCAGGTGATCGCCAGGATTCTGGTGCACTCGTCCAAGGAGGGCGGCGCCGCGTCCAAGACCTACGGCGAGACCTTCCTCAAGTCGAAGCAGCACTTTCTCAAGATTCTCGTGGAGAGGGTCTTCGACGTGAGCGCCTTCACCAGGAGCAAGACCCTACAGAGCTGGGCCTACCTCTGCCAGCACAAGGCCATCCCGATCGGGTACTGGAACTACATCGCCGAGATCGCCATCGGCAGGCTGGAGGACAAGGCTGCCCTAGTCAGGAAGTCCGCGATGCATCTGCTGTCCACGATGCTCCAGTACAACCCCTTTGCGCCCTGCCTGCCCGTTCAGAAGTTTGAGGCCTCCCTGCAGGAGTACCAGCAGAAGCTGGAGCAGGCGGAGCAGGAGAAGGGGCCTGCCGGCGACGAGGAGGGCGCGGAGGAGGTTGGGGAGGAGGGAGAGCGGGCGGAAGACCCGGAAGTCTCTAGCCTGAGAGCCCTGGTCGCATCTCTCGATGCCGCCGTCAAATTCTGCCGCCACCTCACCAGCTCCCTGGACGTCGTCGCGCAGCTCCTCGCATCGTCCTCCATCACGGATGCCACGGAAGCCATCTCCTTCATCGTGCTCCTGTGCCAGTTCCAGATCCAGGGCAGCGACGGCGCTGCGAGGAGAATTCTCCCGCTGATTTTCTCTCACGAGCAGACCGTCAAGGACGCCGTGATCGACGGGTTCGCCCAGCTCTACGTCAGGGATGGCGGCCCGGACCTCGCCCAGGTCCTGTCCAAGCTCGCCGTGTCCCTCAACGTCGGCGAGGTCGCTTCACTCAGGGGAATCTTCAAGGAACTCTGGCAGAAGAAGATTGTGGACCACGCCCTGGTGGATGACCTGCTCGCCCTCCTGCCCGCCAACGCCGCGGACGCCTTCACGCTTCAGGGGGCGCTCCACCTGCTGTCACTGGTGGCCGCCCAGGACCCAGAGCTGGTGGTGGAGAGCCTGGACCAGATCGTCCAAGCCGGCTTTGGCGGCGCCGCCAGGAGGAACCCGTACGTCTACAGGAGCTGCTGCGAGGTGCTCACCAGCCTCCCCGCGGGGTCTTACACCCTCAAAGCGGACTCCGCCGTGTTCGGCAAGATCGCCCAGATCGTCTCCGGGAGGTGCGACCACATCCCCCCGCTGCAGTGGTATAGCGTCGCGGAGGCCTGCATCTCAGCTCTGTACAAGCTCGCCGATAACCCGGAGACCTCGTGCTGCGCCATGCTGAGGGAGATGTCAACCATGTTGACCGGCGGGGAGAGCGGCGCTCTGTCGGTGGCAGCCACCTCGAGGTTTCTCTTCGCGGCTGGGCAGGTCGCCGTCAAGCACCTCGTTCACATTGAGAACTTGGGTAGCCGGGTAAGGCACAGTGGTGGCAAGGCTGCCGGCAACGCCAAGGCGCAGGGGGAGGAGGAGGAGGATATCGCCGACCAGATTGGCGCCGGGGCCGCCGCCGCGGACGCCGCCCTCGACAACCTCGTGGACGAGTGCGAGAGGGAGATCATGCACGGCAGTGGCGTGATTTCCATCTGCGGCCCTCTGCTCTCTTCGCTCTGCCGGGACAAGGACCTGATGGGATCCCACGTCCAGCTTCGCGTGGCGGCCTCCCTGGCACTGACCAAGCTGATGTGCCTGGACGCCAAGTACTGCGAGGAGAACCTCCCTGTACTCTTCCAGATTTTGGGCGACAGGCATAACGAGACGGAGATTAGGTCGAACTGTGTCATCGCGCTTGGAGACCTCGTGTACAGGTTCCCAAACAAGCTGGAGCCTTGGACGGCGCACATCTACTCTGTCCTCTCGGACGGCAATGTCAAGGTCCGTAAGCACGCCCTGATGGTCCTCAGTCACCTCATCTTGAACGACATGCTCAAGGTGAAGGGCCACGTCAGCGCCATCGCGCGGCTGCTTCTTGATGAGGACGAGAGGACCGCCATGTTCGCGGAGCTCTTCTTCCATGAGCTGTCCAGGAAGACGGCCACGACAGTGTACAACCTCATCCCGGACATCTTGTCCAATCTGAGCCAGGACGAGGGCCTTACCGAGGACGGGTTCAGGCGGATCATGACCCACGTCTTGGGATTCATCCAGAGGGACAAGCAGACGGATGGCCTGGTGGAGAAGCTCTGCCACCGGTTCGACCCCCGCGCGGAGGCCAGCATCAACAGGCACGTCGCATTCTGCATCTCGCAGCTCAATGTCACCGAGAAGGGTCTGAAAAGGCTGTCGGAGAACTTCAAGTCCTTCAGGCACGTCTTCGAGTCTGAGGAGGTCTGCGCGTCGTTCCAGCTCGTTACGCAAAAGGCCAGGAAGGTGGTGGCCAACAGGGCCAACCTTAAGGCGGCGGCAGACGACCTGGAGCAGAAGATCAAGGCGGTGGTCGCGGAGCTCCACCAGTGTGGCGAGGAGGACGCTGACGAGGGGGAGGTTGCCGAGGGGGACGAGAATGCGACGCCGGGGGAGGACGCCGTGGCAGCAGGAAAGCCGACGGCCGAGGAGCAGCAGGAGGAGAACGCGGTGGAGGAGCCAGCGCCGCGGGCGCTGCGGAGGTCCAACCGGGCGAACAGAGAGGTCGCCGCCTGAGCTTCTTAATTCCTCGCGTCTCTTGAAAACTGAAAAATTAAGACGTTCTTCTCCGGAACCGACCGTTTGGGCGTTAGACGTTTTTCGAGTGTCTCGCGGCTGGACACTCTTATCTTATCTTTCGCCCCCCTCCTTTCACCACCACACCCCGAGAGGTTTGACCCGCCCCGAACAAAGGGTATTTTGTACGAAACAAGGCCCCAACATTTCCTAGAAAAGTCGGCCAATGAAGACCCAGTAGGAGAGGCTGGGGAGCACAGGCAGCTCTTCACCTGGAGAGCGTTCCCAGGCAGGGAAGGGGCGAAGTCGAAGGGCGAAGGACTGAGTCTGCCGGAGCGGGAGGCCATGCGCGCCACTGGAGGGCAGAGAAGCAAAGCTTGAGGCTTGAGGCCGCCTTGAGGTGACCCTCAAAAAAGTATTTTGGTTGGACCGGTTGGACCGAGGAGGAGTCCCGAAGGCCAAGATGTCGAACAGGAACTTGCAATGGCAGCAGAACCAGGTCTCGTCGCGCAAGAAGGGTCTGGCGAACTACAAGATCATCCGCGAGGTCGAGTCCTCCCCTTACCAGCTCTTCAAAGCCAGGAGGATAGTGGACCGGCTCTTTTGCATTATCAAGCGAATCGACTTGAGTGCCTTGACCGAGGAGGAGAAGCTCCTTTCGTTCAACGAGGTCAAGGTTCTGGCGTCTCTCAAGTGCCAGTACATTGTCACCTGTTATGACTCCTTCACGGAGGGAAATTCGCTTTACGTGGTCGTCGAGTACACGCACATGGGTTCATTAAAGAAGAAGGTGAGCTCTTTTGGACACAAAGAAAACCAAGACTCGGCGCACCCTCCTGGCTGACACCTCGCCTCCCTCGTCCCCCTTCGCCTATCTCTCTCTCTCTCTCTCTCTCTGTCTATACTCTTGCCCCGGGATTTCCTAGCTTGCGAGCCAGCGCGGCAAGCTTCTCGGCGAGAGGATGGTCTGGAAGTACTTTCTGCAGATTGCCGCCGCGGTTTTGAACATGAACCAGAACTCGATCCTCCACGGGTCCCTGCAGCTGCAGAGCATCTTCCTCAACAGCAAGGACGACGTCAGGCTGAGCAACTTCGGTAGGGCGATCCGGCTGACGAGGGGAGGAACCAACCGGAGCAGGCGGAAAAAGGGCCAAGCCTACAACACGAAGAGCGAGATGCTCTCTCTGGGCTACTTGCTGTATGAGCTGTGCACGCTTAGGAGCGTCCAGGAGGGGAGGATGGGCTGCCAGAGCGTCGGGGGGCTGGGGTCCAACGTCCAGCCGATCGGGTCCAGCGCTGGGCAGGCCAAGGTCTCCTACTCGGACCTCACGCCCATCTCTCACGGGTACTCCCCCGAACTGGAGACGCTTGTCAGGGACTTGCTGTCCGGGGACCCGACCCAGAGGCCGAGCATCCAGGAACTCTGGACCTCCCCCCTGGTCAGGAACAAGGCTCTGAACTCGAATGTGCAGATGCCCAAGGTGTTCTTTCCTCAGCTCCAGGTTCTGAACGAGATGAAGAACAAGTACAACAGCGCAACGGGAGACAGGCACTGGACGCGGGTCGGGGGCCAGGAGAGGAACTCCAGGGGAATGATGGGCAGGAACAACTTTCCGCTGGCGGACGCAATCAAGCAGATCAAGTGGGACAATGTCGGCGGCGGAGTTGGGGGCTCCAACCCATACGACTATGACTTTGAGGGTGCGTATTACGGCCAGCTCCAGGAGAACAACAAGAGGCACCTCCACCCCATCAACGGGGACATCAATTACAGGGGCAGCAGGGGGGACGGCTCGCGGTCCTACCTGGGAAACGGCGGCCATGGCGCGCAGGGGAGCGGGGAGAACGCGAGGGGGGGCAACGGGGAGAGGGCTCTCCACCCTCAGGATTTGAAGACCAAGCTCGAGAGCGACTGGATCGGGCAGAGGAGGCGGCAGAACGGCCACAACGGCTATGGTGATGGCGGCGGGGAGGGCCCCGGGGCGCCGGGAGGGCACCAGGGGGCAGGAGGCCCGGCCACTGCCGTGATGAGGAAGGGTCAGGGCCACGCCAGCGCCATGAGCAGGGCCATGAACAATGCCGGGGACCACCGGGGGAACGCGTATGCGGCGGTGGGTCCCGGCCGTGGGATGAGGGGCGGCGGTCTCAGGGACGAGCTCGACAACTGGGTGTCCTCGAAGGAGAACAAGGGCGGCCTTGGGGCCGTTCGGAGGCACCAGGGCGCGGGCAAGGTCAGGAACGGCCTTGATGGAAACAGGGGAGGGCCCCAGCTGGAGGGCAGCAGCAACAACGTTGGGAACAGGAGGCTGGGAGGAGACACCATGGACGACCACGTCTCGGCGTACAGGAAGAAGAAGGAGGCAGAGGCGCACAAGCTCGACAGGTGTCTGAAGTTTCTGGTCATGGGGCCAATAGGACCGTGGTCGGACAACGACGACTTCATGAAGAACGAGTTCAACGACTACGTTGCCAGGTCCATGCTCCACTCGTGACAATATACGGGCGGTCTTGTTGTAACAAACGAGGTTGTAACAAACCTTCCTTGGTAGACTCGCACATCTCACTCTCTAACTCTCTAACTGACAGAATTCCTTGCTGGATGGCGAATATTCATCATCAATGAATTTTCGAGGAAAGTATGAAATTTCACTGGATCCCAAGATCGATTCTTTGAATTCTTCTTTTTTTCGGTTTCCTTGGGGAGAGGAGTCAACAAGACGAAGCGGGGCGGGCCGGGGGGGGCGAGGCCGCTCCAGACACACACACACACACACAGCGGCGGGAGACCGAGAGACCGAGAGGCCGACATCGCATTGGTCTCGCGTGTTTTTATTAACCCACCCACCCACCCACCCACCTACCAAACCAGGTCACACTCACTTTATCAAGTGGTGGGGTGGACCGGTTCTGTGAGAGAGAGGGAGAGGGAGGAGTGCGTGAGCGTGTATCGTCGATATGGCGGACAAGGACGGAGGTCCCGCGGAGGCTTTCGCGACGCCGGAGAAGGAGGCGGTGAGCTTGGCGCAGGAGGGCTGGAGCGAGACGACGCCTGGGGGAACGGCGGGCGCGCCCAAAGATGGAGAAGAGAACCTGGACGCCAAGCTCGTTATGGCCGCCCAGGCCGCGCGGCTCAGCGAGACCGGCGCCCTCGGCTTCGTTGGGGTGGAAGGAATGAACTCCGTGATCGAGGCGGTGCGGAAGCACTTCTCTTCTTTGGCTTCCCAGGGCAGCGCGAGGCCGGAGGAGGGCTCGGATGCCCAGACGCTCGCGGCGCAGGACGCCGGGAAGCTTGCGAAGCTGCTCCGGGACGACGAGACCGTGAGGCCCTTGCTGAAGGAGCCCGCCCGCATGCGAGAGTCGGACGGCAAGTACGACACCCTGGA
>Ga0160423_10002737_pt1 | contig 14701 bp, 10 predicted proteins | sample CRUFie14St8metaG_FD_108191 | JGI IMG/M metagenome (GOLD analysis project Ga0160423, IMG submission 108191) | Marine microbial communities from the Costa Rica Dome - CRUD Field 142mm St8 metaG | ecosystem: Environmental > Aquatic > Marine > Oceanic > Photic zone | place: Costa Rica: the Eastern...
CCCCCCCCCTGTTTTCCCCCCCCCCCCCCCCCCCTCTCTCCCTCGGTGCCGAAACCTTTCCAGATGCTCTCCTTCGGCTTTAGCGACAAAACGCAGGTTGAGGTCCAGGGAAGGCGTTCGATCGGGCACTACGGCAACGGTTTCAAGTCCGGAAGCATGAGGATAGGGCACGACGCTCTCGTTCTCACAAAGTGCAAGGACTCCCAGTCCGTCGGACTTCTTTCCAGTACCTTCCTGGACGTCGAGCACGTAGACCAGATCTACCTTCCCATGCTCACCTGGGACCACAACGGCAACTTGGAGGACGAAGGCTCGGATCGAGTGCGGGAGGGCCTTGACGTAATCACGAAGTACTCCATCTTCGAGAACGAGGAGACCATACTGGCAGAGATGGACGCCATCGAAGAAACGGGGACCATGATCATCATTACCAAGCTGAAGAAGTTGGGGGGCGAACCCGACAGCCCCTATGAGCTCGTCGCTGTCGGCGACGACATCCAGATCCAGAGTTTTGACAACTCAGCAAAGTTCCAGCAGATGAGGTCGGGTCAAGGGATGAACGTGGACATCCCCTTGGACTACTCTCTAAGAGCGTACGTGTCCGTGCTTTACAAGGTTCCAAGAATGCAAGTCATCCTCATGGAAAAGAGGGTGAAGTGCCAGCGAGTGACTGGCTTGCTCTCTGAAAGAATGCAGGACTCCTACAAGCCCAACGACGCCAAGGTCGCGGCACACATTCTTATCGGGTTCTCAGAATCAGAGCAGCTCTATGGAATGATGATGTACCACAACAACCGGCTCATCAAGCCTTACGTAAGAGTGGGGGTTCAGATGGAGGCAAATGCAAAAGGGGTGGGGGTCCTGGTAGTCGTGGATGCAGACTTTCTCTCCCCGATGCACAACAAGCAAGACTTTGCGGACACAAAGCAGTACAGGGGCCTTATCAATAAGCTGTCCACGAACGTGAACTGCTTCTGGTGGGACAAGGTGGAGAAGCCGGAGAAGGAGGAGCGTGAGGCGCAGGACAACTCAAGAAGGTCCTCCGTGAAAAGGAAGAAGAGGGGTCCTGACGTGAAGTGGGTCCAGTGCGGGCTACCGTCATGTGGAAAGTGGCGCATCCTGCCGCCGGAAACGGACATGGCTCAGTTCAAGGACTCAGACTGGTTCTGTTGGATGCATCCCGACAAAAAGATCAGTGGGTCCAATCACGAGTGGCCTGAGGACACTTGGGAGAAGGAGTACCATGTAGCAGGAGCTGTGGACCAGGCGTCCGAGAAGAGAAAAGAGTGGATTGACGATAGGAAGCTGAAGAAGAAAAGGGAGGAAGAGAGAAATGCACAAGCCCTAGCCTTACATCTGGCTCAGACGACAGCCCAGGCACCTGCCAGCGAGCAACCCGCAGTGGCACCCGCAGTGGCACCCCCAGTGGTACCCCCAGTGGCATCCACCTCGATTCCTGCAGCCGGAATTCCGGACAGAACCGAAGTACCACTTAACATCCCCACTGCCGCCACCGCCGCCACCGCCACCACCGCCGCCATCGCCGGGGGAGCTGACTCAGTTGCGGCCCCCAAGGAAGGGGAAGGCGTGCCTAAACCTGCCACGGATGGTGAAGCCTTCGAGATTCCCGAACCAGAGAGTGAAGAGGAAAGGCAGAGAAGGCTGCAGAGGCAGAAGGCCCTCAAGTCATTGAGGGAAGAGAACAGGCAGAGTCATGAGGAGGCAGCCAACGAGGCTGCAAAGATGCTGGGATTGGAAGTCACTCGAAATATGCTCAACCAGGTTCAAGTGAAGACAGAGGACGTGCCAACGAGCAGCAATGCACATCCTGTTGCCGAGGCTTCCTCTGCTGAAATGAAGCCTGTGGAAGGCCTTTTTGAAGAGACTTGGAGACACGAGATCGGTGGGGAACTTGTTCAGAGGCCGTGGGATGCGGTGAGCAAGGACGACATCCTTGAGATGACCCAAAGGTAGGCTTTTACAAGATTTCACTGCAAGCTTTCGAGCCATACTGACCATTCCTCAATTCGGCCATGCTTTACTTCACAGGAAACTCAGGCGGTGCATGCACCTCCTGTACGCGATCGGGAATACGGGCGGAAGAGTAACCCACCTTCCTAGCTGTGAGTCTCCTCCCTATATTCGAGCTTCAGCTTCAGGCAGGGTTCAACTGACACTTTCTCGCCTTCCGCTCTTTTTTGTCTACAGTCTACAGTGCAATGCAAGCGAGCGATGAAGAGCTGTCCAAGATCGATTTGGAGATGTTTCTCAAGGTGATTGGTCTCGCGGACTTTCTCTAGGCTTGAGTGACGTCAAAGCACACTTAGTTTTCTGTCTTCGGAGATTATATTAAGAGAGATGAAGCTAGTTTGAAAACGTCCTTTCTTGAAGGTATACTTTGCAGTCCTCGACAGAGCCGCCAGGGTTCGCCAGCTGCCACTTTGTCATTTCCTGAACTGCTTTCCCTATGACGGGGCCCTTTGCGTTGAGCAGCTTCATGAGCTCCTTCCCATTGATCAGCGGTCTTATTTCCCAAGCCCTCTCCAGCTTGAGGGACACCGCAAGCTGCTCCACTTTGGAGGTGTACGCTGCTGATCTGTCCAACGCCTCCTCCGCGGGGGAAATAATGATCCTAGGGGAATCCTCCTCGCTATCGCTGTGGAGGGATCGCCCCAAGGGCAGCCCCGCGACAAAGGACAGCAGGGTTGCCACCCTCCACAGCTCCCTTGTGCTCCGAATTGCCAACCCAAACTTCACCTTTGTCTCCCGGCAGGGGTCGCAGGTGTCCTGAGATACGGCGAGAATGTCGAGGGCCGCTCGGTGCAGGGCGCCGATGGTAACAGCATCCTTCTTCTTCTTCATGGAGACTCCCACGACGTACTCGGGCAGGGGCACCTCTCTGTTCTTCTTCTCTCCTTGCGCTGAAAAGCCTCGCAGAGGCAGCAGGAGGGCACTCAAGACACCAATCCTTCTTGTAGCTTTATCCCACTTGCCTGCTAATAGATCCGCCATGAGCACGCCCGCGCCTATGCAGCGCTCCGCGTACCCCACTGGCAAGACCTCCTTCAAGCTTTGGGGAACGTTGAGCACGGCATCAAGGAGTCCGAAAGACTTGATCAGTTGCAGCGCAAGCTTTGGGTTGGGTCCCTCCAGCATAGACTCAAACTCCGTGCTTATCCTCTCCCGGCTCACCTTGGTCTGGAGAGCGTTCCTAACTTCCGCGGAGGATGCAGCCTCGGCGATGTCGTGGTGGATCTCGAAACTGAAGCGCGAGGCGAACCGCACGGCCCTCAACACTCGCAGAGGGTCGTCCATGAAGGTCTGCAGAGCGGGCAGCGGCGTCCGGATCAGCTTATTCCGCAGGTCCTCGAGGCCCCGACCCGTGAGGTCCTCCACGTTTCCCTGTCCTATGTTGTAAAAGAGCGCGTTGATTGTGAAGTCCCTACGCATGGCGTCCTCCTCTGCGGTGCCAAACTCGATCTCGGGTATCCTGCTGCTGGACGCGTACGACTCGGACCGCAGGTTCACGAAGTCGATCTCGAGGCCCTGGTACTTGACCTTGGCGGTCTCCAAGTGCTTCGACTGCTCCGGATTCGACTGGATCACGGCGACGCTCGTCTGCTCCTCACCGCGCGAAGCGAGGTAGTCGTTCAGGTGGTTCGCGTAGGTCTCGCCGCTCATGTTGTCCAGGGCGATATCGATGTCGTCGCTCTCGCGGCCGAGCAACTTGTCCCGGACCCAGCCGCCCGCGCACCGCAGCTCCGTCGACAGGTTCAGATCCCTCACGACATTCCTGAGCACCCCGAAGAGCTCGCGCTCCTCGGCGTTGAGCTCGACCGCCATCGTCTCTTCGTCAGCCTTCCCCTGGTGCCTGGCCGGGGCTCCTCACGAAAACTCTCGAAAAAGACAGCAGCGAAGAAGATCAAAGGATCAGATAGGGGAACAAGATGGCGAAGCTGCTGCAGGGGAAGGTCGCGCTGGTGACGGGTGCGGGCCGGGGGATCGGCCTGGCGTGCGCCCGGGCCCTTGGACAGAGCGGGGCGAAGGTCTGCATCGCGGAGATCGACCCTGAGCTCGGCGAGTCGGCCGAGAAGAAGCTCAAAGAAGAGGGGATCGAGGCTGTCTTCACCAGGACAGACGTGGGAAGCAAGGAGTCCGTCGAGGCGGCCGTGAAGAAGGCGGCCGAGGACCTGGGTGGCCTGGACATCTGCATCTCTAACGCGGCCATCCTTCGCGTGGGCAACTTCCTGGATCTTACGGAGGAGGACTTCGACGCGGTCCTCCGGGTGAACCTGAAGGGCGTTTTCCTGACGGGCCAGGCAGCAGCGAGGCAGATGGTCGAGCAGAACAAGGCACAGCCGGGAAGGGGCGGGAGTATCATCAACATGTCGTCCGTCAACGGCGTCATGGCGATCCCCTCGATCACCGCATACAACACGGCTAAGGGTGGGGTGAACAACCTCACCCGAAACATGGCGCTCTCCCTCGCCTCTGAGAACATAAGGGTGAACGGCATAGGGCCGGGCAGCATCAAGACGGAGCTGCTCGAGTCCTTGGACAAAGACTCCCTTTCAAGAATTCTGTGCAGGACGCCCATGGGGCGGCTGGGCCAGCCGAAGGAGATCGGTGACATTGCTGTGTTTTTGGCGTCGGAGATGTCGAGCTACATCTCTGGCCAGATTCTGTACGCTGACGGTGGCAGGCTGGCTTTGAACTACACGTGCCCCGTGCCGGGCGACGACGAATGACCGGGCCTGCTGAAGCATCGGAGTTCATTTCATTTCATTTCTCTAAAACCTTCTTGATCATCGACCGGATCAAGAAGTTAGATGTCAGCCTCGTGTTTTCGAGCGCCAAACCTGTCATGGGCGAGGTCTTCTTTCCCAGCTTGAACCATCTCTCGATCGACGACCGTTCATACGTAAATCCATCCGCCAAGACGACGGGATCCGTCATCAAGGAATGGCTAATCGGACAAAGGAACTCTGATGGCAGGTCCTCCTCCTGCTTTTCCTCTGGTCTCCTCCCGCCGTGCGGAAGGGCAGGTGGTTGGGGAGAGCCCTCGTCACTCGACGAGTCGTCACTGCTCGCGGGCTCTGTGATGTCCAGCATCACAGACCTCATCACAGACGCAGGGACCCGACGGGCTGAAAAAAAAGGTCAGCAATCCAAAAGGAAAGAATCCTCTCGTCTCTCTCTCACTCACCTGCCAATAAATTCTGAACGATATCGACAGTCTCCTGGTCGATCTCCTGGTTGATGACCGCCTGTGTGGTTGTGATTGGGGATTCCGCAGCCTCGTCTCGGGAAGTCGGCAGCCGAGGGGTGGGTTCGTAATTCTCTTGTTCTTCAGCCTTTTGATCCTCGCTAGCTTTCCGAGTCTCTCCATTCACGGTGAAACACTCCTCCAAAGACATCCCTTCCACTCGGTCGCTCACAAAGTTGACCGGCTTCATCTTCCTGGGCGACTTCTCCTGCACCGGCGTGGCCCTTGATCCCGCCGTAGATGCCGTGGGGGTTACTTGCAGTTCCTGTAGACCCGCATTGCTCGTGGACGGCACGGCCACCGAGCTTTTGAATAGGTTACGCCCACTGTGCGTTGCCGGTGCGGGAGACCTGTGGATCTTTTGCCGTCCGGGACTCGGCCGAGGGGAACCCTCGGCGCCGCATGTGCCCGTACCCGCGCTCACCGCGATCCTTGTCTTCTCGATGAGCTCCTCGATCTCGTCGTGGAACCTCGTGTATCTCTCGTGCCGAGGGTCACACGAGGGGCCTGGCTCGTTCTCGGGGATGCAGGTCTCGCAGCCGTCTCCCCCCCTCTCACTTGCCCTGAAAGGCGACTTCTTGTGCTCAACGTAGAAAGAGACGCCTCCCTTTGTCCGCAGGCACTCGGGAGACTTGTTCGCTTGTCCGGCGGGGCGAGCTGCGTTGACACCGCTGAGGCTCTGCTGCTGTTTCCTCAGGTACGGCAGGATGGCGCCGTCGACGATGACGTCGGGTGGCACGTTTGCTATAGGATTTCCCCTGAGCTTAACGCGTACCCTGCCATTCCCCGCCAGGCACAGGTTGGCGGGGACCGTCTCGATGAGGTTGTACTCCAGGTTCAAGTCACACAACGCGCAAAGCTTGGAGAAGTCCGGCAAAACCAAGATCTTGTTATCGTTGGCCTGGATCAACTGCAATTGGGTCAAGTTGCCGAGCTCCTGCGGTAGATGAGTTAAGCCGTTGAACTCCAGGTAGAGACGCCGTAAGCCCGTCAGCTTTCCGAGCTGCGTGGGAAGCGAGGTGATGCTGTTCCAGGAGAGCCGGAGGCTTTGAAGTGCCCGGAGGGCCGAAATCTCCGCAGGGACAGCTGATAGGCTGTTGCGCGACAGATCCAGCTCGACGAGACCCACGTAACGGAAGACCGCGGTGGGCACGCTCTTGAGACCTTGTTGCGAGAGGCTCAGCACCGTGCCATTCCTCTCGGGCTTCACCTCGCAATCTCCGGAAGGTGGCATGCTCAAGCACAAGATAGTCACCAGGGGCCCCAAAGTTTGGGCCCCGAGGAGCGGGCGGGCCGGCCAGGCGATGCCCTTTGCTCACTCTCACCTCAGCACTGACCCAGCTGTGCCAGCTACTACTACTAGCTGAGGTGGGAGTCCCGGGAGCGTACACGATTTCGATTTGGATCTCACAGTGAGATTCTAACTCCAACAATTCGGGGATTACTGGCACGAGTCCTGGGTGTGGCAGCGGGGAGCCATCAAGCAGCGATGGGCTCTGGCTCCGGCCCCGGCCCCGGCGCTGGGCAGCCACAAGCAGTGCAGCGGCCTGCGGCCCTCCTTCCGTCGGGTTCGCGCCGCCAGGTCTTTCGCAGTCTGCAGAAGGACAAGACTTATTCGAAGCTCCTGCTCGACGAGGTCGAAGGGGTGGTCACCACGCTGCTCGGGGCGGCGAACGCGACGAAGTACAAGGCGGAGACTGAGGCCATCGTGGAGATCTGCTACGAAGCCCTGGCCCGCAACGCGAGGAAGCAGACGCTCGGCCAGGAGGATTGCGACTTGCTGCCGACGCTGCACCCCACTGGCGCCGCGCCGACCAACCTCCGGCTCGGGCTCCTCGTCCTCTTCAAGATAGGGCTGCCGTACTCGGCGGAAAAGCTGTACGGCTCGAGCTCGGGAATCATGGCCGCGGTCGCCCCGGCGTACGAGACCCTTCGGGGCCTGCTGGGGGGGAGGCTCTTGCCTCGACTGGGGACGCATGAGCTGTCGTCGGCGCTGCACGGAGTGCTCTGCGCGGCGGAGCGGGCGAGCCTGGTGCTCTTCTTCCTGAACGGGCTCTTCCCGCAGCTCGCGAACAGGCTTAGTCGCGTCTCTTTCTTGTCCTACGACGAGATAAGCAAGAAGAAGAGCGAACCGCACTACAGGGTGTTGGGCTGGTTTCTGATCCTCGCAGAGTTTGTCAAGCTCGTGGAGAGGAGGCACGCCTCTGCAGGGGCGGAGCGAGCGAGGGGTATGGCGGCAGGTCGCGAGAACGACCTGAAGTTCTACGACGCGGAGGGAAAGCCCGCAAAGCCCCCGCCCAAGCCGCGGGAGGAGCACGAAGTGAAGTGCCCTCTGTGCCTCTCCAGCGTCGAGCACCCTACCTGCACGCCCTGCGGTCACGTGTTCTGCTGGTCCTGCATACTCCACTGGACGAACCAAAAGGAAGAGTGCCCGCTTTGCCGGGCGGGCGCGGACCCTAGAGAACTGGTTTGTATGTACAACTTGTAAATTCATTTCTCTGAGAAGAGAGCTGCCACCCACCTCGCCAACTCGTCCAGGGGCGAGCCCTTCTTCTCCCCCTTGGCGATCTGCTTGGCGACGACGTCCCTGTAGTCCTCGCTCTCCACAATCTTCTTGGCGTACGCGGGCATGTGCTGGTACGTCCGCTCCTTTCCCAGCCTCCTGTACATGAGGAGAAAGTTCCTCAGCACGTGGTAGTCTAGGGAGTACGCAGCGAACTCGAGTCCCTTGGGCCCGATCTTCTCCAGGATGTCCGCGAGAATGTTGCCAATCCACAGGGGAAGCGGGCTGCTCTTCTTGGACCCCATCTGCACATCGTCGTCCGTCACCAAGGTCTGCTTCACAAAGTCCTGCCGCGTCCCTTCCCTCGTGCAGGGCTCCTCCACGAGCCTCTCCGTCCGCCGAAGCAGGTCCCAGATCTCCCTCCCCCTCTCGTTCCTCACCGTGGCGTACTGGAAGTGCTTGGTCATCGGCACGTCGGGCCCCTCGAAGGGCACCCCCATATACCCCACCACCACGTCCGCGAGGCCATTAACGTAATCAAAGCATGAGTAGCAGGACGTGGCGATGACATCCGTGAGCTGGTCCGCGGGGAGGCAAAAGTATGGAACCTTCTCGCAGGTCACACCGTCCTTGTACATCATGTGGACCCTGTAGTCCTGCATGAACTCGTAGTGCTTGACCTGGTCGGGGTTGGAGCTGGTGACCTCGAGGAACTTCTCGAGGCCCTCCCTAGGGCCGTTGTCCGTGCAGTTGGTTCCCACCACGTACAGCTTCTCCAGGCCGAGGTACTTCTCCACGCTGCGCAGCGCCTGCACCTGGCAACCCACCCCGATGAAGAGGAGCTTCTTTATGCCTCGGGCCTCGACCTCTGCGAGTACTTCGAGGTTCGGAGACAGGGAGGGCTTCACCCCGCGCGCCGCGATGACCTCCTCCTCTGTCATGGCCAGGCAGGGCTTTGGTTTGAGCTCGTCCTCTGGGTCCGACTGCACGCACACGACGGCCTCCACCATCCCGCTCCTCAGCATCTCAACCCCGATAGTGGTCACGATTCCCGTCCACTGGGCTCCCTCCACTCCCGGCCTGAGCTTCGCAAAGGCCATGTGCTCGTGAACCCCAAAGGTGACCTCGTCTGGCGAGCTCAAGTCCCTCTGCCTGCCGTGCACCTCCTCCTCGAGCGAGTCGATGCGGCTCATCCCGTCCCCTATGAAGGCGCAAGCGTCCTTCACCTTCGCCACATAGTACGTGTCGCACAGACCGCAACGCGAGCACATGTCCTGCGCCGGGTAGACTGCAGTGTCGCTCGGTATGATGCCCTTCACTCGGGTCTTCCACTTCCACTGCACGTTCCCCTCCGCCTCCGCGAGGCCGGCACCCGCGTCCGGACCAGTCCTTGGTTCACCGCCCGCGGGGGTTGAAGCGCGGACCCTTGAACAACCCCCGACCCCGCGGTGCAAGGGACCAGGGCGGGCGCCGGATAACGTCCTCACTCGCCCAGCTTCCATCCTCGACCTCATCTTGTGGGCCGCGATTGTGGCGAAACCGACAGCTCGTGTCCTTGAGATCCTTGAGCTCGAGCCAGCTGCGGGGGGGAAAAGAGAAAAAAGCGAATCGCCTCAAGAGACTCAGGGCAAAGCAAGCTCAGCTCAGCGAGCTCGGCGGGAAGGATGGCCACGGTCAAGTCGTTCAGCGGCGCGGTGCGGCTGAAAGACGTGAGCGACTTCATTGCCCCGAGCCAGGCCTGCGTCGTTTCCCTCGAGCCGAAGAAGGACGGTGGCGAGGGCGAGGGCGAGCTCGTTCGGCTGCAGAGCCGTGCTGGTTCCTCCGCGGCAAGAGGTCCGTCGACCTCTCAGCCGGCGTCGGAGGCCTCTCCGGTAAAGGTGACCCTAAACGATTGCTTGGCCTGCAGCGGGTGCGTGACGAGCGCGGAGACCGTGTTGCTGGAGCAGCAGTCGACGGAGGAGTTCCTTCGCGTTCTCGACACCAAGGCCGAGACCAAGAGGGTCGTGGTGGTGACGCTGTCTTCTCAGAGCCGGACCTCCCTCGCCGCGCACTACGGCCTGAGCCCCCTGGAGACGACCTCAAGGCTGTGCGGCTTCTTGAAGTCCCTCGGGGTCGACCTCGTGCTGGAGGACAACCTCGGGAGGGACCTGGCGCTGTTGGCGACTCTGGAGGAGTTCTGGGATATGTACGAGAACGGGGCCGCGGACACCCTCCCGCTGCTCACCTCGGAGTGTCCGGGGTGGGTCCTGTACGCGGAGAAGACCCATGGCAAGCTCGTCCTGCCGCACATGAGCAAGGCCAGGAGCGCGGTCGCAACGCTGGGAAGCCTCTGCAAGGGGGCGCTCCCTGCCAACCTTGGGGTCGACCCGGGACGCATCTACCACTGTTTCATCTCGCCCTGCTTCGACAAGAAGCTCGAGGCGTCCCGGGAGGACCTCAAGTCCGGGGAGTTCGCGGACCTGGACTGCGTCCTGGCAACGACCGAGTTCCACAAGCTGCTCGAGGCCAAGTCCTTCGACTCTCAGGGCGGGCCCACAGCGCCGTTTGACGACATCTTCCAGGGGAGTGGGACACAGAGGACGCAGTACTCGTCCAGGGGCTCGTCGGGGGGCTACCTCGAGTTCGTGTTCCGGGAATGTGCCCTTAGACTGAAGGGTCTGGACCTTTTCCCGAGGGACCAGCCCCTGCCTCTTAAGGTGGTCCGAAATCAGGACTTCCAGGAGATCAGCCTGCTAGCGGATGATGGCAAGATCCTGCTGAGCTTCGCCCTGGCCTACGGGTTCAGAAATATCCAGAACATCATCAGGAGGATCAAGCAGAAGAAGATGACGTATCACTTTGTGGAGGTGATGGCGTGTCCCTCGGGTTGCCTCAACGGCGGAGGGCAAATGAAGGACGAGGGGGCCAGGGTGATCGACAGGAAGGAAATCGTGGCGCAACTGGAGCAGCTCTACCACCACGGAGAGGTCGTGCTGAGGGATCCAAGGGGAAACCCTAACTTGGGCCAGGTTGAGGCCTGGCTGGGCGGGTTTACGAGCCAAAAGGCAACGGAAGTTTTACACACCACGTTTCACGACCGGACACAGAAAACGGAGACGGCATCCACCGCGATGATGATTGACTTTTGATAGTAATGATGCACAAAATAAATTATCCCCGTCTTTCCCCAGATAAGTTAGTGGCGGTGGAGCGGCTGACATGCCTGTCTTGACATTCCGCTGAGAGCATTCCCACTGTTCAATCCCTCCAATAGAACGCATGCTTTGCAGACTTTTTGACTCGTGATGTAGCCACACTTTGTGCACTGACCCTGAACCTGCATCATCCTCTCAGAGTTCGCCCCCAGCTTCATCTCGTCCCCTGAGATGATGGCGTTCAAGATGCACACAGGCTCGACGATCTCAACGTCCTTGATGAACTCCCTGGCGACCCCCCTGTATGCCTGAGGGGAGTAGATGCACTCCGTAGCAAAGTAGTCCAGCTTCTTGTGGAAGGCGTACATCACGATCTCCTTCTCGTACGTGTACTTAAAGGGCTTGCACCTGGGCAGAGCGCTGTCCTCCCCCGTGATGCTGTTGGTGCACCTGGTGAGCCTTGGAAAGTCGCCCCTCAGAACATTGAGGAACACGGTCTCCGCGATGTCGTCCGCGTTGTGCCCCGTGACGATCTTGTTGGCGTTGAGCAAGACGGCGCCCCTATCCAGCGCCTGCCTCCTGAAGACTCCACAGAAAGTGCAGTTGTTCCTGAGGCCGATCTGGGCGACGATCTCGTCCATGGAGTATCCGTAAAGATCCTTGTACGAAACCACCTCCAGCGGGATCTCGTACTGCTGTTCATTTCTCGCTACCGTCTCGAGTGAGTCGTCCCTGTATCCCTTGATACCCTCATCCACGGAGAGCAGGAAGAGCTCCAATCCATAGTCATACCTCTCGTTCAGGGTCTTCAGCACGTGGATCAGGACTGTCGAGTCCTTCCCGCCGGAGGCTCCGATGGCGACCCTGTCCCCCCTCGTGAAGAGCTTCTCATTCACGATTGTCTGGTGGATCTCCTCCTCAAACGCGCGATAGAAACATTCCTTGCAAACGCTCTCCTTCGTCTTGGGGCCTCTTCAGCATCGCACGATTCTCCCTGCAGTACGCGCAGGTCATCCCCCGCCTGTTATTGGCTACCGCGACCTATTGGGTGGCAATCGCAGGATACCTCTCTCCGACCTCAGTTTCCATCACCTTGATCTCCTCGATAAGCTCGGACACATCGCTGCCGTCTAAGACGTCGCTCGTACGGCCACTGCTGCTCCCAAAGTGGTCCCTCAAGATGGACGTCTGCTCGCCAGCCTCAGACCACAGCCTAAAGTTCTTGTCAATCTTCTCAAACATGGAGCAGCAAGAGTAGCAGAACCTCTCTTGGAGTTCTGTGTCCCTTTCCGGTCCATTTTGACGCTGCTGCTGGGACAGAGCAAAATGCTTGGACAACGTGCACATCGGGGAAGAGCACAGTTGGCACATCTTCTCCCGTTTGATCATTCCGGAGCCATCCAAAACCTTCATCTCCTCCTCGGTGATCCCGTTGTAGTCTAGCTTCAGCACAGTCTTCATCACCGTCAGCACAGTGCTCGGCAGCCTGTCCTGCGCAGTAAAGATGAAATCCTTGCAAAGCGACTTCACGTCCGTCCTGTCGCCTGCAATGTCCCTCTCAGAGCTCACGAAGGCTACGCCGTGCAGGTAACAAGTGAGGAGGAGCTCCTTGGAGACAGAGTCCCTGAGGGGGTGAATGATCGCGGGCAAGCTCCAAGACCCAAAGCGAGAGTCCAAGTACTGCAGCTCCGCCGGCAAGGCGAAGCCGGAACCCCTCAGGATCGAAGCCAGAGTATGCATCGCGAAGTAGGTGGCGTTGCAGCCGAGGGCGAGCTTCGAGGAGCCCAAGACTTTTGCCACTCTAAGGCACAGCAGCTTAACGAGAAGCCTTCCCATGCTGGCCCTCGCACTCACGGTCAGGCTGCAGCCCTCAATGATGGAGTTCAGGTCCAAGTCTTCCGCGGACCTGGGCTCCCCCGAGCTTCCTTGCAGCTGGCTCCCGCCGCCCAGCACGAGCTCCCTAAGCCTCTCGTCACTCTCGACAACGTACCGCAGCGGAACGGCGAAGTAAGCGATCGTGGGATCGATGGCCGCCACGCTCGCGCCCACGCTCGCGACTGAGTCTGACGACGAATCACTGGTGACCACGTGTATCACCTTCAAGCCTCTCCTGAACCTGGGCCTCGCCCTCTGAGCTTCCATCTCTGCCAGATTCGTCAGGACGTGGACCATCGCCATGGAGTTGAACCCTCCCGAGCAAGCCACGGCGAGGGTGTCGTCCTGCGTGAGACTCGCGCTCCCCCTCTTTCCCGGCCTAAGGATGGCGGCCTTAATTTTATTCTGGATGCTCTCCTCCATGCAAGTTCGACACAAGGGTTCTCTCTGCCGCGCCACGAATTGAGCTCGCGTGCCGCCGCACTTGAGGCAAGGCGGCGTCGCGAGCTGCCTCCTCGAGGGTGGTCCCCCCTCCCCCTCCAAGGCGCTGCAGCGATCCGAGCCATCGCATCCGCCGCACACCCCCTCCATCGTGCTGACCTCAGCGGCGTACGAGAATTCCGCGGCCTCGATCTCCTCGAGGGCCTCGTCACCGTCCACGAAGTCCTCCCAGAGCCTCAAAACCATAACTCTACCCGTCGCGCACCGCTGCGCTCACCGTCTTGAGACGTCCTGGTGATGTAGCGGCCTCCCCCGCCTTCTGGCTTTGGCGGGAAATCGATGGAAAATTCAAGGATCTTGACAGACGAGCGAGCGGAGAGACACTCTGAGGTGCCTGTCAAGGCCTAGTATACAGTATACGCCTTTCGTGTCAGGGAGGGGGGGGAGGCGCCCGTGCCGTGTGCAGGGAGTTTCGTCAGGCGTTCTCGGGGCATAGGGTGGGCGGAGCTAGGTCACCATGCGTGGTGCGCGAGCCGACGCGCGTGGCGAGAGGGTTCGGGACCGCCTCGACGACCTCCTGGAGTACCTCGGCGAGTCCTACTGCAACCTTGCTGGCTCGAACGCGGCTTTGGACACTGTGAACACGGACATAGACGCGTGCGTCTCGTTCTTGCTCAGGCGGGAGAGGCGTGCCGCCAGGGATACGGTGACCCCCACCGGAGGGGCGGCGAGCTCCGGCGCTGAGCAGGCGAGTGACCTGCAGGGCGAGGCCGGCGCTCCAACCGCCCCAGAGCTTCCCGACGAGATCGAGAAGATTTTGGCCAAAGCTCGACGGGTCGTGGACCCACTAAAGCCGAAGTCTTCGAAGGCGAAGGCGAAGAGCCGCGGAGAGCCCAAGGTCAAAACAGAGCAGCCCTCGCCGGGACGAAAGAAGAAGGTCGAAACGGGAAAGGCGGCGTCTTTGGCCCGACAACCGCCACCGGCGCCCAAGGAGAAGCGGAAGGCACCTCTTCGTTTGCCTGCGAGGGTGGCCGAGCTGAGGGGAGAGGCTCTGCAGGGGGCGGAGGCCCTGCTGGAGAGCGGTCACTTTGTCGCGGGCGCGGCTCACTCCTTCAGGGGGAGGGTGGATGATCTCTTTGGTAACCGCCCGGCTTCTGGAGGCCCCAGGGAGGTGGAATTGGAGAATGAGAGTGACAGCCTTTCAGGCGTTCTGGGGCGACTGGCTCGCACGGGAAGCGACATCACGCGGCAGCTCCAGGAGATTGAGGGAATGACACAGTCCGACCAAGCCATGCTGAGGTGAGCGGCAGAGAGACCCGGGGCAACGTCGGGCTTTCCTTCTTTGGCTGACAAGCGCTACTTCCCCCACCCATTCCTTTCCTTCTCCTCCCCTTGCGCGTGCACCCTCCTCGTGCGCGCGCCTCGCAGAGCCCAAACGAAAGGTTTTCTTGGGCAGAGGCAGCACGTCCAAGCGAAGCTCGC
>Ga0160423_10002740_pt1 | contig 14694 bp, 15 predicted proteins | sample CRUFie14St8metaG_FD_108191 | JGI IMG/M metagenome (GOLD analysis project Ga0160423, IMG submission 108191) | Marine microbial communities from the Costa Rica Dome - CRUD Field 142mm St8 metaG | ecosystem: Environmental > Aquatic > Marine > Oceanic > Photic zone | place: Costa Rica: the Eastern...
CATCAAGGCCCTGACGCTTTGCGCCAATGGCTCCACTTGGGCTGATGCGGCAGCTGCTGTTGGCATCAAGGCGCCCTGCCTACGCAAGTGGTATCGCGACCGCAGGGCTGAAGAGTTCATCGAATCACTGGTACGCGAGAACCTCAATGTCGCCAACAACCTGCTGACATCGGCAGCACCACGCCTCGCGGATGAGCTGATCCAGATCGCGCTAGATCCCAATGTGAAGGCCTACGCAAGAACCCAGGCCATCAGTGAGAGCTTCAAGATCCTGCGTGAGAACGTCCTGGAGCAGGAGCAAAGGAGGCAGCTCCAAGAGGTCAAGAACGCCCTGCAGGCTATTGAAAGTGGCACAGCCATAAATATTTAACTACTGCTTTACAGAAATACGATCATTATTTGCTAGAGGTCTTTTAGTTGGGCGGCTAACTACTTCATGACTCCCGCGACTCTTTTAAAAGCTGGGATAGCCGCTTTTATGATCAATCTGTCAACGCTTTATGCATTTGCTGGCAGTGGACCCTGCCCAGAAACAGCTTCTGGTAAAAAGTGGGGTAAGAGCTTTAACTCATTCGCCGAGGCATCAGTTAATGGCAAGCCTTATATTAGATGCAAATGGAAGCCTGCTCCTACCACTAAGGTGCTTGGCAGGGGCTATTATTTTAATTATCTAATTTGTCCTAACTTCAAGGTCGTCAGTAGAGAGGTGGGTGGAACCAGCGCAATAAAACAGGGTTTTAATAGGTATAATTTATACCCTAAATTTTATAAGCAGTGGCATGTAATTGATAAAAATGGTGTCAAGTTTGAAATTTTTGACGAGACTTATGACAAGGGCATTAAGCCGGTCATCAAGCATGAGCATAAGATATTTCAGAATTCCTGCAAAACAAAAATTACCTACTTTCTAAAGGGAGAAGGCATAGATATTACCTTCCGAAGGCACTGGACAAATGTCCAGGAAAACAAGCCAATTCCCTCATTTTGAGCAATATCCGTTGTGTTCGGGCAAGATCATTCTCAAACTTAAGAAGGCAATCTATTCAGTTAAGACCTTTTCCACACATGCTTGCTATCTTTTTGGCCGACATATCCAAGTCGGCAGATTAATTGGTTGCCACTACCGCATATGAAGCCCATTTTCCCTGGGACGACATCTGAATTCTTAGCTGAGGCAACAGTTCGTTCTTCCTCGGTAAGTTGCTCAAACACGGCGGTCATTATCTGTTGCTGATCTTTGACTGTCTCGTCAACATATATGTAGGACTGCTTGTTTGTAGGGGCTGGCGCAATAACCGATGTGGTCTCCAATCGCACCGACTCTTTCTCTTCAATGGCTTCGAGCTTGATAGCAATTGATCGCATGTACTGGCGAAGTCTGCGATCAGGCATGCCTGCCACACCAATCAGGCCAATTGGTCCGAAAAAAAATGCAGCAAGAGACCAGCTTGAGCTATCTAGACCTTTTGCTTCAGCAACATTGCTTGCTACAGCTGCCGAAGCAATCCAAATAACAATTAATACAAAGAGGCTGAAGCCAGCAAGCATGGAGACAACTCGATCTCTTGGCATTGTGGCAATGGTCGATCTATTCCGACCACGAAGTCCAACAGAGTCGTATACCCCTCCGGTGCAGATCAGTGACGTTTGAGGAGGCCGACGAGCGTCTTGCAGCTGGGTGGTACGTCGACCTGCCCGAGCCAGGGCCTATGTGCTCAGCCCAACGGAAGCGCTACTTGCGCGAGGAGAGGGAGCGGTGGCGTTGCAAACCTTTATTTACCGATGACAGTATTGATCAACAGAGCTGAAAACCGATGATCTTTCTCGCTTGGCTAGTACTGCAACTCCTGTGTTGTTATTGGGCTGGTGAGGCCGCAAAACTTAAGGGCTATAAAGACCTCGGATGGTTGATTTTAGGATTCCTCTTTGGTCCCTTTGCCTTGTTGGCCCTTTGCGCAATGCCTGACCTCAAGTCCCAAAGGTTCTTGAAGCTGATGGCCGAGGCACAAGGCATTGATGTCGACGCCCCGCCATCATCCAATTGAGACATTTCACTCGCCTAAGCCCAGCGGAAGCGCTACTTACGACTGGAACGGGAGAGGTTGCTCACGGCGGTGGGGTGTGCTGCTGAGCTCAGCGGGCTTGGAAATTCGCAAAGTCCGTCATCATCGCGTGTGCCTCCTCAACTTCAGCAGCATCAAGCCGAAAGTATTCAGTTTGAGGAATCCGTCTTTTCTTGAAATGAGCATGCATCTTTTTTTCAATCTCTTGGTAGTTGCTACACCGAACTGAGTTCAGAATTTCGTCGGGCTTTAGCTCCTTAATCCGCCTCAGGAGATTGTCTGTAATTCCAATTTTGTAAATTTCATCATTTCTCACGAAGTAAATAAACCCAAAGTCTTCTGTAGAGCTTTTAGGCTTTTTTGTTGCCTCAATTACAGGCTTGCTGTCGTAGCACGCCGACTCTGGTAAAAGACTTTCAGCCACTGCCACCTGTACGATGGCCTTCTCAATTTCTTTTACTCTTAGTTCTGTGAGTCCTTTTTGACGGGCTTCAGTAGTAACCCTATATAGACGATCTTTTCCAGTATATCCATATCTCGAAGCGAGCCGCCTTGCGCACGGAGACTTTAGATTGATGTATCTAATAAAGAAGCCATTTTTGTTGTCTGTTTTGCTTAAGTTGCCGCTTCCAGTTGATGGGATTAAGGCGTCTTTGTTGCTTCCTTTGTTCTTTTTGATTGCAACAACAGTTGCTGGCTTCAAAAGCTTGAAGGCCTTGTTCCAGAACTTGGCGTCAAGAAGGACTTCGGCCAATAGCTTGGTGCGTTCGTTGCAGTTCTAGCCGGCTTCAGAAGCCCATCCAGCCTATGCACGCCACCCTGCGGCTGGAACGGGAGCGGTTGCTGCCATCGGTCGTGATTCCGACTGATGAGCCTTTGGTGGAACGCCCAACGTGATCGACGTTTAGGGCTCAGCCGCAGGCCTTGGAAAGCATGGTGCGAATCATGCTCCGCATCTCTGACTCTGGGGTTCCGGAACCGTATGGCCCCATGTTGCTCAAGGTCATTGATAAGGCTGCATCTACCGCTGACTCTTTTGTGAAGACTCCGAAAAGTCCCGCACGACCTCGTATGCCCGTCATCGTCAGCCTGCCCCAGTGAACCTGGAGGCCTGTAGAGCAAGAGATAACGCCATGAGGCAAGCCCAAGGTGCATGCCTCGCAGGGCATCAGTCTTGGATTGAGTGCCACTAAGGCCAGAACAACCAGTACGAGCTTTCTCATGCGCCAAGGATGGCAGCGGTGTCAGCCCTTGCCCTCAGCTATGCGAGGGCTGCGCTTAGGAGCTTCGCTTTTCCAGATCTTGAGCAGGAGCCAAACGATTCCAACCCAAGGCAGAAAGAACCAAAGCGCTGAAACTGCAAGGGTGATGCTGACGCCAATCCAGTTAGGCCACCCCCAGAAGGCTGCATCCCACACCAGGCTCAGCAGCAGCCCATGAATCCAGTGGTATCCAACGAGTCAACCAGCCATCCCCGGTGGAGTGACCACCGCGATCAGCACTGTGGTGACGATCTTCCAGGGCTTGCTCATGCACCAAGGATGGCAGTGGCTTTTTGCTTCTCCAAGAGAGCTTCAGCCTTCTGCAGCCGCTTCTCCCACTCTTGAAAGAGCGGGATGTCAGGCCGCTCAGTGCCCTTCTTTTCAAAAACCCGGTCGCAGAGGGAGAAGTAGAGGTTGATGATGCCAACCTCTCGGGCGTAGTCCTTCCGCTTACGCAGGATGATTGCCACCCGCTTGAAATAGGCCGGGGCCGGAAGGGTCAGCTCTATCTGGACTTTCTCCATCTGAGCTTCGCAACAAGCCAGCATCAACTCGAGGTCATGCTTGTTTTCAGCCTTCGCTTGGAGCACCTCCCAGGGCTGCTTGCCCCCGACGAGAGTCTGAGGAAACATCATTCCCCAGATTTCGCCGAAGGTTTTTCCTGCCCTGAGTTGATCGAAATACCAGTCGGACGTGAACTCAATCGTTTCGACTAGGGGCGGCTCAGACGGGATTGGAGGCTTAGCTGCAAGCTCGGAGGCTTTTGAATTTCTTGCCTCAGTGCTGAAGATCAGCTTTGCGACGACAAAAGCAATCGCAAGGACTGCCAGCAGAAAGCCAAGAAGCTCCATTACTGATCAGCTGTGAAGCAGGAACGCCAGGGCATAACCAATGACTAGACCTTTGCCAAAGGTGAGCCAGAGCATTTGGTACTTGGTCAGACCAAACCGCTGCCTGAACCGTTTGAGGAATGTCATATGCCAGAGAACGAGCGAGTTCCCCGTGTTCTTTTTTTTGGATTTCATGCCCATCCCCAAAGGATGACAGGAGTTCAGACCCTTGGAACGATGTGAGTCACCAGGTCAGCGTTGACCCAGTTGATGACGCCGGTATCGACATCAGCCACCTGGAACAGCGTTGGAACCTTGGGGTTCCTGGCACCGCCATCGACCCAAATCACGTCCGCCATGCGCCAGGCACCTTCTGTGTCGGTGACGATCACGGTCATGCCTGCTTTGACGTGCAGGAAAACGGGATCCGACTTGGGCGCTGTAACGGCGCTCGCATGATCAACCGACATGACTTCTCGGCTAGTACAGCTGTATTAGCCGCTGCGGGTCGTGTCTGGCAACCGTTTTTCATCACGCCACGCAGGTCAAATCAAAGGCCGCCGCCGAGAGATGCCATTGCCTGCTGGATGCGCTCCTGCTCCAGAACGATGGTGGCTGCATCCCCCGCTCTGATCGGGATTCGAATGGTTTCCTGATCGTCGGGGAGTGGAGCCATTGCTGGTGAGGTTTTGCACTTCACAGCGATGACGTGAGCAGTTTTGACCGACTTCGTCAGGTCCACGGTGATCTCCTCAAGGATCATCCGCAGCTGATGGTTCAAGGCCTCCTCTTGCTGAAGCCAGAAGGTTGGTGATCGGAGCATTCCCACCAGCAGCGATGCCGGTGCGTCGGTGTCTGTGCTTCGTAGCCGTGCGATCTCAGTGCGCTTCGCATCAATGACGGATTCGGTGCCAGCGATGCTGCTAAGCGTCTGGATTTCACTTTCGAGCTGCATCACCTCCGGTGGCGTTGTCTTTGGTCGATTGAGCAGTGGAGCGATGGCCTCGGCATGCATAGCCAGAGAGAACTGCAGCACATGAAAGACGGTGTCGGCATGTATTGACTTGCTGCCGTGCTCACACTCCACCCGAGGGCAACGGAGATAGAGCTGGCTGGTGCCTCCCTTCTTGTATCCCAGGGCATTGCGGCACTTGCTGCAACGGACCAGACCTGTGAACATCCTGCGTCGCCGATTCCGAAGCCCGCTGTTCGTGGCAGTGCTGGCTGAGAGCAACCTCTGCTTAATCCACTGGTGCTCCTCGTCAGTGATCAGCGGAGTGAAGCGGTGATCCTCTCGATAGTTGATCTCTTCGCAATACTCGGCTGTCGTGTTCCGGCGCCGACTCCGATTCCAGACAAATCGGCCCGTGAGCATCGGATTCACCAGCCAAAACGGAATCTGCTTTCGGCTCATAGGCCAGTCCGGTTGCTCCTCCTGGATTCGCCGAAACAGAGCGTTGGCCGAGAGGTTCTCCTGCAGAAACCAATCGACCCTCTGCCGGGCCAGTGGGCCTGTGTGCGGATCAATTTCCACTGCAACAAATCGACCCGACTCATTTCGCACTTTCCGAAGGCCAAACGGAATCTTTGATCTTGCTGGCAGGCCCTGTTCCCTGGCACAGGCCATCGCCCGACGCACCTTCTCGCTGTAAAGGTCGCTGCGGTGCTGATCCAACGCCGCTGTGATCGTGGTCAGGAGGGTGCCGTCAGCTGTCTTCACTGCCAAGTCACGACCGTTCAGATCCACCATTCGGACCTTCTGCATCCGGCACAGCTGGATGAACTGGAGCACCAACTCTGTGTTCCGACCCAGTCGGTCCTGGGATGGGCAGATCACCTCGCTGACCTCGCCATCCAGGATCATCTCCCGCAGCTTTCGGAACTTGGGTCTGGCGGAGTCATCACGCCCAGAACCCACTTCCACCAGCACTTTCTCAGCACCGGCTTTTTGCAGCTCGATGGTGGCTGTACCCAGCGGATCACTGGTTGATTGCTGTTGATCCGAGATCCGTGAGTAGCCGACCTTCAAGGCTGTGACTGGCTTTTGCTAATTCTAGGCTTTGGGTAACGCATTGCTCCCCTTGCGTCAACCGTGGCCTACTTCAAGAGCCGCAGTGTTCCTCAGAAGAAAAGCATCCAATACTTCTAAAGTAGCAATCTAGAAACTCAAATAAGCAGCGAATGGACAGCAAGTTGAACGAAATCGAAGGTCTGATGTACTAGCCAAGAAAGTTACATTTTCACGGGACACTGTTGGTGGTGGCAAAAGCCATGACGGCGGAGATTTAGCGGGTACGTTGAATCACAACAACCTTCAAGATTCATAATGTTCACCACCGTTCCTGAAAACGAAACATGGCTTTCAACACGCCAGGCGGCGAGGGTTTTAGGCATCAGCGAATGGTCACTGCGACGCTATGCCAACGCAGAATCAGGATTCCTTCTCGAAGGCAAACATTTCAAGAAGGGGCGTTACCGGACCTCTAAGACTGCTTGGCACATGGAGCAGGTGAAAGAAGCCATGGAGCAACAGGGCTATCTGTTCTTTTCTAATCACAAATAGTTGGCATAAAAAAGGCCACCGTGCCCCTCGGTGACCTCCGGAAACAGATGTTGTCGTTCACCCCTTTAGTTTAATGGTCCCCGTAAAAGCGCTGCAAGCGTATGAAATCATTGTGGAAGATGCAGAGAAGCATCTTGCCATGATTGGCTACTCCAAAGGAGAGCCTTTTGTGCTTCTCCTGTGGGGAGGAAAAGAGAATCTCCACATTCCTAGCTCGGGTCGATTCCAGTGCTGGGAAGATGTCAAGCAATGGCATCGCGAAAATGACATCTGGAAAGGCGTCAACTACGCCCTCAGCCAATTCGGTGGGGGAGTTGGCGTAATCGGTTCACCTGGCGGCACCAAAAACATCGACATCTTTGAGGTCCGCACACTTGTTTTCGAGATAGACCCCCCTAAACCAGAAGAATTCACAGCCGAACAACAACAGGAAGTTTGGAAGTGGGCAAGGCTGCCTGAGCCAACTGTGATGGTTTTCACCGGCAACAAGTCGGTGCACTGCTACTACACGCTGAAAAAGCCCTGCTCTCCTGAGCAAGGTGAACATGGTCGTAAGCGACTGAACGCAGCGGTTAACAAAGCCTTAGCTGCTCATGATTTCCCGCACCTGCATGCGGACACTGGAATCCCCAGCCCGTCTCGTGTACTTCGGCTGGCAGGTTCAATACACCCCAAAACTGGAAAGCGGGCAGAGATTGTTGGTGGCTGCGAAAAGCAGTACGACCTCGAGGACATCCTGAAGTGTTGCCCAGAGGTGGAAGCACCCAAGAAAAAATCCCGGGCCAAGGTTTCTGGATTCATTTCTCAGGAGTACAAAAAACACCTCCAGATCGGCGACATCGAGCGCGACATCAAGATCTTCATTGACATCGTCGAGAATTGGCTTGATCCAACGAGCAAGGAGACGGGGGGATACGAGCTCTTTCTCAAGATTGGGATGGTGGCGCACCTGCTGTCGTCCCGTTCAAGCGACAAATGGCTGCTGTTCCCTTACTGGAATGACTGGTGCTCTAAGGCCCCCAAATACGACGGCGAGTCTGCTCTCGAAAACAAGTGGAGCAGCTTCAGTAACGAAGAAAGCAGGGAAGATCATTGGGACCTCGGGTCGCTCATCAAGGAGGCTCGGAAGTTCGGATATGAGCCCCCAAGTGCACGGCCGATTGAACTGAGTCCACCACGGAAGGAGGAATCAGCGAAAGCGCCGTTGCTGGATGACGTCTTCCCAGCACCACTGGCTCATGACTTGAAGCTGATGAGTTGCTTTTCTCCGTGGCCGGAAGCACTGGTGATCAATTCGTATTTGGTCGCGGTTTCCACTGCCGCTCGAATGGGTACTGAGGTCGTCTTGTGTGAAGCGACTAACTTCCGTGTTCCGTTGAACTTGTTCCACTGCGTGGTGGGCAGGACAGGAACGCAGAAATCCCCTGCTCAGAAGGCGCTGATCAAGCAACCGCTGGTGCCCTACGCGGATTATGTCCGTCGTTTGTTCGAAGACAAACTTGCCTCGTACAACGAGCAGGTGAAAGACAGCGATGACGAATACGACCCGCCGAAACCTGCAACCGTCTCCCTAAGTGACACCAATCAGGAGGGGCTTGAGGAGCAACTCATCACGCAGGAGGAGTACGCCCTGGCACTTCTGATCGCCAAGGATGAATTGGCTGGTGTCTACATCGGCATGGATCAGTACAAGGGTGGTGGCGGCAAGGCCGGCACAGCACAGGGCAAGCAACTTCTCGAGCTGTACGACGGCGGCAGTTTCGAAACCAAGCGTGTTGGCACGAGCCGCTTTTGTTCCAGGACGAAGGTCAGCATCACTGGCTCAATTCAGCCGGATGTGCTGGTGAAGCTGCAGACGGATGACGATGCAGATGGGATGTGGGCACGCTTCCTGTTCTCTGAGTTGCCGTCAATACCGGCAACGCTTCCCAGGGACGTGCCGCGTCAACAACTCGAGGAAATCGAGCTGGCTCGTGAATCTGTTGGAGAAATCCTGCGGCTCATTGGCAGCAAAAATCCCGCCCTTTTGCAGCTCCAACTCAGTTCAGAGGCTCAGACGGTCTTTAGTGATTACTACGACCGCAAAAGCTTGGAGGCTTCCAAGGCTGCCCTGGGTTCACATGCTGGTCTGCTGAATAAAGCTCCAGGGAAAGTGGGGCGGATTGCTGGCTTGCTCTGGTTGATTAGTGCAGCAATCGACAGGCCCAGCTGTCCAGCAGAAATTGATGCCTCAATGGTGGGACGGGCAATTCGGATCGTTGATCACAGCGATGCCTACGCCACCCAGTTCCAGCGGATGGCTAATCAAACAGAGGAGGAGCGGTGCTCGTTCCGCCTTCATGAGATTGCTCTGAAGAAACCAGGCCGCTGGATCTCAAGGAAAGAACTCGGGCAAGGCCTCGACAAACGTCTCAGAAGCAAATTCAAAGCCGAGCAGCAAAGAGAGATGCTCCAAGAGTTGGCCAGCAACGGCTACGGGGAGGTGCGTGAGGGGGCGAAGGGTGGCTTGGAGTATCGAGCTGCTCCAGATGCTGGGGGGGGATAGGGGGGACGAAGGGGGCAGGGGGGACCTTCCTTGAGATCCATTGCCCCAGAGGGGGTATCCCCCATAAGAGGGAAGGAAGGTCAAAAACTCTCTTTATTTATTCCTACCTATTCACCACCCTGGAGCCACATACATGGGGGGTACGACCATCCTTCCCTCCTATGGCCCAAATCCATTGCGGTAGCGGCGAAGACAAGGGAGGTCAAAGGGGGATAAGGGGGAAAATTCATCCCTCCTAAACCTCCTTTTCACCCAAGGAAAAAGCCTCTGCTCTGGAACTTGGCCGCCGGTAGAACGAAATAGATGCCTCAACCCCCGTGGATCACAGCCGAGAGCTTCAACGAATGCTGCAGCGTGCGCAGCAAATCCGACTGGCGCGATCAAGACCACCGTTCTGGTGTGTCACCGGAATCTTTCGCGGTGAGGAAGTACCAGAGCCACCGGATGGTGTGGAGACATACCGACCGTGGATCGTCGTACATGTCGATGCTGAAAGGCCAGCCGATGACACCGGCCAACCCATCGGCAAACTCTGCCCACTGCAATAACTACACAAAGGCAGCAGCGGCAGCTCCATGAATCCCTACCTCGGGATTTCAGGCACGTCACCGACACTCTTGATCGAATCAGCCCCCAATGCAATGAGCGTTAAGGCTGATTGCCTTGTGAGTGCCCGCTGACGAGAGTTAGTCCATCGAGATCGGAGGAGCCAATGACGGCCGACACTCCACCTGAGCAATTCGTAGAAGTCGCCTGACTTTTAGGTCCCTGCTCCAACAGTTTCCACCCAACCGTGGGCTAATCGTCTGTGAAGACACTGCAGTACGTCAGAACAGTCGACTCTCCTCTGCACCGTTCGTAGGTGCCCCGTAGGAAGCCAGCCCAACACCTGGACGTAATGGCCCCAGGAACCTGAAAGCCCGACACTTCGGTCGACGCCAGCAATGGCATACGGCATGGCCCCTGTTCTGCCACTACAGGGGTGTCGGAAGCGAGTCATAAGAGAGGTCACCCCATTCCTGTCGTAGGTGGGCTGGCCTCTCAACCCCTGATCACATCACGGGTTTAAAGATGCACAAGCGAGCGAGCTAGGCCGTCTCTTCCAGCTGGGAGGGGCGGCCTCCTCCTTTGTTGAAGTGCTGCGATGCAGGGCAATCGCATAACCGCGACAGCGCCCTGCTTGTGGAGCGTGCTGGTCCGGGGCTTAGACACCCCGGGCTTTCTTCCGTGATGCTTGTTGCGACCGTTTTGGCCACACTGACGAAAGCGATCAACCAGCAATGCCGTCCCGTTGGACGCCCTACCAGTTCCAGCAGATCAAGCGTGCATTCCCAGAATTCAAAGCACTGGGAGCCAAGCCAAGTCTGGACTCCATCGTTGTTGCGTTCCTCGAGAAATACGAGGTTTACGTCACTCCAGCCACAACATCTGATCGGCGAACTGGAGGAGAAGCCGCGAGTGATGCCTTCTTTGGCGCCATGAGCGGGGCAACCGGCAACCATGAATATGCCGCGGATGCAGTAATCATCCGGAACCAGGCAAAGGGAGCTGCTGTCCAGGAATGGACGCAGTGGAAGCAGTGGGCGCTAGATCACAAGGACTTTGAAGCTTTTAGAACCGAAGCAATAGGAGCCTGGGAAATACTGAACAACCGACTTGAAAGCGACGAATTTGCAGAGGAGTGGGCGACAAAAGAAGCAGTACTGCAAAAGGAATATGAAGAACAAAACATCAAGGACCAAAAGTTCTTTTATACCTGCTTTTTCATAACTCTCACAGTGATTGTTGGTATTTCTGCTTTTATATGGGTCTCCGATAACAACAGAAAGTCTGACCAAAAAACTAGTCAGATAGTGGAATCCATTAAACTCATTTCGAGTTGACGTAAAACAGCTTACTACTAATGAAAAAGCTTCTAGTCCTGCCAATTCTCTTCTCGCTTTTGCCCTCAGCGGCAGAAGCGCAACTAAACCCTTATCAAATTGGTATGCAATATTGCCAAATGGTGAATAGCGGATTATCGAGAAAAAAGGCTTGGAACTATATCGTTGACAATATTGCGACCAATGCTGTCAATAACGCATATGGCTCTGCAGGCGATCCTTTCGCACCATGGTCTCCACGTCAATCCTTAGGTGGTTCTTTGGGGTTTGGTATAGGGACAGGGCTATCCCAGGGGATCATGCTGGGCACTCAGTTGAGAAAAATGAAACCAGATATTGAAAGAGTGATTCAAAATAATTGCCCTGCTGGATACTCAAGGCCATCAACTAGCACCTCAGAAGCATTCGATAAGTCCTCACCAAGTTACTGCAATTGGAATCCATGGGAGGCGGCATGCAAAGACGGAAGTCTTCATCGAACCAAAGCCAAAGAATCATGCTCTCAAGCACTAATAAAATATGACTGCAAATATAAGAAGTATCTTGAAGCCAATTCGCACATGAAAGATTGGGTTAAAGCCAATCCAGAGATGGCCAGAAAAGAGGCTTTAAGGCTAAAAGCTATTGATGTCAATGAAATTGGTTCTGCCATGACGCCGAAGAACGAGGCAGCAGCAGAGTCTGATGCAGACAAAAATAAAGAAGAGAAGTGCCTTAAAGCCGCCGACTACAAAGGATGCATGGAGTATCACGGCTCAAATTGACGTGATTACCGTTGCGGGTGTTTTGGCAGCGCCATTGCAGTGAGGAGAACAGCTGCGCTGGTGGTATTTGATCAACACTTCACACGCATCTGGCCAACTTGTTGAGGCATCACCTAAGCGATTCGCAAGCTTCTCCATCGCCATCACCGTCGAGATAGAGATGTCCTTTTGCCAAGAGCTGTTGAGCCTGTCTCCAGGACCCAATGTCCTTACAGCGGTATTTGGAAGAGCTGCCTGAGCTACTTGCGCTGTTCCGTCTTCCCCGCCGGTAGTCCCAAGGCCGTGTGATGCCTGATGACCCAGCGGACCAGACACCGTTGCCCTGGCGCTTTGCCTCAGCTTCAAGCTGTAGATACCTCTGCGCATCGCACTGACGGAGATACCGCCGATAGGCAAATGCTTGGCCTACTCCAACCATTAGTTGATTCACATTGCCTCGACGGTTAAGCAATTCAGCGACAGTTCTGCCGTAGCGGTCCGTGGTTTGCACCCTCAACGTCACTTCGGTGCCAACCGGAGTTAGTTGCTTCAGGAATGCCGTTGATCTGGCCCCCCAAGGTCGCTGGGACGATTCCGGTGCATCGATGCAGGCGAGGCGAACGGTGATTCGTCTGCTTCCTTCAGAGACTCGAATCGTGTCGCCGTCACCTACAGAAACTACCTGTGCAGCGTTGACGCTCGTAGTGAGGCATAAGGGGAGCAGCAGTGCAGAGGCTACTTTCATCTCATTCTTTCCCCGTTCTTCCCGCAGAGGCTTTCGCAGGGAACCCCATCCTTGTCGCGATCAAGCCTTGAGTTCCCTGACCTATAAGACCTGACCGCTTCTTCGCAGGAGTTGAAGGACTTGCAGGTCTGGGCACTAGCAACAGGTGTAATCAGGAGAGTTGCTGCGATAAAAACGGCAAAGCTCATCAAGCTGAGTAGTCGTCTTATCCACTCTCTAGTCACTGCACCGGCGACCTTGCGCAATCGCCCCAGATCACTGTTGCAGTCTTGTTGGGGAAATGCCTGCTCAGCTGAGGCCCTCTCCCAATCACACCACGTCGGGATAGATTTAGTTCCGCCAGAATCAGATTCAACGCTGATGTGTTCATGTTGGACGCTCGCAATGATCTGGTTTCGATACTTCAGCTCACTCCCAATAACCCCAGCATCGCTGAACGAGTATCAGCACTTGAACAATCAAATCCAGCTGATTTGAGCCGCGATTCTGCGCTTCTAGAGGGTGTATGGGACTTGCGTTGGAGCAGTTCAAGCCAGCCCTGGTTACGTCAAGCACCATGGCTAGAGAATCTTCAAGTTCTGGACCCTGATCAGAAAAGAGGGTGCAATTTACTCCGTCTGCGTGGACCATTTGGAGCAATCGGAGCAATCAGCGTCCAGGCCGATCTGGAAGTAATCAACGAGACACGAGTCGAGGTCAAATTCCGAAAGGGAGGCTGGCTTGGCCCCTCATTACCAGGAATTGGCCAAATCAAGTTATTACGCGAGGTTGAGCAAAGCTTCCCAGCATGGCTGGACATCACTTACTTGGATCAACAACTACGCATATGCAGAGGTAATGCAGGCACAACCTTTGCACTATTGCGTAATGAAAGCATCAACGCAGCCGAACTTCTGGAATAAGTGAAATATCAGGCAAAAGCGGCAGCGGCAGCTTCACGTTGAGCAGGTGTCACTTCTAGATAACGCTGCAGGGCTGACATCGATTTATGTCCAGAAAGCGCCATAAGCACCCTCAACGGTACTCCAGCATTGTGCGCCGAAGTTAAGGCCGAACGCCGAAAAGAGTGGCTAGAAACGCCTTCTAGGCCCGATTCAGCGGTGGCCCTTTCAAGGGCATCCATAAAGCTGCGCGTACTCAGGCAAGCACCGGCAAATCTGCCTGGCACGAGATAGTCGCCAGCGACAGGTTCACGACCCTGTAGTACCACCCAAGCAGCTCTCCAGGACCGCAGTGCTTCCCACAGCGGTGGCGTAACTGGCACCGATCGGCTGGCCAGCTTCCCTTTGGTGATTCCCCGCTGGAACGTAACGGCTGATTCCGAAACCATGCCCCAGGTGAGCTGTGTTGCTTCACCAATGCGGCAGCCAGTACGGCGACAAATCTCGGCAACGATCTGGTGATGTTGCTCAGGCAGCTTTGAAATCAATAAATCGAGCTCGTCGGTGCTCAACACACGCGACTGCCCGTGTCGATTGGACTTCATTTTTAAGTTTTTAAGTAGACAAGAACGCAGTGCTGGTCTACCACCGCGTCTTATCTGCATTTTACGCGGTGTTCATTCCTTGGGATCACAAGGAATGACGCACCTTTGCCGACTATTACTTATGTAATTTGCCGCTTTGATGAACCTTGCTTTTATTGGCTTTGCTGATTATTTAGGGGGGTAAGGTTCGGATTTTTGATATTACCGACAACTCCCAGGGAACCTTCCGAAATAGTGCCAATTCTCGACAGGCTTAATGTAGCACAGCCGCTAGACAAAACACTCGGTAGTATTTAACAAAGAAGTCTTTTCTGATGACGCGAAGATTAATTATGGACTGCTGGCACGTTGTTTCAGATTGCAATCCTGCGATCAAGAATCCCTTAGGGAGAAATCGAATTGAAACACTTAATTTTTATCCTGGAGCGTGATGAGTAACCACGAAATCAATCGCTACGACGCAATCCCGCCACACATCATCAAGGCCCTGACGCTTTGCGCCAATGGCTCCACTTGGGCTGATGCGGCAGCTGCTGTTGGCATCAAGGCGCCCTGCCTACGCAAGTGGTATCGC